>Ga0209212_1008973_pt1 | contig 10578 bp, 9 predicted proteins | sample RifGroC2_FD_183996 | JGI IMG/M metagenome (GOLD analysis project Ga0209212, IMG submission 183996) | Groundwater microbial communities from Rifle, Colorado, USA - Groundwater C2 (SPAdes) (version 2) | ecosystem: Environmental > Aquatic > Deep subsurface > Groundwater | place: Rifle, Colorado... | reverse complement strand
TAAAAAAGCTTCAGGTTCTTAAGCTCGTGAACCATCGCCCCTTCGCTGCCGATGGTCACTTGGCCGTAATGGACGATCTTCCACTTTGGCAGATACCATATCTCCCAACCGGCTTTTGCAAATCGATAGGAAAGCTCGACTTCTTCGACATATAAGAAAAAGTCTTCGTCGAAAAGCCCGACCTCATCCATCGCCTTCTTCCGCATCAGATAATAGGCCCCCGTCACCCAGTCCTGCCGATGGGGCTTTTTAAAATAACCCTCGCCTTTATAGAACGGCGACCAGCCGTGAAGCGGGTGATAGGGCTTGACCAGGGCGTCAATTCCGGGAAGGTCGTCCAAAAAGCTCATCCAGGCAAAGACCCGGGGCAGGGTGGGGAAATAGCCGCCGGAGCCCTGATAAGTCGTCTCGTCGGGATTTAAGAGAGCACAGCTGGCCAGGCCGACCCTGGGGTGGGCATCCATCCAGCCGACCATTTCTTTAAAAGTCTTTGCGTCGGTTATTTTGGTATCGGAATTCAAAAGGAGTACATACCTGCCCCCAGCAATTCTCATGCCGAAATTGTTGTTTTCGCCAAAGCCGCGGTTTTTTTTCTTCCTTATCAGTTTGACCCAAGTAAACTCTCTAACCACCATCTCGGGCGTGCCGTCGCTTGAAGCGTTATCGACGACGATCACTTCGCCGGCCATGCCTTTCAAAGCGGCCGAAACGGACTCGAGGCACTCTCTAAGTAAAACCTTGATGTTCGTCGAAACAATGACAATCGAGATGTCGGTCATGTCAGGTCCTCGCCTTTCTGAAAAACCCCAAATACTCCTTAAAAACAACGGCTGCCGCAAAGATTGTCGCCAGACCCAAGACCAGCCTCAGCCAAGGGCGACTGGGAACGTACCTGACAATTATTTTTTGCCGCCAGTCCCTGTCCGCAATTTCAATGGCATCTTTCGGGTCTTTCGGCTCAAAACCGTTAACAAAAACGGATTCTCTTAAAGGATGAACGATTTCTTCTAAAAAAGTACTTCTGGTTTGGTCCCTGATAATGGTCTGTGCCTCCTCGGGAGGGTAATTGAGTCTATAAGTCGGCAGGGGAATTGCCGAAAAGGAAGATTTAGCCAGCTGATTTTTGTAATGGGTCATGACTTCTTCCCTGGTTAAATTCGTGAAGTAAGCTCTTCTCAATGGCGTCTCCGTATCGCCCGGTTCATCCGATTGAAGCGCATCGGGCGGCGGCGTTGGGAATTCCGGATTAGGCAGCGATAAGTAGGCAAGAAATAAAAGCGAAAATGTCAGGAAAAGCAGTCTCATTGGAAAAGTCTGGCCCGGCCGAGTCGATATTTGAGATTTTTGTTTTTTCTCTCACCGATTATTTGGGCCGGCACTCCCCCCACGATGGCAAAATCGGGAACGTCTTTGGTGACCACGGCGCCGGCGGCAACGACCGCCCCCTTTCCAATCTTTACCCCGGGCAGAATAATCGCTCTCGGGCCGATAAAGACGTAGTCCCCAATCTCAACCGGCTCCTCAATGGCGCCAAAGTCTTCATTGGCCAAATCGTGCTCGGAATTATAAATCATGACCGACGAGGCGATATCGACGTGGCTGCCTATTTTAAGCTCAGCCCGGCCGTCTAAGAAGGCGTGGTCGCCGACGATTGTCCCCTCTCCAATTGTAATCTTGCCTGGGTTAAAAAAGCTCGCCCACATATGAAGGGTCGAGCCGCTGCCTATCCTCATCCCGGCGAGGGTGTAACTAAGCTTTCTGAACGAATGAAAAGGAACGTGTCCCGCCCATCTTAAAAGCATCAGTTCAAAATCCAGCCACCAGTTATAAATCCGGTTAGCCATTTTCGGGAAAGCCTGGCCCAAAGTCAGGGGTTTTCCCATTCTGTCTCGAAAAATTGCCATTATTTTGCCGCCTTTTCTAGTATTTGAAGGGTTTTTCTGGCCGTTTTCTGCCAAGAAAACTTTCCGGCCTGCTTGATACCTTCCTCGACAAGTGTATTATACTGCGCCTGGGGCAACGAAAGCACCTTTTTGAGGCCTTTTTCGATACTCTTGACCCGATGGGGGTCAACTAAGATTCCGGCCCTGCCGACGACCTCAGGCAGGCTGGCGACGTTGGCAACGACAACGGGAACGCCCGAGGCCATGGCATTGAGCACATCCAGTCCGAATCCTTCCCAAAATGACGGCAGGACAAAGAGCCTTGCCCCCTTAATCAGTCCCGGTTTATCCTCCTCGGGAACGTAATCGGTAAAAATAACATCCTTGGAAAGGCCCAATTCTTTGACTTTGGCGAAAATAGAGTCATAGAGCCACCCCTTTTTGCCGGCAATAACCAATTGAATCCCGGGAAAGTCCTTCTTGACCTCACCCCAGGCCTTTAAAAGCCCGACGACGTTCTTGCTGGGCTTGAGGGTGCTCAGGTATAACACATAGTCGTTGACTATAGAGTACTTGTCACGGACACGTCGCACATCATTGGGGTGTATGCCGGTATGGAATTTCTTTTTGTCGTAAGCAAGAAGCGTAACAAAGGTTTTTCTTGAAGCAAAGGGGTAATGTCGTACAATGTCTTCCTTTGTACTATTTGATATGGCTATGACCGCTTTTGATACATAAATCGAATAAGCACTCCAGAGGTTCAGCTGCCAAAAGTCATATTTTTTAAATTGTCCCGAAAATTCGAGGTATCCAAGGTCCATAATCGAGCAGACCCTGGGAACGGGCGAAAAAGGCGGCACGTAGTGGTTTGGGGAGAAAAAAATATCCGGTCTGGGAGTTTCTCTGAATAAACTTGGCATCAGCTTTTTGATAATCCACGCCCCGCCTCCGGGAATGATCTTGTAGCGAAAGGATCTGGTGGGTTTTGGCAGGTCTTTTAGAGGATTGCTTTTGAGATAAACTATAATCGTATGCTTACATTCGCCTTCATCCTGTAGCTTTTGGAAAGCCCAGAGGAGTTCAAAGCAATATTGGTTGACTCCGACCTTATTTTCGATATTCGCTTCGTTTCCGTCGATGCCGATGATCATTTTTTAGCCTCAGAATAGACCTCAAGCGTCATTTTGGCCGTTTTTTCCCAAGAAAACCGATTAACCCGGGCCATTCCCTTCCTGGAAAGCCCTAGTTTGCCCCTTAAAGCTCGTCCTATGCCCTCCATAATCGATTCTACTTCATACGGGTCAACAAGAACGGCTGCATCTCCCGCAACTTCAACCATCGAGGAGAGATTTGAAGTAACCACGGGCACTCCGCAAACAAAGGCGTCCAAGATGGGAAGGCCAAACCCTTCGTAAAGGGAAGGGTAAACCAAAACTTCCGCCCCGGTGTAAAAAGCGGCCAACTCTTTTTGGCTAAGTTTATCGGCTACCAACCGCAATCCCCTCCTTGGTTCTACTTCGAACCTTGGCGTGACAATCACGACCAATTTTAAATCCTCCCCGGCTCTGACCAGGTCGAAGGCCTTAATAATCCTACCGATGTTCTTTCTCGGGTTTGTTCCGATTGAAAGAAGATATTTGCCGGTAATGTTGTATTTTTGTTTAATCCTGGCAACGTCGGTGGAGGCTGCCGGTTGGATATAACTCGCTTCCGGAATAACTCTCACGTTGCCGGTGTCAAAACCGTAAGACTCCATCTCTTTCTTGGTGGCCTCGGAGGGAACAATAATTCTATCGGCCTCCTTTTTAACCCATTCAAGCCTTTTTTTGTGGGCTGCGTATATTTTTGGGTGGGTCAGTTTGGGGAATCTGATTGGTGCCAAATCATGGATCGTCGTCACTTTAAAGGCCTTTGCCGGGGGCTGAGTCCAGTCAGAGGAATGGAAAACGTCAACAGCCCCAATTAATTTCTCTATGGGAAGAAGATGAAGCCTGTTCCAAATTAAATCGGCTAGGGTCGGCGGAATCGGCAATATTTTACTTTCGAAAGAGCCCGAAAGACTGCCGACAAAGGAGTCGAGTTCCCCCATTCTTCTCAAGGAACCGCCGAAAAGCTTATAACGATTGTCTTTATCAATCGTAAGAAGGTTTTCCACCAATTTCTCGGTGTAGTGTGAAACACCGGTTCCATAAATTACCGAGGAGATATCAATTCCGATTTTCATAGTCTTCTTAGGTATCTTATTATGCCTACGCCCGGGAAATCAAAGGCGGCAACCTCATTAAATCCGTCTGTTCTTAAGGTACCCTCAACTACCCTCTGGGGGTCGTGGAGTTCCCATAAATACTCGAAATAGTAAACTCCTTTAACTCCGCTAGTTTCGGTAAGTATCCTTGTCCTGGTAGCCTCTGGGTTAGCCAAGATTGAATCAGTGAGTCCTTTGGCTGAAACGGCCCCCTTAGAATACCACTGGTAAGGTGCAAATGGCTCGGTAAAACTGAAGGCCGCCATTTCATCCACCTTAGCCCTTGATTCAACGAAAGCTACCGCCGCCCTCCAATCCTCCCTTTGCTGAGAGGGATCCTTTAGATAAATGCCCCATCCGATTAAGTTTCCGATAACGATGGTTAAAAGAAGGCCCAAAGAGATATTTTTGTCATATTTGCCGATGCCAACGGCAACAAGAAGGAAAAAGGCGGGAACAACGTAAAGAAATCTAAAGTAAATGAAGGCCGGGAAGAAGATTGAGGCGATAAATCCCAGAGTCAAAGGAAGAAGCAGGAAAAGCCACAAGGAAAGAGCTTTGGCCCTTTCCTTCCAAGCTTTAAAGAGGGCCAGGCCAAAAGGAATAGAGAAAACTCCGACGAGAGAATAATAAAGAGCTTTGTCGGTAAGAGAAATCCTGCCAAAAACGAATTTCATCCAAACCAGGGCCGCTTGCTCAAAGGTGGCTCCGCCCGCGACCTTCTCCCAAGCGGGCAGTGTCGCCAGAAGCCACTGCCCCGCCCGAGACTGGGCCATCAGTGTCGGCAGCCACAAAAGACCTAGGGCCAAAAGCGGCAGATGGCTAAGGAAAAGCCCTTTCCACCAGCCTCTTGGCTTTTTTCCGACAAGCCCGATTACCCAAAATGCGGGCAGAAGAAAGACCGGGACATAATCGGTAAAAACCAGGCCAGTTATTGCCAGAGAAAAGAAGACCCATTTTTCTTTAAGAAAAAGGTAAAAGGCCAGAGCGGCCAAAAAGGCGGCCATGGCGTACATTCTGGCCTCTTGGGAATAATAGATATGAAATTGGGAAGTGGCCAACAGAAGCGGAGCGAGCCAATAAGGCTTGACGTTGAGAGTTTTGGCAATTCTGAAAACCAAATAAATAGTGAGGGCCCCAAATAAAACCGATAAGCTTCTGAAGGATGCTTCCGAGTAGCCGAAAACGTCGCTCCAGGCTTTCAGGGCCAAGTAATAAAGAGGCGGGTGATTGTCGTGGAGAGGAAACTCGGTAATTATCTGTCTATAATTCTGGCTTTTGACCACCAGGGCTCCGATTGCCTCGTCCAACCAGAGAGACTGGTTAATCGAAACAAACCTAACAATAATGGCAAAAATGATTATTCCGGGCAGAAAGAATTTTGAATACTTACCCATAATTTGTGATACCATTATTTTACGATAATGAACCTAAAATGACACTAAGACTTCCCAAGCGGTGGATTCTTCTTATTTTTGCCCTTTTTGCCCTGCTTCTTCTCTTTTCCCGATTCTACAACGTCGATCGAACGGCCAGATTTGTCTGGGACGAGTCCAGCGACCTGGTTAGGATGCACCAGATTTTTGACGAAAAAAATCTGACTTTAATCGGGCCGATTTCGGAAGACGGAAATAAAGTCTTTGGCTCGCTGACGTATTATATGCTGCTTCCCTTTACGATCTTGGGTAACTTCGATCCTTTAAGCCCCACCCTTGGCGCCGCTTTTTGGGGGGTGGTTACCGCCTTCCTTGTTGTCTACTTGGCTGCCCGGGTTAACAAAAACATTCTTTTATTCATTTTGCCCATTGCCGTCTTTTGGTATCCCCTGGTGGAAACCGGCAGGTGGGCTTGGAATCCCAACTTGATCCCTTTTTGGGTCACCCTGGCTTTGATTTTTTACTTGAGAAAATCGATTTTTTCAAAGTTTTTGTCGGGGGCGTTTATGGGGCTGGCCCTACACCACCACTACCTTTCCGGATTTGCCATCCTTGGAATGGCGCTGGTCATTCTCTTTACCCGCCCCAAGAAAATAAAGGCGAGAGAGTTCTTTTCTTTCTCGGCAGGAGCATTTTTGGCAATTTTGCCTTTCGTGGTTTTTGACCTAACCCACCCGCCCGGCCTCTTTCTATCCAGAATTTTATATTTCAACTATCTGGGAGGCCCCGGCGAAAAAGTATCCTTATTAAAAAATCTTGTTTCCGTCGTCGACGGTACCTTCGGCTACTTTACTCAATCAAATCTTTTCAAGGCCGGGCTTTTTGCCTCTTGGCTGGCTTTGATTTATACCGATATCAAAAGTCGGTCCAAAGCGCTTCCTTTTGCGGCCGTCTTTCTGGTCCAAATCCTCGGATTATTATTCGTCAAAGACTTTTACGTTCATTATGTCTTGCCGGCCGTCCCATTTTTTCTTCTTTATTTAATCTATCCGAGAAAGGCCTTGGGCAAGACGCTGTCGTATCTCTCTCTGTCGGTTCTTTTACTCTCATCCCTATTTTCATTCCCGAAACAAATCACCAAGGTAACTTGGGAGGGCGATATTGCCTCCGTCAAATACATGGCCAGGACCATCGAGCAGAAAATTAAGGAAAATGATTTGAAAAACGCCAATCTGGCCGTTCTTTCCAGTCCGGATCCGAATACCTACGGCCGAAGGTTTAGAGACCTGCTTCTTCTTAAGGGAGTAAATCTCAGGACTAAAGAGGAGTATCAAATCTCCGACGCTCTGTTTGTCATCACCACGGCCAATTCGGAAGCATTAAGGACCGACCCCGCCTACGAGATGAATTCTTTCAGAAACGGCCCTCTGGTTGAGAGCTGGGAAGTCCCCGATTCCGAATGGAGAATATTTCTTTTCTCGAAGCCTATTTAGTTTGTTTTCCCCAAAAAAGCTTCTCCAGTATCCCCACAATAATCCCAAAATCGTAGACTATCTTAAATAACAGGAAACCGGGCACACCATGAATAAAAGCCTTAACAACTCCCAAGATTACCGAAATCGGAAAGGAGGCCCGAACGAGGGCAATGATGTCGCCCAAGAGACCAAGTTTGTATTTCCTTTTCCCCGACCACTTTGCCTGTCGAAAAACTTCCAAAAGACTATCCGGATTTTCGTGATAAAAAATGGCACCGGGGGCAGACACCGCTGGGTAGTCCAACTTCTCAGATAGACTGTAATCGTCGGTATAGCCTCCGGGCGTAAAGCCCCCTACCCGATCGAATTCTTTTTTTAAAATGGCCCTGAAGACCGGCTGTTTATCGGGGTAATTTCTGGGGTGCCTTCTTTTTGGTTCCCAATTTTGGTTAACATTCCAGCACCTCGCCCAGACATTATCCCAATTTGAAACGTATTCGTATCTGGAAAAAGTTCCCTTAGCTTTTGCGGCAACGATGGGCTTAACAAGATTCTTCAGGAAATTCTTGTCAAAGCTCATGTCTGCATCCACAAAAACCAAAATATCGCCACTGGCAGACTTTGAACCTAGATTTCTGGCCGCTCCGGGGCCTTGGTGTTTTTGGCTAAGGACTTTTACTTTTTCGCCAGAGGCTATTTTTAAGGTATTGTCGCTTGAACCATCGTCAACCACAATTACTTCGAAGTCCGCATAGTTTTGGTTCGTCAGCGACTCCAAACATCTGCCAATCACTTTCTCTTCGTTAAAGGTGGGAATAATGACGGAAATTTTCATTTGATTAGCTTAAAGACGCCATAATTATCGTCTATTTCTGACAACAAAACTACTTTGTAGGGAAGGAAGGAACGCAGTTCCCAAACTCCGGGTTGAGAAAAATCGTAATTTTTTTGAGAGAGTACATAAAGAACTCCAGCGTTGGGGTAGTCTTCGACCGAGAGAGGACTTTTCTTATATAAATACTTCAGGGGATAGCGCAAAACGTACCCACGAAAATCAAAATCCATCAATACCGAGAGATTAAAGTTTCGGGGGTTGTCTCTGCTGATAGATTCGGAGGCCAATAAAATCTTCTTGGCCGTCAACCCGGAAGGCATGCCGACCGCATTTTTAAAAGACACCAAAGAGGAGTTAAGGCTTAGATAAATGAAAACCGCCGCCATTGCCAATGAGGCAAGCTTGCTCTTGGTAAATATTTTTGAAAAAACCAAGCCGAAGAAAATTGCCAAAAGTGGCCAAAAAACCAAAAAGTGATAATAGGAAAGCTGGCTTTGACCGGGAAACTTAAGCGTCTCAACAAAATAAGACCAGAGTGTTTTTAAATGATAAAAGTTGTGCTTGAGGTCAAACAGCACCGTCGGTAATTCTCCGACCAAAATTCCCAAGAGAAAATAAGACCCATGAATTACTCTCTTTTTTGAAACTTTTAAAACTACCAATAAAACCAATAAACCGGCTAACAGGTAAAAATACTGAATTCCAAAACCAACTCCGGTAAGGACCCCCAGCGCAAACGTCCAAAAACTGGCTTGTTTTTTCTTGAACTTATATAGGCCACAAATGGTTAAAACCCCGATTAGCGGCATATAGTTTGACGTCCAGATGAAAAGAGAGTGGTAAACCATGTGACTACTGAAAAGAAAGAGGACGGCCGAAAAAAGAGCCACCTTCTCGTCAAAGATTTCTTTTGAAACAAGAAATACCAGAAAACCAGTAAAAAGATTTAAGAACACGAAAAAGCCTGTAATTGCTATTGGGTCATAGTTAAAAAGAAGAATGAGGGGAATAAGGCTGTAACCGAATAGCGGAGCAGTGAAAAGCTGAAGACCAGATGTCGTTTGTCTCAGTAGATAAGGAATACCCAAGAGAGATGGCTTTTCCAGATTTTCAGCCGCCGAAATCAGGCTAATTGCCTGCTCGGGGCCAAAAGTGATTCTTTCACCAAAATTATAAAAACGTACCAAGAAAGCAAATAAGAAGACGGCGACTATGAGCAAGTTCTTGAATTTCATTCGAGAAGTTGTTGAAAAAGTTTTTCGTATTCCTTTGCGATTTTGTCCCAATCAAATTTTTTTGCCTGATTTTGCGGCCTTTTGCCCCATTTTAGCCTCATTGCGTTTTCGAGAGCGATTGCATAAGCATCGGTATTTATCGGGTCAACCAAGACTCCCGCCCTGCCGACAATTTCTCGCCTGATATCATCTTTATTGACAACAACAGGAAGTCCCGATGCCATGGCTTCGACGATCACATTTTCAAAAGCATAATAAGATTCCGATGGGATGGTAAAGATATCGGCAGTTCGATAGACCTTGGGCATATCTTTATAAGGCACTTTAATCAATTCAAATCTATCTCCCAACAGTTTTTTGCCCAAAGATTTTATTTCATCCCTTAAATCTCCGTCCCCAACTACAAGAAGACTGACGTTTCCCATTTGGGCAACTGCTTTTATGGCAAGGTCAATCCTTTTTGATTTTGTTAATGCGCCCACGCAAAGAACAATCGGTTTTTCCAAATTAATCTTCAATTTCTCACCAGCGGGGGTAAATTTTTTAGTGTCAACACCGTTTGGAATATATTCTACTTTCACAAAAGGGTTGGCTTTCTTTGCCCACAACTTCGCTCTGGTTGACAAGGCAACAAAGGCATTTGGAAAACTCCAAAGATTGTTCCTTTCATCCCACCCCATCCCGGCCTGGCCCGATATAACCATTTTTCCTCCATAGAGCAAGGTCGCAAGTCTAATTAAAGCAGGCATCCAACCTCCGTTTACGGGCACGACTACATCAAATTTTTCTTTAACAATCTTTGGGAGAGCCTTAATGGAAAAATAAAAAACTAGTCTATTCCAGTAATCGAGGAATAAAACAGAAAGAAGAGTTCCGGCCCCGCTTTTGTAAGACCAATCAATTTTCATCGGAATTTTCTCCACCTTATATTGCTCTTTTGCCAATGGCTCTCCGGCCTGAAAAACGCTAACTTCGTGGCTCTGTGAAAGCCTCGACGCCAGCTCTTTGACAAAAGTTTCAGCACCCCTGTCGATTACTCCGTTATAAATATTTAAAAACGCAATTTTCATTTCTTTTTTAAAACTCTATACCTGCCGATTTGCCCCTCCGCTTCATAATTTTTCGAAATAAATTCATTAATTAGTAAGGGTCGATATACCCCACTTTCGTATTCTCTCATAACGATGAGGTTTGGGGAGGTCTCCGAAAGGTCGGCGACCATCCCTTCCTGAACTCCGGGAAGTTCCAGATACCAGGGAAGATGGGGAACCCACGGGCGGGTGGCGGGAATCGTTTCGCTTAAAGCATAGATATTGTCCCAGGCATTTAGTACAAAAATCTCTTCGTTCTCTCCTGTGTGGTTTTTGGCATAGGCAGAAACTGCCAGCGTATCTTTTTCAAAAAACCTGTCTTCCGCCCTCCAGTCACGAATCAGTTGTCTGGCTATAACTATGGAGAAAAGTCCCAGACCGAGAAGAAAAATCGCTTTTTCGGAAACTTTGAATCTGGAAAACCCGACGGCGGCCGTG
>Ga0209212_1008972_pt1 | contig 10578 bp, 7 predicted proteins | sample RifGroC2_FD_183996 | JGI IMG/M metagenome (GOLD analysis project Ga0209212, IMG submission 183996) | Groundwater microbial communities from Rifle, Colorado, USA - Groundwater C2 (SPAdes) (version 2) | ecosystem: Environmental > Aquatic > Deep subsurface > Groundwater | place: Rifle, Colorado... | reverse complement strand
GCAGGTGCCCCGTTTCGACATCAGGTGCGACTGCGACCAGGAAAGCTTCCGCCGCCTGGTGCAGTTGGACCCCGCCTATTTGCGCAGGCTGGGTAACCGGCACCGTCTCCTTACCTGGTTCAAAGGCGCGCTTGGCAACGAGCGTTACGACAGGGCCAGGAACATCTTGCTTCAGTTGGTGCGCAAATGAAAACGGCCTATATCGTCTCCATGTTTCCCTGCTGGTCCGAGACCTTCATCCTGAACGAGTTGGTGAACCACACTCAGTCAGGGGTCGACCTCGACATCTACTCGCTCAAGCCGTGCAGCGAGCAGATGGTGCACGACGAGGCGGTCCCTTTCCTGGAGAAGACCACCTACCAGAGCGGCTATTTCGACCTGGGACTTCTCTGCTCGCATCTGCGACTGTTTTTTGCCTCCCCGCTGCTCTATTTGGCGGTACTTTGCCGACTGCTCTTTCTGAAGGGGGAGCAGGCCAAGGTGAAGATCAAGGCGCTTGCGGTGTTCTGGCTCTCCCCCACCTTCATCACGACGGCGCACAAAAACCGGGTCGAGCACCTGCACGCCCATTTCGCCACTTACCCTGCGCTCTTGGCCTGGATCATCTGGAAGTTCCTCGGCATTCCGTACACCTTCACTGCCCACGCGCACGACATCTACGTGAACCAGGACCTGCTCCCCCTGCTTTGCCGGGACGCCTACCGCATTGTCACCATCTCCCGGTTCAACGAGCAGTTCATCCTCAGCAAGGCGGGTCCCCAGTATGCCGGCAGGATCGAGGTGATCCGTTGCGGCATCGACCTGGAGCGCTTCCAGTACGACCGGGAGAAAGATGCCGCTTCCGAGGCTCAGGGCGCGCTGAACATCCTGAGCATAGGGAGGTTGACCGAGATCAAGGGGTTCGGCTATCTGATTGAGGCTTTGAGAATGCTGCATGAGGAGGGTTTCTGCTTCCGCTGCCAGATCATCGGGGACGGCCACCTGAGGGAAGAGTTGCTGAGACAGGTCGAACAGAGCGGCCTGGCCGGACGGGTCAGCTTCCTCGGCTCCAAGAAGAGCGAGGAGATCCCCGGGTACCTGAGGGACGCCGATCTCTTCGTCTTGGCTTGCGCCACGGACCGGGTCGAGGGACACGACGGCATCCCGGTGGTGTTCATGGAGGCGATGGCCTACGGTACGCCGGTGATCGGGACCAGGATCTCAGGGATCCCGGAGCTGATCCGGTCGCACCAGACCGGTCTGTGCGCCGAGCCGGAAGATCCTCTGGACCTCAAGAGGCAGATTGAGTACTTCATACGCCACCATCAAGAGGTCGCCGCCATGCGGGCCCGGGCTCGAGAACTGATCGAGCAGGAGTTCGACGTGGCCTTGACCTGCCGGCTACTTCGAGTACTGTTCGCACATAGCCGGCTGCACCCCGCGCCGCTGCCATGACAGCGGAAAAGTGGCCCGATAATGCAAGGAACTCCGGCTCCGTGCTGGTGTTCTACTTCATGCTGCTTTATCTCCCCTTCCAGCAGTACCTGCCGGACACAACCATGGGGGGAGGCATCAACCTGCTCAACCTGCTGCTGGTTATGCTGCTGTTTTCCGCGCTGCTGGTCAAGGCGCCCGACTACTCCCGGGACTACGCCAGGTTCAGGACCCTGATCTTCCTGTTCATGGGATACACCCTATGCTCATCCCTGATCAACTCCAGCCGGATGGGAATCATCGATGCGCTGATCACCTGGAAGAGGCTCTATTTCATCTCGGTGCTTTTCATCGCCAGCTATAAGCTGCTGCAAACCGAGCGGCAGATCAAGACCACCATGGCGATCATCTCGTTGGTCACCTTTACATCGGCCATCCAGGTGCTGCGCAACACCTACGAGTTCCGGGGCATGCACTACCATGACGGCATGAGATACGGCGGGATGTTCGGGCGCGGCGGCGAGAACGACCTAGCCGCCTTCCTGGCCATCAACTGCTTCTGGTTCCTTTTCTGGAGCCAGGGGAGCAGGGTGCCTTGGAAGAGACTGCTGTTTTTGGGAATGGCCGGGGTGGTGGGGCTGGCCTGCCTGTTCTGCTATTCCAGGGGGGCCTACCTGGCCCTTTTCGCCGGCCTTTTGTTTTACGCTTGGAAGCGTTACCGGGTGCTCCTGGCGGTCCTGGCCCTGATGCTGGTCACCATTCCGGCCTGGGCGCCGCAACCGGTCCGGGAGCGCATCGAGATGCTCACCCACGACGAGAAGCTGGATAAGGACACAAGCGCCCAGAGCCGGCTGGTCATCTGGGAGGGGGGGAAGAGGATGATGGCGGCCAACCTCCTGTTCGGGGTGGGGCCCAGCAACTTCGGGGCGCACATCAGGGAGTACGCCGAACTCTCCCCTACCAGCCCCACCGCCAGCCACAACATGTATCTGAGGATGGGGGCCGAGCTGGGGCTCCCGGGCCTTTGGGTCTTCCTCTTGATACTTTGGCACTTCTTCCGAGGTGGGGTGGCGCTGGCCAGGGAGGGGAGGGGGTGGCAACCGACCTGGGCCACGGCCTACACGGCCTCCATCATCGCGGTGGTGATCGTCAACTATTTCGGCGACCGCTTCTTCCGTGAGGAGCTGACAGGCTACATCTGGGTGACCGCCGCCATCGGCTACCGGCTGCGGGGCATGGCGGAGGGGACCCCTGCCGAGGATGCCGCCGTGACCGCCATCCCGGCCACGGTGCCGGTGTCCGGGTGACCCGGGTGTTGTTCAATCTAGGCTCTCAAATCTCGGTTGCAAGGCTCTATGATAGATTTTCTCAAGAAATTTGGATGTTACTCCTTTGGCAGTGTGATGACGCTGGCGGCAGGGCTGATCTCCTTCCCGATCTTCACCAGGATGCTGACCCCGGCCGACTACGGCCTGCTCAGTCTGGTCAACCTGACCGGCGCCTTGTGCATCACCTTCAGCAAAGGTGGGCTGCAGCAGGCGTTGCTCCGGGAGTGGGATGCGACCCGGGGGGAGAACCGCGTGGTGGTCAGCACCGCCCTGTTCGGCTCCCTCATGATAACCCTGGCGCTCTGCGCCGTCTGCGGCACCGCGGCGCTCCTCTTAAGCTACGCCCGGGGCTCTTTCAGCTATCTGCTGCTTTTCCTGGTCACCGCTGGGGTCGTAATCACTGAAACTGTCAAGTCGATCATCTACAACAAGATCAGGGCCATGCACCGCGCCCTAAAATACAACGCGCTCAGCATCAGCTCGAAGTACGGCCAGATCGCCCTGGCCGTCCTGTTCATGTCCTGGTTCGGTGCCAGCGCTTACAGTGTGCTGGCCGGGTTCATCGCCGCCTCGATCGTGGTCATCGTCTGGATGCTCTACGAGGAGAGGAGGGCGATCAGCGCCGCCTCATTCGACCGCTCCACCTTCAAGGGGATGCTCGGCTTCGGCTTCCCCCTGATCTTCTACGAGCTGAACACCCAGGCGCTCAACTTTTTCGACCGCTATCTGATCGGCTACTTCAGGGGGGCCGAGGCGGTGGGGATCTACTCGGCGGCCTACAACCTCACCTTCTACGTGCAAAACCTCCTGGTGAGCACCGTATCGCTGACCATCTACCCGATGATCGTGGAGGTGCTGAAGAAGGAGGGGTATGCCGCCGCCAGGGAGTTGATCCGGGATTCCCTGCTCTGGTTCACCTTGGTGGGGTCGGCGGCCGCCCTCGGTTTTGCCGCCCTGGGCGCGGACATCTTCATCCTGACCGCCTCCCGCAAATACGCCGAGGCCGCGCCCGTGATCGCCCCGGTGATCTGCGGCTCCTTTTTCTATGGGGTGTTCACGGTGGCCGCGTCGGAGCTCTTCGTGCAGAAGAGCACCAGGTCCATGGCCCTCATGGTGGGGGTCGCGGCTTTGGGCAACATACTGCTGAACCTGGTGCTGATTCCAAGCCTTGGCTTGATCGGCGCCGCCTACGCCACCCTGGCCTGCGACGCCTTCCTGGCCGCGCTGGGACTGTGGAAACTGGGGGCCTTTGCCGGCACCTGCGGGATTCCGCTCGCCTTGCAGCATCTGGTCCCCAGCCTGGTCATGTACGGGGTCCTGCGCGGCATGCCGGGCCATCTCAGCTGGGGCTCCGTACTGCTGCGCACCGCTGCGGGTTTCTCGGTCTGGCTTGGGGTGGCCCTTGTTTTGAATCGCAGCGCACGCAAGCGGCTCGGGGCGCTGCTGGGTAAGGTGAAGTCGGTGAGTTGCGGCAGCGCCACCTGAATGTCCACCCGCCGGCTGGCACTTTGCCTGGCGGGGAGCAAACAGTGATGCTGTCCGTTATGTGAAGGAGACTACATGAATTTCTCGATCAGCGGCGTCATTCCGTTGCAGTCGGCCGGGGAGAGCCCAGCGCCGGCGCCGGGACGCACCTTCGCCACCCCTTCCGGGCTCCTTGTCGACTGCCCGGCCTCCTCGGTTTCTCTTACGGTGAGCGACCAGTCCGGCTGCTGCGCCGTTTTCTGCGGGGCGCCGGTAACCGAGCAGGAGGCCATGCAGTGGCTGGCGGATTTCGCCAGCCGAGGCTGGAACTTTCTTGCCGACATCTCCAAGCCGGTATCGGTGTTCGCCTGGCACCCCGGGCGGCGCGAAGCGGTGGTCGCCGTGGACCGCTACCGTATCAACTGGATCTACTGGAAGGTCAAAAAGGACCGGCTTTACTTCGCCTCCACCTTGCGCGAACTGCTGGCGGCGAGCCAGGATCGCCTGGAACTGGACAGCGAGGCCCTCTACTGCTACCTGGATCTCCTCTGTGTGCCGGCCGAGCTCGCCATCCAGCGGGAGGTCCAGAAGCTTGGGGGCGGCTCCTGCCTCAGGGTGACCGACGGGAAGCTGGAGCTTTTGCGTTACCACCAGTTGTCTTACCGCGACAAATATAGCGCCGATGAGGCCGCGCTCGCAGGCGAGGCGCGCCGCCGCATCGAGGGGGCGGTGCAGCGGCAGCTCTCCTGGATCCCGGAGAGCTCCTTTGGCTGTTTCCTGAGCGGCGGCACCGATTCCAGCTCCCTTTTAGGCTGCTCCTACCTGACCCGTGGGGCCGGGGTGCCTGCCTACTCGGTGACCTTCCAGGAGGACTCCTGGGACGAGCTGGAGTTCGCCAAGATCGCGGCCCAGAAGTTCCAGGCCCGGCACCAGGTGATCCAGTTCGAGATGGAGGACGCCCTAAGGATCTCGGAATTGCTCGGCGCTGCGCACAACGAGCCGATGGGGAACTCCTCCCTGCTGGCCACCTTCAAGTGCGTGGAGCGGGCGGCACAGGACGGCATCCGGTACCTGGTGGCCGGCGACGGCGGAGACGAGATCTTCGGCGGCAACGAGAGGTACGCCATCGACGCGGTCTATTCCCGCTTCCACGCATGGACCCCGGGGCCGCTACGCCGGGGGCTCAAGGGAGGGGCGGGTCTTTTGTCGTTGCTCACCGGCCACCGCAGGTTCGGGCAGATAGAGCGCATTTTGGCCCGTGCCGACCGCCCCAACCCGGAGCGCTACTACCTGGATGACGCCTTCGCCTTCAAGATCTACCCGGACGCCTTCAGGGAGAGCTTCGCCGAACAGGTGAACCCGCGGGCCAACCTGGAGCGCTTCAGCGACTACTACCGCAATGCCTCGGCCGCTGCGGAGATCGACCGCCTGCTCTTCGTGGACATGCGCCACACCCTGGGGGACAACGACCTGGTCAAGGTGGGCATCAGCGGCAGGGCCAACCATGTGGGGATACTCTACCCCATGCTGGATCACGAACTGGTCGACTTCGCCTGCCGGCTACCGGTCTGGGCCAAGCTCAAGGGGAAGGAGAAGCGCTACCTGTTCAAGATCGCCATGAGCGACCTGGTGCCGGGGAAGATCCTGTACAAGAAGAAGCAGGGCTTCGGGGTGCCCATCTCCCACTGGCTGCGCAGTTCCCCGAAGTTCCTGGACCGTTACCGGCAGGTGGTCTTCGACCGCGGCGGGCTCGCCCTGGAACTTCTGGAGGAACGCTTTCTGGCGACTAAACTCAGGGAGCACCAGTCGGGCCTGCTGGACCACGGCATGTTCCTCTGGGGGCTCTTTGCCCTCAACCTATGGGCCCACAGCGCCCGGAGCTGGGGCAGGGGGGGTGGCGATGCCGCTTAAGGTGCTGATGCTGGCCCCGGAATTCTACCCTAACCTTGGGGGGACCGAAATCCAGGCGCTCAACCTCTCCAAGGGGCTCCAGGAGAGGGGGGCCCGTGTGGCTGTGCTGACCCGGATGCGTGAAAAATCGTGGCTGCCCCGGGAGCTGGTCCAGGAGGTGGCGGTGCGGCGGGTCGATTATCCCCGTGTCAAATGGCTGGGGGGGGGGCTGCTCAACCTGCGGCTGGGCTGGGAGATCCTCAGGCACTACCGTGACTGCGACGTGTTTCACTTCCACATCGGGGAAAGCTACATGGTGCTTCCCCTGCTTGTCACCAAGGCGCTGGGAAAGCCCTCATTGCTCAAGATCAGCGGGTGGTGGGAGATGGAGCGGGGCTTCCTTCGCGCCAGCGGCCTGTCCAACCGGCTCATGCGCAAGGTGCTTTTTCGCGTCGGCACCATCGTTGCGGTCAGCGAGGAGATCAGGGAGCGGGTCACCTCCATGGGCTACCCCTCCCAGCGGGTGCTCTGCCTGCCCAATGGGGTGGATACCCGCCGCTTCGCCCCGGCCTCTCCCAGTGAGCGCCCCCCCCGGATCATCTTCGTGGGAAGGCTGGTCCCGGTCAAGGGGCTGCCGGTACTGTTAGGTGCGGTGCGGCGGCTCAAGGAGCATTTCCCCGAGCTGGCCCTCGACCTGGTAGGGGCCGGATTCTCCGAGGAAGAGCTGAAGCAGCTTGTCGGGGAACTCGGCCTGGAAGCCCAGGTGCGTTTTCTGGGACGGATCGACGACACCGAGGCGGCGCTGGCGGCGGCCGACATCTTCGTTCAGCCCTCCCTGAGCGAGGGGCTCCCCAATTCGCTCCTGGAGGCCATGGCCTGCGGCCTCCCCTGCGTAGTCACCAACGTGGGGGGGATGCCCCAGGTAGTGCAGGATGGGGTGCACGGCTTCGTGGTCGAGGCAAACCGGGTGGAAGAGCTGGCGCTGGCCCTGGAGCGGCTTCTCTCGGACCGGGCGCTGCGGCTTAGGATGGGGCAGCAGGGCCGCGCCAAGATGCTGCGCGAGTTCAGCCTTGATGCGGTGGCGGAAAACTACCTCGCCTACTATCGAAAAGTGGCGCGAAACTAGGAACAGCTTATGTGCGGAATATGTGGCATCTGGTTCAAGGGAAACGGCGACCGGCCCACGGTCGAGCTTTTGAGGGAAATGACCGACACTCTGGCGCACAGGGGGCCTGACGAAGAGGGACAGGAGATTGTCTCTGATCTGGGCTTCGGGCACCGCCGCTTGCGCATCATCGATCTGGCCACCGGCCAGCAGCCGATGTGCAACGAGGACGGCACGGTCTGGGTGGTCTTCAACGGGGAGATCTACAACTTCGTTGAGCTCAGGGAGGGGCTGGTTCTCCGGGGACATCGCTTCAAGTCGCGCTGCGATACCGAGGTGCTGGTGCACCTCTACGAGGAGTACGGCCAGGGCATGGCCGAAAAGCTGCGCGGTATGTTTGCCTTTGCGCTCTGGGACGACCGCAGGCGCGAGCTCTTGCTTTGCCGGGACCGCCTGGGCATCAAGCCGCTCTATTTCTGCGACAACGAGCGCTTCACTGCCTTCTCTTCGGAACTGAAGACGCTCCTGCCGCTGTTTTCGAAACCACCTGAGCTGATCCCGGAGGCGATCTCCGATTATTTCAGCTTCGGTTACGTCCCCTCACCGCTCACCCCCTTTCGCGGCATACAGAAGCTGGCTCCGGCCCACAGGGCGCTGATCTCCCGGGAGGGGAGCACCCTGGAGAGCTACTGGACCCCCCTGGATCAGGTGCCGCAGGAGCAAGGCGACCCGGAGCAGCGGCTTGCCGAACTGGTTGACGAGGCGGTGCGCATCAGGCTGGTGAGCGACGTCGATTTCGGCGCCTTTCTCTCGGGAGGGGTCGACTCCAGCACGGTCTGTGCCATGATGCAGCGCCATCTCACAGGCCTCAGGACCTTCTCGATCGGCTTTCCGGTCGGAGCCTACGACGAACTCCCCCATGCCGGCGAAGTGGCCCGACACTTGGGGACCGAGCATCACACCCGGGTGGTCCAACCCGACGCTGTGGCCCTGCTCCCCAAGCTGGCTTGGCATTTCGACGAGCCTCTGGCGGACAGCTCCGCCATACCGATGTGGTACCTCTCCGAACTGGCGCGCAGCCACGTGACCATGGTGCATTCCGGGGACGGGGGGGACGAGCTCTTCGGCGGCTACGAGCGCTACCAAAACGAGCTCAAGCTCCAGTCCTTGACCCGGCTCTTCGGCACCGGGACCTTCCGCTTGGGAGAGCTTCTGCTCAAGGCCCTGGATTGCCGGGGAAACCCGGCCAACAGGCTTTTGCGCATCCTGTCCCGGGCCCAGTTGGAGCCGGTGGCCAGGTACCGGTCCGGGGTGGGCATCTTCGTGAACGGCTTCGAGAGCGTGCTCAACCAGAGGTTCCGCGAGCTGAGCAGCGGTTTCTTCGAGCGCGCCTTCGAGCAGGGGGAGTTCAACGGCAGCAGCGTCACCCTAAGGAGCCTTGGACTGGTGGACTTGAAAACCTACCTCCCCGAGGACGTGCTCACCAAGGTGGACCGGATGACCATGGCCCATTCCTTGGAGGCGCGTGTGCCGCTTTTGGACCACAAGCTGGTGGAGTTCGCATTCTCCCTGCCCGACCGGTTCCGGGCGGACCCAAAGGGGGGCGGCAAGAGGGTGCTCAAGGAACTTGCGGCCACGCTGGTGCCGCGACAGGTGATCTACCGACCCAAGAAGGGGTTCGCCGTCCCCCTGGCCGAGTGGTTCCGGGGTGCGCTGCACCAGATGATGGCCGACCTGCAGAGTTCACCGAACCACCCCTCCTTCGCCTACGTGGAGCGTGGCTTCGTGCAGAAGATGGTGGCCGACCACGCCTCGGGGCGCTTCGACCATGCCGAGCGGCTCTGGTCGCTGCTCATGTTTCAGAACTGGATGGAGCTCTACGTGGCACGGCCGCGTGATCCCTATGCCGGCATCATGGCCTTATGGAACTAAAACAAAGGAAGCGCTTAATGAACGTCTGGGCCGACACCTGCTTCATCATCGACACCCTGGAGCGCCACGGAGCCCAGAAACAGCTTTTGCTTATGGCGCGGCGGCTCCAGGAGTTGGGCCTCCCCTGCTTCACTCTGATCGTGTTTCGTGCGCCGCTCACCCTCCTGGAAGAGGTCAAGGCGGCGGGGGTCAGGGTGGTCCTGGTGGAAAAGCGCAGGAAGATCGACCTGCCCTTTCTCCTTAACCTGGTGCGGGAGCTGCGCCGGGCGCGCCCCCGGATCGTGGTCACCTTCCTGATCACGCCGGATATCTGGGGCAGGCTGGCGGCGCTTCTGGCCGGGGTCCCCGTCATCGGCAGCAGTGTCAGGGACCTCCCCCGCCCCCACGGGCGCCTGGCGGATGCCCTGTTGCACGCCATGGACCGGCTCTCCCAATTCATCGTCTGCAACAGCAGGAAGAGCGCCGAGGTTACCCTGGAGATGAGCAGGATCTCCCCTGCCAAGGTGAGCGTCATCTATAACGGCATCGAGCCGGCAGCACATGAGCCCGCTTTGGTGCCCCTTCCTGCTCAGAAGGGGGTGATGTCGGTGGGGCTGGTGGCGCGGCTTTTTCCGGCCAAGGATATCGCCACCTTGCTGCGCGCCTTCGCCCGTATCTCAGACCGGGTGCCGGCCCGATTGGTAATCGTGGGAGATGGCCCGCTGAGGGGGGAACTGGAGCGGCAAGCGCTCGCCCTGGGGATCTCCGGGCAGGTGCTGTTCCTGGGGGAGCGCCCGGACGCCAAGCTGATCATGCACGGTTTCGACGTGGGAGTGCTCACCTCGATCTACGAGGGGCTGTCCAATTCCATCATGGAGCTTATGCTTGCCGGCAAACCGGTGATCGCCAGCGCCGTGGGCGGCAACCCAGAGCTGGTCGAGGACGGGGTGACCGGGTACCTGTTCAACCAGGGAAATGACCTGGAGCTGTCGCAAAAGCTCCTGGAGCTGCTGCTGGCTCCCGAGAAGGGCGCGCTGATGGGGCGCCTGGGGCGCCAGAAGATCCTGGACTCCTTCTCGGTGCCCAGCATGGTGCAGCGCTGGAATGCCGTCTTGACTGCGGTTTCCGCCGGGCCGGGGAGCCTGGTGCGGGGTGGCTCCCTTCGGGCGGATTAGTTGGGTTTGCTGCATGGTGTGGTTTTATTGCATGGTCTAAGGAGGCTTTAATGCTCTCATCTACCTCTAATGACGTGACTGGCGGGAAAAGAATTCTGCTCTTGAGTACCAACGAGTACGACTGTCTCACCGTGCTGAAATGCCTCGGTGTCTCCAAAAGAGGGCATCGCATCCTGCTGTACGGCAACCTTCCCCAAGAGAACAACTGGCTGCGCACGGTCTACGGAGTGGAAGAAGTGATCCCAAGGATCACCGACTACCACGTCGCGGACAGCGCGCTGCTTGATGAGGT
>Ga0209212_1008970_pt1 | contig 10581 bp, 8 predicted proteins | sample RifGroC2_FD_183996 | JGI IMG/M metagenome (GOLD analysis project Ga0209212, IMG submission 183996) | Groundwater microbial communities from Rifle, Colorado, USA - Groundwater C2 (SPAdes) (version 2) | ecosystem: Environmental > Aquatic > Deep subsurface > Groundwater | place: Rifle, Colorado... | reverse complement strand
AGAGATTGTGTTTGATGATTTTGAACCGATACTCCAATTCAAAGAGGAGGTTATTGACCTGCTGAGTAAAAACATCCTTCGTGAAGATATAAAAACAATCATAGAAGATATGCAGGACATGTTTGGACAATTCATCAATCGCATAGGGGAGTGCTATCAACAAGGTTGTAGTGATATGGTGGGTTTATTAACTGCTGCCAGAAGGTCATTGGAGGAAGATTTTGGCATTGAAAATCTCGAAGTGCCCGTTTCCTGGATGTGTGATACGGATGGATTCTACCATTTTTTATTGCACATTCTATATGAGTCAGAACGATTTGCCAAAATCTATAACGAGATATTGGCTGAATACCGGGGCATTCATAAAATTCGTTCAAAGGCCAATCCACTACCGGATTTGAAGATTATGGGGGATTTAATAGAAATACCTTTTTGGGTATGGAAGGCAGGAGGACAAAGGGCTAAGTGTTACAGGGTGAATGAAGGGGAGGATATAAAAATTACAGATGGTGCGGATATTTTAGTTATTCTAAAGAAAAATGAAGGTGCAATGGAAAATCTATCGAGGTTAAAGGTGTTGATGGAGACCGGTATTAAGATACGTCCACGTGCGATTACAATGACAATGTTTTCCCGGATGTTCTTTTCAGATGTCTTTATTCATGGAATGGGGGGGGCAAAATACGACACCATTACTGACGAAATTATAAAAGAGTTCTTTGGCATAGACCCTCCTGGCTTCGTCACGATTTCTGCGACTTTATTTTTACCTTTGGACGACTATGGTTTGGATATCAAAGTATTACAGGAGTTACAGCGGACTGATAGTGATATGTGTTATAATCCGGAGCGATATGCTTCAAAAGAAACTCAAAGTGAGCCAGCGTTTATGAACAGAGTTAAAGAAAAACAAAGATTGTTAAAGATAATGGGCGTAAGTAACGCCGATGAGAAAAGGCGGTATTTTCGTCGGATCAAAGAATTGAATAAACTAATGCTGACGCAGATAAATCCCGAACTGAAAAAGAAACGGAAGGAAATAAATACTATCCGTGACAAACTTGCTTATAATGAAGTTGTGAGATTCCGGGAATATCCCATTTGCCTATATCCTACGAAGATGCTAAAGGATTATTTATTGAACGTCTTCTCCAGAGTGTAAAATAAAGATATACAGCCGTAATGACGCTAATTACGGCGCCAATGATAATCAGGTTTGTTTTAAGGGCAAGGACAGGATAAAAGGCCTCTTTGCCGTCCATTTCCACCAGAAGTACCCATGTAACGTCCCGTAAATTTTCGAGGGGTGTATATGCGCTGATCACAGGGATAATACGATAGTCTTTTACAACCCTTACGTCGGTGTTTCCACGAAGTGCATCGTTCACTGCGTCTGTATTGATTTCGAGTTTTAAAATAGTATTTTGGGTGATAAATCTTGATTTCGAACGCATAAAGTGGTCATCACCCACAATATAAATCTCACCGGTGTCACCCAGTCCGTCTCTTTGCGCTAAAATAATGTCAATGCTGGAATAAGGCATCTCGACAATAACAGTGCCCAAGAGTTTGTTGGTTAGGTCATATACTGGGGACGCTGCCATGAAGATAAAGTCTTTTGCCTCTTCACACCACGTTAAATCAGAGAATTTAGTGTTGTTTAACCCTTCCTTAAATACTTCACCGATACTGAATGAACTGTATTTCCCGGTCCTCAGATTCGTTCCAATATATTCATCCTTTTTAACACCGAAACATACATTTCCGTCCGTGTCTACCATGAACATGTTGTTATAACCATATTGTCTGAGAAAGTGTTCGAGCAGTGGGCCGTAATAGGTGTCTACCTGTTTATAGGCAGAGTCATCAAAACCACCTGCCTTGAAGGCATTCGAAAAACGTGGCAAACTTTGGACAACCAGTGGATTTTTCGAGAGTACGTTAATATCCCCGTATCTCTCGTGGAAAAAGTTCTGGATTTGCATCTTTTTGATTTCGCGGACGGAAATCAAGTGGTTCATAGCCATGTTCTTTATGGCAGGGGCAAGGGCTTTATATGTCAACGGGCCCATGATTACTAAAAACGTAAAAATAGCAATGCCCGACGCACTGAGGATTCTATAAATCGGTTTCAATTTGCCAATTCAAGATCTGAGGGATTCTTGCTCCACTGTGAAGAAATAATTGCGAATAAATTAGTCCTACGCAGTCCCCCTTAATAAAGGGGGATTCTGGGGGTTGTGTTTTTTCCTGAGTTATTTTACAACCCCCTCTGTCCCCCTTTTCTAAGGGGGATTTTTACAAGATAATACAAATAAATTTAATTTTGTCAAGCTTATTAAATGATTGACTGGTACGTTTCAATAAGAAAGGTTACGTCTTCAATGTCTCCGTCTACCACCTCAATGGTGAAATGAGTAATTTGATTCCTTTTTAGGATACGGATAACTCTGTCCATATCCATGTCGTATTCTCTGGAGAAATGAGAATGGGTGTCGCCGTCGGGACTTTTAAAGTTCCAATTGAGGGGAGTTTGATTGGTGTTCAGATGCGCACCAATTACCCGACATTGCTTACAGATCGTGTCAATACCCGTGTAAAAGTCGAATTTGTTTAAAATGGCAGATGCCCACAGGTGCCCTGTATCTAACCAGATTGGGCAATCGAGATATATGAGGTGGGCAGGTGTCTGATTGCCGTTCCCAATGCCGGGAAAGTCATTTTCTATGCAGAGTGTATAGGATGGATACATTTCCCTGAGTTGTTTCATGTTGGTTTTCACCGTATTTTGATAATTACAAAATTCTTCCGTTTCCAGGAATTTCGGGTCCATTACTCGCGTGCCATTAAGCCGATAGTTATTATCCATAGCATCGCGCAATACCTTGCCGTAGTTGGCTGGGTCGTTTTTAATGGGTTTCTGGGTCATAAAAAAACCATGGAACAATGCGACGTTACTTCGAAGCGACTGCATGACAGACGCAGTATTTTGAAATCCAGCAATGACTGTATTAAAATCGTTGTTGGCTAGATTGATGAAATAATCAGAAAATACAGGAGCGTGGACAGAAAACCCGACATCAAGGTCTTTGATTTTGTTATATAAATCTTTTGTAACAGAATTGTGTAACTGAATACCAAATTCAAAACCTTGTGATTCAATATAATCCCTGCACCGTTTGATCTTTGCAAGTGTATCCCCATGATAGAAACACATGGTGCTTAGTTCTATTTTTGTACTCATCTGGTCTGAAATAACCTCATTAAAAAAACAGGTAAACCCTTTTAGTATAGAAACTTTTTATAAAAATGAAAGATGAATTCGTAAATTTACAATTTTGCATTAACGTAGGCATTATAGTTTCTTACAAAAAAAATTTTGACACTTCCCCGTTTTCACGAGGACAAGTTTAGCAAAAATTTACGAATTACGAATTACCCTCCCCCCTGTCCCCCTCTAGAGGGGGATAAAGGGGGGAGGTAAATCCCTAATCGTAAATTCCCATTCAAGGACTCTTCCGAGTCGTTCGGGTTAGGTATTAAAGACTACTATTAGACCAAAAATATGTACGAAATACCCCTCTCGGGAAGACCATTGAGTCGGTGGCAACATTTATACTGATCCGAGCGTAAATAATCTAAAATTGTATTGATATTCATCCTAATATTGATATAATTTTCCTAAAGTTTAAGCGCCAGTAGCTCAGCTTGGATAGAGCATCGGATTTCTAATCCGGCGGTCGAGGGTTCAAATCCTTCCTGGCGCGCCATATGAAACATATCAATTTTTACATGCAGTGCGGTGAGCGTAGCTCAGATGGTTAGAGCATTAGACTGTGGCTCTAAGGGTCGCGGGTTCGAATCCCGTCGCTCACCCCAACTAACTCCTTACAGTCAAATACTTAACGTTATTGCGTACTTCTTCTAAAGTGTCACCTTGAAGTATTGACGCCTGGCAATTCTTCTACAAATCCAATATAACCTTAATAGATCAAAATTATGGTATAATTTCCATACATATGGAATTTATACCACAACTATATAGAATTAACGCTATAGATTTATATCGTTAAAGCTACTTTTTTACGAATATTTCCATACACTGTCGTTGTAACAAAGGAATTTCAAATCAATCTAAAACGGAATTTCTTTCTCAACTTAAAACTTAAAATGATAATTAGAGTAAAGTTACACGGGTGTTTGATTATTCATTTATTGAATTGGAATGCCTACCGAGATAGATTCCAAAAATATAAAACGAAGTAGGAATAAAACTTGCGCGTCCTCCATAAAAATACCTTTTATTTCATTAGCAAATTTTAAGGAAATTTTATGGGAATTGAATTCAAGAAACCTGTCATTCTGATCGTTGACGATGAATCTGATATGTGTGAAATGATTGCTGCAACACTTTACGAGGAAGGTTATGTAACTGACATAGTAAACAGTGGGAAAGATGCCATTGAAAAGGTACTGGATGGAGGTGTGGATTTTGTATTGCTGGATATTATGATGCCTGAAATGAGTGGTATTGAGACCCTTCAGCGGATCAAGGCCATTCAACCAGGGCTTCCCGTTGTGATGATCACGGCATATGCAACTTTGAAGACAGCACAAGAAGCCATGAGTCTCGGAGCGTATGACTACATAACCAAACCATTTAACCTTGAATGTGTCAGGGAGGTTATAAAACAGGGGATAGAGGAACAATACACTAACACGTAGACGATGGGACGACGACTTATCTATATACCGATCATTCACACAGAGGTTGATATGGGTTCATTGGCAGAACCATTAAAAAAAGAATATATTAAAAAGTACGGTATACCTAAGTGGGAGCAACACCTGAAAAAAATAAACGATCTATGGACAGGCATTGAAGAACGTTTAAATCAAAGGAATCTTCGTTATAACCAGGTCAAGGTCTATCAGGATGGTTTGCCCGTCTGCGGAAAAGAATTACAAATTGTGCAGGATATCGCAAATAGCGGAGGCAGAAATCATCAATTATTGCTAAAACTTATCCATGAGGGAGCAACCCTGATGGGAACCGAAGACCCGGCGTTATTGATAAAGGAATATCAACTAATCAAAGATGCAGCCGCGCAAAAAGGCGCTGAAAAAGGCACAGATGGACGCGCTAACTACCTGGCAGAACGAGATGCGTTTATAGCGAATCGAATTGATAAGACTTTAAAGGACGGTGAAACCGGTGTCCTTTTTCTGGGGATGCTTCACAAGGTAGACGAAAAACTGACGCCAGATATTGTTATTGACTACCTGATTTACCACCTGCCATTCAAAGAGGCAGTTAGTAAAAAGAAAAATTGTAATAGTTCACCGGAGGAAAAAGATTTGACAAGATAACAGGATAGACATGATATAAATAAATTAATTTTTGACAGGATTAACAGAGGATAATCAGGATGAAATAAGGTAGCTTTTATCTTGTTAATCCTGTATATCCTGTCTAAAACTAAGTCTTTGTTGTTGCTACGGGAAAACCTATAGGACTTATTGTTAATTTTGGGGAAAGCAAAGTTGAGGTTAAACGAAAGGTCAAGGATTTAAAGTAAAAGATCTACAGGATGAAACAATTATCATGTTAATCCTGTTCATCCTGTCTCAGGTAGTCGAACTATTACGAAAAATCTCTGAGCCATGGCAACTGATTCCAATATAAGCGTCCTCATTATAGATGACGAGCAAGATATATGCGAGATACTCTCGCACGTCCTCAATCAAGCAGGGTTCATAACCCACACGGCACACGATGGAAATACCGGCCTTGAGATTTTTAACAAGAAATTACCCAGCGTAGTCATTCTAGACCTTCGTATGCCAGGCATGAACGGGATGGACGTCCTGAAGCAAATCAAACATACCAGCAGCGAAACCCCGGTGATAATTATCACTGCACATGGACAGATACAATCGGCGGTCGAGGCGATTAAACACGGCGCTTATAACTATTTTAACAAGCCTTTTAATAATGAAGAGATTGTGCTTACGGTAGAGAAGGCACTCGAAGAAAGAGCGATGCGTCAGGAAATTCGCATGCTCAAAACACAGCTGAGTTTCGCTATGCCCCTGTTTGAGCAGATGGGAAATAGCGCCGAAATTGCGAAGGTAAACGAATTGGTGGCGTGTGTTGCCCCGACCAACTTCACGGTAGTCATCTATGGAGAAACAGGCTCAGGCAAGGAATTGATAGCACAAAGCATCCATAACCGAAGTCCCAGGTCCAGCAAACCATTTGTAGTGGTAGATTGCGGTTCAATTCCTGAAACTTTAATTGAAAGCGAACTCTTTGGATTTGAAAAAGGCACCTTTACAGGCGCAGACCAGAAAAAGATTGGACAATTTGAAATAGCCTCCGGGGGCACGCTGTTTCTGGATGAAATTGGGAATCTACCCAAGTCTATGCAGGGTAAATTGCTGCGAGTGCTTCAGGAACGGCGAATTCGACGTTTAGGAAGCAATAAAGAGATTGATGTTGATGTGCGTGTCATTGTGGCGGGAAACGAGCGGCTGGAACACCTGGTAAAATCCGGGCATTTCAGAATGGACCTGTATCAGCGGTTGAATGAGTTTTGCATTGAAATACCACCGTTGCGGCGGCGGAAGGACGATATCATATTTCTCTGCAAGAGATTCCTGGATATCACCAACAAAGAACTCAATAAGAATGTTCGTGGGATTACAGAAGAGGCGCTGGAGATATTGCTGACATACAACTGGCCAGGTAACGTAAGAGAGCTCAAAAATGTTATTCGTCGTGCGGTCTTATTAGCAGTTGATATTGTGGAACCAAAATATCTTCTCATAAAAACACAGGAACAGAAACAAGAGTCAAATCCTGCAGCCGGGCAGATGGCAGGTGCGGCTGATCAGAAGGCAGACCAGGCTATTCCACTGGATTTGGATATGAACAACGGTAATAGCCTTTCTCTCCGTGATATGGTTGCTAAGTGTATTGAGCATGCTGAGAAAAAGTTGATTACAGAGGTACTGAAACGGACTGGCGGAAACAAGAGTCAGGCAGCCAGGATACTCAAGATCAATTACAAGACCATGCATTATAAGGTCAAGAATTATGGAATTAAAATACAGACTACAACCGAAAGTACAGAGAAGTCACCGACTGAGGATTCGTGAAACAAAACTTCAAATGAAAATTCCTATACAATTAAATTAGAAAGTCCCCTCTTGGGAGGGGATTTAGGGGTGGGTAAGTCGGTAATTCGTGAGATATTCACTGAGGCTTCACGACCTTTGTCCTCGTGAAAACGGGGAAAGGGACCCACCCCTAACCCCTCCCAAGAGGGGAATCATACAAGATTGAAATTCCTATACGTTAATAGAGGGGAAAACGGGAGGCACATTTAGTTAAGCAGAGAGAGACCCGGCAATTCATACTTTTTATGAAAGGAAGGACGTTATGACTACTAAAAAGACGGGCAAGAAGGAAACGGAAGGCGCATTTGATTTAGGTATTGGTGGCATCTTTAAGGGCTTGGGTGAATTTGTAGAAAAACTTGGCGATCTCGCAGAAAAGGGAAAAGAACTACAGAAGTCGGGTGAAATCGAGGGACTCGGCAAAAAACTCAGCGGTGTATATGGTTTTTCCGTAAAATTTGGCGGTCTCGGTGGAGACAAGATAAAGGTAGAACCCTTTGGCAATATACACAAGGATAAAAAGGGGGAAGCCGTTGTAGATGAAGTGCGGGAACCCATTACAGATATCTTTGAAGAATCAGATCATACCATGATTGTGGCCGAGATGCCTGGGATGGAAGAAAAGGATATCCGTATCGATTTGAAAGACGACATATTGCAGATTTCAGCAGAGACACGCGAAAAGAAATATCATAAGGAAATCCTCCTGAAGGAAAGTTTCACGAAAGACAAAATGGCGCACACGTATAAAAACGGGGTACTTGAAATAAAGTTGATGAGATAATCAAGTCCCTCCAAAGCATATAAGGAAATCATGAAAGACAGGAAAAATGGAGCTTGAATTTGTGGAGTTGACAGAACAAGTTAGTCCTATGAAGTCCCCCTTAAGAAAGGGGGATTCAGGGGGTTGTGTTTTTCTGGGCTATCCCCGTTTTCACGAGGTCAATTTTACAACCCCCTTTGCCCCCTTTTCTAAGGGGGATTTTGCGTCGCATGTGTCATGTAACCCGCTTAAATAAAGTGAAAATGCCTATACAATTTAATTATTTTCTTGTCTTTGTGCCTTCGTGGCAAAACGGGTATAAACAATGAATGAAATTACCTTAAAGGTTGCAGAGGCTGTAAAAAAGGATGTAGGACGGGGACTGGCGCGGATTGACCCTGCCGATATCGAAAGATTACATACCTCGATTGGAGATATTGTAGAAATCGCAGGCAAGAAGCGCACGGTTGCAAAGGTAATGCCTGCCTTTAAAGAGGAGCGGGGGAAAGGAATTATCCAGATCGATGGTCCGACCCGTGGTAATGCCCACATAGGTCTTGATGAAAAGGTCACTCTAAAAAAAATAGCGTGGAATCCGGCGGATAATGTCGTCCTGACTCCTGTCACCGCAGTTAACCTTGAACGTGATAGCAAGTACATTGGAAGTCTCCTTGATGGGCTTCCTGTTATTGCAGGCGATCGGATACGCGCCACACTTTTTGGCAGCCGGTTTACCGATTTTGTAGTTGAAACTACGATTCCGAAAGGCGTCGTAGTTATCAATCCCACGACGATGCTAAAAATCACAGAGAAAAAACCGGGAACTGCCGAACGTTTAAAATTTTCGTATGAAGACATCGGCGGCCTCGGTCATGAAATACATCGGATACGCGAGATGATAGAACTTCCCTTAAAGCATCCTGAGGTATTCGAGCGATTGGGAATTGACGCCCCAAAGGGTGTGTTGTTATATGGACCGCCAGGCTGTGGAAAGACTCTTATTGCACGGGCTGTGGCCAATGAAACCGATGCGCACTTCATCACGATCAACGGGCCGGAGATTATTCACAAGTTCTATGGAGAAAGCGAAGCCCGGCTTCGACAAATATTTGAGGAGGCAAAGAAGCATGCACCGAGCATTATCTTCCTTGATGAAATTGATGCCATCGCCCCGAAACGTGAACATGTCGTGGGAGACGTGGAAAAAAGGGTAGTGGCGCAACTCCTGGCGCTTATGGACGGGCTGGATAATCGAGGCCATGTTATTGTCATTGCCGCCACGAATATACCAGGGGCGCTGGATCCCGCACTACGGCGTCCCGGGCGTTTTGACAGGGAAATATCCATACCCATTCCCGATCAAAATGCGCGACTCACAATCCTCGAAATCCACAGCCGCGGCATGCCCCTCTCTGAAGACGTAAACCTCAATAAACTAGCGGAAATTACCCACGGCTTTGTGGGCGCAGACCTCCAGGCGCTCTGCCGTGAAGCCGCCATGCTCTGTCTGCGAAAAGTCATTCCGGAGATTGACTTAGGCACATCAAATATCCCTTACGAAACCATGATGAATCTCAAAGTATCCATGGAACACTTTATTGAAGCGCTGAAAGAGATAGAACCATCTGCCTTACGTGAGGTATTCGTGGAAATTCCCAACGTGCGCTGGGAGGATATTGGAGGACTCGATACTGTCAAACAACAGATTCGGGAGGCCGTGGAATGGCCTCTGAAATACCCTGATCTGTTTAAACATGCAAAGATCAACTCACCAAAAGGAATACTGCTGTACGGACTTCCCGGGACAGGAAAGACCCTTATGGCTAAAGCCGTGGCCAATGAGACAAAGGTCAATTTTATATCGGTCAAGGGACCTGCCCTGATTTCGAAATATGTCGGCGAATCGGAACGCGGCATCAGGGACATGTTCAAAAAGGCCAAACAGGCGGCGCCCTGCATCATCTTCTTTGATGAACTGGATGTGATTACCCCAAGACGTGGAGAAGGAAGTGATTCGCATGTGACGGAGCGCGTCATCGGTCAGTTTCTCACAGAAATGGACGGTATTGAAGAGTTGAAGGGTGTCCTGGTGCTTGCAGCAACGAATCGCATGGACCAGATAGACCCGGCCCTGCTGCGTGCAGGCCGGTTTGACTATCTCATAGAAATTCCCATCCCTGACGAAGAGACACGTTTTAAGATATTTCAGGTACATACGAAAGATAAACCTCTGGAAAAAGAGATTAATTTTAAAAAATTCGCACAGGAAACCGAAGGGATGACAGGCGCTGACATAGAGTTGATTTGCAAAAAGGCTGCATTAATGACCATCAGAAAAGCCATTGGAAAAGGGGGGGCGAGCAGGAAGGAATTATTAATAACCGCAAGTGATTTTGCCCACGCCATCGAAGAGGTAAAGCAACGGTAATATAGAATAAACGTAATAAACAGGTGTTATTTTTGACTATAAAAGAAATGAATAACATATAACAAGAAATGAATAAAGTAAAACTTGTCCTCGTGAAAACGGGGAAAGAATGAGTGAAGGCAATGAAAAATATGATTTGGAAGAGCGGCTGATTCAGTTCGCGCTTCTGATTATTGACATTGTTGAAATGCTGCCAAATACAAGGGCA
>Ga0209212_1008968_pt1 | contig 10582 bp, 16 predicted proteins | sample RifGroC2_FD_183996 | JGI IMG/M metagenome (GOLD analysis project Ga0209212, IMG submission 183996) | Groundwater microbial communities from Rifle, Colorado, USA - Groundwater C2 (SPAdes) (version 2) | ecosystem: Environmental > Aquatic > Deep subsurface > Groundwater | place: Rifle, Colorado... | reverse complement strand
GAGAGCTTTGTTCCGGCGGCTATTCCGTGGCCGCAGCGATGTTTATCCGGTACGCTGGGTCAACAAGGATGGCACGCGATCCGGCTAAGCATGGCAACTAAAAAACGCAAGACCGCGAAACGCAAGAGCAAGACACCGGCACGCAGCAAGCGCACCGGGCGCTTCCTGAAAAAATAGGCATGACCCGCCCGCAGTGGCTGCTGGTCGCCTTCATCGGCGTGGTGGCCACCGTCGCATATATCCGCTCCGACCAGATCGCCCGCAGCCTCAATTCCGGCCTGTATCGCCCGCCGTCAACCTGGACGGCCTGATTTTATTTCCGCGCTGTTTGGTATAGAATCCCAAGTACGTCATAAACCTCGGAGGGCTACCATGACCGCAACCGCAACCCGCGCCGCTGGGCGCAAAGCAACCGCAAGGGTGGACATCACCAAGCTCAACAATCGCCAGCTCGATCAACTCGATGAGGCGACGCTGCTGGCCTCGGTGTCGCCCAAGCTCAAGAAGATCTACCTGATGGCAAAGCCGCTGCGCGGCAAGCTGACAAAGGCAATCGAGGCGGAATGAAATACTTTCTCGATGCTAATGTGCTGATGCACTTTGCCAACGACGAACGCAAGAGCAACCGCATCCTGAAACATATAAACCGGGTAGGGGCGGAAAATATATTCATCTCCGCCGTCACGCTGTACGAAATAAACACCAAGCTCATCAAAAGCAAGGTAAGCCGGGCAAACATCGAGAGGCTTGACGCGATAGCCGAAAGCTTCACGGTGCGCAACTTCAACACTGCAGCCGCGCTATCTGCCGCGAAGGTGCGGGCGCAACTGGAGAGCACCGGAGACGGGATCGGCCATCCGGATCAAATGCTGGCTGGCCAGGTGAAGGCGGAAAAAGCTGTACTGGTGACAAACAACACGAAGCATTTTGCCCGTGTGCACGGCATCAAGCTGGAAGATTGGACTGATTGACCATTGCGAGTGTAGTTCACTGGAAGAATGCCAGTCTCATAAGCTGGCGGTAGGCGGTTCGATCCCGCCCCTCGCAACCATTCGTACCCCGACCAACCGCCGCACCTTTGCCGCCGCCCAGGTGGCCTCCCGCAGCCGCTGCAATTCCCGTTCAAGCCGTCCGGCTTCCGCCTTCCAGTAGCGCAATTCCTGTTTCGTGAAGAACAGCGCCCGGATTTCTCCCGGCTCCCATCCGTACTTCCAGCCGGGGATATACAGTTTGCCGTCATGGCCGAAGCGGAAATGCTGCCAATCATCGCCAAACAGGGCGGACAGATCGCCGTGCAGGCGCAGGGTAAGGGCGATGATAACGGCCTTGGGCGGGGCGGCTTGGCCGGTTTTCCAGCGTTTGAAGGTGCGCGGGCTGACATTCAGCCAGGGGCATAATTTGGTTATGTCAAATCCTGCGACGAGGTCGCGGAACGATTCCGCGTCGATAGTGGCTTTCATGAGGCCCTCCCAGGCTGAGTTGAGTTGGTGGCGGACAACTTGTCCGCTTTTTCAGGGGGGCGGATTGTGGCGGCGGTATCGTGGGAAGGCAAGCCCGGCGAGGGTTGCGAGGAGGAAGAGCAGCGGCCAGTAGTCGCCGAACGAATTTGACATAATATACATTATGCGAATTTCCTCGGCCTAAAAAAAGCGTTCCCCGCGTTTGTGCCGCTGGCGCTCCCAAAGGCTGCCATACAGCACAGCGCCAGAACTCCGAGGCCGGAACCGACACGCCGCAAGAAATTTTCCCAGAATCCCTTCCGGGTCGCGTTCTTTTCCGTCCGTGCCTCGAACTCGGCAATCAACGCCAAGGGGTCTAAATCGAGCGCCAAGGCGATCTTGGTCAGTGCGTAGGGGTCTGGGTTCTCTTTGCCTTTGCGGTAGGCGCTAAGGCGTGCCTGATTGATTTCCAGCGCCTTCGCTAACGCGTAGTCGCTTTGCACCTGCAATCTCTCCTTGGTCTGGTCCAGCAATTCGATGATGGTCATGGCGTTTTCCTTGGTAGGCGTTTCCCGTCTGGTCCGCATCCTACTCCGAAAATCGGTATTGACAACAATTCGAGTTTCGGAGTACTTTGCGCTTGCTCCGGCTTTCGTAGTAACCCAGAAAGGAAAAAACCATGTTGAAGATCGAGATCAAGTCCCCCCTGATTACCGAAATATCCGGCACCTCCAAGGCTGGCAAGCCTTACCACATGCGCAAGCAGGCGGCTTGGGCGCATACCTTCGATGCCCAGGGCAACTCGAACCCTTACCCCGAGCGCATCGAGTTAACGCTGAATGACGCGCAGGAGGGATTTCCCCCGGGTGTTTATACCCTGTCGGACAAATCCTTTTTCGTCGGCGATTTCGGCCGCCTCGAGGTCGGCCGGCTGATTCTTGAGCCTGTTGCCGTTGCCGCGCGCGCTGCCGCGTGATGTTTCCCCCTAAAACCGCCCCCCTTGGTTTTACCTGCCCCTCGCCGGGCGGGTTTTTTTGGGCGCTCTCCTTCGTCGGTTTTCCGTCCGCCTTTCTGGGTGGGGAGAGCGTCCAACAAAACCCTAAAGTTTTGTCGGGTATTTTGACTTCTGGGGTAACACGTAGCCATTCAGTCTCAAATTGAGACTATTTCATCAATTTTAAGGGGGGGTTCATGGATGGGGATGACGGGATTTTCGTTGATTGGTTGTCGCTCTGGCAATGCCATGAGCAGCATGCGCCGATCAATTCCGGCGCAATTATCACCTATGATGGTTCGGGTCGAGCAGTGTTTGAGCGTTATCGCTCCTCGCGCATTCAGGGAAGCCATGCGACCGTCTGCGCTGTTAAGAGTGACGGTCAAACTGTGGTCGGAAGCGGGAATTTCGGGCGGCTTAATCGCCCAGACAACCTTTTTGGCTTTGACCCGCAAACCGTACTATGCCGGGCGAATGAAGCTCTCGCCTTCGCCGGGCTGCCCCGGTTTGTATCTGCTGCCTATAGTCGAAACGGCGGAGATTGGTTCAAAGAGGGTCTGCGATATCCCGGCGCCGTTGGTCTTGTGGGACCTGGCTCGCCGCAAGCAACACCTCGAGGGCGTCTCAATCTATCACGTGTGGACATCACAAGAAACTTTGAATGCGGAGGGCTTGCCGCTGCCCGGTCGGTCATTCGGGCAATCTCCGGCAAGTCGATCAGCCGGGTAAAAAAGGGCGTGGGTGGCGATGCATCGGTTTGGTGGTCGAATACCCGCTACATGCTCAAGGTGTATATCAAGGCGCTGGAAATGGAAGCGCATGGCACCAACAGCGGCGCGGCTTATGATTACGCGGTCGAGCATGGCATCGTGCGGCTCGAGTTGGAATTGAAACGGCGTGAATTGGCTGATCTGGGCTGGTCGGATTTTGATGCTTTTGTGGAGGCTTGGGACATGGGCAAAGTTCAACAGTTGTTTTCTGATTACGAAAAGGTGCTGCAGTTGGGCGCAATCTCGAATCATGCCGAGTTTCTGGACTCGCTGCCGCAGCGGTTGCGTGTCACGGCTTCCGCCTTTCTGGCCGGGCAGGATGTCCGGGCGTTGATGTCTCGCGCTACGTTTTTTCGTTATCGCCGCGCCCTGCTTGATTATGGCATCGACATTGCCGACGAGCGCCCGGAACAGCTTAATGTAGCCGTCCGCACGGTCACCCTGGAGCCGGTGACGGCTCCCGATTGGTATTGGCAAAACGAGAGGGCTGCATAATGGCCGATTTCCAGATATGGGCTCTGGCCTTGTTCCTTGGTCTTCTCGGCTCTACCGTTGGCGTGTTGTTGCTGACTGCCGTTTATCAGGTGATGAAATGAAGGATTTTCGCTTTTGGCTGCTGCTTGCCGTCCTGCTGCTGCCGTCTGTTTCTTTCGCTGTTCAAGGCCAAGGTGCATCGTTGACGATTGGTACGGATGCCGACCCATGCGTCGGAGCCGGTAACTGCAATACTGTGGACATGGTACAAGCGCAGCTTGTCACTCAGGACGTGCTTGTCTATGGCGTGGCCTGCTTCCTGTTTTTCTTCGGCTTTCAAGTCGGGCTTGGCTTCATGCTCGGTGCGATTCACCGCCAGGGAGGATATCGCGAATGACTTTTTCGGATATCTCCGGGCTGTTCGTGTCTTGTTTTGGTTTCGGCTTTATCGCCGGTATGGCCTTTGGTCGGGTGATGGAAATCATCCGCTCAATGGGCTACTGAATTCGTCCGTTTCTGGGCGTTTGCGTTGCCGGACGTTTTCCGGTGTTGCGGGATAATTACCCGCCTTTTTGAAAGGTAATATCATGTTTCAGTTTCTGAAAGATGCATGGAATAAAACGGTTGAGGCTGTGCAAACTGCCAAGGCCGCTGTTGTCGGTGGTGTCGCCGGTGTTCTGGGTCTGGGTGCTGCGTCGCAGGATGCAAGTGCCGCTCTGGATGCCAACATCGCTCTCGGCTTGACTGCTCTGGAAACAGACTTCAATTCGTTGATGGCGTTGGTCTATCCGGTGGCGATTTCGATCACTGTTGCACTGGTGATCTTCGGTCTGGTGAAGATGTTCATTCATCGTTCCGCTCGCTAAGGCTTGGCAATCCATCCCCCGCCCCTTGTGGGCGGGGGTGGTTGCCAAGACTGCCATGCAAAAACTTATCTCCCGTTTACTGATTCCGCTGCTTGCGGTCTGGTTCATTGTTCAGCCTGGTATTGCCACGGCTGGCGCAATTCAGACTTACCGCGTTGGCTCCACTTTTTACCCGCTCACTGCTTCCGGTGCTTTGGGTGCTGCTGTTGATGTTGCTATGTTTGCTGGTCGTGTTTCGCCGTGGATAACTGGCTTAACGCTTGGCTATCAGCTTGCGAAGTTTGTTGTCGAAGGGTTGGATTCATCCGGTGCGGTTGTGCCGTTGAATGTGCTTCCGGCTGGTTTGTTGCAGGCTCCACCTTCTACTGCCTCGTGGTCTGGTTGGACTTATGACAGCGTTTCTAAATCGTGGCTTCCGCCTGCTGTTCTTGCGCTTGCGCCTGTTCTTGTTTGGTGTGCCTCTGGTGGCTGTAGTCCCAGCCAGCAATATTCAAGCGCACAGGAGTATTGCGATATGGTTGTTGGGTATGTTGGCGTTCCTGTGCGTATGGATTCGGCCACCACTGCGACTTGTGCTGTAGGTTGGACGAATCCGACTTATCCTACTACGTATCAGACTACACAGTTCGAGAATGGTGTGAGTTGTCCCGTCGGTTATTCTGTTTCCGGTTCGTCCTGTATTTTGTCGAATTCGTCTCTTGTTAAATATCCGTCTGATGACGCGCCTACCGTGATTGCCAAACCTGACGGCACCGGTTTTGCGCTTGACCTGCGGGATCCTGACAATGCCTCTGCGCCTGTGACGATTCCGCCTTATTTTCAATCTCAGGGTGTTAAGGACGGTCGCGATACTCGTGTAACGGTTGAACCCCAGACGGGCGGCGGTTTGAAAGTTACGACTGAGCAACAGATCGTGGGTGCTGATGGTACGGTGTCAACGTATCGGCAAGCCGTTATAACCGGTGCTGACGGTAAAGTGATTTCTACAACTGGCGATAATTTCCCGGGTGGTTTGTCTGCGCAGACTCCGCAATCTACTCCGCTTGTGCCCACTTCCAGCGGCGAATTTCCTACTGATTACAACCGGGAGGTGACGCAGTTGGCAATTCGTGACGAGTTGCAGGCGGTCGGAGAGTCTGACGCGCTGGCTCCCGGTTCTGAGGCTGATGCGGTTGCGCTGCGCAATCATTATGACAATCACGTTGATGCATCGCGCATTGATGATGTGATGGGCGGCGTTGGCCTTCCTTCTGCGCCTTCGTTTTTGCTGTTTCCTACTCTGACGGTTCCGGCCTGTCATGCGATTGGTTGGACTTTTCAAGGCCGGGAGGTTTCATTCGATATTTGTCCGCATGTCCCTACGATCAAAAGTATTTTTGGTTGGGTGTTAAATTTGATCGCCGCGGCCATGATGTTTCAAATGCTTATGAATTTCCGCGCCATGCGCGTTAGGGGGTAGATCGTGAAACTGCTTATTGGATTGTTCCGCAAGATTTACGATAACGCGCTCGGGATTTTTGTTAGTAAGGAAACTGGCGAGATTTTCACGCGTGCTGCGTTTGCTGCCGCTGTCGTTGGTACGATTGTCGCAATTTATGCTTTCTATGCGGCGGCGATTTCCGCTCTGTCGCTTGCGCTTCCTGCTCCGTTTGATTTCGCCTTGATCTTTTTGCCTGACAATACTTCTGCTGTGCTGACGGCTGTTACTACTTTGCGCGTGGCTCTTTTCATCGCATCGCTCAAACTTGGGCTTGCGTCTGTCGGGGTGCGTTAGTGGCTGTCTATGCGATTACCGGCAAGCTCGGTTCCGGTAAGTCGCTGGTGTCGGTCGGTCGCATCATGGACTACTTGGCGAAAGGTCGGCCGGTTGCCACCAATTTGAATCTTTACCTTGATCGCTATTTTGGCAAGCGCAGCAAGGCTCACTATATCCGCCTTCCGGATATCCCCACGGTTTACGATTTGCACGCGATAGGTAAGGGTAATGATTCGCTCGATGAGTCAAAAAATGGCCTGCTCGTTCTTGACGAGTGTGGCGTTTTTTTCAATTCGCGTGACTGGGCGGACAAGGGCAGGCAATCGGTGATTTCGTGGCTGTTGCATTCGCGCAAGCTCGGGTGGGATGTAATTCTGATCGTTCAGGATATCCAGCTTATTGATAAACAGATTCGCACGGCGCTTCTTGAGCATGTCGGTATCTGCAAGCGGACCGACCGGCTGACTATTCCGTTTATCGGCGGCTTGCTCAAGTTTTTGAAGATTCCGCACCGACCGCCTCGCGTGCATCTGTGTAGTGTGAAATATGGAACCGACCTTCACGCGCTTGTTGTAGATCGTTGGTTTTATCGTGGCGTGATTATTCAAAATTGTTACGATACCCGGCAGGTTTTCTCTTATGTCTGCGAGTTTGCCATTCATTCGGTGCTCTCACCCTGGACAACTACCGGCCGTTATTTGGAGCCTACGCTCTGGATGATGCTCTGCGCTTGGTGGAAAGGTGAAACGTTACCGCGTCCGCGGCCTGTGCCGTTGCGGTCAAAGCATCCGTTAGTGGTCCGGGTTATGCGTCTGCCTGACCCGGCGCTTCGGTTGGAATTTCTGCGGCGTTTCGATTCGTGCGGTGCGCTTGATCGGGGGCTGCCGTGCGCTGGTTGATTGTGGCTGTCGCGCTGGCGTTTCTGTTTGGCTGTTCCAGTATGGAGCCACATTCGCGCTCGGTTGATTGGTACGTCTGTCTCCACACCCAGACTGTGCGTGACTGCTGAAAGCAAGTCGCGGAGGGTTTTGGTTTTTCTGTTCGTTCCTCTGCGGAGAATTCCCAAATATCTAACACCACCGCCGCCGCGCAGCGGAAACAGGCGGGGCTTTTGGTGTTAGATTTTGGTCTAGTCGAAGAAGGTCAAAGCCGAAGGCATCCCCCTCCTGCCAAGCCGATTTTTTTAACGTCGAGAAGAAGCGGCCAGATACACGGCAATCCATAGAGCCACGAAAGCCCCGATGCCTGCCACGATCTGCCATGGGTTGACTGTGCCCGGTTCGATGGGTGCAACTGCCGCGCCTGTTGCTGATATTGCGGAAAAGGTGGCGACTGCGGGAAGCCGCCATTTTTTGTAAAGTGCGTGCCGGTCCCGGTTGCCGTAATCGGACATTATGCGAATATCTGGGCAAGGCAAGGCGGAACCGTTTGTGGTTCGCGATACGGCTAATACCATGATGACCCCCATGCCCTTTGACCTGTTCGGCGAGATTCCCGTTACCTGGGATGAGGTACATACCTGGTGCGAAAAGGTGGCCGGAATGACCGGCTGGCGCCGCGATTGGTACATCCGGCACTGGAACGTTATCGAAAAAGTGCGTCGCGCCAAGGCCGATGGCTCATTTTATGAAGCTATTGCGGCGATTAATTCCCCTCACGCTGCCGCCATCTACCCACAACAAACAGTCAGCGATATATTTCGTGACTGTTTCTGAAAACGATGATTGCGCGGCAAATTCTTTTTGCACTTGCAGGCTCCGCCAGAGAATTAAGGCGCGTCGAAGCAACATGAAATAATGCGTGCATCAGTCTGATTAATAATTAATTATTAATGACAAAAACGGAAAATTCATTCTTACATCCCGCCAAGCGCCTTAAGATGCGCCAGCGCGCTGCGCCCCAGCGCGGGCAGTTCATAACCGCCTTCGAGAGCCGACACGATGCGGCGTTGCGCATGCTTTTTGGCGACTGATTTCAGCTGCTCCGTAACCCACGCATAGTCCGCTTCGGTGAGCCGCAGCGTCGCCATGTCGTCGTCACGGTGCGCATCGAACCCCGCCGAGATCAGTAGCAGTTCCGGCCGGAAGCGTTCCAGCGCGGGCAGCCAGTGCCGAGTGACCGCCTCACGGAATCCTTCCCCGCCGGTTCCGGCGGCAAGCGGCACATTGATGATGTGGTCGTTGCCGCTGTCGGCGCCGCAGTATGGGTAAAACGGATGCTGAAAGGTGGAGCACAGCATCACGCGCGGCTCGTCGTGAAAGATGTTCTCCGTGCCGTTGCCGTGGTGCACGTCAAAGTCCGCAATCGCCACCCTGCTCAATCCGTGCGCGGCCAGCGCATGCGCCGCGCCGACTGCGACATTATTGAAGATGCAGAAACCCATCGCCCGCCCCCGCTCTGCATGGTGGCCGGGCGGACGGATGTTGCAGAATACATTTTCGGCCTTGCCGGCCATCACCAGATCGACACCCAGCACCACGGCGCCCGCCGCGCGCAACGCGGCCCGATAGCTGAACGGGTTCATCGCGGTGTCTGGGTCGAGCTGCACCATGCCCTGCTTTGGCGCAGCCGCCGCAATGGCATCGATATAGCCCGCAGCATGCGCGCGCAGCAATTGCTCGCGCGTCGCCTCCGGCGCGTCGTGGCGTTGCAGGTAATCCATCAGCCCGGAGGCGATCAGCTGGTCTTCGATGGCGTGGATGCGCGCCGGCGATTCCGGGTGGTAAGCGCCCATCTCGTGCTTGAGGCAGAGCGGATGGGTGATGTAGGCGGTCTGCATGGCATGCGCTCCTAAAATATTTCGAGCCCGTATGATCTTGATGCGACCTCTTGCAGGGTCGACTTCAGTCGACCATATGCGGATAAATCCGCACCTACCGGTTGCCGGATATACCGCATGGATTCAGCGTTCCGTTTGAATGCTATCATACCCAACAAATATTCAGACAGAGCCGAAAAAATCATGGGCAAACACTACCTCAGCACCCTGTTCGCGCCCAAGTCCGTCGCGGTGTTCGGTGCCAGCGACCGGGCCGATTCGGTCGGCCAGATCGTGTTCCAGAACATGCTGGAAAGCGGCTTCCAGGGTGCGCTGTATCCGGTCAACGCAAAGAACCCCGAGGTGCAGGGCAAGCGCGCCTATGCCTGCATCGCCGACATCGGCGAGCCGGTAGAACTGGCGGTGATCGCCACGCCGCCGCAGACCGTGCCGGGCATCATCGAGGAGTGCGGTATCCACGGCGTGAAGGCGGCGGTCATCATCACCGCCGGCTTCGGCGAAGCCGGCGCGGCGGGCGCGGCACTGGAAAAGGAATTGCTGGAGGCCGCGCGCCGCTACAACATCCGCCTGATCGGCCCGAACTGCCTCGGCATCATGCGCCCGTCCATCGGCCTCAACGCCACCTTCAACAAGGGCGGCGCGAACAGCGGCAACATCGCCTTCGTCTCGCAGTCCGGGGCGCTGTGCACCGCGATCCTCGACTGGGCGCAGAGCAACGACGTCGGCTTCTCCAGCGTGGTGTCGATGGGCTCCTCGACCGACGTGGATTTCGGCGAGATCCTCGACTACCTGGTGTCCGACGCCAGCACCCACAGCATCTTGATGTACATCGAAGGTATCCGCAACGCGCGCATTTTCATGAGCGCGCTGCGCGCCGCCGCACGCATCAAGCCGGTGATCCTGGTCAAGGTCGGCCGCCATGCGGCAGGCTCGAAGGCGGCAATGTCACACACCGCCTCGCTGGTCGGCGCGGACGACGTGTTCGATGCCGCAGTGAGCCGCGTTGGCGCGGTGCGCGTGCAGACCATCACGCAACTGTTCACCGCCGCCAAGGCGCTGTCGTGCGGCTTCCGCCCGGTCGGCAACCGCCTCGCGATCGTCACCAACGGCGGCGGCCCCGGCGTGATGGCGGCCGACCGCGCCGCCGACCTGGGGCTCGCGATGGCCACGCTGTCGGACGCCACCATCGAGTACCTCAACCAGCACCTGCCGCCGAACTGGCCGCACGGCAATCCGGTGGACGTGATCGGCGATGCTCAGGCAATCCGTTATCACCATGCCGTAAAGGCTTGCCTGGAAGATGATAATGTTGACGGCGTGCTGGCGATTCTTACGCCGCAGGCGATGACCAAACCGCTGGAATCGGCGCAGACGTTGATCGAACTGGCCGACACCCACAGCAAGCCGCTGCTGACCTGCTGGATGGGCGATGCGCAGGTCGCCGCCGCACGCGACGCGTTCACCAAGGCGCGCAAGCCGCACTTCCGCACGCCGGAACCGGCGG
>Ga0209212_1008964_pt1 | contig 10582 bp, 9 predicted proteins | sample RifGroC2_FD_183996 | JGI IMG/M metagenome (GOLD analysis project Ga0209212, IMG submission 183996) | Groundwater microbial communities from Rifle, Colorado, USA - Groundwater C2 (SPAdes) (version 2) | ecosystem: Environmental > Aquatic > Deep subsurface > Groundwater | place: Rifle, Colorado... | reverse complement strand
CCTCCGCCATCGACATCATCATCCATCTGGTGCGGTTTCCCGACGGGAGCCGCAAGATCGTCAAGCTCGCGGAGATCACCGGCATGGAGGGGAACACCATCACCATGCAGGACATCTTCTGCTTCGAGCAGAAGGGGGTCGACCGCGACGGGCAGGTGATCGGCGAGTTCAAGGCGACCGGTGTACGACCGAGGTTCGCCGAGCGCCTGAAGACCTTCGGTTTCGCCCTGCCGCAGGATATCTTCGAGGGGGGGAACTGGCAATGATGCTCTCCGTGCTGCTGATATTCGCCGCGGTGTTCCTCGGTAGTTTCGCCGTCTTTTATGCCGTGAGCGCCTTAAGGCGCACAGCCGAGCTCAAGGGCCGGCTGCGGCGCATTGCGCAAGGCCCCGGCGACGCCGCGCCCGAGCTCTCGGGACAGGGGCTGTTGCGGGAAACCACGGGCGTCGAAAAGTTTCTTTCTCGGCTGCCGCTTGTCAGGAGCGTCAAGAAACTGGTCGAGCTCTCCGGGGTGAAGCTATCCCTGCCCCAGTTTTTGCTGGCGACCGGCACACTCTCCGCCCTGGGCTTCCTCGCCATCTTCGCCTGGAAAGGAAGCGGGCTCGTTGCGCTGCCGGCGGCGCTGGCCTCAGGGTTCCTCCCCCTTGCCTACCTCGCCCACCTCAAGAGGCAGCGCAGCGCGCTGTTTGCCGAGCAGTTGCCCGATGCGCTCACCATGGTGGCCCGCTCCCTCAGGGCCGGGCATTCACTGGCCGCGGCGGTGGAACTGATCAGCCAGGAGCTGCCGGAGCCGGCGGGCGGATTGTTCAAGATCGCCTACGAGCAGCAGAGATTCGGCATGAGGATGGCCGACTCGCTAAGGTCGCTGCGCGGGAAGGTCGACAGCACGGACTTCAATTTCTTCGTAACCATCATCCGTATCAATAACGAGACCGGCGGCAACCTCTCAGAGATACTGGAGAAGCTTGCCGAAACCATCAGGTCGCGACTGCAGATACGGCGGCAGGTCCAGGTCTACACGGCAGAGGGGCGCTTCTCGGGGTACGTCCTGGTCGCATTGCCGGTGGCGGTGTTCGCCGCCTTCTACCTGTTGCGTCCGGGTTACATGAGCGTGTTCTTCACCGAGCCGGTCTGCCAGAGGATTCTGGCCGGGGCGCTGCTGGCCCAGGTCATCGGTTTCCTGATGATCAGGAAGATCATCGATATCCGCATATAGGGGGGTAAAAACATGCTCGCCTTGATCGTCATCTCCATCTTCGCCACCGTTGCGCTGCTCACCGGCGCGCTGTTGTACCCTCTGCTGAGCAAGCAGGACTCCGTCAGGGAACGCGTGGCGAAGCTCATGCCTGCGCCGGAGCAAGAGCTGACCCTGGTCCCCACCCCGAAAAAATGGCAGAGTTTTCTGGCCGGAATGGGCGCCAAGCTGCAGACCAAACCGACGGAGATGCGCATCTACCGTGAGAGCGTCACCGCTGCAGGATTCAAAAAGGAAGCCATCTATGTCTACCTGGGAGCCAAGCTGTTCCTGACCCTCGCCCTGCCGGCGAGCTACCTGGTCCTGTTCGCGCTGCCGCAGGGCAACGCCGCCAGCGGCATCTCCCTGCTCCTGGTGCTCATGTTCGCCATCTCGGGCTACCTTTTGCCGACCTTCTGGCTTAGCCGCCGGGCCAACAACCGCAAGACCGAGATCTTCCATGCCCTTCCGGACGTACTCGACCTGTTGACCGTCTGCGTCGAGGCCGGACTGAGCCTGGATGCCGCCCTGATAAAGACGACCGAGAACTTCCAGGAGCATAAATGTCCCTTGGTGAGCGAGCTGAACACCGTGATCCTGGAAATTCGAGCCGGCAGGCCACGCAGCGAGGCCCTGAAAGGACTGTCGGAGAGGACCCTGGTGGACGACATCAAGGCGCTGGTCTCCATGCTGGTGCAGACTGAGAAGTTTGGCACCAGCATGGGCAAGACTTTGCGCACCTACTCGGATTCGCTTAGGATCAAGAGAAGGCAGCTTGCAGAAGAGCAAGCGGCCAAGACGGCGGTAAAGATGCTTTTCCCCCTCACCTTCTGCGTCTTCCCGGCATTGATGGTGGTCATGCTGGTGCCGGCTGCGTTCCAGATATTTACCATGCTCCGGAAATAACAGACGGCCGGCAAGGAGACCGCCCAGGCCGTCGCAAGTCCGGAGCCCTGAGTCCGGACGGCAGCGGAAGACAGATCAGCCAAAGATCGAGAGCAGCAGCCCGGCCCTGGTGAGAAACTCGATGGGAGTTGAACGTTGAGAGATGAGATGTTCTCAGTGAGAAACTCGATGAGAGTTGAACGTTGAGAGATGAGATGTTCTCAGTGAGAAACTCGATGAGAGTTGAACGTTGAGAGATGAGATGTTCTCATCCCTCATCACTCGCCTCTCAACAGAACTCTGGTCGCTGGTCCTTGTCACAGGAGAGGGGCATGCCACGCAACGAAGCCAGCGAAATTTGTGCACCGAACCGGCTCTGGGAAATTGCGGCAAACATCCTGGTGGGCACTTTCTTCCTGCTATTTGCCTGGTCATTCGCCAAGGATTTTCTGGCAACCCCACGCATCAGCATCTTCCTGGTGGTTATCAAGGAAACATTGGACGCAATTTTCTTCCTGTGCAGAAGGCTTCCCACACAGGTTACCTCACGCTGGCTTTCCTGGACCACCGCGATAGGCGGGACCATAACCCCACTCCTTTTCCGTCCTTCCGGAACTGCGGATTTCGTCGCGGCCAACGTCCTTCAAACGGCAGGCCTGTGCCTGCAGATTGCCGCGATTATTTCCCTCAATAGAAGTTTCGGCATTGTCCCGGCAAACAGAGGGATTAAAAGAAACGGGATGTACCGTGTTGTGAGACACCCGTTATACTCATGCTATACGGTTACCCTGGTTGGATTTGTTATCAACAACTTAAGCATTTACAACATCCTGCTGCTTTTGCTCACCACGACATTCCAGGTTGTAAGGATATTCAGGGAAGAGGAATTGCTCTCTTTGGATGCCGATTACCGGCAATATGCCAAAGAAACCAAATGGAAGTTGATCCCCTTCGTTTTCTGATCATGCTTCTTGGCTGTCGGTGGGCCGAGGGTAGACCAACTTGCAGATGTGGCCAGCTACGGCCTGTCACGGACACCCGCTATGCTAAAACCTGATCGCCCTCGTCGCTCTGCGGACCTGCGCCAGTTCCTCTGGCCGGGCACCTGCTCGCTCTGCCTCCATCTGCTCCTTGGGGCATCCCTTGCGGCAGATTGGCGCTCTCAGCCCGAGGTGGTATGGGTATCGTTCATGGTGGTAGAACCGATGCAGGTTTACCCGCCGGCTACGGAACCTACCCGGGAAAAGGCGCCTGCAGTCGCGGCTTCCGAGGTTGAAGAACCGCTCCAGCCCGAAGAGGCCAATGAGCGGCAAAGCGACGCGTCCCACGAACCGGACCAGCCCGAGGATATCTTTCAGGTCACGGAGCCAGCCGCCGCACCACTGGCCAAGGCCGATGCCAGAAAGGTCCAGGCCACGGCGACAAAAGCGGCAAAGAAGTCCCCTGAACCTAACGCACAAAAGGCAGCTGCATCTCCTGTCACCCCCCCCCAGTTACTCTCCATGACCCGATTTTCCTCGTCGTCTCTCCCCGCAAGGCCCCGGCATGTGATTGCGGCTGCTGAACCGGAACCCGCACAGGTAAAGCCGGAACCCGCACCGGTAAAGGCGGAACCAGCACCGGTAAAGGCGGAACCAGCACAGCTAAAGGCGAAACCAGCACCGCTAAAGGCGGAACCAGCACCGGTAAAGGCGGGAACTGTTCAGGTAAAACGTGAGGCCTCTCCCGCAAGCGCCGTTCAGCAGCCAGCACTCTTGCCCGCATCGGCACCGGTTGCACCCCGCCCGGTTGAGCCGCCTGCAGCCACAAAAGAGCACCATGAAAACGCTGCGCACCCCACCGTGCACATGGTACAGAAGCCAGCAGAGACAAAGCCTTCACTATTCCCGCAAGCTGCGGCTAAAGCGTCGACAAGCCGGGAGGCTGTAGTAGACACCAAGCCCCGGACCCCGGCCGCACCGGAGCATGAGAACGCCACCAAAGGACCGAGCGTTGCCGCTCGCCTGACGGAACCAGCTCCACCCGGTCCAGTGCGGCAACTGGCTGCAATCAAACCTTTTGCACTGCTTGCTCCGGCTAAACCTCCAGCGGCCGAAGCAGATAAACTCGCAGCAGCGCCTCTGCCGCAACCGGAGCCCGCCTTCGGACCGCACCTCAAGGGAGAACTAGAGCTGGAAGTAAGCGGCAAGGAGATTGCCGCCAACGGAATAAAGGTACAGATTCTCTTCCGTGACTACCCGAAAAATCGCCACCAGAAGCCAATGACCAAGGCACAAAGCAAAAGGGTGAAAACGCTGTTCCCCAAATCATCACGAACAGGAATGAACACCGTCCAGAGTGTGATTGAAGCCGCGCCCGACGGGATCTATGAATTCCGGGGTGCGCCGGACAATGCTGCTACCCAGGAGGTGAGCTGCACCGTAACCATCCATGGAACTAGCACCAGGCCAACCGTCAAACGGCTGGGCACCAGAAAGGTAGGCCCCGACAGCTACATCATGAAGGTCCTCATGCCCGAAGGAATCGTCTGGGAGGACGACGCGAGCTTCAGCGGCAGCATCGAGGATTCGGACGGGGTGACCAAGTACAATTCCGAGACGGGGCTGGTCTGGAGGGAATACAACTAGGGGGACGGGATGCAAAGCCGGCGAGCACAAATCATTACGCCCCTATGCCGACTTCGGCAAGGGGCGTAACGATTTGTCCAGCCTGGGGAGTTCAGATCATGCGGTTGGCGCGAGGGGGGCTAAACTTCATCGGTGCAGCGTCTTCGCGCGCCTTCTCCAGCACAGCCCGATAGCCCCCAGCAGGCCGCATCCGACAAGCAGCAGGCTGGACGGTTCCGGTACTGGTGCGTAGGCCAATGCCACGTTGTCCAGTCCCCAGCTTTCATCCAGAATATACTCCTGGAGCCCCTCTCCGGCAAAATAAAACTCCTGCATGTCGGAGGCGTTATAGAAGGTAAAGTCGAAGTGGTACACCGAATCCATGCGTGCGCTGCCGCCTCCCAGCACTGTGCTCATGGGGCTGCCCTGGTCCTGCAGTACCTGTTGCGGGTTGTTGGGGTAGTCGGGATTGAATACGTACCCGAGTGAATATTGCTGGCTGGAGCCTGCCATGGAGAGTGCCGTCCCCCCGTTGCCGCCATACGACTGTCCGGCTGGATTGCCGTTGCTGAAGGAGTCGTACAGGAAGGTTGTTCCGTTACTGATTCCGGCGCTGAAAAAGTCCGGCCCGTAGTCGGAACCCTCACCATCCCAGGAACGGATGAAATAGGTGTCAAAGGACAAGGTCAACGAGCCCTTGGGGAGCCCGGTCAGCGCAAGGGCAACGCGGTCCTTGCCGTAGAACTGGCCGAGAAAGGTGCCCCAGCTGGCAAGTTCAGGGTTGGGAGCCGTGTCGGTGCCTGGCACCGCTCCGGCATTCTGAGACCTGGTCATTGACCACTCGCTGCCAATGGAGCCGCTCTGGAAGTCGTTGTAATAAATGGGGCTCGCTTGCGCATTGCCGAAGAACGAAAGCAGGAGAATCGCGGAGCAAACTAGCAGGGCTGGCTGAGTCTGGATCTTCACGGCATACCTCCATTTGCGATGAGTCATTGAATCATGTTTCTTGAGTTCTCTCTCCGCAAGGTGCATGCCATCACAAGACAAACTTCCTGGCCGAACCTGTACCATTGTCGGAAGCTTTAACAGTACGACCATTTCCCGGCAACGATTTTCCCCCAGACACAAAGATTCCGGGGTATTGCAAGGTGCAAATACTGGCACAGAGCGTGCCTGATGGGCTTTTACCCCCTTCTGGCTAATTCTGTCTCACCCAGATGAGAATTGCGCCGGGATATCGGCGCTATGGGAAAACAAGAGGAAGCGTTCGGGTCTGAGGCAAAAGGTGTAAAGTTTCTCGACAGTGCAGCGTCGGATTGCAGCGCACTGTCGAATTTCTTTACACTGTAATGCCTTCCCGTTGGCAAGGGTCCGAGGAGCGTCCCCCTTTGCGCCCGTTTCCGGGTTGCGTCAAAACATCTGTGAAAATTCCACCCCCAAGTAGAGACTGGTTTCCGCGTTTTCGATTTTCCGCGCGCCCGCCTTAAAGCCTATGCTGCTGTCGGGGCGCGGCTCGAAGCCGGTGATGAACCAGCCGCCCTGCCAGGCCCGGTAATCGGCATCGCCATGGGCGATAAACTCGGGACCGGTATAAACGCGATCGTAGACACGGTACATGATGCGTCCTCGCCCCCAGTAACTGTCCGACCGGAAGGTATACCTCGCGATCCCGTTGATCCTCCAGTCCGCTGCCAGCACCCTTTCACCCTCCAGTTGGCATAGGGGGCGTATCTGGCTGCCGCGAACCCTACTATCCGGATTGTCCGGGGAGAGCCAGGTATTGGAATAGTGGAGACCGGCATAGGCCCCTACCCAGCCGTTGTCCCCACCGTTTCGATACCCGAGCGCGCTCTCCAGGCCGAGTGCGGTTGCGTTGATCTCACGATCGCCGACAGGATAGTCGTAGCCTAGAAACTCGACCCAATGTTTCTGCACCAGCCCGTTGCCGAAGCTGTCAGCGGCGAGCGGTGCAACGATGCCGGCAAAGCTGTAGTAATTATAGGTGCCGCCCCCCCCGCCCCCCTCGGCGCCGGTCAGGAAGAGGATGCCTTTGGCCCCCGCAGGGGCGGCAGACAGCAAAACGCCGAGGAACAGCAGAGACAGGGATCTTTTGCCGAAGTCAAGCCAGTTTCTAGTGTCCAAGTTGCACCGCCTGAATGGGAATGAATTGGTAGCTGTATAACGGGGAACCCGGTGTGTCGATCTGCTTGCCAGCCCCAACGCTACCAGTCAGGGAGGCTACTCCCCTTCGGCCGTGGACGCTGACCTGCAGGCTTATCCCTTCCGGGAGGGGGGCGTAGGCCAGGATATTGGTGGGACGGCTACGGTCATGGCTCACGGCGATGAGGCCGAGCATCCGCTCCCCGCTCTCCGGATGCGTCAAGGACATGGCGCTCCAGTTGGCGGGAGCGTACACCGGGGCGCCGGAAACCTGCCCGGCCTCGGTATGGACCAGGTCAAGCGGCGTAAGGATGACTTCCCTGAGGTTGTTGAGACTCCATTGCAGGTCCGAACCGTAAAGAAACAGATCCAGTTTGTCGAGTTCGCTGCTAGCGGAACAGACGAAACTGCAGCCGATGCCCTTCACGTACTGTTCTCCCCCGCTGGCTCCCTTTATCAGCGATTTTACCAGGGCCTCGAACTTCACCGTCTCGGCAGGGAGATGAATGACGCCGGTCAAATTGGTGCCGGCTGTGGTGCCGTCCGGCAGCGCCGTGTAAATCCGGAAGCCGGACGAGGAGATATCGTCGATGGTGCCGTGGAACTTTCTGCCGTCGCCGAAATCGATGGTCGCCGGCAAGGGGATCGGGAAACGGTAGTCGTTGCGTCGGTGCCGGGAATGTTTGGTGACAAAGCTCATGACACTGATGGCGAGGCTGGAATTCACAGCGGCCCAGATGATGTTGGCAACAAAGCCGCTGGTCGGCAGATGATGGTACAGATGGTACAAAGCCATGCCGACTGTAATGGCGAGCAGATTGACAATCGAGATGAAGGCCTGCGGGATGAGATACGGGCTGGCATACGCTGACTGGGTCATTGCCTTGGGGGTGACCGAGAACTTGATGTTGTCCTTGAATATCCCCAGAGTCGACCAGGCCATGGCGGCGAAGCGGGCCATATTGAACTGTTCGATGACAATGGACCGGCCGTAGCCGCGATTGACCTCTTCGAAGGCCCAGAAGGTGAGGATGAAATACGGGATGAAATGTATCAGAAAGTCACTGCCGAAGCCGACCAGAGGCATGACCCCGGTTGTCAGCACGATGGCCGGGGTCAGGTAGAAAAACCCCTTCTGCCAGCCGTCAAAATAGGTGATGGATGAAGCCAGGTAGTTTATGCGCTGGGGGAAGGTCAGGCCGCGGCAGAAAAAGACACCCTCCTTGCGCCAAACCTGCATGGCACCCTGTCCCCAGCGGATTCTCTGATTCAGGAAGGGGGCCACTCCAGAGGGGGCAAGACCGAACGCCAGGGATTGCGCATGATAGACCGATCGATACCCTCTCTTGTGAAGCTTCAATGAGGTGTGCAGGTCCTCGGTTACGGTGCCGACAGCGAAACCGCCTATGGCGTCCAGGGCACTGCGACGGATCGTCGCGCAACTGCCGCAGAAGAAAGCCGCATTCCAGTAGTCCTTGCCGCGCTGGATGACCCGGAAGAAAACCGACTGCTCGTGCCAGGCGGTGGCGCCGCCCTTCTTCCTGTGGTGTTGGAAGGAATCAAGATTGTAAAAATCCTGGGGAGTCTGCACAAAAGCGACCGACGGGTCCCTAAAATACCCCAGCGTCTTGGTTAAAAAGTCTCTCTTGGGGGCGTGGTCGGCGTCGAATATAACGACGAAACTCCCCTTGCTATGGAGCAGGGCGTTGTTCATGTTGCCGGCTTTGGCGTCACGGTTGTCCGGGCGGGATAGGTAGCGGCACCCCAGTTCCTGGGCGAGGGCTTCCATTTCAGGGCGTCTGCCGTCATCGAGAAGCCAGGTGACATGCGGATAATCCATGTTCCTTGCCGCCAGGAGGGACTTGCGCACCAGGGATAGCGACTCATTGATGGTCGGGATGAACACATCAACGCAGAGGCCTTGCTGCGGCGGCGGGGGGATGCGTATCGTCAGCCGCCAGGTGATGAAGAAATGCATGAGGGTGGTGAATAACCCGTACAGTTCGGCGCCGTACAAAACCCACGAGAAGATGAGCGCCTCCCGGTTGAACGTGCCGATACGCCACGTCATGTACCAAAGAGCGACCCCCAGAAAGGAGAGCACCACAGCTTTTCGAACCGGTTCCAGCGTTTCATAAGGTAACGTGGATTTCATACTGCCCTCCATTGAAAGGCGATACCGGAACACTAAGCACTGATATATAAACAGTTGCGTAACTATTGAGGATGGAGCTGTGGTTGGTATTTTACTATTATAAAATTCTTACAAGGTGTCGGCTCAAATCAGGCACGTCATAAAAAGTCAAATTTGCAATAATGCTGTGCGTTAGATTAGCACCAAATTGTAAAACCAGTCAATTAAATCAATCGCATTGACTTGCGATGCTTGTTTGAATCCACTTGACTACAACTTTGAGGCCGTCTAGCAGTGGGGGAGCTTCGGCAGCGTGGGGAAGCGCCGCCTGGACGGTGTCTTTTTTCAACCTTTTCAATTTACATCTGATCGACATTAACATATATCGTAAGTGACTAATGGCTTCGGCAACGCCCGGGGAACCCGCCCGCAAAACGGCGGCTTACCCGCCAGCCGTTGACCGCCCGGCCCCCTTCGATCACGTAGCAAAGGAAAGCAATGACAGCAACAAGTGAGACGCTTGACCAACTCCTCGATCTGGTAAGGCAACAGCAGGCATTCCTGGAGATGTATGTGCGCTCCTGGGTGAACGACTATCGCTTAAGTGGCGGCGCCGTCTTTTGCGGCAAGGGTTGCCGCAACTGCTGCAGCCTCGCGGTTCATACCGGCTTCTTAGAAGCTCTTGCCGTGGCACGTCAACTGAACGAGGCGCAGGAAAGAGCGGTTGAGGCCTACGCCATCCGGCTCCAGGCCCTGCTGCGAGGGGTGAGTGAGCTCCCTGAGTACCTGCGCCTGCACCGGCAGGAGATGGGATTCTGCCCGCTTTTGAACGACGCCGGCGCATGCAGCGTGTACAGCGTCCGCCCCCTGTCGTGCCGCTCCCTCATCTCAACTCGGGAGAGCGTCTGGTGCGGCATCGATTTTGCCCGGGTTCCCCCGGCCGAGCGGGACGCTTTTGTCGCGGGGCTGGACCGGAAGGTGGTGGCTTTCCCCAGCCACTATGTCGCCCCCCTGCAGGAGAGCGGCAAGGAGCTGGAAGTGGCCTGCGCCACACGCATGCAGGCCCTGCTCGGATGCTCCATCTACGGCAATCTCGGCGTACTGGTTCACCTGATCCGCAATCACGGCCTCGCCGAGGCGGCCCTGCAGGGACCGGCCCAAGCCGCCGACCTTATTGCCGGGGCCGGTTTCCATCATCCGCTGCTCGTGACGCTCTCGTAACGACCCAAGAAGCGCCTTGAGGAGTGAGTCCCCAACTTTACCAGGGAAGGCGCAGGAAGCACCTTCTCATTCACGCTCCCCGAACACTCTTAGCCTGAGCGTTCCGGCAATTATCGGGCAGAAAAAGAGGGATCAGCTTTCAGCCAATCCCCCGCGGTTGCACACTTTTCCTCACTTAATTTGGAACCCGCCCCCTGGATCACCTGTTCCATCGGGACGGGCTGTCAGTTACTTCTGTCACTCGCTAGTGGACTGCGCGGTTAATCCTTTCTAAATACAACAAAATATGTTATAGTGCCGCCATGGCACGACCACAACAAGACATAGTATTGACAGATGCAG
>Ga0209212_1008963_pt1 | contig 10584 bp, 8 predicted proteins | sample RifGroC2_FD_183996 | JGI IMG/M metagenome (GOLD analysis project Ga0209212, IMG submission 183996) | Groundwater microbial communities from Rifle, Colorado, USA - Groundwater C2 (SPAdes) (version 2) | ecosystem: Environmental > Aquatic > Deep subsurface > Groundwater | place: Rifle, Colorado... | reverse complement strand
TCACATGTCATTAACTTCGATATGCCTGACACTGTCGATGCGTACACGCACCGTATCGGACGCACAGGCCGTGCTGCCAAAACCGGCGATGCATTCACCCTCACCACACAAAACGACAACGCCATGGTGCGCGCTATTGAGAATACCCTTGGTATGAAGCTTGAGCGCCGCAGGTTGGAAGACTTTGATTACACTTCATCTCCACCGCGCAGCACGCATGCTGTTCCACTCCAACAATCACAACGTCCCCACAGACGGACTGGAACTGGAGCAAAAAGGGCGGGTTCACAGATGTCGTCAGATTCCAAACCACGGTATCCCAGAACAGGTGCGAAACCTTTTGGTAAGCGACGTTCTTCACACGCAACGTATTCGTCTGGTTCGTCAGCTCGGAAACCGCACAGTTCGCATAATTAGTCACGTAGAGGCGCAAATGTAATGCGCCTCTACAAATAAACCACACTACCTGGTTCTGTTTGGCTTTCCCTTGCAAGCGTGTTTGAAAATATGGAAAAGTTTTTATTCTCTTTAATTTTGGTCGGGGCGACTGGATTCGAACCAGCGACCTCGACGTCCCGAACGTCGCGCTCTAGCCAAACTGAGCCACGCCCCGAACCATTATTATAATATTTCACCACAAAGACACAAATGACCTGAGAAAGAAATTTACGAATTACAATTTACGATTTTACTCCAAGCTGTCAAATAGAATCCCTTAATAACTTTATTTTGCCTCTATCATTACCTTTTCTACACCAATATTCCCCTCACTATCAAACGCATTGACGATAAGGGTGTAATCACCCGGCGTGAGGTGTTTGGTGGTTATTTGAAAGGGTTCCTCCTGACTGTCGAAGACCCCGTCTACGGGATACGCGGAGGTCCATTCATGACCGTCAATCGTGTACTGAACCTTTATAATATTGCTGTATTCGTCCTTTATTGTCCCTGAAATGACATACCTGCCATCCGCACCCATCGCAGTATTCATAGACTTTATAATCGGTCTTGAATTGTCAATTACTATGGGTTGTATCGTGTTTTCAGCGCTGAGAGCAGTCTCCGGTGGATTATCCGGTTCGTCGCTGGCAACCAGTTTAACCTGATATTTCCCATCAGGCAGACGCAGGGTATCCCATGCATAAGAACCTTTTTTTTGCGTGTTCTTATCGATAACCTTCCATGCCTTTTCATCTACACCCTTAAAATATATTGTCAACTGAAGTGCGTCATTGTTTGGATCTTCCACATCCCACTGGATATTTTTTTGCGCTACCTGATGATGCGGTTTCTGGATCGCGGGCGACTGGGGTTTTGTTTCCGCCTTTCCGTCTGTCTTTACCTCAGGAGGTTTTTGTGATACAGAAGAAGGTTCTTTTTCTATGGCAAAATTGACTATTTTAGGAGGCTGATTTTTCGGTAAATACGATAATGACACCATGTTTATTGCAGGTGTCGTATCGGTATTTATTGTTTGTAAGTTAGCTTTAAATTGTATAAAACGCGCAGGGGTGCTTGTTATTTTTTCTCCAGGCGACTGGTAAGGAACTGACCAACGATTCCAGGTGTAATCGGGATTTTCACAGTTTCCCGAACGGGTAGCCAATGTTACGTTCGTGCCTTCTGGTTGTGTAACTTGCCAATAAATACATCCCCAATCCGAGATGGTTGTTGTATCAAGCACGTTAGAAATAAAGGTACCTTCTTTTACAAAAGATGGCAATATCTTATAAACCTTTCCAACATTGCCTGTACCCACATATAATTCATTATTGCCGGTATTTAAGCAGCAAAGCGCCTGTACCTCTTCAACATCCACCACGCTGCTTGAAGTCTCATCTTTGCAAACTTTATACACACCCGGCTTGTTTCCAGTAACCACATACAGGTTATCCTGCGTATCCAGAGATATGCCGAGGATAAAGGCCTGACCGACCTCGAATATCTTATGTGCAAGCCCCTCTTTTGTGATTTTATAAACATAATTTGGCGCCATGGGAATGCCTGTAGTTTTCGGCGGTACCCCGGTTTCTCTCGATGGAGGTCTTTGCTGCATCATAGTTGCAGGTTGGGCCATTGGTAATTCTTCGGGGAGGTTCAAATCCCAGGCCCTTTCTTCTTTAGAAAAAGGCGTAACAACTCCGGCCTGGGCAACGACCTGGGTAGCTGGAGCCGCGGGTACCTGTACCTGCACACCAGACGCCGTTCCCGCATAAATATTGCCTGACGAATCCATTACAAGACTATGAATTTCGCCTTCATTCGCATCGTACAGTACCTGTGCCTCTCCTGAGGATGTAATCTTATAAACCAAGCCGTTTGGTTCCGTTCCGGCATAAACATTGTTATATTGATCAAGCAGAATATCCAGCAGGTTTGTTTCTGGTGAATCAAAAAATACGGCCGGGATACCGTCAGGCGATATCTTGAATAGTATGCCCTCATTTCCCGTTGCAGCAAAGAGATTCGAATCATTGTCTACTGCCATATCCCATACATAAGCAGCGGGCAAGCTGCAAAATACCGATGCCTCGCCCCTGTTGTTTATTTTGTATATAATGCCTCTCGGTGAGGTGCCTGCATAGAGATTGCCGTGTTTATCACAGACAATGCTCTGGATGTATAACTCGGGTGACTTGAAGAGTTCTACGGCCTCAGAACCATTCTTTATGCAATAAACGATCCCGGGGTCCCCCGACCCAACAAATACCTGATTCTGTAAGTCAGAAGCCATCGACCAGACGAAGGCGCTTTTGATGCCCGTAACGGCCTCTGTTTTTGGCGAAAGCCGTATTTCACCGCTGCTGTGGATGGATACGTTTTGATTAATGCCTTTGTCGAACTCAGATTTTGTCGATTGAGACCAGATATTTGTGGTCGTACCATCGGCGCGTGAAACCAGTAACATGAGGAAAAATAACGTGAAAATTTTGTAACTATTCAGCATATTGAGTAACTTAATTATAATAAATAACATATAACAAGAAATGAAAAATGTTTAAGTGTTTTTTGACGATTTATTTTTTCGGGCAGTTTTTATACTTCTCACAAAGATTGAAATCAATTCTTTGCATTCGGTAATACCTTTATCAACTTTTGTAAAATCTTTAATAAGGGGTTTTCTTCGGATAATTTGTACTGCAATATGTGTCTCTTTCAGTTCTTTGAGGCAAATTTTCATCTTTATGAATAAAATCGTCGCGTGATTCTGCAACTTGTGCTTCACCATAATTAAATGCAGGCGACGTGCCTGAACAAATCAATTGTCCTGCAATGTGATTTCCTGCCCTTGTATTTGGCAGCATTTCAACAATGTCAATAATCAGAGGCGCGAACTGAATCAGCCGCTCTTCCAAATCATATTTTTCATTGCCTTCACTCGTCCTTTTTTACTTTTTAATTATTCATTTCTTGTTATATGTTATTCATTTCATTCGTGTTCCTTATTGTTTATTTAACTGATACCGGGATACTTTGATTTCCGTTCAGCACATATGCGGTTGGGACACGGGATATTACTTCATCAAAAAGTGGGCCAATCCCACTTTGATTGGAAATACTCATAATGGAAAGCATCGAGGTTGGAAGCGATGGGAATCCTTCCCCCTTATAGGTAACTCCTTTTTTGGGTAAGAGGACACGCACCATGAGATTATTGTTTCGTTCCATGTTTTCTACGTAATGCAAAAGCTGCTCGAAATTCGTTGGCAGGAACTTTCCGGCAGACCTGCCCATGTTCAATGCCTGGCCATACGTGGCATCGCAGGCAGTAACATTCAGCGCACTTCCCGGAAGCGTATCTTCCGGTATTTGCATCATTACCGTTTGATAAAAACTCTCTCCCGTAAACGGTTTGATACGCACGTCTACCTGCAGCGTATCGCCGGGCTTGACTTGTTTTTTATCCACCTTAATGGCCTCGATATATGCTGTTTCGCGTGTGTCTAATACCTTAATTTTAAGATCAATCCGGTTCACACATACTTTTTGAAACTGGTTGTTCAGGATCATGGAAAATGGCTGGACTATATGGTTGAGAGGAAACCATGCTTGGTCGAGTTCATAAAAAACGTTTTCAACCACAACGGGTTTTTCGTAACCATCGATTTGCGCTGTAAGTTTTATGTTTACCGATTTTTCCCCTAATCTCCTTTCAGTCGACAACACGGCGCTCTGGGCTGCCATCAGAACAAGGCTTGGCGTGAGCAGTTTATTATCAATGATCTCAAAATCATAGGCGAGGTTCTGTGAACCTTCCACTTCGATACGACAGGGCACCATGCGGGATGATTCACCAAAAGTACCGGCAATCCCCGACCTTCTATCCTGATGTATTCGACCAAGTATTTCTAGCGGAGAAGCCATTTTTACAGAATTTGACTGGCTGGTGAGGATGGCGTACACATAAGCGGACGCCATGGGGAGGTCTGCTGTCCCTGTTTGCAAAAACGGATGCCCAAAGGCTAAGACATTATCTCCCTCTACGTACGTCACCGTGCCAACAACAGCGGCGCTGAGGTCTCCCTTAACCAGGATAGCAGCCACCGATGCCCCTGGAACGAGTTTGGCCTTTTCTGAAATACTACCCCCTTTTCCGGAAAGAGGACTTACAGAAATATAGTTACCCCCTTGGACAGGATACAATCCATAAGCATTGAAAAGGTGTTGCATTCCTTGCAAAACTCCGCTATTAACACCCGACACTACCAAAGGTGCAAGAATTGGCGTAAGCTTCATATTCCTTGAATTCCCGGTCATTAATTCTTGTGATAACAAGGGGGTAATCGGAGAGCCCGGTTCTTTTTCGTTCTGCGGGAAAGAGGGTAGTTCCCAATCGGCAGAGGTCAGCGAAATGCCTTTTTCTTCTGCCGGTATATTCAGCAAGGTGCTTTTCATTTCGTTAATCGGCGTAACACCCGCAATAGCCTCTTTTGCAAAGCTCCATCCATAAGCAACGGCGCCGATAAGACGATTATCGATATACACAGGACTGCCGCTCATGCCGGCGATAATGCCCGATTTTTCCAACGGGTCACCCGACATCCTGATCAGGATCATATTACTCTTTGCTTCCCAGTTTCTCAGGATACCCAATACCTCCACATCGAACATCTCGATTCGGTCGCCCGTGAAAACGGTTTTACCATATCCTTTCATGCCAGGCACAATTTCTTCGATATTCATGATACTTTCCGCAGCGCAGAGTAACATCTTGCTGGACGAAATGAAGGCGGAGAAAACGCCCAAAAACACGAATACATAAGGTAATTGATGCGATTTTAATTTCATGCTGAAACTCTACCAATTTAGCAATTTATTGTCAAGGTATAAAAGATGTTGAAATGTTGCCCTTTAGCATTTAGACTATGGTTATTATAGTATTATTCTGTAAAAACTTCTTTTTTAGAAAGTTTTTTACCCCCCTGTGTCCCCCCTTGCAACGGGGGGAAAGAGAGGGGTCTTTTGGTTGCGGCATTGCAGCGCTATGAATACAACCGTACTTAATCTAAAGGACCGAACGCTTTATTGGAGACACATAGAAGCGGCTGCCCAGGCTTTGAGGATGGGTGAACTGGTCGCCTTCCCCACAGAAACGGTATACGGACTGGGCGCACTGAGAGACGACACAAAAGCCATCGAACGTATCTACGAGGTAAAAAAACGACCGGAAGAAAAGCGGCTTACCTTAATGATTGCGGACTCCGATGATGTAAAAAAATACGTCGATCACCTTTCGGGTACTGCAAAGAGACTGATGTCTCTCTTCTGGCCGGGGGCGTTGGCCATCATTTTCCCTTTAAAAAACGGTTCGGACATTAGCATCCGACTTCCCGATAACGCAGTAGCCAGGGATTTGATACGTACGGTAAAACTACCTATCGTAACTACGAGCGCTAATATCTCGGGACATTCTCCCGCCACAGATGCGCAACAGGTGCTTATGGATCTCGGAGGGAAGATTCATACGATTCTGGACGGCGGTTCGACACGGCTTCGTTCACCTTCCACGGTGCTTAAAGTGAAGGACGACACTATTGAGATTATTCGTCATGGCATTATCACAGAGAGTATTATCCGAAGTTGTCTTGAAAATAGTCTGGCAAAAGTGTAAGATTTTGTATCAATTTAGTATTTTGAAATTTTTAGGTTCTATTTTGTGTTTCTAAAAAGTTTTTCATGGAAAATATAAATACGATAATGAAGATCGCATTAGCGGCAGACCATCGAGGTTTTGAGTTTAAGAAGCATGTTGCATCCATGCTTACCCAAATGGGGCATACGGTTACGGATTTTGGCACGACAACAGGCGCTGAATCAGTAGATTATCCTGATTACGGATTGAAAGCAGCCCGCTCTGTAGGATCCGGAGAATCTGACAGGGGGATTCTGATCTGCGGCACTGGAATTGGGATGTCTCTCGTAGCCAACAAGGTGAAGGGCGTTCGTGCCGCAGTATGCCATAATCTTTATACCGTGGAAATGAGCCGGAGACACAATGATTCCAACATCTTGTGTATTGGCGCTGATGTGATAGACGAAGAACTTCTTGAACAAAAGGTTAGGCTGTGGCTAGAAACCCCTTTTGAGGGCGGAAGGCACGCTCGCCGTGTGGATAAGATCATGGACGCTGAAGACGGCAGCGGGATTTAGTCCAGGGTAATTGTCTGTGCCCCCTTGGGTATCGCAAGCGTAAATACTTTCGGGTCGAGATCACCATTCACGACAATGTTAGAAAAGGTAATGCTAAAGGTGGTGTCGTATGCAGGCCAGCGAACGTCGATCCTTTGCGGTATCCTGCACTCCTTATAAGTTGCATAATTGGTAAACACGGCCTGTAACCGTATAGAACCATCGGCATTAAACAATTCGCAGCGAAATACCTCACCGTTAACCCTGTCAACCAACAGATTCCCTTTAAGATTCACATACTCCTTATCCATTTCCAGCATATGAATCAGCCAATAGGCAGGCCAGGTTTCTAAGGTAGGTTTTTCTCCTTCTAAAATTTCCTTGTAATTGAATAAACTCGCCATATCTCCCGGGAAGATGTTGATGCCAAGCGCCTCGATCCTGTGAAAGGTGTTGCAAGCGCCTGTGTAAACCTTGTTTTCTAACGGTACATAGAGCCGGAATTTATTCCCATCAGAAGATATATCAAATACGGTCGTGGCAAGTTTAGAGCCCATTGCCCGCAAACTCTTTGGGTTTTGATATAGTATCAATCCGGTACAGCGGACGGGACCTTTGAGGTCTGGGGCAGTAAGGGTCATTGCTATGTTTGCACGAAAGGTGGCAAGCCTGGAACTGTTGGAAATGATCGCATCGCGTATTTGCTGTAACGAGAGGTTTTGGGGTTTCCCCTGTATATTTCTTAAAATAGCGGAGGTATCCTCCCAAATCGGTTTCTGCGAAACCGGGGTCTTATAGGTCGCACAGCCAGATGCGAGAATCGCACAGAGAAAGAAACTGCGCATTACATATATTTTCAACCGTACGTTTGAATTTTGCATTTTATTTCCCCTGAAGTGGGGGTGTTATTTGAGAAAGCAAAATACGGTGGAGAAATTGGGACAGATATATTGTCAATGCCGCCTTCTCTTTTTATCCCATAGAATTTTGACATCGTAATCAGTAATCAGGCGGTCGTCGGTGATTATAGGAATCTTCTCTATACTAGCCTGTGCCACGAGCATCCGATCAAAAGGGTCTCTATGATGGTACGGCAAGTTGTAAACATGGAGGGCGTGAACTACCTGTATCGGCAGTCCTGAGATATTATTGGCAATCATTTGATCGGGGATAAATTTTTCAGGATTTTCTGGAAGTTTCAGCCTGCCCATTTTTGTTTTAATCGCTATTTCCCAGCAACTTGCTGAACTCAAAAACAAATCATTCCCTTCCTCTGCGATAAAATCCCGTATATAGGGGGTCAATCTTTCATCGTCCATCACCCACCACAAAAACACATGGGTATCAAGCAATGCCTTCATTTTTCAAATTCCTTTAAAATGTTTTCCGGCAATGGTTCTATGAAGTTTTGAGTCATAGCAATTCTGCCTTTTGCAGTACCAGGCTGTCTTTTGCCTGATGAAGATGGTATCGGGCTAACACGGGCTATGGGCTTCCCTGCCTTTGCAATTAAAATATCCTCCCCGCTTTCTACACGCTTAAGTATTGCGGATAGATGTGTTTTTGCCTCATGTATGTTTACCGTATGCATATTGATAAACCTCCTTAAACTTATAGTAAAGTAAACTAACAGGTTAGTCAAGTATTGTTTATTGTAATAGCTCAGCACACCGCAGATATCGCAAAGATTGCAGAGAGAGCGAGTGGGAGATAAACAAGCTTTTAAAGATTCTTATGCTTTGCATTATTTTCTCTGCGTTCTCCGAGTTCCCGGCGGTGAACTATTACTTTCATTATTTTTGGTCTGAGATAGTTCTTCTACATCCTGTAATTGAAATATGAAGTCCCCCCTAAGTTTTAAGATGGCGACCCTTGCCCATCCTTTTTTTAAACATAGCATCTAAAAATGTTTTTCTTTTAGTGCTTTACAGATTCCATCTAAATCTGGGAAGAGAGATGCGGCTGTAATATGCCTTCCATGCAGATCTATCATAGCTTTTGCTCTGTCTCTAACTGGTAAATCAAAAATTTTTAAATACACATTTTTGTTTTCATTTTCTAAATACCTTACATAACCCTCAATATCATCATAACTTGAAAACATACATACAGCTTTCTGAGATTGCATCCTTTTATTGCCTTCGTCCGACGGTTCAAAACACGTAATTGAAGGAAAGGCACGGTCCAAAAGTTTAACTGATTCCATATATTTACTATCTCTTTTACGTATCCAATCTGGTCCATTTACCCATTTCCCAGTATCAAAAACGAAAATTCGAACATAGCCTTTACTTTGTTCTGCCTCATTTTTTGCGATGTTTTCGTAGGCAAAGTATGCGGCGACATAAGGACAACGGGTCCAGTCTAATATAGGTGTAGGATAGCCATGATGTTGAGCAAGTGCCAGTAATGCTCCAGAATCAAGTGGATTGTTTAAATTATATCTACGGTTTGAAGAAATGTTTATTTTACCGTGTAGCTCTGGTATATTTTCGCCTCTATAGCGGAAGAGATCAACTCTGTTAGTTCTATGAAAAGACGTGCGCAGTTTCCACTGTATCCATTGGTTTTCACGTTTTTCCCCTGTTTGTCCTCTGAAAATATATTTTTTGCCTTGGTTATACTCTGCTATCTTCTTTTTAAAGTCTTCCCAAGATTCTACTTTTTCATAAATTTTAATATCAGAATCTTTATATTCATCTGGCTTGTTAGAACTGTAAAATTTTAAATAAAATTTTCCTTCAAAAGGTTTGTCTAATTTAAATCCCCCATTAATTTCAGATTCTCCAGTTTTCTTTTTCGTACTAATCCCACTAAATTCACCGGTTTCTGGTATCTCAGTTTTTGGAATATAAGAGAATTCTTTTTCTTCCCAACTTCCGATAGTAGTATCCTCTTTAATCGGATTAAAGCCAGACAGTTTTCCTGTGAATATTACTGTGTATTGGTTAAAGTCTTTTTTATTAATTTTTGCTTGGGCGACACTCCAATTTCTATTCAAATCGAACAACATCACCCTTCCTTCAAAAAATTCTCCAATGAGATCTAAATTCAGCACAACAAAACTTTGCTGGATATCCAAATGCTCTCCACCCTTTTGGAGATTTGTTAAATATCCCAGCCATTGACCATTCATACAGGAATATCCTCTAATATAATTTCAGACAACTCGATTTCCCTTTATCCGTGAATTTGCCAGAATTTGTGCGAAGGGAATAAAATAGTCGCCCATTAGTAGTTTTTTATTTTACTTCAAATGCCTCAGACTCCACCTCATTCATTGCAAACTCAGGCTCTATGATTTTATTTGCTTATCGTCCACTCCCCTGTAAACACCTCCGTTGCCGGGCCGGTCATGTAAACATTCCCGTCTTCTGACCATTCCAGTTCCAAATCACCTCCCGGCAGATGGGCAAGAATTTTTCGCTCGGTCTTTTTGTTGAGGACGCCTGCGACACATACAACCGATGCGCCCGTCCCGCATGCCAGAGTTATCCCCGAACCGCGTTCCCACGTCTTCATAGTAACTTCTTTGGGGTTATGCAGCCGGACAAAGTGGACGTTTGTCCGTTCCGGAAATGAATGATATCGCTCAATTTCTGTACCGTATTGAGGTAAATCGATCTTATCAAAATTGTCAACAAAGATAACGCAATGGGGATTTCCCATAGAGACACAGGTAATCCGAAATGTTATCCCTTTACTAATAGTCAATGTTTCATTTATTACCTGTGTTTCCTTGCCGAGCATAGGAATTTCGGAACGCATGAGTCCGGGTTTTCCCATGTTGACTCTCGCACTGGACACTTTCCCATTCGTTGCAAAAAGCTGGATTGTCTTTACACCTGCCAGGGTTTCTACGGTAAGTGGATTCTTTTGGGTGATTTTATGATCGTAGACGTACTTTGCAACACAGCGGATACCGTTTCCGCACATCTGCGCCTCGCTGCCGTC
>Ga0209212_1008958_pt1 | contig 10589 bp, 12 predicted proteins | sample RifGroC2_FD_183996 | JGI IMG/M metagenome (GOLD analysis project Ga0209212, IMG submission 183996) | Groundwater microbial communities from Rifle, Colorado, USA - Groundwater C2 (SPAdes) (version 2) | ecosystem: Environmental > Aquatic > Deep subsurface > Groundwater | place: Rifle, Colorado... | reverse complement strand
AGAAGTTAAATTTAATGCTTTATCACTAATATGTAAATCACCTTTTAGATAAGGTGTACTTTCTAGTTTAGTTACTAATCTTCCTTTATAAAAGATATTTAAATTATCTCCCCATCCATAATTATTGTTGAGTGCAATCCAACCTTTAAAACTTTCTGCGTCTTCTATAGGTAGTTTATAGATACTGTCATCACCTTGAGTTAAATCCTTTTTCTCCTGCAATGTGTCGTTGTAATAAATATCTAACTCATGAATATATCTTCCCAATAATCTTACTCTTTCTTGAATATCAGATGAGGAAGCAGTATTAAAGTCAAAATTATTTAATACCAATTTGAATCCTTCATAATGATCTTCAATATCTTCAACTTTGATTTCGGTGTCATTTGTTTGAATCATATTTTCCACATCAAATGTAATTAATTTATTACCTGTATATATTTGAATGAAATTACTAACTGTAATATTACTAAAGAATCCCATACCAAATGGATTTTCTGTAGACTTAATATCATCATCCCATTCACTTTCAGCAATGGAAAATAGAGCTTGGGGCTTAGTTAAAATTTGTCCATTGTTTTCAATAATTACTGTTTTTTCATAATAATCTACTGTTATTTTAACCTCTGTTGCCTTTGCTCTTTGAGCATTTTGAATATCTTCATCAAGAAAACATAGGGTATCTTTAAATGTACTTTGTCTCAGTAATTTTAATTGATTAATTACGTTTACCTGTAATTGAACTTTATTTTCACTCATTTTTATTAATCTCCTTCACATTTTAATTTTAATAATATTATTGTTTTTCATATATAACTTTCTCATTTCTTATAACTTTCTCATTTCTTATAACTTTCTCTATAAACCATTTTCCTACATACTGTCTCCAACCTTCTCCATAAACTTCTACACCATCCTTATAGATATTTTCACTCCTAACCTCTCCCTGCTCAACAAAATAATTTCCATTATCATGAGCAAAGTAATTGACTATATCTCCTATCTTTAATGTTGTTACGTCAAATAATATATCTTGTTTATTTTCCATATAATTCTCCATTTCAATAGATTTGTTATTGTCAGTCATTATTTTCACGCCACCTTTTTGCTAATCTAATTTTGTGAATAGTTGCCAACTTTACAACATTGATATGTAGTGGTTTGCGTACTTCTAAAGCATCAGAAACTTCTTCATTATATTCTTCATACTCTTCATACTCTTCAAATTCCTGATTTGAATTACCATCACCATAATAACTCTTCCAAGGATTATCATCGTAATTCCATTCTCCACTAATTTTCCACTCGTCGAACAAATTTTGGTGTAATTCATGGTCTGAAATAAAAGTAGGAACATATGCTTTTTCTCCCATAAAATTATCTGGAACTACTAAAAACTCTTTTACTATTTTTTCCAAACATGTTTCACATAATGTCACATCCCAAGGATATTCATATTTACTTGCTTGATTAAATTCAATATGAAAGGATTGAGTTGTGTCATTATGATTTGATTCATACCATATTCCACATTTATGACACTGAGTAGCCACTACCTCGTCTACTTCTTTTGTTACTTTTTTAGTGATTCTCATATTATTTATCACTCTCTTTTCTCTTTATTTTGGTTGTCCCTTTGCTGGTTTAATACGAATGAAGATTATAATTAAAGGGGTTAGAGATATTTAATTTTGTCTTTTCATTATGTATTAATAATATATTGATTTATCCCAAAACTCGCAATAGAGCATACCATTATCTTTATAAGTAATTCTAAAATCTCTCTTCTCTAATTTCCTTTTTCTTAGCATTTCTCTTTTTAATATTTCAGTTTTTGCAATCCTATCTTTTAGATCGCGAAATTCTAAACCAATAATTGCATTATAATCGTTTTTTACTGGAAATTCTGTAATACTTGCTATGCTTGCCATTCTTATCATTCTCCTCAATTTTATTTTTATATTTATTGAGTTATAGTATGTTAGGAAAATTATTTGGTTCATGTATAGATGAATCTTTATTTAAATTCATGCTATTATCATAACTAAATTCACCATAATATTTATCTTCCGCTTCTTTTCTAACTTTTACAGCTTCTTCAAAACTAGTAAACCTCCCAAGATATGCTGATTTTTGATCAATTTGAATACGTGCTTCCCAAATTTCATCTCTTTTACTCCAATAAACTCCCTTTACGCCTGACTTATTATCTACCCTTATCTTTGTATTCATTGAATTTTGTCCAGATGTTGCTCTACGTAACTGACTTTTTCTATTATCATATTTAATATGAAAAATGTGGTCTGGTTCTATTTCTTCTTGATTTAATACGTCTAAAACAAGCCTATGCATTCTAATTATTTTACCAGTATCTTTATTTAATGCTTCAATATATTCTAAATTCTTCTTTTTGAACCAATAATAATCCTTAATCAATTCATAGTCTTCTAAATCAAAGTAGAATTCCTCTCCTTTCTTTGTATACCCTATCCCGTATTCTCCAGATAAATCATACTCATTATATTTTTTATGTGATTTACTAGCCAATTCTTTCTTTAAACAACCACAACTTTTTGTTTCACCGCTTAATAAATATGAAGATTTTATGGATTTAATAGTCTTGTCTTCGCATTCACATTCACACATCCAATATGATCCTTTTGTTTTAGGTTTAGTAATGTCTCTATATAACACCTTAAGTCTCCCAAATTTTTGCCCAGTTAAATCTTTTAATTTTGCCATTATCTATCCTCCTTGATTATTTCTACATTACAAGCAGTTGCCCCAAAATCTTTTATCTTTTTACTTGACCAAAAATTATCTCCAACAAATAAATCAATTTTCCTATTTTTAATCTTACCTCCCACATCTCTTGCAGTATAAATAGAATTATATTTCTTATATTTATCTTCCTTGAATGTAAGTCTTACTTTACTTCCCAATGGTATAATATTAGGGTCTACAGAAATTACCCTAGCAGATTCAAGTGTATGCCCTTTCAAGTCATATCCAGAAGCAGTAATACCATAATTTTTTGAACCTCTTGATTTACCACAACTTTGGATTGATAAATCGTATACTGTTACTAGGAACAAATTTTCTTTCTTAGTAATCACTTTTTCTACTGGCTTTACTTTAACTATATAATGTTTTCTCATTTGCTTTAGTATTTCACAAGCATCACTCCTTACATAATTATTAATTTGTTTAGTGTTTTTTATATCCTCTTTTACAACATGATTTCCATTTGCACTACTTATGAGAACAAACACACTAATAAATGTAGCGAATAATTTAGTATGCTTTAGTGGATTTTTTCCCATTTGATGAACTCGCTTTCTATTTATATTTTAATTGATAATATCCTAGAATATGTATTATTGAGATATTGTAACATATCTCAATATCTATTGGGACATTTTAAGTTTTCTCCAATTTATCAATCGCCTCCTGCCAACTTCCGAATTTATCTATAAACACAATAGCCATTGGAAACTTCATATCTTTGTTGCTTGGAATTCTACCTAATTTTTCTTTCTTCTTTTTTAAGATTTTGATAAGTTCTTTTTTAGTATATTCTGCTATAATAACTTTTTCAAGTTTATTATAAGTCCCAAAGTATTCTTTGATTAATCCTTCAGGATAAATAGCAAATATTTCATCCTTGTCTAATACTCTTTCCTTTTCTGCAAATAATTCTTTTAAATGAGATATAACCGATTCTTTGGAATTCTTTTCAAAATCAACATCTTTATAAATATCTTCGATTAACCCTGCTTTCATCAAAGACTTTTCCCACGAACCAAATCTATTACTATAAATTGCACTACTTGGTGTTTTCATATCAACCCCTTTTGGGATTCTATTTAATTCCTTTGCTTTCTCTTGAAGAATAGAAATTAATTCATCATCTGAGTACCTTCTATGAACAAAATCAGCATGTTCATTAGTTTGGTATTGTTTGCTTGCCCATTCCTTTAATTCTGGATATACTTCACCCAAACAAATATACATGCTGGAATCATATATATTTTTAAGCATTCCAACTAATTTATATTCCTCAAATACCTCTCTGGTGACTTTTCCCTTAATGTCATCAATAGACCAATTTAAAATATCTTTGAAAACATATTTTGTTATTTTCTCAGCAGTTTTGGAAGCTGTAACTCCGTCCCAAAATCCACTTGGATATGATCTTAAAGAACCATCTTTTACTAACTGATAAACTTCTATATCGTCCATTTCGAATGTATCAGTTGATCTTCCTTTAAACACCATGATTATATTCACATCCTTTATAAATGTTGTTTAACTAGCGTTTTTACAACCGCAAGACTATCTACACAAATCTCTTTACTCTTATCACTCATTAACATACCATCTATTTTTATTCCATCCCTTCCTAGTAATATTATCATATTATTGATTAAAATACCAATATCTTCTGAATTTACATCAATAATATTAAATTCAATTGACTCATCTTTTTCAATTTTATCGTCTTTTAAAAATTCATCAATTGTAATACCTAAAAATCCACATAATTTCACTAGATACCCTAAATCATTAACTTGTTTAATCTCAGACTTCTTAGATGTTTCATTAATCCAATTCCCTGATATACCTACAGCTCTGCCAAATTCCTGATAATCCTTAAAGACCAATCGTTCTTTATATAATCTAATCTTTTCTCCTACATTCATATAAATCCTCCTTATTGAAATTTTCCGTCAATATATTTTGCTCCATCACTTTTACGAGATAGTTTACTAAATACTGCAACAGTGCTTTTACAAGAAAAAATTAATACATCTGAATCAATCCAAGCATCTATATCATTTTCGATTTTATTAAGAACCCAATCCTCTGGATTATTTTGAATATCAGATAAATACTCAATACCCCTATTAATCTTCTTTAGCAAGCGAAAATAAGTTTTCTTTAACAATTGCTCCAAAACATTTTCACTTTCAATTTCAATTAATTCCATCAAAAGATATAATTGAACATGTAAACAATACAAATCCTTTGATGGATATCCTCGCTTATTCATTTCATTTTTAAAAGAGAGAAGTAAATTGTATTTGTTCCACATTTCTGATAAAGTATTTTGCATAATAGTTACCTCTCATCATTCAAATAAGAATTGATCAATTCTCGTGTTTTGAAGAGATATTTCTCTCCATCTGCTCCAAACTCGAATCTCTCATTGATTGAAATGTAATCGTCTCTGGTTAATTTATCTTTTTCGCCTTTTTCTTTCTTCATTTTTTTAGCATATTCAATAATAGCAGAGAAATAAAGATTGCTAATGCTGATATATGGTTTTCCTAGCCATTTTTGGATTCGTTGTATTCTACTAGCAAAGAATTGATAATCTACTTTTCCATTTTTGTTCTTTCCTGGAGTTCTAAAAACATATTCAGTTTTATTGATTATTCTTCCCCTATCCGTACTTTCATATACTCCATCATCATTAGGTTTTGTCTTCAATCCATTATTAGCAATATAAAAATCTTGATCAATAACCTTTTTGAGTAAATCTAATGTATAATCATCTACATCCATCCATCTCAATTCGCCATTGTTTTTAGTGAGATATAGTCTCTTTTCTTTCCAGTCGATATCTTTAACTTTTAGATTAACTAGTTCCTCAAGAGTATTACCTTTTTCAGTACGACCTCTAACCCCTAGATTTGGCAATTCAATAATTGCTCTGTCTTGATAATTTACTAATTTAGATTGAAATTCTCTACATTCTGATAAGGGTATATAAGAATTTTTTTTTGCTTGAACATTGATATACTCTTTATAATCCTTGGTTAAAATCGTAGCAAAAATGTTTTGAAAATGTACAACAAAGTTTTTAGATATACACCAATCTACATATTTTTTTAGTGGAGATAATGTAGTTTGAAATGAGTAAATATTTTTGTTTTTGTATTTTACAACTAAAAACTCATCTCTATCCTCAATATTAAAGTTGAAGATGCTTTTCCCGATTTCTTTTTCATATTCATCAGCCAATTTTAATATATAAGAATAAAATGATCGAGTACTTGGTTTAAGATCATTTAAAAACTCTTCTTTATAATTTGCATCAATTTCAAATTTAACTTCATTTTCATCTAGTACTATGGTTTTTTCAGTAGACACAAAGCACCAACTCCTTTTAAAATTTATGATTTTCCGAATAATTTATAAAAACTATTCCTAGATGATTTTTTAACATCATGGTCAAGAATATCATTATCTTTCCAGAATGGATTACTAATATTAAAATCAATTTTATTTAGAGTTTCCTCAACTTTAATCTCCCAGTTGGGATCTTTGTACACTTTTGCAGATAGTGCAACATATCCAATAAACATATTTTTATGATTAATATAACTAGTCTTTTTGGTTTCTTCGGGATGTTTTATAAAATCGTCTACTCGCAGTGCTATCACATAATCTATAACATTCGCAACATGAGATGCAATTTGTTTTACTTGCAATTTATTGGTTAGTTCGGACTTATAGCACTCTTCGATACTCGTAGATAAGGTATTTTTTTTAGCAAAACCACCATATTCTAATTCTGCATCTGAATCCCTAATCATTTCTGCAAATTCGGATGTTTTTATATCTGAAATGACATCCACAATAACATTGCCCATTGTAGAATTATCTAAATTCTTAATATGTTCTATTTTCATAGGTTTTTGCTTGTTAATTTGAGTCATTTGTTTTTGTGCTTTCGCCTCACTGTAATTAGTAACAATTAATATGAAATTAAAGGAAAGATTAGGATTCTTACTAATAGCGATTGAGTTTCCCACTTTGCGATGCATACCATCTACAATATTTTTTGTCCCTGATAAAATCACTAAGTCCCCATTTTTTTCATATCTTATTTCATCAGTTCCATCTTTAAGCACATTTACGACTATTGCGTCTGGGAATTGATCTCCTGATAATATTCCTTCTGAAATTTCTTTCGCTTTTGTTTTGCTTAAATTAATTTTTTTTGTTCCGTAAACATCATACACTGGATCACGTTGAGTTTTAAAGTTGTAAATAAATTCATTTCCAGCATCTAAATCAGCAAACTGTTGAGATGATAGAGGCCCCACCCAAGAATTAGGCGCAATCGGAATCATATTAGGAAGAATAATTGGTTCGTCTTCTTTCCCTTTAGATTTTCTTTCTGCTTTATAATCCTTTAGGTTTTCCATTTCAATTTCAGTAAAATAGTCTTTAGGATCTAAATCTAATATTTCAGCAAGTTCTTCATTAGAAGCGTTGCTATTCGTTTCTTTTTCTAGTATAGCTTTATACATACTTGTTGAAAAAACGAATAGCAAAATCAAATCCTTTGCTTGATCAATATCAAGAGTAGATAATAAAAATCTTTCGTTTAAGATATTTACAGCCAAAGATGCCTTCATGTTCCTTTCGGTAAATTGATCAATAATCACCTTTCTAATTTTGTCATTACCAGCATATTTCCTTATAATTTTATTTAGATTTTTGACAAGTTCTGCTGACTTTGCTTCAAGCATTTAAACATCGCTCCTTCACATTCAAGTAATATAATTGTATTATATAACATTTATATTCTTTATGCAAGCAGATATGTAAATAAAAATAAATTTATAATTAGTATTTAATTTACATTGATGTTATTTTGCTTGTTATAATTCTTATAGGTTGCCCACATAAGTTTTTCTCCTGTGATTGGATGTTTACCTGCTGATTTTCCTTCAATATTACAACATGCTCTTATATTATTACCACTCTTTAAATTGTATTTTAATGCACCATCTGTTTGAGAATTAAATATCTCACCAGTTGTTAAACACACTACTTTATGGCTATAGCCATAGTTATTTAAATAATCTTCAAACCAACCCGAAATTTTGTTTTTTACAATATATTCATCATAATACATCCATAATAAATCGTCTCCTGTATTAGGGTCTTTTCCTGCTGTTTTCGCTTTATATTCATTGCTACAACAATAGGTCATATTTGAAGACCTAATATTAAATTTAATACATGCTTCTTTTAAAGAGGAAAATATTTCTTTTGTATTTAAACAAATAACTTGCTTGCAATGTTTTTCACTACCATGATTCTTTTCTGTTTCTTCTTTTGGGTCATAACTACACCACCCTAGTAATGCACCTTTATTCAAATACTTTGTAGCAGTACTCCTACCTACTTTTAATTCATTTGCTATCTCTAATGTGTTACCTATACCGTTATTCCATAAATTACATGCAACTTTAACTAAACTATTACAAGCAAATTCTTGACATTTCAACCAATCTATATTACCTTCAACAAAATTTAATATTTTAGGTAATTCAGACTTCATCACGTTATTTTTGATCCACTCTAAGTTTGATTCAGTACAATCAATTCTAATCACTTCTATATCATGCTCTTTACATAACCTATCTTTTTCATCATCAATATATTTACTTTCTTCCTTTGTTTGACCACTCATTCCATTATCTTTCGTATGAAAGCCTCCATCTGTTTCAATACCATATGCCATACCATTTACTTTATAATAAAAATCCAATTTACCTTTTCGTAATTTTCCTTTAAACTCATATATTAACCAATCAAATGTTTTCTCTGTTTGAAAATTCTCAATTATATTTAATTCTTGTATTTGTTCTAATATATTAAACATAAACTTGTTTGGATAGCTTAATCCATCTGAACATTTTACACAACCAAAACCTTGCCTTAATAAACGAGGGATTTTCATAGATTTTTCATGACCACACTCAGGACATTTCATAGGGATTTTTTCATTTGAACCAAAAGAATATTTATAAATGTCTTCTTTATTTACTAGATATTTTGCAAGTTCAGGATGAGTCATTGCTAACACATGACATTGACTACATTTAAGATTTCTATTTTTATCACTTGTAAAACTGCTAATACTTCTTTGTTCTGACTCATGATTTTGATGTTCCAAACATTTAAACCAATATCCTTTTCTATTTGCACCAACCGAACTAGAACTAACATCTTTAGGACTTAGTCTGTTTTTCTCATAATCCCATCTTGCTAATATTTTATCTGCATCTTCTTTAGACAAATTATCATAACACCATTGGTAAAATGATAGTCCGTTTTTCAACTTAGTTTTTCTAGCATTTTCATTAGCAAATAAACCTATTGCACATTTCCGACAATAATATCTACCATCTTCTTTTACACATTTTAAATAATCACACCATCTTACAGGTTTTATAATAGGGGTCGTACAACTTTCACAATCGCAGGTTACATCAACATATACATTAGCTCCACAAATCAAATCCTCAACTTTTACTTCAAATTCGTCATTCCATTTTGTAAAAATATATCCTTGTTCTTCATACCATTTTTTAGTTTTATAACACCATTTTATATTAACTGTTTTAGTAATTAGCATTCACTCTTCCTCCTATTTTTATAAACAAACTGCTCAGTGACATGATCTCAGAGCAGTTTGTCGTGCTTCAAATGTTAAACTATTAGATCACACCAGAAGAAACAAGGTTTTGGGAGCATGGACACATTCTCGTTCTTACCATTCTACAAGGAGTCAATAATAATTCTTTCTCATGTATAACCAAATTATTACCTTGGAATGCCATATGTTCATCAATTATTTTTTCTAAGTTAAGACATTCTATATGAAAGGAAAGATCAAATTCGGCAATTACTTTCTTTTCGTTTAAGAAGTCCAATGCTTTCTCAGCATATTCTTTGGTCGTATACCCCCTTGCTTCTTGAGAAAACGTTTTAAATGCTATGTATTGCCATTTCTTACTACTTAATTTTCCTATACTTGACTTATTAGCAAAATCTCCATTTTGATCTATAATAACCCAAATTGATTGTTCGTTTTCTTCTTTTTTACAATTTTCCATATATTCACTTCTCCTTTAATTTTATTTTATGGAAATTACTACAAATTGTATTTTGATTCTCTTAATACCTCCTTGTTAATATTATATAGAACATTTGTTCAGGGAACAAGCACTTTATTACCAAAAATTTGTACCTTATGTTCTACTATGTTCTGTATTTCGACAGGATTTTATTTTATTTTATTTAATAAATTATATGATTAATAGAAAATAGTTGTGGTTAAAAAATACGTATCACCTTCCTTACTATTCATAATCCTGACTACCAACATTCTCACAAACTAATTGTGCTGTTTTTTCTTTGCATAAATAATGATTAATTACCATTAGTAACCATGTTAAAAATATTACTGGAATAGATGTTATTATAACAATGGCAATTAGTTCATCAATAAATTGTAATTTAATTATAATGCTATTGTTTTCTACTAATTTGTTCATATAATTTACCACTAGAACTCTAGTTGACAATACTAAAAACAAACCACTAATAATAAATTTATTTCTGATAACCGAACTAAATAGATTAATTTTTACTTTGCTGTTTTTTCTAACTAGAATTAAGGAAACAATGCATAGGTGTAAAATTTTAATTGGAATGGCCCATAAGATATTGTACATGACATTATCATTAAAAAAACTATATGGTTTATCTAATAATGATAA
>Ga0209212_1008956_pt1 | contig 10592 bp, 9 predicted proteins | sample RifGroC2_FD_183996 | JGI IMG/M metagenome (GOLD analysis project Ga0209212, IMG submission 183996) | Groundwater microbial communities from Rifle, Colorado, USA - Groundwater C2 (SPAdes) (version 2) | ecosystem: Environmental > Aquatic > Deep subsurface > Groundwater | place: Rifle, Colorado... | reverse complement strand
AACCGACGCAACCCGCGCGGCGTCAAGCGCAAGATGAGCAACTTCCCGCTTCGCCCCCGCCACGCGACGCCGCTCCCGCCGGTCGACATCGAAAAATCGATCAGGATCATTAAATGAACAGTATTGGGGCTAGGGGAGAGGCACGATGCTGAACCGGAGAGGATTCCTGAAGATCGGCGGGGCGACGGCCTTCGCGGCCCTTTTCGGCGGCTGCGAGCGGCTGCCGAAGACGCTTGTCCCCTTCGTGATCCCGCCCGAGAACCACGTCCTTGGCGAGTCGCTCTGGTACGCCTCCGTCTGCCGCCAGTGCCCGGCGGGGTGCGGCATCGTGGTCCGGAACTCCGAGGGGCGGGCGAAGAAGATCGAGGGGAACCCGCTCCACCCGGTCAACCGGGGGAAGCTGTGCGCCCGGGGACAGGCGGGGCTCCAGGCGCTCTACCACCCGGAGCGGCTGGGGAAACCCCTCCAGCTCGACGGTCCGCGCGGTTCCGGGAAGTTCCGGGAGATCGCGTGGGAGGAGGCGCTCCGGCTCCTCATGGCCGGGCTCGACGGCGTCCGGGCAGAGGCGCCGGCGTCCCTTCTCATGCTCACCGAACCGATGCGGGGACACCGCAACCTCGTTTCCGCGCGCTTCATGAAGGCCTTCGGCTCCCCCCACCGGGTGGCCTGGGACCCTTTCGGCCAGGACGCCCACCTTGCGGCCAACGAGGCGGCCTACGGCGTTCGGGACCTGCCCGAGTATGACATCGCCGGCACGCGGTACCTGCTCTCCTTCAGCGGCGATTTCCTGGAGACCGGGCTCTCACCGGTCCATTACGGGCACGCCTACGGGAAAATGCGGGCGGCGCGGCCCACCGTCCGCGGGAAATTCGTCCATTTCGGCCCCCGTCTCTCGATGACGGCCGCCAGCGCCGACGCCTTCCTCCCCGTCGCGCCGGGCACCGAGGGATTCGCCGCCCTGGGCATCGCCCACGTGATGGTGAGGGAGAAACTCACTCCCGAGGCCGCGGGCGCGGCGGGGCTCTGGAACGCGGGGCTGAAGGAGTTCACCCCCGAGGCCGCGGGAAAAAGGACCGGGAGTTCCGCCGCCGACATCGAGGCCGTGGCCCGGGAGTTCGCCTCCAACCAGCCGGGGCTCGCGATGGCGGGAGACGCGGCGGCTTCGTGCACCAACGGCGTCTTCAACCTGTCCGCCGTCGGACTCCTCAACCTCCTGGCGGGAAACGTCGGGAAGCCGGGGGGGATCTCCTTCCCGAACCGGCTCGCCGCTTTCGCGAAATACGGGGCGGAGGCGGAGCTGCTGCTCCCTCCCGCGGAGAGCGGGTATCCCGCGGTCCGCCAAGCGGTGGAGACGATGCGGAAAGGGGGATTCCGGATGGCCCTCCTTACCGGGGCGACGAACCCGGCGTTCACCCTCCCGCCCTCCCTCAAGTTCGAGGAGGCGCTCCTCAAGGTGCCGACGATCGTCTCCTTCGCCTCCTTCCTGGACGAGACGACCTCCATGTCGGATCTTGTCCTCCCCGTGCCGACCTTCCTGGAGGAGTGGGGGGACGACATCGCCCCGGCGGGACACGGTGGGGATGCGATCACGCTGGGGCAGCCGGTGGTTACGCCGTTCCGTGACACCCGGTCGATGCCCGACGTCTTGATCGCGGCGGCGGGGGAACTGGGCGGACCCGCGGCGGCCGCCCTGCCGTGGGGCGGCTTCCGGGAGTGCCTGGACAAGGCGTACGCCGGGATGGGGATCGACCTGGAGGAGGCCCGCAAGAATGGGGGGATCTTCTCCGGGAAACCGGGCGCGCCGCGGAAAGGGGCGAAGGCGGGATCGCCGCCCCTGCCGAAGGCGGCGGAGGCGGCGTTTACGGGGGACCCTGCCCGGTACCCGCTCGTCCTGCACGTCTATCCCTCCATCGCCCTTTCCGACGGACGGGGGGCGAACCTGCCGTGGCTGCAGGAACTGCCCGACCCCGTCGCGACCGCCGTCTGGCGGAACTGGGTCGAGGTGGGGCCGAAGACCGCCGCCGCGCTCGGGATTTCGGACGGCGACGGCGTCACCGTCTCATCGCCCTTCGGGTCGCTCCAGGCCTTCGTCTTCCTGCACCCCGCGATCGCGGAAGGGGTGGCGGCGATGCCGCTGGGCCAGGGCCATACCCGGTACGGGAAGTACGCCGCGGACCGGGGCGGGAACCCGTACGCCCTTCTCCCCGCGTCGGTCGAGAGCGCCACGAAGGCCCCCGCCCGGCAATCCACGCGGGTGTCCCTCGTCAAGACGAGGATGAAAGGGGCGCTGGTCCGCACGGTCCATCCCGAAGGCCAGTGGCTCTACGAGAACATCCTTTGAGGGCGGCGGCGAGATGAAGCGCAGGTGGGCGATGGTGATCGACATGGACCTCTGCACGGGGTGCGGGGCGTGCGTGGCCGCCTGCGTGGCGGAGAACAACACCCCCACCGTGGGCGAAGCCGAGGCCGGGAAGGGCCGCCTGATGCAATGGATCCGCGTGGTCCGGTACTTCCGGAAGGAGGAGCACGACGAGACGCGCGCGATCTTCGTGGCGACGCCCTGCATGCACTGCGAGAAGGCCCCCTGCGAGATCGTGTGCCCGGTCTACGCCACGTACCACGACGAGGACGACCACGTCAACGCGATGGTGTACAACCGGTGCATCGGGACGCGGTACTGCGGGAACAACTGCCCGTACTCCGTGCGGGTCTTCAACTGGTTCGACTACAAGCGGGAGAAGCCGCTGGACGAGCAGCTCAACCCCGACCTCACCGTGCGCTCCCGGGGAGTGATGGAGAAGTGCAGCTACTGCATCCAGCGGATCCGCCGGGGGAAGGAAACGGCCCTGAAGGAAGACAGGCCGATCCGCGACGGGGAAGTCCTTCCCGCCTGCGCCCAGACCTGCCCGCCCGGGGCGATCCGGTTCGGCGACCTGAACGACCCGGAGAGCGCCGTTTCCAGGATGATGAAGGACCCGCGCCGCTTCCGGTTGATGGAGCACCTGGGGACCGAGCCGAGCACCGTGTACCTGAAGAAGATGAGAGGCCCGGGCCGATGAAAATCGGGAATCACCTCTCCCGCCTGGACGAGTCGAAACTCTACGAGGAGCTCTCGCGGTCGAACCTTCCCGCCACGAAACGGTGGTACGCGGGAATGGCAGCGCTGCTCCTCGTGGTCCTCGCGGCCGTCGCCGTCTTCGTCTACATGATGTTCGTCGGGCTCGGCGTCACCGGCCTCAACCGCCCCGTCATGTGGGGGGTGATGATCATCCTCTTCGTCTTCTGGGTCGGGCTCTCCCACTCGGGGACGCTCATCTCCGCGATCCTGCGGATCACGCGGGCCACCTGGCGCGCGCCCGTCCTGCGGGGGGCCGAGGCGATGACCGCCCTGGCCCTGATGGTGGGCGGCCTCTATCCCCTGATGCACCTGGGCCGGAACTGGCGGTTCTACTACATTCTCCCGTATCCGAGCGAGCGGCAGCTCTGGCCGAACTTCCGGTCCCCGCTCCTGTGGGACGCCGTGGCGATCACGACCTACCTCTCGGGGAGCCTCCTCTTCCTGTACTTCGGCATGATCCCGGACCTGGCCATGGCGAGGGACCGCGCCACGGGATGGAGGAGGAAGCTCTACTCCTTCCTGGCCGCGGGATTCCGCGGGACCCATGCGGAGTGGCGGCGATACCACGTGGCGTCGACGCTCTTCGCGGTGATCATCATCCCGGTCGCGGTCTCCGTCCACTCCATCGTGAGCTGGGACTTCGCGATGGCGATGGTCCCGATGTGGCACAGCACGATCTTCGCCCCCTACTTCGTGGCGGGGGCGATCTACTCGGGGATCGCGGGCGTCGTCGCGGTGATGGTCGTGCTGCGGAAGGCGTTCCGCCTGGAGAAGGTGCTCACCCCGGAGCACTTCGACAACCTGGGGAAGCTCCTCCTGACGTTCACGCTGGTCTGGGGGTACTTCTACTTCTCCGACTACCTCACCGCCTGGTACAGCCGGTTCCCCGAGGACTGGGAGGTGATCCGCTCCTACTCCGGGCATTACCTGCCGCTCTTTTCGCTGCTGGTGGCGTGCAACTTCCTCATCCCCTTTCCGCTGCTCTGCCTGAAACGGGTCCGCCGCTCGATACCGGCCATGTTCGCCATCGCCCTCGTCGTGAACGTGGGGATGTTCACGGAACGGGTCCAGATCGTGGTTCCCTCCCTCGCGCGGAGGAACGATCCCTCCATCTGGGGGACCTACTTCCCCACGTGGGTGGAGATCTCCTTCATCGTCGGTTCGATCGCGATGTTCGCCCTGATCTACGCCCTCTTCTCCAAGCTGTTCCCCGTGGTGGCGATCAGCGACGTGAAGGAGCAGCTCTTCCACACGACCGACCGGACCATCGGGGGAGCGAACCTCTCCACCGTCGTCAGCGGAGAAGGGAAGGAAGGGGGGAGGGAAACGTGACGGCCGTGGAACCGCGCGTCGTCGTCGGGATGTTCAGCGACGTGGAAAAGGCGGCGCAGGCGGCGCAGGCGCTCCTGTCCCTTCCCCTGCCGGAAGAGAACGTCACCACGATCTCCTCCGTCCCTCTCCCCGACGGCGCCGTGGTCCGGGACCGCCGTCCCATCCGGTTCCCCTGGATCGTGGTCGCCTTCTGGCTCGTCGGAGCGCTGGGGGGCCTTGCCCTCACGCTCGTCACCTACCAGGCCTACCCGATGATCACGGCCGGGAAACCGATCAACACGGTGCCGCCCGCCATCATCGTCAGCTTCGAGGGGGGGATGTTCGCGGCGCTGTTCGCCACCCTCATCCTCGGATTCCGGTCGATCGGGCTGCGGCCGTTCCGGTCCGGGAAGAGGATGATCTTCGATCCGCGCATCCACGAGGGGAAGATCGCACTGTGCGCCCGGGTGGACCCGGGGGACCAGGAGCGGCTCGCCATCGAGGCCATGAGGGCGGCGGGCGGCGACGCGGTCCGGGCCGAGGAGGGGGAGCTGTGAGCCTCTACCGGGCGACGTGGATAGGTCCCGGACGACACCTCGTCCGCGTTCTCCTTCTCCTGGCGGCGGCCGTCGCCGCCGTGACGACTTTTCCCGCATGCGAAAAGATCGACCGGAACATGTGGGACAACCCGGCGTTCCGCCCCCAGGAGGAGCCGGTGCGGCTTCCCCCGGCGGACTCCGTCCCGACGAAGGGATTGGAAAACACCCCGAAGCCGGGAACCCCGGAGGCCGCGACGCTCAAGAATCCGGAGAAGACGACCGAATTCTCCCTCCTCGCGGGGAAGGAGCTGTACGGCATCTACTGCACGCCGTGCCACGGGGAATCGGGCAAGGGGGACGGCCCCGTCGCGAAGAAGTTCGTCCCCACCCCTATAGACATCTCAGGCACGGGGTTCGGAATGGCGCCCGAAGGGGTGCTGTTCGCCATCGTGACCCACGGATGGAACGGCATGCCCCCTTTCCGGGCCGACCTCACGGCGACGGAGCGGTGGCAGGTCGTCGCCTGGGTCCGGACACTGAAGTAGGACCCACCCGGGGTGGGCTCAAGCCCTCTGCTTCTCCGCGGATAGCATCGGCGGCGTGTCGAAGTTGAAGGCGGAGAAAACGGCATCGAGGAAAACGGCGCATCGCATGTCGGGCCGGAAGCTTTTCCGCACGACCAGCGTTCGCTTGACGTTGTGCGCGAACCCGTCGACGTAGTGGGCCCTCAGGACCTCGTCGTCGAGCAGCCCCCGCACCACCCCTCTTGAAAGGTAGGCGATTCCCCCGCCGCCCGCCACCGCGTTGATGATCACCTGCAGGTTTTCGCAAGTGATGATGCCTCCGAATCCGTCGAGATTTCCCCCGAGACGCCGCAGGTTCCCGTCGAGGAGAATTCTCGAACAACATCTGTCGCCCTGGACGAAGATCCGGAAGGGCGCCAGTGCGTCCAGGCGGACGGCCCCGGATTCTATTCCCAGTCCCGGCGCGCTTACGAAGACGATCTTCTCATCCGGCAGGGGATACTCTTCGTAATCCTTCAGGTCGAAAATTTCGCAGCGCTCCAATACGGCGATATCCACAAGGTGCTCCGTTAACCGCCGGACGATGACGTCCGGGGATCCGAACAGGATATCCAGGTTCTCCGGCTTGGCATCGGACAACATGAAGTCCTTCAGGATTCCCGGGAGGTACCCGATACCGAATGCGGGGGTGCAGCAGAAGGAGATGCACCTCCTGTCGGCCATCCCGCGCAATCGTTTCATCAATTCCCGCTCGATCGTCAGGATCTCCGTCGCTTTTTCCAGAATGAGCCTGCCTGCCTCGGTAGGCTTGAGTGTCGGTCCCGAGCGATCGAGCAACGGGCATCCGCACAGATCCTCGAGAAATTTGATCCTCCGGGAGACGGCGGATGGAGTCACGAAAAGTCTTTCCGCGGCTCTGGAAACGCTGCCCTTGGCGACCGTCTCGATCAACGTGCGCAAATACGTGGTTTCCAAGCCGACCCTCCGCCATTTGCGTGGCGCGCAAGGAGGATTGAGAATTAATCAATATATTTAAACATACACATAAAGCTACAGTCAAGCGCATGTATATTGTCGACAGTATTCTGCCCCCCCCGGGATTCCCGGGGGGGGCAGGCCTTCCCGAAGATGGACAGGTCGTTCCCTTTCCCCTTTCCATGTGTGTTGCGGTCCCAAAATCTCCAAGGAGGAAACCATGCGGTGACGGACATTCAAAAAACGGGTGTTGATCTTCGTGGTGCTGCAGGGTGCGTGCCGGTCCCCCGCCTCCTGGCGCGAAATAGAAAGGAGGTAAAAGTAAGGAAAATCACAAAATCAAGGAAACCGGAGGAGAACCAATTGCAAAAGAACTTCAGAATTATTTTTCTATGTATCGCCTCGTTGGCGGTGGCGGCTCCTTCCGCCTGGGCGGATGACAACGCCTTGATTCAGCAGTTGCAAGGCCAGATGCGGCAAATGCAGCAACAGATCGATGTCCTTTCCAAGCGTCCGGCGGAGCCATCCGGCAGACAGGAAAAGGCCGGCGACCAGGTGACCAAAAAAGAGGGACAGCCTGCGGCTTTGAGCAAGGCACTGCAGGTCTATGGTCAGTTGCGCTTGTCGGTGGATTACTATTCCGATGATTTCGGAAACGGCGGCAAGGGTTTCACCGTCAAGAGCAACGCTTCCCGCATCGGAATAAAGGGGGAAATCCCTACCAGTCTGCCGGGTACCAGCATGATCTACCAGGCCGAAATGCTCTACGGCGCGGCCGACAACGTCACCCAAGAGATCGAGTGGCGTGAGGGCTATGCAGGACTGAAAGGCAAGTGGGGCCGGGTGCGTCTGGGTCGGCTCGACGTGCCCTACAAGACCACGCTGACCACCATCGACCCCTGGAACGACAGCGCTCCTCAGTCTCGCGGTTTCGGCGGACGACAGGGTTCTTCCGCGCTGCATTCCAGCTATTTCACCAACACCATGGAGTACCTTACGCCCAAGTTCTTCGGGTTTACGATCGGGGGTTGGCTGTCCACCCAACTGGATGGCGAGACCAGTTCCATACACAACAGCAGTCCGGTATCCAACTTCAAGGGCGGCGACGCCAAAGGCTTGGGCGTCAAGTTCGACAAAGGCCCTATTTATGTAGGCGCCGACTTGATCGACATCAGCGCCGATAATACTGCGGCGGGTTTGAGCAACGACTCGGGTTGGCAACTTGCCGCTCGCTACAAAAGGGGGAGCTGGTCGGTAGCAGCCTTGTATGAGGACGTGAAGGACTTGGGCCTGGGCACGAATGTCTACCTGAACGGCACCTATAAGCTGGGCAAAGCCACCCTCATAGCCACGTTGGGCCGCAACAGGGATGCTGTTACCTACAAGAATCGCGACATCGATACCTGGAGTCTTGGCACCAAATATGCTCTCACCAAGGATTCCGAACTGTTGGCCGCCTGGGTTGACCGTGACGAGGATGCCTTCGGTACCACACCTTCCAAGCGTTTTCAAATTCTGACGGTGGGAATCAACGTTAAGTTCGGATACTGACCACAAATGCCGAGGAGGGAAAAGTGATGAGAATTGCATTATCGGTGACTTGTTGCCTTATGATGCTGGTTTCTTCAAATTTTGTCCACGGCGCGGGGAAAACGACGGGGCATGTTTGCGATGTGGAGTTTGTCGCGGAAAAGGCGGGTAACGCCGGCTGGGTCATCCTCGACGGCAGAAGCGGCGGCGAGTACGAGGCCGGGCATATCCCGGGAGCCGTCACGTACGGGAAACCGGTGGTCACGGTCCTGAAGAACCCGGTGGACGGTCGGGTGGTTTCCGTCAAAGAGGCGGAGAAGCTCCTCGGGAAGATCGGTCTGGACAATAAAAAAGGGCTGATCATTTACGGTAAGAAAGGGGATTATCACGTTGCCGTTGAGCAACTGCCGATCTACCTGGGGGTAAAGGAATTCTACTATCTCGACGGTGGTTACGAGGCATGGGTGAAGGATGGGAAGAAGATCCAGACCGATCCCGTGCCCCTGGTTCCCGCTACGTTCAAGGCAAAAATAACCAATCCGAAGCTTTATATATCAACGGAGGAAATGGTCCGAACAGCAAAGAAAAAACCCGCAAATGTCACCATTATCGACGCCAGATCGCTTAAAGAATACAACGGCATCGAAAACACAACCCTCAGAGGAGGAAGAATACCCGGCGCCATACATGTCGAGAATGAAAAGAATCTGGATAAAGACACAAAAAAGATGTTGTCGAACGACGCCCTTCAGGAAATTTATAATAGTATCCCAAAAAATAACACCGTTATTCTTTACTGCCACAGGGGCTGCAGGACGGCTTATTCGTATTACGCTCTTGAACGGCTGGGATACAAGAACGTACGCATTTATGAGGACGGGTGGATCGTTTGGGGAGCAAGGCCGGACACGCCGGTTGAAGAAGAGCATTACACGAATTTGAGACCGGTAGTAATGCAAGTAAACGATATCCCGGGAATGAAAGCGAGACTGGACTATCTTGAAGAAAGATTGAACAAGCTTGGGGCGAAGTAAGGCGGTCGATATCGCAAGGGGGAAAAATAAGAACATAGTTGTTTACGAAGACGGCTACATTGCCTGGGGCAGCCGCTTCGATACGCCGGTCGGGTTTTAGCATTACATAAATCCGAGGTCGTACAACCACCGCATAATAACTCAGGAAGAAAATGGAGAAGAGAAAAAATGAGGAAGGCAACGGCCCTTGTTCTTGCACTGGTTTTTGCATTGTATGCTTCTTTTGCGTATACCGCCACCGCAGGCAAGACCGATAATTCGCCGGACTGGTTTTATCTGGCGAGTTTCGCAAAGGCGAAGTACAACAAGCCCATAGTCGTCCGCGACACCGACAGCGCTCTGGGCAGGTATTGCCTCGAGACAAAAGAGATAGGCCTAAAAGACCTCGCCCGCATACACGGCCACGCGTGCGACGGGCTTGTGATCGCCTTTGTGGAAATCAAGGCGGCCTTGAACAAGCTTTTCCCCGAGGGCGTGGTCGACAGGACGGACCTGAGGGTCGTATCGAAAAACGGCCCGTGCTGGGTCGATACCGCCACCATGATGACGGGGGCGAGGATCAATTTCAAGACGCTCAAGATAGACAAAGCCATCGGCGACGGGTTCATTATTCAGCGCATATCCACCGGAGAAGCCTATGACGTTCACTTGAAGCCCGGAGTGTTCCCGGCGGATCAGGCGGCACTCGAGGGCAAGATCCGCGCGGCCCGCGGAAAGGGCGACCCGGTCAGCGCGCAGGACATCGACACGGTTGAGAAGATGGCGGATGCGTTAAGCCTGAAGCTGCTCAGCACGCCTCCGGATAAGCTCCTCGATCTAAAAAAGGTCGAGAGTTTCCAGTTCAGCCCAAATGATACGGTGGACGTATTCGGCAACAGGGGAGACGTTATCAATAAGGACATGTCCCGCAAGTAAGACTGCCGGAACAGGCGAATCAAACAGGAGGCAGGCGAGTTTGCCTGCCTCCTCTCGTCTTTGGCCTTTAACCAGATAAAAAGGGTCGAGACGTTCCGGGGTCAGGCACGGCCCGCGTTTGGCCAGGAGCGGACGCGGGGGCGGGCTCGTACGCCGGCATTGAGCGCCTTGGTGGGGTTGGGGTGACCCATCGTCACCGGGAGGTACCCGATACCGAATGGGAGAAATTTGATCCTCCGCCATTTGCGTGGCGCGCAAGGAGGATTGAGAATTAATCAATATATTTATACATACACATAAAGCTACAGTCAAGCGCATGTATATTGTCGACAGTATCCCCCCCCCCGGATTTCCCGGGGGGGCAGGCCTTCCCGAAGATGGACAGGTCGTTCCCTTTCCCCTTTCCATGTGTGTTGCGGTCCCAAAATCTCCAAGGAGGAAACCATGCGGCAAAGGACATTCCAAAGAAGAGCGTTGATCTTAGTGATGCTGCTGGGGGGTGCACTGGTTCCCTATCTTACTCTCTGGGGTTGCGGCGGAGGGGGGTTCGACGCCCCCACCACGACCTCGGCCCCCGCGCTGCTCTCCCCCCAGACCCTCAAGACCTGGGTGGACGAGGGAAAGGTGAACGGGGAAGGGTATGACC
>Ga0209212_1008953_pt1 | contig 10594 bp, 8 predicted proteins | sample RifGroC2_FD_183996 | JGI IMG/M metagenome (GOLD analysis project Ga0209212, IMG submission 183996) | Groundwater microbial communities from Rifle, Colorado, USA - Groundwater C2 (SPAdes) (version 2) | ecosystem: Environmental > Aquatic > Deep subsurface > Groundwater | place: Rifle, Colorado... | reverse complement strand
GCAAATTCTCCTTCAAAGGTAATGGAAGACATTTCTTTGGTCTCGATAAAAGGAAGAAAATCAACCGCTTTGGTCAGAAACGGTGCATCGGTACGGTACGAACCATTCAATCCCCAGATGGTATTGCTGATGGGTTCTTCTCCCATATTTACCTTTTGAGTCAGGGGGCGCTCGGTCAGGTTCATGATGGTGGCTCCCAGGTTAAAATCGTTGTTAAAACGATAGTCGAGGTGAGTACCCATCAATGTTTTGCTTTGGATGCTGAAAAGGGCATTGCTCTCCAACGATATTTTTATAGGGGTTCCGGATGCTAAATAACTTTCGTTAAGAATTTTCACCCTCCCTAAGTTGTAATCCACAGAATAATCGACATTCTCAGTCAGTTTAATCCCCCCTGCGGTAACAACCACCGAACCTTCGGGAATATTGAATGAGTTTAAGATTATCTCGGAACCTCCGGAGGATTTATAGGTACCTTTTAAATAGAACTTGTTTTTTGATGTCACCTGTAATGCCTTGTATTGCGTGGAATCGTAAAGTACCTGATAATTTAATTTGTCGGCCAGTTCTTTGTTTGGAATCAGGTTTTTCAGGTAGCCGCCAAAAGGCTCTACCATGGGGAAAATGATTTTCCCACTGGCAGCCAAAATAGTGGTTCCTTCCATGAAGTCGAACACCCCATCCCCGTTAGAAACATAATTCCCTTCGGAATTAAAATTATCGAGATTCATGAGCCTCAGGAATTTTGTTTTTTGAAGCGTGTCGTTTAAAACCTTCTTCTTATCAGGAATATTAAGCACGCGTGTACCTGTATTGTCGTCGTAATATTCAATTTCCAGTTTAAAATCCTCTTTACTAACCTGATATGCCCCAATGGAATAAATGTTTTTCATCATCAGTTTCCAGTTTGGCAACAAAGGGTTGAAGTTGGTTCCTTTCAGCAATTTTAAATAAAGCACCTGAGGATGGGCAATTCCGTCCTGGGCAAATTCACCCACTTTGTAGGTCTGCCCATTCGCAGTGTATTCATAAGCCACCGCCAAAACCTCATCACTGTTGAGTGCCGAATTCAGCGATATAAAACCCAGGTTGGCATCAAAGGTATATTCATTGGAGGTTAATTTGCGGGCATATTCCACTTTTTCAAAATCTTTGCCTCCATCAAGACCTAATCCCGTTAAAACCCTTGATACTTCGTTAATGTTCCGATAGGTACTGTCGCCTGTATTTAATTGTTGGTACAGACTGTTCCCGTTGTTGTCGGGGTAGCCGGTTGAACCCAGGGTTAAGGTAGTATCAACCAAAACGGTTTCGGTGTTTCCATAAAAGCTGACAGTTTTACGCTCTTCACCCAAATCGACAAAGGCGACAATATTTCTGGGTCCGGATGTCTCCTTTTTGGTATTGGTTACCCATACCTCAATTTTATTGATTTTTACCGGAGAAGCGACCAAAGGGAAATTTTCAAGAAATTTATCGTAATTGGCCCTGAAGTAGTGACCCAAAAAGAAATTCCTATTTTTATCGTATTCAGCTACGGATATATCGTAGTTACTTTTTTGGGCACCGCCTTCAACGGTAATGGTTTTGGTTTCGCCCTCTTGCTGCGAAAAAACACTCGTTACATATAAGTTACCAAATTTCAATTCGGTTAAAATCCCAAACAGGCTTTGGCTACCAGAAATTAAAGAAGTGGTTAATGGCAATGAAACATCCCCCGCCTCTACTTTTTGTAGAATATCGTCTTCTTTACCCTGATAACGCAGGTTCATGGTATTATCAAAGTCGAACTGCGATTCGGTATCGTACGATACCTTCATTTCCAGGTTCTCCCCAATTTTTCCGACCACGCTCATTTGTATCTCCTCTTTAAAATCGAAGGTAGTATTGCGCTGTAACTCTACCGGCTGAATTGGGTTTTTGCTGTTCGAGATTTTCACTCCAAATTTTAACGAGGCCGATCCGTTCGGTTTAATATCAATGGTATTGCTCCCAAAGATGGTTTCAAACGCCTCACTTCCGATATTGATTTTTGGGATCAGCGAGGATTGGTTTTCGAAAGTTTCACTTTTATAGCGGCTCCGCCAATAACTTTTCAGGTTTTTCTGGATGTCGTAGTTTTGGTATTCCTCAAAACTCATGGAATAGGGTGGCACGTAATCTACACCGCCTACTTTTTTATGAATGATGTATTGCCCGGTGGTTTCATCGTATTCCACTTCAGTGACTATGTTATCGGGAGTTTTAAAATCAATATTAGTCGCTGGCCGTTTCTCCCCATAAGGCTGAACGGGTTCCGGCTGGATTTTGAAGGGTGCTTTGGTGGTATCGGTTGCAGTTTGCGAAAACCCGGCCAAAAAATTACCCGTGACAAGGAGCAGAAACGATATGCGTAGAAACTGTTTTTTCAATGCCGAAATCTCTTTTTAAATCGCTTTTAATGCATGTTTTACCAATTCCTCCACACTGGCCGAAGGCTTTTCTTTGATTAGTTTATCGAGTACCTTATCCACGGTATTTTTGGCAAAGCCCAGCATTACTAATGCAGATAACGCTTCATCGCGGTTTGTATTGTTTTGCATGAATAAAAATTCGCTGCTCCCATCGCCCTTGCCGACTTTATCTTTCAAATCTACAATTAACCTTTGGGCGGTTTTTGCTCCAATGCCTTTAATCTGGTTAAGCAAACCTACATTCCCCGATAATATGGCATCCCTCACTTCATCGGGGCTAAGCGACGAGAGTATCATGCGGGCGGTGTTGGCCCCAATTCCAGAAACGGTAATCAATTGCCTGAAAATGGCACGTTCGCTTTTGCTAAAAAAGCCATACATCAGGTGGGCATCTTCGCGTATCACTGGATGGATAAAAACCACAGCTTGCTCCTTCCCCGAAAGGGCGGAATAGGTATTTAACGAGATGTGTATAAAATAGCCTATTCCCTGGTTGTCGATCACCACCGAGGCTGGGGTTAATTCAGTTATCTTGCCTTGAATATATTCATACATAAAAACAGCGATTTGCTAAGCCATGCGGCAAAACTACAAAAAATGAGCATTCTACCATCAGATTTTTATATTTTCTCGTCCACCAAGTGAAGTTGATCCGATGCTACAATGGTGAGTATTTTTCAGATTCAGGTTTAATCATTGCAAGGGTATTCCATTTGCATAAAAATTTTGAGAAACCGAAACAGGTACGTATATTTGTACTTATTTACGAACTTGAAAGATAAAAAAATGATTGCTGCAAATTTTTCAGAATTCAGGACTGGTCTAAAAAATTACCTAGACAGTGTAGAAGATGATAATGAAACTTTGATTATTAAAAGAAAAAGTGGAAAAGGGGCTGTAATGATTTCACTTGACGAATATAATTCGATCATGGAGACATTGCATCTTTTAAGTTCAAAGAAAAACGCTATGAGACTTTACAACTCAATTGAACAAATGAAGTCAGGAAGAACCGTTCACCCTAAATTTGAAGATTAAAATGATTCTCATATTTACTGAGAATGCATGGGAAGATTATCTTTATTGGCAAAATACTGATAAAAAAGTTGTTAAAAAGATAAACGGATTACTAAAGGAAATTCAACGGACACCATTTGAAGGCTCTGGGCGACCGGAACAATTAAAATATGATTTGGCCGGATTTTGGTCAAGACGAATTGAAAATGAACATCGATTAGTTTATCAAGTAGAAGAAAATGAATTAAAAATATATTCATGTCGATTTCATTACGATAAATAAAAAGAGGTTGTTGAATAAGTCAATTAGTATTAAAGTCTCTTAGCATTTGTCTGTTATTCTTTACCTTCCATTCTTTTTAAACAGCGAAAAACATCGGTTTATCCACGCCATCAATGTGTGCTATTCGAACGTTGATAACAAAGATGCTTTGCAACGCAGATTATCACGGATTTTTATCTGGCTCAAACACTATCTGTTGAAAAAAACTCTGAAAAAGATAAATGTGAACGACAAAGCCCTCACGTAAGTGATAACCACGGGTAACACGCCAAATTATAAAATTACCCCCGAAGTGGGTCAAATAATTGAACCCAATTAAATTGAACCCTTCCCGGGTTCCTGTTTCATCCTTGTTCTTCCACCCCGCATTGCCATACGGGGTTATTCACCTTAAATCCTTTCAGGATTTTAAATGCAATCATTTTAATTGAATTGTTTTGAAAAGCTTGTAGCAAATACATTACATGATATTGTAAATCACATTAAATGTGTTTATTGTTAATTTCTCAGCAGACCTTACATAGGATCGACATCTACCATGTATTGGACTCCTTTAAACGATGGATGGTTCTTTAACCCGTCGATGGTTTCAGTAATACGGTGTTTGGCTTTGGTCAACTGATTGCCCCGATCCAGTTTTATCAAGGCTGTGCGGATAAACAAATTCTGAATCCGGTTGATGGGTGGAATAGTGGGGCCAAGAATTTCCAGGTTCCCGATTTGCTGTATCTGTTTGACCAATTCCAGCGATGCCTGGTTTACCAAAACATTATCGCGGTGCTTGAGGGTAAGCTTGATTAAACGGCTGAACGGGGGATAGAAAAACCGTTGCCTTTCGTCCAGCTGCTGCTGGTACATCGATTTATAATTGTTTTGCATTACCTGCTGAATGATGGCATGTCCGGTGTCGTTGGTTTGAATGACTACTTTTCCCTGTTTGTTTTTCCGTCCGGCACGGCCACTCACCTGCGCCATCAATTGGTACGAGCGTTCATACGCCCGGAAATCGGGAAAACGCAACATGTTATCGGCATTCAAAATCCCCACCACACTCACGTGGTCAAAATCGAGTCCTTTCGAAACCATCTGGGTACCGATTAAAATATCAATGTGTTGGTTCTGAAAATCGTTAATGATGGTTTCGTGTCCATATTTTCCGCGGGTGGTATCCAAATCAAGCCGGGCCACCCGGGCATCGGGGTAAATAAGCGAAATTTCATCCTCCACCTTTTCAGTGCCGAACCCTTTGGTCTCCAAATGTGGCCGGTTGCAATGGCCGCACCGGTAAACCCCATCGGTGCTGTATCCGCAATAGTGGCACATAAGTTTGCTGATGTTTTTATGATACGTCAAACTCACGTTACAGAACTTGCAAGTGGGAATCCATCCGCAACTGGCACATTCCATGTAAGGGCTGAAACCCCTACGGTTCTGAAATAAAATCACCTGCTCCTTTTTTTCAAGGGCTTCCTCAACATTGGCCAGCAATGTGGCTGTAAAATGGGAATGCATCTCTTTTTTCTTGTAAGCTTTCCGGACATCGGCCAAAATTATTTTGGGTAACTGGATTTCCTGATGCCGTTGCATCAGTTCCACCAAACCATACCTGCCCGATTGGGCATTAAAATAACTTTCGATGGAGGGTGTAGCCGTGCCCAACAAAACTTTTGCCTGATGCAGACCCGCCAAAACCACCGATAAGTCCCGGGCATTGTACCTTGGAGCCGGATCGAACTGTTTGTAAGTGTTTTCATGTTCTTCGTCCACAATAATTAATCCCAGGTTACTGAATGGCAAAAACACCGACGAACGCACACCCAAAATGATTTGATACGGTTTTTTGTGGTTTTCCTGTATCCGTTGATAAATCTCCACCCTTTCGGCGTCGGAAAATTTGGAATGATACACCCCCACGCTATTACCAAAAACATTGCGGAGCCTTTGAACAATCTGCGATGTCAGGGCAATTTCAGGTAAAAGGTAAAGCACCTGTTTATTTTGTTTTAACACTTTGTCAATAAGGTGGATGTAAATTTCGGTTTTCCCGCTTGATGTCACCCCATGAAGCAACACCACCTCTTTACTTAAAAATTGTTCCCCGATCTGCCCCAAAGCCTTTTGCTGGTGCTGGTTTAATGTGTTGGAACCAGAGGTGGGTATATGGCGTTCGGTCAATCGGGAAACTTCTACCTCCGTTTCTTTCAGAATATTTTTGTCGAGCAATGTTTTCAGCGTAGCCGCACCGGTGCCAGACTCATCGAGTAATTGTGATTTTAGAAAAGTTTTACCACTTAACTGATCGGTTTTCAGTTGACTCAAAAAGTAGTTGAACAATTCCTGCTGCTTTGGGGCTTTGGCCAACAATTCGCGGATTTTCTCAATTTTCTCAAGGGTATCAATCCGCGGGGCCAAACCAATAAACTTAGATTGTTTGGGCCGGTAATACTGCTTTAAATCTTCCTGAATCTGAATCCATCCTTTGTCCAGCATTTTTTTTAACAGGGGGAGGATGTTTGAAATGCCCAGTGCATTACTGATTTCGGTAATGGAGCTAAGTTCCTGCTTCTGTAAAAACCTCCAAATCTGCAATACCCGTTCATCTTCGGTAGCGGGTGCGGTTTCAGAAAATGTGGGATAAACATTTGTTTCGCTTTCGAGCCTCAGCCCGGAAGGGATGGCTGCTTTATAGATTTCGCCCACCGGGCACATGTAATAATCGGAAGCCCACTCCCAAAGGCGCATCTGCCATTTATTCACTACAGGAAATTCGTCCAGCACCTGAAGTAGGGGTTTAGTTTCATAACCTTCCGGCTTTTTTGCATGAACCAAAAAAACGATACCTGTATAAAGCTTTTTTTTGCCAAACGGAACCACCACCCGCATTCCAGGAACAGGTAATGGCAGGCCTGCAGGTAATTCATAAGTAAAAAAACCTTTCACCGGTACCGGAAGAATGACATCTACAAAAAGCGGTTCGCGATTCATAAATAAAAACTAATGCCCGGTAAAAATAGCAAATCCCCGGGTGAAATATTAATGTTCAAAAAAATGAGGCATTAAGTTGCAGCACAACTTCACTAAATTGCAGAAGTAAAACTTGAATTAATATATTCATATTCAACTCAGTGTCACAGCTACTTGCAGATTCAGAATGGTACAATAAAAAGTTAAGGAACATTTTCACTTGTTTTACTAACCCGGGAAAAAACCTTTAAAAAATAACAATCTTATTTTTTATGGCATATATTACCAACCCAATACTGTTTTTAACCCCTGCTTTTTGAAGGAGCTTGGACCGGTGATTGTCGATGGTTTTATGGCTTAAACATAGCTTATCGGCAATTTCGTTGGTAGCATAACCATTGCAGATTAACTTTAACACCTCCTCTTCGCGTGATGAAAAAGTTACTGCACTGCCTTTGGAAGCAACGCGTTCTTTGGGTTTGTTAATTTCAATAATAATATTGCGCAACAAATCGGATGAAAAGTAAGAATCTCCATTGCTTACGGCCATAATTCCCCTTTCTAAATCAGTTTTCCCGGAAGATTTGGAGATAAAACCTTTAACACCAGCGGTCACTAACCGGGTGTAATGCGAATAATCGTCGTACATGCTTAAAACCAGAATGTTGAGTTTCGGGTTTTTTGCAAGAGCCTTTTCGCTGGCTTCAATACCATTCATAAGGGGCATGTCAATGTCCATCAGAATCAAATCGGGCGACAACGTATCCATAAGTTCCAGAAACTCCTGCCCGTTTGAAGCCTCGGCAACCACCTGTGCTAAATTTTCCTGCTCAAGTAGCGATTTTAACCCACTGCGGAACATTTCATGGTCATCAACAATTACTGCTTTTATCTTAGTTTTATTCATAATTTTATTTCGTTGTGTAATGGTAATTCGATGGTAACCACCAACGATTTCCCTTCCATTGTATCAAAATTAATAAATCCGTTTAATGTATCCACACGGTGCATCATATTCTGCAACCCCATCCCTTTTTTTTCTTCCATTGCTTTTTTCAGGTCAAACCCTTTTCCGTTATCGGCATAGGTGAGCCGGATACTGTTTTTGCCGGAATTATGGGAAAGATTGATAGTTATTGACTGAGCCTTGGCATATTTAATGGTGTTGTTCAGCAACTCGGCAACAATGCGGTACAAGGTTACCTCGGTTTGCGCATCATACCTTTTTTCATCATCGTATGTAAATTGTATCGCCAGTTTCTGAGGTATGTTGAATCTTTGGATTAAATGTTTGAGAGCCGGGACTAACCCCATACTTATTAGGATACGTGGACTCAGGTTATTGGATATTTCCCTGACGGTTTGAATCGCTTCGTCTATATTCTGAAGCCCCGTATCAGTAATGCCTTTTTGTTTAACTGTATCGGTAGTTTCCGAGAGCCATTGGAAGTATAGTTTTACAGTGGATAATAAAGGGCCAAGGCCGTCGTGTAGTTCCTGCGAAAATTTATTGCGTTCCGATTCTTCGGTGGCAATGATCGCGTTTAATATTTTCCGGTCAGTTTCCTTTTTTTCAGTAATATCGGAATTGCTGCCCCTAAATCCCATAAAACTGTCGTCGGAGTCGAAAACGGGCTGACAAACATGTTCTATCCACCGTTCGGTGCCGTCTTTATGCAAAATTTTATATTGCAAGGTTTCGGCAGTTCTATTATTAACGTTGCGGTGAGCATGCTTATGGAACATTTCCCGGTAATCGGAATGAACAATTTCATATTTTAATTTCGGATTTTCAATAAATTCTTTGGCCGTATAACCGGTCACGCGCAGGCAGGAAGGGGAGCAATAAATAAACTTATCTTCAGTATCGGACCAAAATTCCCAATTATACGTATTATCGGCAATAACACGGTATTTTTTTTCGGAAACCTGCAATACCTTTTCATACAGTTTCCGTTCAGTGATGTCTTCTTTTACGGCAAGGAAATGGGTTATGGTACCTTTTGAATCAAATATTGGAGAAATGGAAGCAGATTCCCAAAACAGCCCACCGTTTTTCCTTTTATTATGAAACTCGCCAAACCACTCTTTACCACTTAAAATAGTATTCCAGAGTTCGGCATAGTTAATTGAAGAAGATTCTCTGGAATTTAAAAACCTTGGGTTTTTCCCGATCACCTCCGCGGATGAATAACCGGTAACTTTTGTAAATTTCTTATTAACATATTCAATATTGCCCTTAACATTTGTGATAATAACAGAGACCGGGCTCTGCTCGACAGCCCGGGAGAGTTTTCTTAGTTCATTTTCTGCATATTTTCTTTCTGAAATATCTTTTATTACCCCATCATACGAAAGCAGACTCCCATTTATATCTTTAAACAGGATGGTTGTATCAGAAATCCATTTTACGATTCCATTTTTACATTGGATGCGGTGTTCAAGAGGTTTAACATCGGTACCTGATAAAATTAGTTTAATTTGCTCCTTTACTTTGTCGCGGTCCTCGGGGATTATCATCCGGAACCAAAGAAAAGGATCGTTGGCAAATTCCTCTACAGAATAGCCTGTAATTGCTTCGCAGGCAGGACTTTGAATAGTTTCTACAGCCTTGCCGTTTTCTACACGGACTGAATACAAGTAATCGGTGATGCCTTCGGTAATGCGCCGGTACCGCATTTCACTTTCTCGTAATGCCTGCTCGGCCATTTTCTTTTCGTGTTCAAGGAGTTTGCTTCCTGCCCTGTTTACCGATTCCCTCAGTTCCCGTTCAACAGCCGGAAGCAGGCGCAGCAAATTGTTCTTCATAATGTAATCATTTGCCCCTGCTTTCATTGCTTCCACTGCAACATCTTCCCCAATGGTACCTGAGATAATAATAAACGGAATATCGATACCTGATTCTTTTACCATCTTTAATGCTTCAATTCCATTGAAATGTGGCATTGCATAATCTGAGAGTACGATATCCCAAGTCTTTTGGTTAAGTGCCGATTTCATTTTCTCCTCAGTTTCCACAATATCATAATCAACAGTGTAGCCTCCTTTTTTTATTTGGAGCAATTCCAATAAGGCGTCATCTTCTGAGTCTTCGACAATTAAAATCCGTAATGTTTTTTCCATTGTTCAAGTTTTTATTTCTTAGGTGGAGCTTCATTAACTAAAAGCCAGTACAATCCCATGTGGCTTACGGCTTCGGCGAATTGATTGAAGTCAACAGGTTTTCGGACGTAGCTGTTAACACCCAAACTATATCCGTTTATAATATCTTGTTCCTCTTTTGAGGAGGTGAGTATCACAACAGGCAAAAGTTTTGTAAGTTCATTGGCGCGTATCTGCCGCAATACCTCCAGCCCATCTATCTTTGGAAGCTTGATGTCCAATAATATTACCGTAGGCATGCTAGACAGGTTACGGCTACTGTATTTTCCTGTCCCAAAAAGAAAATCCAAAGCCTCGGCGCCATCGTAAACCACCATAACTTCATTCCTGATATTATTCTTTTTTAACGCATGAAGTGTTAAGTCGATATCATCGAGATTATCTTCCACTAATAAAATTGTTTTGTTTTCCATAACAGTATAATTAAGGTATCGTGAAATAAAACGTAGCCCCTTTTTCAACTTCACCTTTAGCCCATACCTTGCCTCCATGGCGATGGACAATCCGTTGTACGGTAGCTAATCCTATCCCTGTTCCTTCAAATTCTTTTGCGGTATGAAGCCGTTGAAAAGCGCCAAATAATTTTTGCGCATAGTTCATATCAAAGCCGGCCCCATCATCGCTAACAAAATAGGCAGGGTTGCCATCTACTATCTGCATTCCGAACATTATTGAGGCTTTACTGTGTTTTGAAGTAAATTTCCAGGCATTCCCC
>Ga0209212_1008950_pt1 | contig 10598 bp, 8 predicted proteins | sample RifGroC2_FD_183996 | JGI IMG/M metagenome (GOLD analysis project Ga0209212, IMG submission 183996) | Groundwater microbial communities from Rifle, Colorado, USA - Groundwater C2 (SPAdes) (version 2) | ecosystem: Environmental > Aquatic > Deep subsurface > Groundwater | place: Rifle, Colorado... | reverse complement strand
CTTTTGCTTTCCCTTCATGCCGGCAGTCATCAGAACCGTGGAGATGCCCAGCTCCGCACACCACCGGTGGATGGTGTGCCAATGCTGCTCTGCCAGAATCTCCGTCGGCGCCATGATGGCCACCTGATAACCATTCTCCACGGCAACCAAAGCCGCCATCAGGGCCACCAGTGTCTTGCCGCTGCCCACATCACCCTGCACCAGCCTGTGCATGGGATGGGGCGCCATCATGTCGTTCTTGATCTCGGAAAGCACGCGCCGTTGGGCCGCCGTCAATTCAAAGGGGAGCAGCCTGGCAAGCGGCTTGGTATAGCGGTGGGTCACCTGGAATGCAATGCCATCCTCCAGCATCACACCACGCTTTTTCAGGGCCAGCCCTAATTCCCAGAAGAAGAATTCGTCAAAGGCAATTGCCCGGTGAGACGCTGTCCGCCCTTCGTTCAAATCCTCAAGTGTTACATCCAGGGAGGGCATGTGAATCTCACGCAAAGACTGCCGCAGGCCCGGCAGTCGCATCGACTCAAGGAGAGCAGAGGGAAGCAGCTCCTGAACGTAGGGAAGGAACCCATCCATAATCTCCCGCATTACCTTGCGCATGACCTTCTGGCTCAACCCCTCTGTCAAGGGGTATACCGGTACGATCCGGCCGAAGTTAACCGGGTCGCCGGCCAGAACCTCATGCACATCCTGGCCCTCAGCAAGCCACTCCACATCCGGATGATGAACCTCGCGCTGATAGCCGAACTGGGCCACCTCGCCGGTGTACACTCCGGTTCTGCCTGACTTCCAGATTCGTTTCATGAAGGTTGGATTGCAGTTGAACCACTTGAGAACAACACTGGCACTGTCGTCAGTCACCACCACTTCGAAGAAACGCCGCCCTCCCTTGGTGGACATCATCTCCGCCGACACAACCCTGCCGGTAAAGACCTCCGTAAAGCCTGGACGGAGCCCGGCGATTGGGCGCAGTTCGCGGCGATCCTCATAACGATGCGGCAGCAGATACAGTGCGTCCTCAACGTTTTTCACACCACGCTTGGCAAGCAATTCAGAGAGCTTGGGACCCACACCCTTGATGTACTGCATCTGGGTTTGCAGGTTTTTACGGGCGATGTTTTCCTTAAGGCCGACCGTTGCCGGGCGCATAGGGGTGACAACGATCTTTCCCTCGGCAATCTCAAGCTCGAGGGGATCACCAGAGCGCGCACCAAGGGCCTTCAGGGCCTCAGGCGGCAGGATGATACGGCCTTCGTTATCGATCGTAACGCGCAACATGGGTATATGACCTCAGTCAGGTATGAATGGTACGAAAACAAAAACCCTCATGGTAATTACCATGAGGGTTTGCGAATTGTTGTCACACAATGGTCAACATCAATTGACTGCAGCGTTCAGGTCTTTCAATAACTCCTCTACATCCAGTCCGTGCGCATTGGCACCCTGCTCCAGGCTTTCATTCTGAGCGCCCATGCATCCAACACAACCCAGGTTGTGTTTCTGCAGCACCTTTACTGATTCGGGAAAGTTGCGCATTACTTCAAAAAAAGTCATGTCTTTTGTGATCTTATCCGCCATTGTGATGTCTCCCTTGGTTGGGCGTATTCGATACGCCCCTACTCGTATTTGATGTCGATGATCTCGTATTCCTTTGTCCCTGACGGCACGGTAACCTTGACCGAGTCATCCAGCTTGTGTCCGATTAAAGCCTTACCAACCGGCGAGGTGCAGGAAATCTTGGCCTGCTTGATATCGGCCTCATCCTCGCCGACTATGCGGTAGGTGACCTCTTCTTCCGACGCGGTGTCATACAGGGTTACCGTTGCCCCAAACACGACCTTGTCGGGTTTAAGACCTGTCAGGTCAACAACATGGGCACGAGCCAGTTTGCCGTTTATCTCCTGGATACGCCCCTCGATAAATCCCTGGCGGTTCTTGGCAGCATCGTATTCGGCATTTTCCGACAGGTCGCCATGGGCTCGCGCTTCTGCGATATCCTGAATAACCTTGGGCCGTTCTTCGCGTATAAGCCGTTTCAGTTCTTCCTGCAACGCCTCAAAGCTCTCTCTTGTCAATGGAATTGTATGGGACATCTAACCGCGACTCCTTGTTGATTAAATTCATATCAATTGTTCATTATTCATGGTGACGGTTTATTACGATCCGCTCTGACCAAGATAATCCTGCAACGCCTTCACACCCAGATCCTGTTCCTTCAGGGCGATGATACTGTCCACCACTGCCTTGGCGCCTGCCACGGTTGTGTAGTAGGCAATGTTGTGCATCAGCGCTTCACGGCGGATGGAGAACGAATCGGCCACAGCCTGCGGGCCTTGAGTGGTGTTGACTACCAGACTGACCTCACCGTTCTTGATGGCATCCACGATATGAGGGCGACCTTCCAGAACCTTGTTGACCCGTTTGACAGGAATGCCCTTCTCCGCCAGGAAGGATGCCGTACCGCCGGTTGCCAGGATGCCGAATCCGGCTTTATACAACTTTTCCGCAGCAGTGACAACATGTTTCTTGTCTGCGTCACGAACGCTGATGAAGGCGTTCCCGGACAAAGGCAGTTTGACGTTGGCCCCCAGCTGCGCCTTGGCAAAAGCCTCGGCAAAGGTGTCGCCGATGCCCATCACCTCACCGGTAGACTTCATCTCCGGCCCCAGGAGGGTATCAACTCCGGGAAACTTGACGAACGGGAAGACCGATTCTTTGACCGAGATATGCTTCGGCACTATATCACCGGAAACTCCCAGTTCCTTCAGTGATTTTCCAGCCATTACCCGTGCAGCAATCTTGGCCAGCGGCCGGCCGGTCGCCTTGGAAACAAAGGGCGAGGTGCGCGAGGCCCGGGGATTGACTTCAAGAATATAGACCTTGCCATCCTTGATGGCGTACTGCACGTTCATCAGTCCCTTCACGTTCAGTTCAAGGGCCATCAGAACCGTCTGACGACGGATTTCAGTGACAAGTTCGTCAGAGATGGAGTAAGGCGGCAGCGAACAGGCCGAATCACCCGAATGGATCCCGGCCTCCTCAATGTGCTCCATGATCCCGCCGATTACCACCTCGGTGCCGTCGCAAAGGGCATCCACATCGATCTCGATGGCCTCGTCCAGAAACTTGTCGATCAGGATGGGGTGCTCGGGTGAAGCGAGCACGGCGGTGGTCATGTAACGCTTGAGATTATCCACATCGTAGACGATCTCCATGGCCCGGCCGCCCAGCACATAGGAAGGACGCACCACAACCGGATATCCGACCCGGTCGGCAACCTTTTCAGCATCCTCAAAGGAACGGGCCATACCGTTCTCCGGCTGAAGCAGTCCGAGTTTATGCAGCATCTCCTGGAAACGTTCGCGGTCCTCGGCCCGATCAATGGCGTCGGGCGAGGTGCCGATGATCGGCACGCCGGCCTTCTCCAGGGCAACTGCCAGTTTGAGAGGCGTTTGACCACCGAACTGGACGATCACCCCCACCGGTTTTTCCACATCAACAATCGCCAGCACATCCTCCAGAGTCAGCGGCTCGAAATAAAGTCGATCCGAGGTATCGTAATCGGTGGAAACGGTTTCCGGATTGCAGTTGACCATGATGGTCTCATAACCATCCTCGGCCAGGGCAAATACGCCGTGCACGCAGCAGTAGTCGAACTCGATCCCCTGCCCGATCCGGTTCGGACCGCCGCCCAGGATCATGATTTTCTTCCGGTCGGTCGGTTCAGCCTCGCACTCGTCCTCATAGGTGGAGTAAAGGTAAGGCGTGTAGGCCTCAAACTCGGCAGCACAGGTATCAACCCGCTTATACACCGGTTTGACGCCCAGAGAAAGACGCAGGGCGCGGACCTCGTCCTCACTCTTGCTCCAGAGCCTTGACAGGGTTTTGTCGGAGAAGCCAAATTGCTTTGCTCCTCTCAGGGCCTCTTTTGAAAGCGTTGCCAGATCAAGCTGCTTCAGCTCTTCTTCCATCTCTACAATCTGACGGATGTTGTGCAGAAACCAGGGATCAATGGCGGTATGCCTGTTGATCTCTTCCACTGTCATACCGCTTCGCAGGGCGTCACCCACATACCATAGCCGCTCCCAGTTGGGCGTACGCAGTTTTTCCAGCAGGAGCTGCTGCTCCTTGGCGCTCAGAGACCTGCGTGTCTCGCAGGAGAGATCATAGAGCTTTGAGTCAAAACCGCTGACGCCGATCTCCAGTGAGCGCAACGCCTTTTGGAAAGATTCCTTGAAGGTGCGCCCTATGGCCATGACCTCACCCACCGATTTCATCTGGGTCGTCAGGGTAGCGTCGGCGGCCGGGAACTTTTCAAAGGTAAAACGGGGGATCTTGGTAACCACGTAGTCTATGCTCGGCTCGAAGCAGGCCGGGGTTTCACGGGTGATATCGTTGGTAACCTCGTCCAGGGTGTAGCCCACTGCCAACTTGGCAGCGATCTTGGCAATGGGAAAACCGGTAGCCTTGGAAGCCAGTGCTGAAGAACGGGATACGCGCGGATTCATCTCGATCACTACCAGTCGGCCATTAACCGGATTGATGCCGAACTGGATATTGGAGCCGCCGGTGTCCACACCGATCTCGCGGATTATCTTGAGGGATGCATCACGCAGGATCTGGTATTCCTTGTCGGTCAGGGTCTGGGCCGGCGCCACGGTGATGGAGTCGCCGGTATGCACCCCCATGGGATCGAAATTCTCGATGGAACAGATGATCACCACGTTGTCGGCAGTGTCGCGCATGACCTCCAGTTCGTATTCCTTCCAGCCGATAACCGATTCCTCCACCAGGATTTCATCGGTAGGTGAGGCATCAATGCCGGCCAGGGCCATCTTCTCATACTCTTCCATGTTGTAGGCAATCCCGCCACCGGTGCCGCCCAAAGTAAAGGAGGGGCGAATAATGGCCGGAAAACCGATGGATTTGATGACCTCCATGGCCTCAGAGTAATTGTGGGCCAACCCGGAAGCTGGCACAGCCAGCCCGATCTTCTCCATGGCAGCCTTGAAGAGTGTACGGTCCTCGGCCTTCTTGATGGCCGGCAGTTTGGCACCGATCAGCTCAACGCCGAACTTGTCCAGAATCCCCATCTCTGCCACAGCCACGGCGGTGTTGAGGGCAGTCTGACCACCCAGGGTCGGCAGTATGGCGTCAGGACGTTCCTCTTCGATGATCTTGGACAGGATCTCCGGCGTGACCGGTTCAATATAGGTACGATCGGCAAAATCGGGGTCGGTCATTATAGTTGCAGGATTGCTGTTCAACAACACCACCTCATACCCTTCCTCTTTAAGGGCTTTACAGGCCTGAGTGCCGGAATAGTCGAACTCGCAGGCCTGACCGATAACGATAGGGCCGGCACCGATAATGAGGATCTTTTTTATGTCGGTTCTTTTAGGCATGTATTTCAAACTCCTTGGTTAAATTACCTGAATATAAAGAAAACAGCTCCGGCCAGACAGCATCCGGCCCAAAGATAATTCCAGTTGAGACTTGTGCCCATGTAAAAGACGGCAAAGGGGACAAAGACAACCAGAGTGATGACTTCTTGCATAATCTTCAACTGCGCAAGACTGAATTTGCCATAACCGATCCGGTTGGCCGGAACCTGGATCAGGTATTCAAAGAAGGCAATCCCCCAGCTGATAGCCACGGCAATCAGCCAATGCCTGGTTCGCAGATTCTTCAGATGGGCATACCAGGCAAAGGTCATGAAAACATTGGATATGACCAGCAATACAACAGTTCTCACGAAATAAACATGCCGAGCATGTACATTATGCGGTAAAGGTCCAGTCCTGAACGCCCGCAAGCTTATCAGCTGCAGCCTGTAATGAGGCGATATGCTCCTGATCACTTGCCATCATGGCGTTGAACATGGCTTTACAGGATTTTTCCTCAAAAGCAACCACACATCCTAGATGAAAATCGGCCAGATATTTTTCAAGTTTTATTGAGGAATTCAAGGCATCTTCATAACTCGGCGGACTAGACTTCACCTTTTCAATGACGGTGTGAAGTTGCGATATAACCCATACCGCTTTGGTCAGGTCTACTGTCACCAGACAGGCCAATCCTTTTTTGAGTTTCAACGCCAGCACAAACTGGTCAGCGTGATTCTGTTCTTCTGAAGCAGTTTTGCGCCACAAATGCACAGCCTCCTCATTGTCGGCGTACAGTTCGGCAAAGTATTCGTACAGTTCTTTGCAAAGCAGTTCGATCTCACAGCATTTTTCGAGCATCTTTTGCTCGGAAATTGTCATTGATATTTCCGTCATATACGTGCCCCCAAATACCCAATCATTCGCTTTCCTGCACCCAGCCGTTTTCGAGATCAAACTCTTCCAGGTACTCGGCTGCAACTTCGTATTCATCAATGGTTATCTTTCGTTCAATGCCAGCGGTCAGCATGGCTTGATGTGCCGGGAAGTACTGCCGCATCAGCGAGATGTTCGTTTCATTGCCGAGATTATCGGCGATCCAACGCAAGGTATCCCGCGTACCAGCCAACCCCTCCGGCAGTACCAGATGGCGGATGATCAAACCTTTTGTCGCAATACCCTCTTCACTCATCTGAAGATGCCCCACCTGGCGCAACATCTCGTTCACCGCGATCCGGTTGATCTCACGATAGCCGGGTGCCGATGACAGGCGCTGTGCCGTGGCATCATCAACGTATTTCATATCCGGCAGGTAGATAGCCACCACTCCGTCCAGCAGTTGCAGCGCATCGACCTTCTCGTATCCGCTGGAGTTCCAGACAATCGGAAGCCGGAAACCCTGTGGGATAGCCAGCCATAGCGCTGCCAGAATCTGGGGCAGGAAGTGGGTCGGAGTAACGAAATTGATGTTGTGCACCCCCTGCCGTTGCAGGCGCAGCATCCGCTCGGCCAGCGCCCCAGTGGCCAGCTCTTCGCCATTGCCAAACTGGCTGATGGGAAAGTTCTGACAAAAGCGGCATTTCAGGGAACATCCGGAAAGGAAGATCGTGCCCGATCCCCTGGTGCCGGATATGGGTGGTTCTTCACCGGTATGGACATTGGCCGAAGCGATCTTGGGCAGCAGACCAACACCGCATACGCCTGTTTCACCCTTGATGCGGTTAACATGGCAGTCGTGGGGACAGAGATCGCAATGCTTCAACCGCTGGTAAGCTGACCTGACACGCTTCAGCAGTTCGCCTGATTGATAAAGATCTAGATACATCATTGAACCTTATTGAAGTGCGATCTATTGCCCTTTATGTTGTTCCATCATCTCAACAAAACGTCCGAACAGGTACTGCGAATCATGCGGCCCCGGCGAAGCCTCGGGGTGGTGCTGTACCGAGAAGATCGGCAGGTTGCAGTGACGGATACCTTCAACAGTCTGGTCGTTCAGGTTTTCGTGTCCCAGACAGGCGGCATCTCCCAGGGTATCCAGGTCAACGGCAAAGCCATGGTTCTGGGCAGTGATTTCAACCTTACGGGTGGACATGTCCATAACCGGCAGATTGGAGCCGTGGTTGCCGAACGGCAACTTTATTGTCTTGCCCCCCAGAGCCAGCCCCAGCAGTTGGTGCCCCAGGCAGATGCCGAAGATCGGTTTTTTACCGACAAATTTACGTATTTCAGCCTGAACCTGCACCAGCGGCTCCGGGTCACCCGGGCCATTGGAAAGGAAGATGCCGTCCGGATTCATGGCCAGTGCTTCATCAGCCGGGAAATTTGCCGGAACCACGGTCACATCGCAACCGGCATCAACCAGACAGCGCAGGATGTTGTATTTGATGCCGAAATCATAGGCAACTACCTTATATTTGAGTGTTGCCCGGTCCACTTGCGGATAACCTGTTTCAAGATCCCACATTCCTTCAGTCCAATGGTAAGGCTTGTCACAACTGACGCCGCTGGCCAGATCCAGACCGGCCATGCTTGGAATCGCCCTGGCCTTGGCAACCAAGCTTTCGTGATTAAAGTCCACGGTGGATATTATGCCGTTCTGAGCTCCCTTGTCCCGCAGATGACGAGTCAGGGCACGGGTATCAATACCATGGATGCCAACTACGCCATTCTCCTTGAGATAGGCATCAAGACTCATGGTGGCGCGCCAGTTGGAGTAGCAGTCCTGATACTCCCTGACGATGAAGCCGGACAGGAACAGACCGCGGCTCTCGATATCCTCGGGATTGATGCCGGTGTTACCGATCTGGGTGTAGGTCATGGTAACCATCTGACCCTTGTAGGAGGGGTCGGTCAGGACTTCCTGATAGCCGGACATGGCGGTATTGAACACCACTTCACCGGTGACCTCGCCGGATGCGCCAAAAGATTTTCCTTCGAAAATGCGCCCATCAGCGAGCGCTAAAACAGCTTTCATAAGTTCAACTCCCGGAAATAACTCATTTACTTCATGTAGTTCAGCGTTGTAAAAAGATTTATCGTTTGTAGACAACTTTGCCGGCATGGATGGTACATGCAGCTCCACCCTTGACACGCCAACCCAGGAATGGAGAGTTTTTGGACTTGCTGGCCAGCTTATCCGCCTCAACCGCCCACTCGACTGACGGGTCAATCAGGGTGATGTCGGCCACACTGCCAACCTTGATATTACCACGCTGCAAATCCAGAATATTCGAAGGGTTGCATGACATTTTTTCTATCAATTGATTAAGGGTAAGAACACCATCGGTTACCAGCTTGAGCGACAACGGCAGGGAGGTCTCCAGGCCGATGATGCCATTCATGGCCACATTGAATTCCACATCCTTCTCGTCCAGATGATGGGGGGCATGGTCCGTGGCAATGGCATCAATGGTGCCGTCTGCCAGACCTGCCTTGATGGCGTCCACGTCATCGGCCTCGCGCAGCGGAGGGTTCATCTTGGCATTGGTGTTGTAGCCGCGCACCGCATCGTCGGTCAGGGAAAAGTAATGGGGTGCGGTTTCGCAGGTCACCTTAACACCCCGCGCCTTGGCCTCGCGGATGATCCGCACCGCTCCCTTGGTGGATACATGGGCAATATGAATCGGCGAATTGGTGTATTCGGCCAGCATTACCTCGCGGGCCGTGGCGATATCCTCCGCTACACGGGGAATCCCCTTCAGTCCCAGCTCGGTTGAGGTGAAACCTTCGTTCATGGTCCCCTCACCCACCAGCTCCAGCTCTTCGGCGTGGGAGATGACCATGATCCCTATTCCTGCGGCATACTGCAAAGACCGCCGCATCAACTCACTGTTGACAACCGGCCTGCCGTCGTCTGAGACCGCCACACAGCCGGCTTCCTTGAGTTCGCCCATCTCGGACATGCGCTCACCGTTCAAACCATAGGTGATGGAACCGACCGGAAAGACATTGCAGAATCCTTCGGACCTTGCCTTGTTGATAATGTAACTGGCAACCGATTTGTTGTCGATAACCGGTTTGGTGTTGGGCATACAGCAGATCGAGGTAAAGCCGCCGGCTGCTGCAGCCCTGGTACCGCTGACGATATCCTCTTTATATTCCAGGCCTGGGTCGCGCAGGTGCACGTGCATGTCGATCAATCCCGGCACAACATACTTACCGGCTGCATCCAGAACCTCAGCACCGGCAGGTGCCTGCAGCCCCTTGCCGATCTCTTTGACCAATCCGTTTTCCACCACAACATCCAGTGTATCGTCCATCCCCTGGGAAGGATCTATCACCCTGCCGTTTTTTATCAGAAGATTCATATGTTCACCTCGCAAAATATAGTTCAAAGTTCAAAGTTCGGGGTTCAAGGTTGGAAACATGGAACTTCTAACCTTGAACATTGAACGGTTTATTCCAGTTCGCCGCCGCAGACGTGGTACAACATCGCCATCCTCACCGCCACGCCATTTTCCACCTGCTTGAGGATATGGGACTGGTCACCATCCACCACGTAGCTGGACATTTCCACCCCGCGGTTGATCGGGCCTGGATGCATGACCATGGCGTTCGGCTTGGCCAGCTTCAGATTTTCAGGGTTCAGGCCAAAATAACGTGAATATTCGCGGGTATTAGGCATGAGGGTCTTGCCTTGGCGTTCCTGCTGGATACGCAGCATCATGACCACATCTGCGTCCTGGATTGCCTCTTTCATATTGCCGCAGACCGTGACATTGCCCAACCGTTCTACACAGGGAGGCATCATGGTTGGCGGCCCTGCCAGATAGATTTGGGAACCCATCTTGGTCAGACCCTGGATGTCGGAGCGCGCCACCCGACTGTGGGTGATGTCGCCAACAATGGCGACCTTGAGTCCGTCAAGCCTGCCAAAACGATCCTTCATGGTCAGCATGTCCAGGAGACCCTGAGAGGGGTGTTCGTGGGCACCGTCGCCGGCATTAATAATCGAGCAGGTGACCTTTTTTGCCAGGTGATAGTGGGCGCCGGAGACGGCATGGCGCATGACAATGATATCCGGCTTCATAGCCAAAAGGTTGAGGGCCGTATCCGCCAGAGTTTCACCCTTGGTGGCTGAACTGGAAGAAGGCGTGATATTTACGGTGTCCGCCGAAAGCCGCTTGGCGGCAATCTCGAAGGATGTCCGGGTCCGGGTTGACGCCTCGTAGAACAGGTTGATAATGGTCTTGCCGCGTAACGTAGGGACCTTTT
>Ga0209212_1008947_pt1 | contig 10603 bp, 7 predicted proteins | sample RifGroC2_FD_183996 | JGI IMG/M metagenome (GOLD analysis project Ga0209212, IMG submission 183996) | Groundwater microbial communities from Rifle, Colorado, USA - Groundwater C2 (SPAdes) (version 2) | ecosystem: Environmental > Aquatic > Deep subsurface > Groundwater | place: Rifle, Colorado... | reverse complement strand
TCGGCGATATCCTTCGCCACCCTCAGCACGTCGTCATCGATCTGCAGGGTTGTTCGCATCACCACACGGTAGCCTGGTGATGTTGTGATGTCAAGATGCTGTGATGTTGCACTGCGCACTCCGCACTCCGCACTCCGCACTACTCCCACCGATACCCGCTGACGTCCTTCCAGGCCAGCAGGTCGCCCCAGCGCACCAGGGAGAACAGGATGATTACCGGGACTATGCCGCTGCCGATGGTAAGCCAGCTTCCGTCGCTATCCGTGAGCTTGAGAATTTGCCAGCAGAGTTCCCATGACGCGAGGACGGCGAAGAGCCAGAGTGCGCCCGCGTGCAGGAAGGGGAGTATCTCGGGCATCTCTTCATCCCGCAGGTAGAGAATGTGATAAAGGAGAGCAAAGGCGACCGGCCAGGCGAGCCAACAGCCGTTTTCCAGGGGATGGGCAGACAAAGCCAGGAAGCTGAAACACCAGAGAGCCGGCACTATGGCCAAGGCAGGCCAGGTCATCGGCTGCCAGGAGAGTCGGCGTTCCAGCAGGTGGCAAATAAGGCAGGTCACGCTGATGAAGACGAGCTGTATGCCTTCCAGATACGATGCCGATACGTGTCTTTCGATCTCGTATAGCCCCCCGCCGAGCCACCAGAACAGTCCCCACGCGATCAGCAATTGGCTCAGAATATACTCCCAAGGGTCCACATTTTCACTCTCGCGGTATAGGGAGTACGAAGTCCAGAGCCCGGCCAGGCTTATGAGCAGGCAGCCCAGGTAAAAGATGTTCAGCACAGGGAGAGGTCCGGCCGGTCTGGCGATTTCGCAGGAGAAGGCAATGCCGGCGCACGCTTGGAGCAGGTAGCCGAAGGTTCTGGCAATGGGCCGATCCTGGCGGATGCCTACCCAGGCTATGGCCGCTCCCTCCAGCGCCCAGGCAGCAGCAGTCCAGCGGCCGTCGCAAGCCAAAGGGACGGTCAGGGTGAGAAAGATAATCCCGAAGGCGCGGAAGGCATCGGCGAGCTGTGCCAGTTCCCTTTGCCTTGCCACAACTAGCGACAGCACGATATAGAAGAGGCCTGCGGCCAGGGCGCTCCAGGCCAGCCCGTAGCGGTAGTCGGCCACAAGAAGCGCCTGCAGGGCGAAGGAGACGACCGGTGTCCCAAAGATGATGGTGCCGTCCAGATAGCCCTTCAATTCAGGCGGCTGGCGCAAGGCAAACAGCAGCGCCACCCCGACATACATGAGAAAGAACAGGATCAGAAACGGCTCCGTGCTGGAGAAGTATGCGGGACGATAGTACTCGGCGCCCCAGGTAGCGCTGATGAGGAAGGTGAAGATGAAGCCCGCCAGGTTTAACGATCGCCACGACTTGAACCAGGCGATGCCGATGATCCCCGCGTTGAGCACGACGTAGTAGCCGAAGACGAACTGGTGGCTCCCCTGGCCGGTTGAGGCGAGGAGAGGAGCGAGGAAACCGCCGGAGATGCCGAAGAGGGCGAGCGTCCGGGAGTCCTGTATCACCGCCAGGGCGCCGCACAAGAGCGAGAGCGCGAACAGCAGGACGAAGGCGGGAACGTCCGGTATCAGGTGGTAGAGCCGGAAAGCGGCGTAACAGGTCAGGTAGAGTACGCCGATGCCGCCCCCCTGCAGCGTGAGGGAGTATTCCGGCCGGCGCAGGCGCAGCCGCCAGCCTGTGGCAAGGAGGGCGGCGCCGCCGAGGGCGCAGCAAGCCAGGCGGAGTTCGATGGGGAACATGCCGTGCTGGGCCGCGTACTTGACCAGGAAGGAGACGCCGAAGAAGAGGATGATTATGCCTGACTTCACCAGCAGGTTGCCGCCGGTGAAAAAGGATGCTATGGCGTCGAAAAGAGGTCCTGATTCAGAGGTTGTCTGCGCCCTTTCCTGGCGCGACCGCTCCGAGTTTGGCTGGAGGCGTGCCTGTCTGACCTGCGCGCTTTGATGTGCCGTTGCTCCAACGGTTGCAGCTTGAGCACGAGCAGCCTGGGCATGAGCTGCTTGAGCCTGAGCGGATTGAGCCTGAGCCTGAGCCTGAGCCTGAGCCTGAGCCTGAGCGGCCTGAGCGGCCTGAGCGGCCTGAGCGGCCTGAGCGGCCTGAGCGGCCTGAGTGGCCTGAGTGGCCTGAGTGGCCTGAGTGGCCTGAGTGGCCTGGGCAGCCTGGGCCTGAGCCGCCTCAGCAACGGCGGCTTCGAAGTCTACTTCCTCTGCTTCCGGCCTTGCTGGCTCTGTTCTCGGTCGTGCCGGCGCTTGTGCGAGTCGGGCAACTTCGCTTTCAAGCCGGGAGATTCTGTTGTGCAGCGCAAAGCTATTGCCAATGACCCAGCCTGCAAAACCGCCCAAGAGGCAACCGGGAAACCCGGCGAAGATTGCGCCGATGATGGCGCCTATCACTGGATAGATGTATGACATGGTCTTGCTCCTTTAGTAGGTCAGACTACTGTGCAGCTAGTTGCCGATCTCAAAACCTGATTCAGCGGGACCTTGTGTCCATGTTCACCGCTCGGAGCACCGCGGAGCGAACCGGCCGTCTGATGCATGAGATGTACATCCGTCTGCGGAAAGGCGGGTGCAGCAGGATCACTGCAATGATGACTGTGAGCAACGGTAAGACAGCGACTGCCAGTTTGATGGTGAAGGTTATCATGGCTTCCTCCCGGGTGCTTTGTGCATACACTAGGAAGGCATTGCTGAGACCGTGCCACTATGATGTGTGGTGTGGTAAGTGGCTGTAACTAGAAGGGAGTGTGGGTGGGGTGGTGGGTTTGGCTTTGGGCGGAGCAGGTTGGCGCTGAACATTAAATGTACTGGGTTGTACCTTTAATGTGTGGGGTGGTGTGGCGGTGCTTATTGTGTGGGAGGGGGAGGGGGCGAATAATTATTCGCCCCTACGATGCTTTCCGTATTCCCTCTCCCGTCGGGAGAGGGTTAGGGTGAGGGCGCTTCATATCGTTACCAGAATGATATTGTTACCAGCCACATCCGGTCTGGCTCAATCAGGGGTCTCCATCAACTTTGCCATGGCGCCCAGAGGGTTCTCGGTCATGCGTTTGCCGTTATGGTAGAAGGTGACCAGTTCCAGCGTTCCTCCCTTGATCGCCTTTATGGCCACGTCATCGGGGGTGAAGGTGGTGCGGGCCAGGGACTTCTTGGTGGGCCACTCGACGCCGCTGTAGCTTAGATAGACCAGCTTCGAGCAGTAGACCCGCCCCTTGGACTCCACGTCGAAATTGAAATCGTAAGGCTTGCCCACCTGGCGCAGGGCCTGAACGATGGTCCTGGCCCGCTCCTCGCGGCTGGCCCCGGGCTTGCGCATTATGCCGATGCTGTCGATGTTGAGAAAATGGTCAATGCTATTCATCTCCACCCCGGAGCGCAGCGCCTCCACCACACGCCGGCCGCTCCTGATCTCGTCATGATAGCGGCTCACCACGGGATGGTCCCAGATCCCCAGCTCTCTCAGTTCCGCCTCGCTGCCGGTCCAGACCGCGGCATGTCCCCAGTATCCGGGAATCAGCTTGTCGGTCAGCCGAAACGGCGTCTTCTCCAGCAGGATGTCTCCGGCCTGGATGCTTTGTTCGACATCGGCCTTTACCTCGCTGCGGCCGAAGAGTTTTCCCTTGCGGGTCTCCACCAGTCCCACGGCATTGCCGAAGATCATGCTGAACAGGCTGGTCCCTTCACGCTCCAGCCCCGTCAGGGTGTCCGTGGTGACCGCGCCAAAGAAGCCCAGTTTCCTGCCGACTACGTAGAATGGGGACCAGGTCTTCACCATGGAGCAGGATGGGCTTTGGCTGATCAGGGTGGAGACGTAGGTCATGTCGAGATCATGGGAAGCCGGCTCCCCCTGCTTCTTGATCTCCTTTTCGTAGAACTTGATCGCCTTGCGCACCCTGTTGCGGTTGCTGATCGAGTTGTAGTTCAGAGTGATCTTGGTGAGCTCCGCCCTCTTCACCGCGTAACCCGGGTCTCGCTCGTTCAGGATGCGGCGCAGTTTGCTGTCCCCTTCGAAGAGGGAGACAGAAAGGAGATAGTTGTCGTAGAGCACGAGGGCGGAGCAGAGAGAAATCATGACCCCCTTGAGCCTGTTCTGCGGTGTGACGCCGAAGCGGGCCAGATCCTTTTCACTTGCGTCCAGCCAGCACTCGTGCGCCTCAGCCAGGGCGAGGAACTTGGCGCGCAGGTCCGTGTGCACTAAGACCCCCTGGTTCATGAGGTCCAAGTCCTCGCCGGTCAGCGGCTTCCCCTTGGCCATCTTGTTCTTGATGCGCTCGCCTACCTTGATGGTCTCGGCACGCAGTGCGAGCGCCTGCTCGGCGAGAGTGCGAAACTCTGCCAGCTCCTTTTGCAGCCCTTCCTGGACCGATTCGGGAGTGCAGCCGTAGACCGAGGCAAACTGCCCCGAGCAGCCGCGCACCGCCCCGCCGCAGGCGCCGGACAGGGTCATCTCCTTAAGCGGTTTGGTGGCAGCCTCCGCGCCCGGGGGAGGGGAGATGGAGAGTGTGAGGAAAAGGGCGAGAAGCATGGCGAAACGCATCACTATGAGCCTCCTGGAGGGAATGGGGAGCAGGATTCAATTTGCGGTACTTCTTACTGGAATAAAAAGGGGACAGGCTACTTTATTTTCCCATTAAAATTGAAAAGTAGCCTGTCCCCTTTTCTGGTGTGAGCAACCCGCATAATCCCTCTTGACCTTCCAACACAGTTGCTCCCCCATCAAGGGGGAGGGGGTACGGTTTGCCGGAGATTGGTAATCAGGTAATTCTTTATCACTTGAATGCCCTGCGTTAAAGGTTTTTTTCTCTCAGATGCCGTTGCAGGCTTTTTTTGCTGTGGAAGCTAGCACAAAGAGCACTCCTGCCGCCGATCCCGCCAGATGAGCCTCGTGAGCCACCGGCACTCCGCTGCTGACCCCTCCCATGAAGAGCAGGTAGCAGCAGTACATTCCGCTCAGAAGATAGGGGAATAGTTGCCGGGGCCGCTCCAGGATCAAGCCGATAAGTGAAGCGGATACAGCCGCGCAGGAAAGGCCGGAAAGCCCGCCGTAGACCTGGTGGATGCCGGCAACGACGACGGTGAGCGAAACCGTCATCGCTGCAAACAGAAGCAGCAGCAGCGCCGAGGCCCGATCGGCCCTCCTGCCGTAGCTGGCATAGAGGGCGATGAAGGCGGGAGCGTCTACCCAGTAATGGCGCCAGGACAGATGGGCCAGGTGGCCGCTGAAAAGACGCCAGAGCTCGCCGTCCCAAAGCTGCGAGGCATCCAGAGCCGCCAGGCTGCTGAGATGCCCCGACGCTGTTACCAGGCCGGCCAGGGCCGCTATGGCCGTGGCGATGGCAATCATTTGCGCCACCAGGCAGCACAGCAGGTGGCTGCGCAGATCAGCAGAGGGATGATGCCGAAGGCCCCGCCGCCGGTGGATTTATAGCTATCTACCTGCCTCCAGTAGTCATTGGCGGCAGCGCTGTCAGCGGCCTCCATGGTCGACATAGGCACCGCTTGAGAAAGATCGAACTGGTCGAATCTGGTCAGGGCACGGGCAAGTTCCTTGCCGAAATCTGTGGTGGCAGCCACCATGCTATCTATCGATTCTTCTGTGAGCGAGCCATTCTGCTCATAGCTGGTGGATTTGCTGGAGCGCTGGTCGGTGCCGCTTGCTCTGAAGACCATGGCATGACTCGGTATGTGGATGACCTTGCCATCGATGACGCTGGTGGTTTTGATCTCGAGTCCCTTGACCAGGAACGCCCCTATAATGCTGGCATCGATGAGCCCGTAGTAACCCTTCTGGCTTGCTCTTTGGTCCTGCTGGTGGGACAGGAGGATGGCGATATCCGCTCCGTAAAGCGCTCTTACTCTATCCAGAGAGATGGGGCCGCGCATGTCGTCCTGTTCGACCACCGCTACCGAGCGAACGTATTTGGAATGGGTCAGAAGCTGTTGTTTCAGTTTGTCCGATGCCAGGCGCAGCGTGGTATTGGGGATAGGCCTGTTTGAGTTGTCGGCGCTGGGAACAGTCACAATAGCCACGGAAACAGGTAAGGCAAGCGGTGTCTTCTTGGTAATCTGTTGCGAGTCCTTGACGGGGGCTATCATCTTGCTGAGAGACTTTGATGCGGAATTTCTGGTTATCTGTTGGGCGCAGCCGGCGAGAGATACTAAGGTCAAGCAAACAAGGGTTATGAGCAGGTGACGCGTTTTCATGGCAATACCTCCTGTGTTACGGAATGAATGCTACTGACATAGCAATAGCAGTGACCGTGCCACGTTCGGTGCTGTGAGGTAAAACCGTGACTTTGAAGAGAAATTTGATGGATGAGGAAGTGCTGCAAGGTGGGATTTGAGTGTGGGGGCTGGCATTAAATGCATGGGTAAGTACATTTAATGCCAGCGAGGTGTATTTTATGCCTGATTACTGTCCAACGGCTGCCAATGCCAGCTCCTTGAGCCCCTTGAGGTCCAGCTTCCCTGTGCCCAGAATCGGCAGGCTCTCCACTTCCAGGTAGCAGTCGCGACCCGGCTTCCAGAGGTTGGGGAGCGTGCTCTCGGAGAGGTGCCGCTGCAGGCTTTCGGCGTCGGTGGCGCCCCGGGTGTAGATCACCACGAGTTTCTCACCTTTCTTGTCGTCGGGGACGGCCGTGACCGCCAGCACCCCGGTCTGCCCAAGGCGCCCGTGCAGTTCGTCCTCCACCACCCCGTGCGGCACCATCTCGCCGCCGATCTTGCTGAAGCGGGAGAGCCGGTCGGTGATCCTGATGAAGCCGTCCCCGTCCATCACCCCGATGTCCCCGGTGACATACCAGCCGTCCCGAAGCACCTCGGCCGTCTTGTCGCCTCGCCCCAGGTAGCCCAGCATCACGTTGGGCCCCTTGACCAGGATGAGCCCCGGTTCGCCCGGCGCCAGGGTGCTGCCGTCCTCCGGGTCGACCACCCGGATGGCCACGCCTGGAACCGGGTGGCCGACGCTCCCTTCCTTGGCCCCCTGCTGCTTGACCCCGTCGATCTCAACGTCGGGTAGGCTCAGGGTTATCACCGGTGACAGTTCGGTGGCTCCGTAACCCTCCATCGGCCTGACTCCGAACTTCTCCTGGAAGCTGTCGGCGACCTTGGCCTTGAGCTTCTCGGCTCCGGTAATCACCAGACGCAGGGTGGCGAAGTCCTCCTTCTTGGCCCGGCGCAGATAGGCCAGCAGGAAGGTCGGGGTGGCCAAAAGCAGGGTGGAGCGGTGCTGGCGCACCACCTGGGCGATCTTCTCGCCGTCCATGGGGTTCGGATGGTAGGCCGCGGAGAAGCCGCTCACCAGGGGGAACCAGAGGGTGCCGGTGAAGCCCAGGGAATGGAAGAAGGGGAGGGCGGAGCAGACGTTGTCGTTCAGGTTCACCCGGAACACCATGCGCAGCGCCTCGATGTTGGACATGATGTTGTGGTGGCTGAGCATCACCCCCTTGGGCTCGCCGGTGCTCCCCGAGGAGAAGATTACCGTGGCGCTCCGGTCGGCGTGGAAGGCCTCGCCCTTGCAGAGCAGCGCGGCCGGGAAGAGGCGCGCCTTGACAAGGGCGGCGAGCTTGTCGAAGCCGGAGATGGCTGGCAGAAGGTCCTCGAGATAGATCATCCCTTCCAGGCTCGGGAGCGTCGGTACCTTCTCCAGGAAAGAGCGGGAGGTGACCACGGTCCTGATGCCGCACTGATCCACGGCCGAGCGCAGTGAGGCCTCGGCTGAGGTGTAGTTCAGGTTCACCGTCACCCGCCCCAATAGCGACAGCGACAGGTTGGCCAGCACGCCGCCAGCCGAGGGAGGGAGCAGTATGCCGACATGCTCCTCGACCCCGATGACCGGCTCAAGCTTACCCGCCAGCGCCAGCGCACCTGCCAGCGTGCGGCCGTAGCTGAGCTCCTTCCCCGAGGTGTCGGCGATGGCCCGGCGCCCCCAGTTCTCCCGGGCCGCCCGGATGAAGTATTCCGGCAGCGGTCTGCGGCTCTCCTTGCGGGAGTCGAAGTAGTCGCAGGATAGCTCCGCCACCCTCTGCCGCACCTCCACCGCGGGACTGGTCGCCGGCATCGGAGCGCCGAACAGGATGGTCACCGGGTAGGGGGAGAGGGCAGGGGGGCGGGAGAGCAGCCGGCCGTGCGCGTAGGAGAGGATGCTCCCCCAGGCGCCGCCGATGTAGACAGGAATGATGGGATAACCGCTGTCCTTGACGATGCGCTCGAAGCCGCCCCGGAACTCGCGCAGCATGCCGTTTCTGGTGAGCGCCCCCTCGGCGAAGATGCAGACCATGTACCCCTCGTCCAGCGCGGTCCGGGCCTTTTTGATGAACTCCACCATCTCCTTTCTGCCGTCCTTGGAGGAGACCGGGATCACCCCCATGAGCCGGAATAGGCCGCGCAGCACCGGGGTGTTGTAGATGCTTCTCTCCATGACGAAGCGGATGCGGCGCTGGTTGGTGGCGGTGAGCAGCAGCGCGTCCACCCAGGTGACATGGTTCGGGATGAGCAGCGCCGGCCCCTCGACCGGGAGGTGCTGCGCGCCGATGATCCTGATCCGGTAGCACAGCCTCATGGTGACCAGGGCGATGAAGCGGAGCAGGAAATCGGGGAGCACCAGGAAGGAGATGACGGTCAGCAAAAGGGTCAGGGCTCCGACCAGGCTGAACCCCTGGGCCGCGGAGAGGCCGAGCGGCCCGCTGAAGAGCCAGGTGAGCGCCGAGGCGAAGAGGATTCCGGCCCAGTTGATGAAGCTGGAGGCAGCCAGCACCTCACCCCTTTTGGCGGCATCGGCCCGGAGCTGGATGAAGGTCTGCAGCGGCAGGCTGAAAAGGCCGGCGGAGAGCCCGAAAAAGACGATGATGGCCAGGCAGGTTGCGAGATTGGCCGGCGCGGTGTGCAGCAGCAGCGGAGCGAGGGTGAGGCCGGCGGCGCCGATGGGGACGATGCCGAATTCCACGTCCCGGCCCGAGAGCTTTGCCGCCAGCAGGGAGCCGAGACCGATCCCCAGGGCGGAAGCCAGGAACAGGTAACCGCTTTGCGACTCGGACAGCCCCAGCCGCTCCATGCCGTAGCCGATCAGGTTCTGCTGGGCGAAGGCGCCCACCAGCATGAACCAGGCGAGACCGATGACGGCGAGCATGAGGTGGCGGTCGTGACGGATGCCGCTTACTGTTTTGGCTATCTCGCTGGGAAAAAGCGCGATACCCCTGGAAGGGTCGCACTGGCTGGTCGGCCCCATCTTCCAGGCGGAAAACAGGCCGGCCAGGGCGATGAAGAGGCACAGGACGGTGCCGAGCCAGATGCGCCCCTGGGCCAGTTGGGTGACACCGGAGGCGAGCGCCGTGCCGATGATGATCGCCAGGAAGGTGCAGGATTCGATCACCCCGTTGGCGCGGGAGAGCTGCTCCTTGTGGACCAGTTCGGGGATCACCCCGTACTTGGCGGGAGCGAAGAAGGCGCTGTGGCTCGCCATCAGGAAGATGACCAGGTAGAGACCGCGCTCCAGGTGCAGCAGGAAGGCCGCCAGCGCCAGCAGGGTCACCACGACCTCGACCATTTTCACCGTGACGATCAGGCGCGATTTGGCGAAGCGGTCCGCAAGGCATCCGGCCGGAGCCGAGAAGAGCAGAAAGGGGAGTACGAAAGCCGCCCCGATCGAGGCGGTTACCGCGCCGGCATGCTCCTTCCCCTGGCTGCCGATCAGGAAGAAGATGATCAGCAGCTTGAGGATGTTGTCGTTCAGCGCCCCGAGGAACTGAGTGGTGTTGAGCCAGGCGAGAGCTCTCTTGCCAGTTGATTCGGTGTTCATAGCGGACTCCTCACCAGGGGAATTTGCTACTTTTCTGCTTTTTCAAACTGATTACTACCATCGTTGTCCGGTTTTGCTTGCACTAGCTCCCAAACCCCTGCAGATCAGTCCCCCCTCCCCTTGCGGGAGGGGGTTAGGGGGGGGGGGTAGGTGCCAAACTTTTTGTCGCTGGCAGCTTCACCCACCCCCCGACCCCCTCCCGTCAAGGGAGGGGGAGAGTTTGGCTAAGCGGGATACTGGTGGCAATCAGGAATCTTCAAAACTTTTGCCGCATTTCCGAAGGTTCCCTCGTCAACCCCCAGCGCCTCCTTGAGTGCAACGTCCTGGTCCCAGGGGTTGGGGATCCGGGAAAGCGCCAGCATCTGCCGGGGCGACAGGGAGGTGGGAAAGGCGAAGGGGGTCACTATCCCGGTGTTGAGAAGCGGCGTGTCGGTGCCGTAGAGCAGGCGGCCGCGCAGTTCCGGGTACCTGAGCAGACGCTGCAGGTGCCCCAGGCGGTTCACCTGGGTCAGCGCCGAGATGTCGGCATAGAGGTTGGGAAAGGCACGGCAGAGGCGCAGAAAACGCTCGTGGTTGCTCTCCCCCTGGTTCCGGCCGTTACTCGCCGCATGGGCCGCGATTACCGTGACCCCGAGGCTAAGCGGCAGCCGCAGCCGTTCCGGATCCCCCAACTCGTTGCGCGCCCAGGTGAAGGAGCTTTCGGAGCCGGTGTGGGTGAGCAGCGGCAGCCCCAACTCCTTGAGCCTGAGATAGAAGGGGATGAGCCTGTTGTCGGCGGGATCGATGTGCTGGATCGAGGG
>Ga0209212_1008946_pt1 | contig 10605 bp, 13 predicted proteins | sample RifGroC2_FD_183996 | JGI IMG/M metagenome (GOLD analysis project Ga0209212, IMG submission 183996) | Groundwater microbial communities from Rifle, Colorado, USA - Groundwater C2 (SPAdes) (version 2) | ecosystem: Environmental > Aquatic > Deep subsurface > Groundwater | place: Rifle, Colorado... | reverse complement strand
CCCAGCCGGTCACCGTGGCATTGAACAATCTGGTCAACACCAGCACCGGCGCCAAGCAATACAACGTCGACATGGCCGCAGCGATGATCGCCGGCCTGCCCACGCTGGTGGTCTACGTGGTCGCCGGCAAATATTTCCTGCGCGGGCTGACTGCCGGCGCCGTCAAGGGTTGAGGAGAACAACGATGGCTTCCCTGGAACTGCGCAACGTTCAAAAGAGTTATGGCAACAGCCCGATCGCAACGCTGAAAGACATCGCGCTGAAGATCGACGCTGGTGAATTCCTGATCCTGGTCGGCCCCTCCGGCTGCGGCAAATCCACCCTGATGAACTGCATAGCAGGGCTGGAGAACATCACCGGCGGCGAGATTCTCGTCGACGGCGAGGACATCAGCCAGGCCAGCCCGAAGGATCGCGACATCGCCATGGTGTTTCAGTCCTACGCGCTCTATCCGACCATGAGCGTGCGCGACAACATCGCCTTCGGCCTGAAGATGCGCAAAGTTCCGGCGGGGAAGATCGAGGAGGAGGTGGCGCGAGTCGCCAAGCTGCTGCAAATCGAGCCGCTGCTCGAGCGCAAGCCCTCGCAGCTCTCCGGCGGCCAGCAGCAGCGCGTGGCCATGGGTCGGGCGCTAGCGCGGCGACCGAAGATCTATCTGTTCGATGAACCGCTGTCGAACCTGGACGCCAAGCTGCGGGTGGAGATGCGCACCGAAATCAAGCTGATGCACCAGCGGCTGAAGACCACCACGGTGTACGTCACCCATGATCAGATCGAGGCGATGACCCTCGGCGACAAGGTCGCGGTGATGAAGGACGGCGTGATCCAGCAGTTCGGTACGCCCCACGAGATCTACAACAACCCGGCCAATCTGTTCGTCGCCAGCTTTATCGGTTCGCCGCCGATGAACTTCGTACCGCTGCGCATTCGCCAGCGTGACGGTGGCTGGGTGGGCGTGCTCAACAGCGAACAGGGCAGCTGCGAACTGCCGTTGCCGGTCACCAGTGACGAAGGATTGCGTGACCGCGAGCTCATTCTCGGCATCCGCCCGGAACAGATTGGCCTGGCTCCGGCAGGATCAGCGGATTTTTCTCTGGCGGTCGACATCGAAGTCGTGGAACCGACCGGTCCAGACACCCTGGTGGTGTTCACGCTGAACCAGGTCAAGGCCTGCTGCCGTTTGGCGCCGGACCAGGCTCCGCGAGTGGGGGAAACGCTCCATCTGCAGTTTGATCCGCGCAAGGCGCTGCTTTTCGATGCGCAGACCGGCGAGCGGCTGGGCGTGGTGCAGCCTGAGCCTGTACGTGGGAGCAAGGTCACCCGCCTGGTTTCCAACGGAGCGGGAACGGGGCAGTGAGGTAACGCCTGCCTTGCCAGCAGGCGTTCGATGAAGAGTGAGTAGTTACAGGAATGAACTAGAGCCGGCTTGGCTCGATCCAGCGATCAATAACAAAAAAAGCGGAGTGGATATGAAAAAAGCATTAACAGCCCTGGGCGTAGCGACCGCCGTTGCAGGTGTGGCCCTGCCTCTGAGCGCACACGCGCTGGAATTCACTGGCTACATGCGTAGCGGCGTGGGTGAATCGGTCAACAGCGACTCGCAGTCCTGCTTTCAATTGCCCGGCGCGCCGAGCAAGTACCGCCTCGGCAATGAGTGCGAGCAGTACGCCGAGCTGGACCTGCGCCAGGACCTCTATACCTTCGCCGATGGTTCGGTCCTGAGCCTGGAAGGCATGGCGGCGCTGTACAACCAGTACAACCACACCCCGGAGTTCACAGGCGACCATGGCTGGGCGCGGATGGTCCAGGCCTACGCCGAGTGGAGTAAGGTGCCGGCGCTGAACAACGGCTCGCTGTGGGCAGGCCGTCGTTTCTACAAGCGTAACGACATCCATATCTCCGACTTCTACTACTGGAACCAGAGCGCCACCGGCGCCGGTGTCGAAGATATGGAAATCGGCGGGCTGAAGTACAGCTACGCCTTCTCGCGCAAGGACAGCGTGTTCCAGAAAGACTATGTCACGCGCCACGACTTCAACGTCGGCGGCTTCGACAGCAACCCGGGCGGCGACCTGGAGTTTGGCCTCAGCTACCTCGACAAACCCAGTCGCGACGACGCCAATAGTGGTTGGGCGGTGACGGTGCAGCACGTGCAGTCTGACTTTCTCGGCGGCAAGAACACTCTGGCGGTGCAGTACGGCGAAGGGCCGGGCACCGGTCTCGGCTATACCGGCGACGTGACCCTGGACGACAGCGCCAAGAGCTGGCGCGTGGTGGAATACTTCGACTGGCAGCTGACGCCACGCTTCGGCGGCCAGGCTCAGGTGGTCTATCAGAAGGACAAGCGCGCCGACGGTGGCGATCAGGACTGGTGGTCGGTGGGGGCGCGCCCGGTCTATGCGTTCAGCGAGCAGTTCAAGCTCGTCGCCGAGGTCGGCCATGACCAGATCGACGCCACCGACGGCACGCGCAAACTGACGAAGTTCACCATCGCGCCGACCTGGTCACCCGCCGGCCCTGGCTTTTGGGCGCGGCCGGAGTTCCGGCTGTACTACACCTATGCCAGCTGGAACGAGGCGGCGCAGCGTGCCGCCAACCTCATGGCCGAAGGCTCGGCGCTGTCAGACACCGGTGCATTCGGCAATGCCCGCCATGGTTCGAACTTCGGCGTGCAGGTGGAGCATTGGTGGTAAGCGGTTAGCGGGTCGCCATCCAGATCAGCAGGCCGGCCTGGAACAGCGCCAGCGCAATCAGGCAAACAATGGTGAATCGCAGCGCACCGTCCTCTCGGCGGAAGCGGGCGATTCGCTCCTGCAGTTCACGAATCTGGTTTTCCTGCGCCTGCAGGTTGCGGTCGGCCTGTTCCAGCATCGCCGCCGCCTCCTGCAGCTCCACTACCTGCACCTTCTCGCTGTTCCAGTCCGCTCGCAGGGCGCTGACCCGCGGTGCGCCGTAGGTTGGCTTGAGCGGCGTCGCCTGGGGGTAGTCGATATCGAAGCCCTGGGTGCGCAGGCAGTGATCGCGACGCAGGCGCTGGTCTTCGCTCGCCACATCCTTCGGCAACGCGCCGCCCTCGACCAGATAGTGGCTCCAGCGCTTCTGCGCCCATGCCGCGCCCTGGGCCAACAGAAAGCGGCCGAGGCCTCGATTGGCCGGGTCCAGTTGTAATCCGTTATCTGGCCCGAAGCGCAGTTCCTTGCTGCGGTGATCGGCCCACACCTCCAGCACGTTGTTCTTGCGCGAGCGCACCTGGCCGGGGATGTTGATGAACATCCGCAGCAGACTCTGCTCCGGCGTATGCCGTTCCAGTTGCGCAAGTTCGACGAATCGCAGCGGGCGCGCGCCGCCGTCGCGCTCGGTGGGCAGTGGTGCCAGGCGCAGCAGGCGGAAACGGTCGGGCTTGAGCTCCGTCCACGGATGCTTAGGTGCTGCCGGCTGGTCTTTTTCAGTGCTCTGGGTGGTTTCGCTGTCGGTCATCTGCGCGTTCCTGGGCCTGCGCGGCGGCTCGTTCAGGAGCCGATCGGGCCCTCGTCATGCGGGCTATCGGCAGCGCGGCGCCTAACTGGAGGCTGGCAGGATGCCATTGGCCTGCAGGAAGTGTCGGATACGTTCCTGCAGGCCCCAGGCGAGCGGCAGGTCGGGGTCATCATAGGAGGCCAACTGTTGCGCATTCGCCGGGACGATGCGCAGCACATGGTTCATGCCATCGATCAGTGCCAGCTTGGCGTCGGCTTTTGCGCGCTGCAGGGCTTCGGCGTCCTCGATGCCGACCTGGATGTCGTGGCGGCCCTGGACGATCAGCGCGGGTGTCTCGACGGCCGCGAAGGCCTCCGCCGGGTCGTAGGCGAACAGCGAAACCAGGTACGGCTGCACGCTCGGGCGGAACAGCACCTGCAGGGGCTCCGGCACTTCGGCGTGGGTTCGGCCGGCCTTGAGCTCGTCGATCAGAAAATAACTGGTGGCGAGCAGTGCCGGCGGCAGGCGGCCCTGCAGTTGCTCGCGCAGCACCTCGTCGATCGGTCGGCCGCTGCCGGCGATGCTGATCAGCGCCGCGGCGCCCGACTTCGGCGCGGCGAGACTGGCGATCAGCGCGCCTTCGCTGTGGCCGATCAGGATCAGTTGGCTGAAACGGGGATCGCCCTTGAGCTTCGCGCTCCAGGCCAGCGCATCGTTGACATAGCCCTCGACGCTCAGCTCGCGCTCGTCCGGTGCGGCCGCCAGGCTGGCGCCGACGCCGCGCTTGTCGTAGCGCAGGCTGGCCACGCCCAGCTTGGCCAGGCCCTGGGCCAGGCGCTTGAGGCTGTCGTTGCGTCCGGCCGGGTTGTTGCCGTTGCGATCGGTCGGGCCGGAACCTGCGATCAGCAGCGCTACCGGTACCGGCTGGTCGCTTTTCGGCAGCAACAGACTGCCCTGCAGCACGCCCCTGCCGGTATCCAGGTTCAGGGTCTGGTTGAGCAGGGTCTGCGCCTGCAGGAAAGAAGGGGACATGGTCAGTAGCAGCAGTATCAGCAGGGCACGCATGGAAGGATTTCGTTGGTCACGGAGCAGGTTGGACGCGGCAATCGACGCAAAGGTCAGTATGCGCCGGCAACAGGAGCGATGACACCGTAGCGGCCTCAGGTATACTTCCGGCCCCTGTTTTTCGGTCGATCGCGGAGCGTCCTGCATGTCCGGCAATACCTACGGCAAGCTGTTCACCGTCACCACTGCCGGCGAAAGCCATGGTCCTGCGCTGGTGGCCATCGTCGACGGTTGCCCGCCCGGGCTGGAGCTGTCGCTGGACGATCTGCAGCGCGATCTCGACCGCCGCAAGCCGGGCACCAGCCGGCATACCACTCAGCGCCAGGAAGCCGATGAGGTGGAAATCCTCTCCGGCGTCTTCGAAGGCAGGACAACCGGTTGCCCCATCGGCCTGTTGATCCGCAACACCGACCAGAAGTCCAAGGACTACTCGGCGATCAAGGACCAGTTCCGTCCGGCCCACGCCGACTACACCTATCACCACAAGTACGGCCTGCGCGACTACCGCGGCGGTGGCCGCAGCTCCGCGCGCGAGACCGCCATGCGCGTGGCGGCCGGTGCCATCGCCAAGAAGTATCTGGCGACCCTGGGCATCCAGGTGCGCGGCTACATGAGCCAGCTCGGTCCGATCGAGATCCCGTTCAAGACCTGGGACAGTGTCGAGCAGAATGCCTTCTTCAGTCCGGACCCGGACAAGGTGCCGGAGCTGGAAGCCTATATGGACCAGCTGCGTCGCGATCAGGATTCGGTGGGCGCGAAGATCACCGTGGTCGCCGATGGCGTACCGCCGGGCCTTGGCGAGCCGATCTTCGACCGCCTCGGCGCTGATGAGCATCAACGCGGTCAAGGGCGTGGAAATCGGTGCCGGTTTCGCTTCGGTAGCCCAGCGTGGCACCGAGCACCGTGACGAGCTGACGCCCCAGGGATTCCTCTCCAACAATGCCGGCGGCATTCTCGGTGGCATCTCCTCGGGACAGCCGATCGTCGCCCACCTGGCGCTCAAGGCCACGTCCAGCATCACCACGCCAGGGCAGTCGATCGATGTGAATGGCGCGCCGGTCGAGGTCATCACCAAGGGTCGCCATGACCCCTGCGTCGGCATTCGTGCCACGCCGATCGCCGAGGCCATGATGGCCATCGTTCTGCTCGATCACCTGCTGCGCCACCGTGGGCAGAACGCCGATGTGCAAGTGCTCACCCCGGTGCTGCCGCAACTGTGAATCCGGGCCGTAGACGGCAGACCGACGGCGGCAGCATAAGGCGGCCGTTGTCCGCAGTCGGTAGCTTGTAGCCTATGGCCGCTGCTCTGCCGTACTGGCGTCTGTCCGGTTTCTATTTCTTCTACTTTGGCCTGCTCGGCTCCACGGCGCCGTTTCTCGGGCTGTACTTCGATCATCTGGGTTTCTCGCCGGAGCGGATCGGTGAGCTGATCGCCATTCCCATGCTGATGCGTTGCGTGGCGCCGAATCTCTGGGGCTGGCTGGGTGATGCAACCGGTCGCCGGCTGGAAATCGTCCGTCTCGGCGCGCTGTGCACCTTGCTGTCCTTCGGGCTGATCTTCTTCGACAAGAGCTTTGCCTGGCTGGCGCTGGTGATGGCGTTGCATGCGTTCTTCTGGCACGCGGTGCTGCCGCAGTTCGAAGTCATCACCCTGGCGCATCTGCACGAGCAGACTGAGCGCTACAGCCAGGTCAGGCTGTGGGGCAGCATCGGTTTCATCTTCGCGGTGGTAGGGCTCGGACTGCTGTTCCAGCGGCTGAGTCTCGATCTTTACCCGACCGCGGTGGCCTTCGTGATGGTCGGCATCGTGCTGAGCAGCGCCTGGGTGCCCAACGCTCATCCGCGGCAACGTAGCGAGGCGGCCGGGCAGGGCGGGTTCCTCGCCCAGCTGCGGCGGCCTGGCGTACTGGCCTTCTACGGCTGCGTGGCGTTGATGCAGCTGGCCCATGGGCCGTACTACACCTTCTTCAGTATTCACCTGGAAGCACTGGGCTACAGCCGCAGCTTTATCGGACTGATGTGGGCGCTGGGCGTGGTCGCGGAAATCCTGCTGTTCCTGGTAATGGCGCGTCTGCTCGAGCGTTTCTCGCTGCGTCAGGTGCTGCTGGCCAGCTTCCTGATCGCCGCCCTGCGCTGGGTGTTGCTCGGGCAGTTCGCCGAGCATCTGGCTGTGCTGCTGGTCGCGCAGCTGATGCACGCGGCGACCTTCGGCAGTTTCCACGCCGCTGCCATTCACTTCGTCCAGCGCAGTTTCGGCCATCGCCAGCAGGGCCAGGGCCAGGCGCTGTATGCCAGCCTGTCCGGCATCGGTGGAGCGCTGGGTGCGCTCTACGCGGGCTACGCCTGGTCCGGTCTGGGACCGGGCTGGTCGTTCGCCATCGCCAGTCTGGCGGCGCTGGCCGCAGCCGCTATCATTGCCTTCCGTTTGCAGGAGGACCGCGCATGACTGCCACCCGCCAGCACCTGAGCCAGGCGATCATCGACGCCGGACGCTTCTTGTATGGCCGTGGCTGGTCGCCGGCGACCAGTAGCAACTACTCGGCGCGCCTGACCAGCGCCGAGCTGCTGCTGACCGTTTCCGGGAGGCACAAGGGTGAGCTGACTGCCGATGACCTGCTGGCGGTGGACATGCACGGCAACAGCCTGGAAGAGGGCAAGAGGCCTTCGGCGGAGACACTGCTGCATACCCAGCTGTATCGCTGGAAACCGGAGATCGGCGCGGTGCTGCACACCCATTCGGTGAATGCCACGGTGCTGTTCCGCGTCGCCTTGGCCGATTCGCTGGTGTTCGCCGATTACGAGTTGCAAAAGGCCTTCAGCGGCATCTCGAGCCATGAATCGCAGGTGCTGGTGCCGATCTTCGATAACGATCAGGACATCGCCGCCCTGGCCACCAGGGTGCAGCCGTGGCTTGACGAGCATCCCGATTGCGTCGGCTACCTGATTCGCGGCCACGGCCTGTACACCTGGGGCGAGACGATGAGCGATGCGCTGCGACAGATCGAGGCATTCGAATTTCTGTTCGAATGCGAACTGAAGATGCGTGCCCTGCAGCCCAGATAAATTCCAGCCTGCCCGGTAGCGACCGGTCAGGCGACCTTTTCGGAGAGCCGAACATGAGTGTCCTCAGCGTCTATCACGAGACCCGACCCGATCAGCCGCTCAAGGTGCTGACCCACCTCGAAGACATCGCCCCGACGCTGGCCAAGGTCGGTGTGCAGCTGGAGCGCTGGGAGGCCAGCGCACCAATCGCCGCCGGGGCCAGCCAGGAAGAGGTGATCGCCGCCTACCGGCCGCAGATCGACAAGCTGATGACCGAGCGTGGCTACGTCACGGTGGATGTGATCAGCCTGACCCGCGATCACCCGCAGAAGGACGAACTGCGCGCGAAGTTCCTTGACGAGCATCGCCATGCCGAGGACGAAGTGCGCTTCTTCGTTGCCGGGCGCGGGCTGTTTACCCTGCACATCGACGACATGGTCTACGCCGTGCTGTGCGAAAAGAACGACCTGATCTCCGTGCCCGCCGGCACGCGTCACTGGTTCGACATGGGTGAAGAGCCGCACTTCGTCGCGATCCGCCTGTTCAACAACCCGGAAGGCTGGGTCGCGGAATTCACCGGCGAAAGCATCGCCGATCAGTTCCCGCGGCTGGACGACTGAGATGCCGATCAAGGCGATCCTCACCGATATCGAAGGCACCACCAGCGCCGTCAGCTTCGTCTTCGATGTGCTGTTTCCCTATGCCCGCGAGCATTTGCCAGCGTATATCCGCAGCCACGCCGGCGAACCTGCGGTCGCTGCGCAGCTCGAGGCGGTGCGCGGCGAAAGCGGTGAGGCTCGATGCGGATATCGAGCGCGTCATCGAGATACTGCTCGGCTGGATCGCCAGCGATCGCAAGGTGACCTCGCTCAAGGCGCTGCAAGGCATGGTCTGGGCCCAGGGCTACCGGGCCGGTCAGCTCAAGGGGCACGTCTATCCGGACGCAGTGGCTGCGCTCCGGGAGTGGAAGGCGCAGGGATATGCGCTGTACGTGTATTCCTCAGGCTCGATCCAGGCACAGCAGCTGATCTTCGGCTGTTCCGAGGCCGGCGACCTTACGGCGCTGTTCTCCGGCTATTTCGATACCACCAGCGGGCACAAGCGCGAGGTGGCCTCCTACCAGCGCATCGCCGAAGCCATTGGCGTGCCAGCCGTCGAGGTGCTGTTCCTTTCCGATGTGGTCGAAGAACTCGATGCCGCGCAGCAGGCCGGCATGCGCGTCTGTGGGCTGGGCCGCGATGGCGGCGCCCTCGGTGAGCACGAGACCGTCGCCAGCTTTGCGCAGATCGACCCGCGGCGCTACTGAGCCACCGGGCGATTACTGAACCCTGCCGCCGCGCTGGCATCCTAGATTAGGTACTCACCCAAACAGGAGCGAACCCATGGGAGATGCCTTCGGCGGTATTTTCGGCCTGCTCATCCTGATACTGGATATTTGGGCGATCATCAGCATCGTTCGCAGCGATAGCTCCGGGGGCAAGAAGGTGCTCTGGGTGCTTCTGATCGTTCTGCTGCCAGTGCTCGGCCTGATCATCTGGGGAATCATGGGGCCGCGCGGCAATCGTCGCGACGCGCGCGGGCCGTATCGGTAGCCGTTGATGGAAAGCCTCAGCGGCCCGCTGGCCATCGTGGTTCTCGTGCTCGACGTCCTCGCCATCGCTTATGTGTGGCGCAGCCGCATCGAGGTCGGGCGCAAGGTCGTCTGGTCATGTGTGATCCTGCTGCTGCCCGTGGTCGGTCTGATCATGTGGGCGATAGCGGCCGGGCCGTTCGGCAAGGCGCGGTTGTGACACATGTGGCGCAGCGGTCTGCTGATCGGTCTGCTGGCGCTTGCTGCCGAGCCGCTTCGGGCTGACGACGCGACGGCATGGCAGGCACTGCGCGAGGGCCGGGCGATTCTTGTCATGCGTCACGCCAGCGCGCCAGGTCTCAGCGATCCCGAAGGCTTCGTTCTGGAAGACTGCAAAACCCAGCGAAATCTGAATCAGCGCGGCCGGGATGAGGCCCGGCGCTGGGGCGCGCGGCTGCGCGAAGCGGGTCTGCATGAGGTGCGCTTGTTCAGCAGTCGCTGGTGCCGTGCGCTGGAGACCGCCGAGCATATGGCGCTTGGCCGGGTGGAACCACTGCCTGCGCTGGATTCGTTTTTCACGTCGCCCGCAAACGAGCACTGGCATACCGAAGCCTTGCGCGAGGCCGTCGAGCAGTTTCCGGCCGGCGAGGTGGCGGTGCTGGTCACTCACCAGGTCAACATCACCGCGCTGACGGGCATCTTCCCGCAGTCGGGCGAGGGATTGATCCTGGAGCGTCCGCTGACGACTCCGCCCAAGGTACTGACGCGCATCGCGCCGCCCTAGCCAACCTTGGCCCCTTTGGAATAGTTGTCCCAGATATGGATGGCCGCATAGGCGCGCCACGGACGCCAGGCTTCGGCGCGTCCGGCCAGCGCCTTGGCGCTGATGCCATCCGCGCCCCACAGTGGCGCTTTCAGCAGTCCGAGATCGGCTGCGGGAAAGGCGTCCGCGACGCCGAAGCCCCGTAGCGCGATGTATTCGGCGGTCCAGGGACCGATCCCCGGCAATTCGCAGAGTCGTTGCACCAGCGCATCGGCACCATCTTCCACATGCAGCTGCAGCGCCCCTTCGGCCACCGCGGCAGCGAGCCGGCGTAGCGCCTGGGCTCGCTTGGATGGCATGCCGATATTGTCCAGCGGGTCATCGGCTATCGCTTGTGCGGTAGGGAAGAGTATCTCCAGCCCCGGTAGCGCGTCTTGCAGCGGCTCGCCGAGGCGTTCCACCAGACGTCGCGTAATGGTCACCGCCGCCTTGACCGTGACCTGCTGGCCGACCACCGCCCGCACCGCCTGTTCGAACGGGTCATAGGCGGCTGGCAGGCGCAGGCCGGGGTTCGCGGCGATCAACGGGCCGAGCGCGGGATCGCTAGCGAAATGTGTGGCGATGGCCTGCGGGTCGGCATCCAGATCGAACATCCTGCGAACCTGCCCGACGAGTGGCTGGGTAGCCTGTTGCAGGGAGTTGCTGAGAG
>Ga0209212_1008945_pt1 | contig 10606 bp, 7 predicted proteins | sample RifGroC2_FD_183996 | JGI IMG/M metagenome (GOLD analysis project Ga0209212, IMG submission 183996) | Groundwater microbial communities from Rifle, Colorado, USA - Groundwater C2 (SPAdes) (version 2) | ecosystem: Environmental > Aquatic > Deep subsurface > Groundwater | place: Rifle, Colorado... | reverse complement strand
AAAAGAATCTTTCTCTTGACGAATCAGCTGCTATTCTTGGCCAAAATTTTAGAAAAACCGAGGAAATGGCTATGTCAGCCAAAGAATTCAAGGGCATTATCCCTCAGGGAGGCTACGGCATTAATTTAAAGACCGGAGATGATTTTTATATTATTTTTGCTGATTGCAATAATAATCATCAATACAATGGCGCGGGAAATTATTGCAACGGCTTTCCGGAAAAGGTAGAACAGGTGGCTTTAGGGAAGAGATCAAAAATTGCCAGTCTTTTCTCCGGATCATACCTGTCTGTCATAAATATTGTTTTTATCCCGCCAAGCCCTTCAATCATGATTTCCGGCACCGGCACCGAAGCAATCATCAAGCTGTCTTTGGAAGAAGATGTTAGCGCCGTCAGGACAGTCAGAATTAACAAGGCCGGCTTAATCGAAGCTTTTTAAAGAAGATGAAACAAGGCTTTACTCTTTTAGAGGTATTAATTTCGCTGACTATCATTACGGTCGGGGTGGTTGGAGTTTTTGCTTTAGTCCAGCAAACAATCAGCCTGTTGCCGGTTTCAGAACAAAGATTGGCCGCCAGCTATCTGGTTCAGGAAGGCATGGAGATTATCAGGAATTTAAGAGACACTAATATTATTAAAGGCGAAGCTTGGAATCTTGGCTTAACCGGCTGCGGAGCCGGCTGCGAGGCGGATTATCTTAGCTCTTCTCTGACTGCCTGGGGGGCTGGCAGGTATTTTTTGGACAATGGCACTTTCTATAATTACGGCTCAGGCAGCCCCACTCTTTACAAAAGAAAAATTACGATTAATTCTTCGGTTACAGATGTTTTAAAGATAACAATTGAAGTTTCCTGGCAGGAAAAAACAAGGTCGCATTCAATCAGAACCAGAGAAGATATTTACAATTGGTACTAAATTGGCATCAGCCATGGATTTTAAAAATAAGGGATTCACTTTAATAGAGTTAATGGTCTCAGTCGCGCTTTTTGCTATTATCGTCGGCGTTATCAGCAGTATTTTTTTCACCAGTTTGCAGAGCCAGTGGAAAGCCATTTCTTTTCAAGGCATTTTTGATCAAACCTCGTATTTAATGGAATACATGAGCCGGTCTTTGAGAATGGCCAAAACAGATTCAGCCGGTATCTGCATTGCCGCCGGCGCTAATTATCAGAAGACTCATTCTGGCCGGGGAATCAAGTTCGTCAATTCCCAAAATATTTGCCAGGAATTCTATTTAGATACAATTACTAATAGGCTTAAAGAAGCCAAGGGCGGCGCTCAGGAACAATATCTGACTTCAGAAAACTCCCGGGTAACGGCTTTTAATATTGCCGTTTCCGATGAAGCGGATTTGCAGCCTAAAGTCACTTTTCTTGTCGCCATAGAAAGAAAAGGCTTGAAAGCCGAGTTAGTTTCGCCGATGGAATTTCAAACAACTTTATCGCAAAGAAAGCTTAACATTCAATAACGCGTAGCGATATATCAAAATTTTATTTTGTTATGATAAAATCAGAGCAAAAATTCAATCAGGGCATATCTCTTTATCTGACCATGATGATTTTGTCTTTAATTTTAGGCTTGGCTTTCAGCTTAAATACGCTTTTATTGACTCAGACTAAAAGCTTGAGCAATATCGGCAGTTCGGTTATTGCTTTTCAAGCCACGGAAACTGGCATTGAGAAAGCCCTTTACAGCATCAAGACAGCAGCGGGAACCGGCCCTTGGACAGAAACGCTGTCTAACCAGGCGACCTATAGCGTTAATCTTTTGAATCCCGGTGATGAGGGCTGTCTAACCGCTGTAAGTTATTGTTTAGAGTCAATTGGAACTTACAAAGATGTAAAAAGGGGCATCCGCATTGCCCGCTAAAAGTGTCCCGAGGTCTGACCTCGGGTAAATTACCTTTCTAGGTTTATGAAAAGACCAAAACTAGTTGATGGAGAAATTTATCACATCGTTCTCCGTGGAGTTGAACAGAGGCAGATTTTTTTAGACGAAACAGATCATTATAGAGGGATTTTTTCTTTATTCGAGTTTAATAATGCTAATCCCGTATCTATTAAAGAACGAAGAAAAGATCGTTTTCGTTTTAAAAGACAGATAGCCCGAGGTCTGACCTCGGATAATTTTGAACGTATTTTACTGGTTGAAATTTTGGCTTTCACATTAATGCCTAATCATCTCCACTTGCTTTTACGACAGATAAAATCAAATGGCATCAGTTTGTTTGTCCAGAAACTTGGTACTGGTTACGCCTCTTATTTTAATCGAAAATATAAACGCAGTGGTCATTTATTTCAGGGACGTTTTCACGCTGTTCACGTTAAAACAGATGAACAATTAGAAAGAGTTTTCGTTTATATTCATACCAATCCAGTTGCTATTATTGAATCGAAATGGAAAGAAAGAGGCATTAGAAATAGAGCAAGCGCTAAATATTTTTTAAAAAATTATCGTTGGTCAAGTTATCTAGATTATATTGGTAAGAAAAATTTTTCATCAGTTAGCGAACGGAAATTTTTATTAAAAACAATTGGAGGAGAAAAAAAGTGTTGCGATCTTATTAATCAGCAAATTGATTATAATGGTAGTTATTGCGATTCGGAAAAAATTGGTTTAGAGTAATAATAAATAAAAAAAACAGCCCGAGGTCTGACCTCGGGTTATTAAATAGGGGCAAGATGATTAAAAAAGCAGAGGCAAAACAAAGGATCGAAAAGCTTAAAAAGCTGATTAACCATTACCGTTATCTTTATCACGTTGAAGATAAAGAGGAGATTTCCCAACCGGCCCTGGACTCTCTTAAAAAAGAGCTTTTTAATCTGGAGCAGTTGTTTTCTGATTTGATTGCTTCAGACTCTCCGACCCAAAGGATCGGCGGCCGGCCTTTAAGCAAATTTTCAAAGATAAAGCATACGCAGCCGATGCTTTCTTTTAATGATGCTTTTTCTGAACAGGATATTAAAGACTGGCTGGAGAGAAACACAAAGCTTTTATCCGAAACGGAAAAAGAAAGAATCAGTTTTTACTGCGAGCCGAAGCTTGACGGCTTGGCTATTGAATTGGTTTACCAGAACGGAGTTTTAAAAACCGGTTCCACCCGCGGTGACGGTTTGATCGGCGAAGATGTCACCCAGAATCTGAAAACCATTGATTCTGTTCCTTTAAGATTGCGCCCGACAGAAGAAGTTATTAAGGATTTGAATAAAGAAGGATTGCCTGAAATAGCGGAAAACATCAGGGAAAAAGGGCTGAAAGAATTAGTTATTAGGGGAGAAGGCATTATTGCCAAAAAAGAATTCCTGAAAATTAACAAAGAACAGGAAAAAAGGAGCTTAGCTCCTTATGCCAATCCCAGGAATCTGGCGGCCGGCTCGATCAGGCAATTAGATCCGGCCATGACCGCGGCCAGGGGTTTAGATGTTAATATCTACAGCTTAATTTCGGATCTTGGCCAGAAAACTCACGAACAGGGGCACAAAATCCTAAAAGCCCTGGGCTTCAAGACTAATAATAAATACAATAAGCTTTGCCAAAACATCGAAGAGGTTTTTGCTTTTTGGGAGTTTCGGCTGAAAGACAGGCAGAATCTCCCCTATGAAATTGACGGCATCGTCGTTTCTGTCAATGACAATCAGATTTCAGAAAAACTGGGCGTAGTCGGCAAGGCGCCCCGAAGCGCGATCGCTTTCAAGTTTCCTTTAATGCAGGTGACGACGGTTGTTGAAGATATTAAGGTCCAGATCGGCCGGACCGGGGCCATTACTCCAGTGGCAGTTTTAAAACCGGTTAATCTGGCCGGGGTTATTATTTCCAGAGCCACTTTGCATAACCATGGCGAGATTAAAAGGCTTGATCTGAAAATCGGCGATACGGTTATTGTCGGCCGGGCCGGAGACGTGATTCCGGATATTATCAAGGTTTTGCCCGAATTAAGAACCGGCAAAGAAAAACATTTCTCTTTGCCAAGCAACTGCCCTTCTTGCCATTCTCTCTTAGTAAGACCAGAAGGGGAGGCAGTCTTAAGATGCCCGAATAAAAATTGCTTTGCCCGGAGAAAGAAATCTTTTTATCATTTTGTTTCCAGAAACGCTTTTAATATCGAGGGGCTCGGGCCAAAAATCATCAGCCGTTTGATGGACGAAGATTTGGTTGAAGACCCAAGCGATTTATTTTTTCTTAAAGAAGGAGATCTTTATATTTTAGAAAGGTTTGCCGCCAAGTCGGCCAATAATTTAATTTTGGCGATCCAGGCGAAAAAGAAAATCAGTTTTGCCAAATTCTTATATGCTCTAGGCATCAGGAATGTTGGCGAAGAAACCAGCCAGAGCCTGACCGAGCATTTTGCCAATTTGGAAAATCTGAAAAAAGCCAGTTTGGAAGATTTGCAAAAGATCAAAGACATCGGTCCGATTGCCAGCGAATCAATCTTTAATTTTTTCAAAGACAAAAAGAGTTTGGAGTTCCTGGAAAATCTGAAAAAGGCCGGCATCGAAATTGAATATCAGAAATTAAAAATTGAATATCAGAAATTAAAAGATTTAAAATTTATTCTGACAGGAACTTTAAAAACAATAACCAGGAATGAGGCCAAAGAAAAAATTCGTTTCTTGGGCGGAGATATCTCGGAATCGGTTTCCAAGAATATTGATTTTATGGTTGTCGGTTCAGAGCCGGGATCTAAATTTGAAAAAGCAAAGCGCCTGGGAATAAGAATTATTGAAGAAAAAGAATTCCTGAAAATGATTCGCTAACAGCGGTAAACAACAGAGAAGGGAGGGGGTGGGCGGGTTTTCCCGCTCTTCTTTTTGTTTTTCGGTGGAATATTAATCATTGATTGACTTTTTTCCTTGTTTTTCATAGAATGAATTAATAGTGAATCGAAGATTCGATATAATAAATAATATTTTCCACTTTTATTACCATGGCTAGAGTCAAAGGCGGCATTTCTCAAGAAATATTAAGAAAATTATTACTTCTAAAAGTAATAATTATTACTGGAGGATCCTCGGGATCGCCCAGGTTTTGGTCTCAATTGTTTGAGCGCCTGTTTAAAGATAAAGATATTGATAAAAGAGCGGTTAAAGACGCTTTTTATTATTTGAAAAAGAGAAACTTAATTATTGGTGAATTAATTGGCGGAGTCAATGGCCAGCTTCATATCCGCTTAACTGCCGAAGGGATAAAAGAGGCGGCTAAATACAGGATCAATGATCTTAAAATCAATTGTTCCAAGCAATGGGATGAGAAATGGAGAATAATTATTTTTAATCTTTCTAAAAAAGAAAAATCAAAGAAACAGGCTTTTCTGAAGAAAATCAAGGAATTGGGTTTTCACGATTTGCAGAAAAATGTTTGGATTATGCCTTTTGCCTGCGGAAAAGAAATCAAGGCTTTAAGAGAATTCTTTGATCTTGATGTTAAAGATTTGAGAATTATTGAAACTAAAGACTTAGAGGAAGATAAAATCCTTAAAAACGTCTTTAAATTAAGAACCATTGCTTCGCAAGAACCTTGATTCTCGCTAATGCTCGAATTAAAATAATAAGGTGGAATATATTAATATCTTTTTTATATTTTACACGTTATTTTCATGTTATCTGAAAAATTAAAGAAAATTGACTGGCTTCTGATCTGCCCAGCTGTTTTATTGGTCGTTCTTGGCCTGACCGTGATTTACAGCTCTTCTTTTTATCATTCAGACTTTTTTAACTTTCAAAAACAAGTCATTTTTTTGATTATAGGCGTTATTTTAATGTTTGCGCTTAGCTTTATTGATTGGCGGATTCTTCGGGACGGATCTTATTTTTTAGTTATTTTATACATAATTTGCTTAATTGGCTTGGCCGGGCTTTTAATTTTTGCCCCTAATATCAGGGGCATTCAGAGCTGGTATAGGATTGGCCTGATTTCTGTTGGCCCAATTGAGTTTACCAAGATTGTATTGGTGCTTTTATTGGCAAAATACTTCTCAACTAGGCATGTAGAGCTGTATCGGATACGCCATATATTAGTTTCCGGACTATATATCCTGGCTCCGGCTGTCTTAATTTTGCTTGAGCCGGAATTGGGATCTGTTATTATCCTTATTCTGCTCTGGATAGGGGTTTTGCTTATTTCCGGCATTAAGCTAAGGCATTTTTTAATTCTTTGCTTGGCCGGATTGATTCTTTTGTCTTTGAGTTGGACATTCTTTTTAAAGGATTATCACAAAGCCAGGATTATTAATTTTATCACGCCTTCGTTTGCGCCTCTCGAGGCTGGTTGGAATCAAGCCCAAGCCATTATAGCTATTGGTTCAGGAGAAATTTTTGGTAAAGGTTTCAATCAAGGCACCCAGGTTCGTTATGGATTTTTACCGGCTGCTCAAACTGACTTTATCTTTGCCGGTATTGCTGAAGAATTTGGCTTGATTGGAGTTGCTTTAGTGCTGTCATCATTCTTCCTTTTAATTTGGCGCATAATCAGGGTGAGCTTGATCAGTCAGAGTAATTTTCCCAGGCTATTTTCAGCCGGCCTGGCCATTGTTATCATTGTTCAGATAATTATTAATATTGGCATGAATTTAGGGCTTATGCCCGTTATTGGCATCCCTCTCCCCTTAGTAAGTTATGGGGGGAGTAGTCTTCTAGCTACGTTTATTGGCATTGGCATTGTTCAGAGCATGGAGTCCTTTGTTTAATTATTATCTCATAGTGGAATATCGCAATACTGTTTCTAATTGTCCACGTTTTTTATGTAAAAGGTGGAACTAATAGAGCAGTATTTTTTATTTCCACCTATTATTGTCCTCGGAAATGGTTGAGGTTAGACCTCGATAGTCGTGTTGAGGTCTAACCTTAACAGGCTTTATTAAGAACTAGTTGCTTAACTTAGTTAAGCAACTATTATTAAACAAGAGTTGGTGTATAGAGGATTTTTCCCCTTTTTTTATTTACGTTAATGCAAAAATGATAGATCAAATAATATAAATAAACTCAAAGCTTCGATATCCGATACTGCCCGACAACTCCTATTAGTTTATCCACAGATTTTTATAAAACCTCTATTGACCAATGTCTTTGTTTGTTCGAAAATTAAGTTAGAGAGATTAGCATATCGGATAGCCGAGCTTTGATTCATTTTAATTTAAATTATAATTATTTTTAGAGATTAGTCAAGCAGCAGATGCCAGACTCAGGCCGACAATACATTTCTTTACAAGAGGCGGCGCAATACTGCGGTTATTCGCAAGAGTATTTGTCATTAAGGGCCCGCCAGGGAAAATTAAAAGCAGTGAAGATCGGCCGGAACTGGGTGACGACAAAAGAATGGGTTCAGGGATACGAAAAGAAAGTTAAAGAATACAACAACCAGTTAAGGGCTGAAGAGCTGGCAGTTTCCAAGCAGAAAGCTCAAGAATTTAAGCTGCCGGAATTAAAATTATCATTTTTTAAGAACCTCGCCTTCGGCAAGAACCTTGTTTCTAGTTTCGCTCGAAATAAACAGTTTTTAAAACCAGCGCTGGGATTGAGCCTGGTTTTTGTTTTAGTCATCGGGGGAATTGCTATGAGTAGAGAGCTTGTCAATGGTTTTAATCATTTTGTTTTTGAGGCTACTCCTTATTTAAAAAATATTGTTGCCGATGTTAGCGATGGCGCTAATGATCTTATCAATAATCCAGAGATTAAAGAAAATGCGAAACAAACAATTAATACCGTTGGAGAATATAATCAATGGCTAAAATATGGTTTTTTAAATACCAGTCAAAAGATTGTTTTAGGTTATTCTTTATCTAACGATTTTGTTGAAAAAAAGATATTTTCTTTTGCAGAAAGATTATTTTCAGCGCCTAAGGCTTTTGCCAATATTTTTAATGACTACTTCCCAAGAGAAAAATATTTTAGTTTTAAATTATCGGAAGTCCAACTTCCGAAATTCAAAATTCCAAAACTATCTTTGAATTTTCCGGAAATTCAATTTCCTGTAATCGAATTGCCAAAAATCCAATTGCCCGAATTTGCTTTACCTCAGATTGAGTTGCCTAGGTTTTCTTTGCCTGAAATTGAAATTCCAAAACTATCTTTGAATTTTCCAAAAATTCAGATTCCTGAAATTGTTTTTAATGATAAGAAGATAAATAATAATTTAGCAAAAATTGTTTCCGGATATTTTAATGTAAATAATTTTATTGAGGATAAGATAGCCGAGGTTTTAGACGGCGTTGTAAATCAATTCGCTTTTTTCCAGGCAAGAATATTCGAACTTGGCCGCGCAATTTCAGGAGTTTTTCAGAGAACAATAAACTTTATCAGATTTGCTTTCAATCCTTGGCGGCTGGGGCCGGGCACAACAATATCCTTACAAGACTTTGAAGATCTTAAAAAAGAAATCCAGGACTTGAAAGAAAAAGGCGCTGTCTCAAAAGAAATTATCAAAGAGGTGAGCAGGGTTGTTCAAATCCAGCCGGTCAGAGAAATCACCAGAGAAACAATTACGATTGACAGCGATGTCCTGGCGAATGTTAAAAAAGAATTATCGGTTTTGGATGCCTGGAAATCAGATCTTCAAGCATTAAAAGAAATCACCCAGAAGCTTCAGGCCAACCCGCCGACAACTTCCCATATTTCCGCGCCGATTTACATCGGCAATCAAGGCATCCAGACTTCGGGCCACGGCATCTTCGCTTCTCTCGGAGTTTCCGGCTTTGGTTCTATCGGCAATCTTTCGGTTGGGAATTCCACCCTGGGAAGCGATTCATCTGATTATCTGGTTGTCAACGCCACTTCGACTTTTAATGCGCCGGCTAATTTCAACGACACTCTTACTGTCGGCAATAATGCTTTAACGATTGATTCTGAAGGGAATCTGACAACCATAGGAAATATTAGCGCCGCCACCATGACTATTGCCGGCGGTTCAGGGCTGTCTTTAGACGTTACCGGCGCAGTTTCTTTTTCAGAAGCGGGTTTGTCCCTGGCCTCAAAGATTGTTGACGACCTGATCTTTGCCGCTTACTTCAGCCAAAATTCCTTAAAAGGCAGCCGGGGCCAGCTGGCCAGCTATGCCGATGCTGACAACTTGCCTGCTTTTGAGCTGGTTACGGGCAGTTTAGCTCCAGGCGGCCGGGCTTTAAGATTTGCCGACAACGAAGTTTTGAGCTATCCGACTTCGGGAAACATTTTGTCTGCCACCGGTACCATATCATTATGGTATTCGCCGTCTTTTGCTTTCGGCGAGGCCGGCACCAAAACCCTGTTTGAAACCAGTAACCACTTAAAAGTATTTTACGACAATGACGGAGCCGGGAATGCCAAGTTTTATTGCCGGGCATACAACGGAACTGATTGGACCACAGTTTCAGTGGAATCAGCCGGCCAGTCTTTTTCCGCCAATGACTGGATCCATATTGTCTGCGCCTATGACAGCTCCGGAGCCAGCAGTCTTTACGTCAACAAAATCAAGACTAGCTCAGGTGTTTCCTGGATCGGCCAGAGCCTGCCGCAAAATATGTACATTGGCTCAGATTCTTCTTCGTTGAACCAGGCCAAGGGTCTAATTTCAGACTTTGTTATTTTCAACAGGAGCCTGAGCGAAAGGGAAGTCACCCAGCTCTACCATCTGAAAAAACCGGTCGAAGATTTTGCCGCCACTTCAGACAACTATGCCAGAACCATTATCGTGGCCAAATGGGCGGGCGACTACCAAACCATCCAGGCAGCCATCAATGCCGTCACTGATTCTTCTGCCAGCAACAGGTATCTGATCAAGGTCATGCCCGGAGTCTATAACGAAGCGGTCACTTTAAACGACAAGTCTTATATAGACATTATCAGTTCCGGAGGGAACAAGGCGGCTAAAATCACTCAGGCTGATGCCACGGTTTTAACCGTTTCCGGAACTTCTTCGAATTCTCTGATCAAAGGATTTAATTTTGACATTTCAGCCGATACCACCGGCAAAAACGTGGTTTCCTTAGGAGCAGCTCCTAACAGTGTTTTTCTGGAAAATAATATTATTGATTGGTCTGGTATTGGCAGCGCCACGGGAGTAGCCATCACTTCCGGTTCTCCAATAATTAAAGATCTTAAAGTTTCTGGTGTTGCCAAAGTCCTTACTGTGACTGGCGGTTCGCCCAGTATTAGCCATTCGGATTTAACGGCGGCAGATATCGGTTTGGAAATATCAGGCGGCGGCGGCACCATCGCTTTCAATTACAATATTGTCAATGCCGTTAACGACGACATTAAAACCAGTTCTTTAACCGCGGGGACGACAATCAATTCTGCCGGCAATGTTTTGAAATCAGCCAATGATAATTTTGACATCGGCGCCAACGCGACCGTCAATTCTTATAAAGATAATTTTGCCAAAGTTAACACCAACTTAGGCGCCGGGACGTTCAATCAGAAAGACTATATCCGCAACGATACCCAGGTAGCCCTGACCGTGACGCAGTCGGGCACGGGTCAGGCGGCCCAGATTGACAACGTCCAGATTAAAACCGGCACCATCGCCACGACGGCCGGGGACCTCGTCTTAGATTCTTTCTCGGGGAATCTCGTTCTGGGAGCGGGCACCAATACTCTAACCAATACCGACACGGATACGGCCATCTTGCTCAAT
>Ga0209212_1008942_pt1 | contig 10607 bp, 10 predicted proteins | sample RifGroC2_FD_183996 | JGI IMG/M metagenome (GOLD analysis project Ga0209212, IMG submission 183996) | Groundwater microbial communities from Rifle, Colorado, USA - Groundwater C2 (SPAdes) (version 2) | ecosystem: Environmental > Aquatic > Deep subsurface > Groundwater | place: Rifle, Colorado... | reverse complement strand
AATCCCCTAAACCTCCAAGCGTGCCTCTGGCTGCCTGGATTAATCAACCTAAACAGAAAATATCCTTTGAGGAAATACACTAAACTCGTTAATAAAGTGTCTAATTTCCATTGACACATTCCGTACGCTCACCGGAAAGGTGCAGGTATTGCAGTTATAGGTGTTGCTACCGAATGGCTTGACGGGACTACACAGTAGTCAGGTACTGTCGATGTGGCAGCTATTAACGTGAATGCTTATGATACAGAAAATTGCAAACTCATATCTACCTATGGTTTTTAACTTATAATCGGATACAAGTTCAGGTTAAGAAAGGGGTATAATTATGAAATTATTAATTAGGTCTTTATTATTTTGTATTATTTTTTTTGTAGGTTGTGCACATTATTTGCATCCAAACCAAGTTCCACCCATCAGTGTAACAGAGGTTGCCTCATATCAAGAGAACCTTTCTGTAAACTTAATAAATGACCAACCTGATACAACACCTAATGTATTCGTGGGTAAATTTTATGTAAATTACAATGAATGGACTCAATTTTTTATTGATAGTTACTCAGCAGAACTGACAAAAAGAGGCGTAAAAGTATCAAAAGATAGCCCTAATAAAATTAAAGTAAAACTAAGTGGTTTCAACCCTTATCCGATAACCGGTAATCCAAGGGTAAATATAGTAGTTCAACTCTCATCCATTGATGATAAATGGTATAAAATATACAGAGAAAGGGATTTTTCAGGTTGGAGTTGGGGACGTGCCTTTGGAAGTGTTGTATATCATACAATTGAGAAATTATTAAAAGATCCAGAATTACTAAATAGAATGAAGACAAGTGATGTTAAATAAATCCTGAAGAAGTTCTTTTACTTGATTTATGGAGAAAAACGATGAAAAGGAGAACAAAATTATTTGGTGGAATTGTAGTATTATTTGTTTTGTGTTCAGGTTGTGCACATAATGTGGCTTTTCAAAAGCCGGATGCTTATAAATATGAAACGGCCATTCCATTAAAAGCGGGTTTTTATATGGATAAGATCTTAAAAGAAAAGATATATTCCGGAAGGGCATTCAGTTCTGGTATTGAGAACAGGTGGGACGTTCCAATTGGAGATACCATACATACCTATGCGGTTTCATATTTAAAAAATGGTTTTGTAGATTTTAGTGAAATTGAGGATATGAGTATTAAGCAAAATTGTGATGTGGTAATAAAAGTAGATGACATAAACTATTATATGGAAGACCAGGCTGCACATTGTGATGTGTCCTTTGTTATAGAAAATATATCTGGTAAACAGGTATTTAACAAGAAATATCATGCTGATGGTCCTTCGGGATATGTAAATGTTATTCTTGCAGGTCCTTTTGCACAGAAATCCGCCATACGACAAAGCACACATGTTGTATTGGAAAATATTTTCAAGGATTTTATGAACGACGTCCGTACAAACTTTGTTGGTTGGAAATAAGTAATTTTGTTACCAAGCTTAAGATTTATTTTTACTTTAACCTGCCTTGGGAATCTATGAGGAGAAAGAAAATGTCACGAAAAATTAAATTATGGTGTGTCATGTTCTCGGTATTATGTCTCACTTCATGCGCTGGATCTTCTGCATACATGAGATCTTCATCGGTTTTACTAAACCCGACTAGCGATAAGGCATTGGTTCGTTTCATGAGACCTTCTGGGTATGGTTTTGCTATTAACTTCAATGTCCTGGATGGAGAGAAAGTTATTGGTAATAGCGTGGCAAAGTCCCAATTTGATTACCTCGCAGACCCTGGAAAGCACTTATTTATTGCTACCGCTGAAAACAAAGCATTTCTTGAGGCAGAACTCGAAGCAGGAAAAACCTATTATATTATTACGCGGATATATGTAGGGGCATGGACAGGTCGGGTTGCTTTCGTATCTGTCAATAAAGGGTCTGAATTCTGGGATAAGGTTAATGAATATGAAAGCACCTTAAAAAAACTTGAGCCTGATATTGCCTCTCTAAAATCGTGGGAAGAACAAAACAAACAAAAGATTCAAAAAATCCTTTCTGATTATGAATCAGTATGGAAGGATAAATATCAATGGCCCAAACTAATGCCCGAAGATGGAAGATAACATGAAATTACTCTTAATTTCCCCCCTTGCCTCAAAAAGTTTTCTGGGGGGCGATTTTTATTTTCGCCTCCCGTATCTTGGCCTTTTGAAGGTTGCATCTCTTACACCACCTGACTGGGATGTCAGCATTGTTGACGAAAAGGTTGAATCTCTCGATTTGAAGCTAGAGGCCGACCTTGTTGGTATTACTGCCATGACGCCTGCCGTTAATCGCGCTTATGAAATAGCCGATAGCTTTCGATCCCGGGGAATGAAAGTAATAATGGGTGGAATGCACGTATCGAAATTACCTGACGAGGCATTAAAGCATTGTGATAGCGTGGTTATCGGTGAGGCAGAGCAACTCTGGGATACTGCCCTTGAAGATTTTAAGAAAGGCGAACTAAAACGCATATATCGTCATGAAAACGGATTCCCTTCCCTGGCAAATTTTCCAGCACCGGACTGGAGACTATATGAGGGGAAAAGGTACCTTCCTGTGCATTTTATTGAGACTACACGTGGATGTCCGCACAACTGCGAATTTTGCTCTGTAACAAATTCATTCGGAGGTAAATTCCGAAACAGGCCTGTTGATGAGGTTGAAAAGGAGATACAAAACCTGAAGCCATTTGAGGGTATGTTTGTTCTTAAAAATGGGGTCTTTTTCGTAGACGATAACATAATAAGCAACAGGGTGCACGCAAAAGAGCTTTTAAACCGGATCATACCTTATAATCTCAAGTGGACAGGACAAGCGTCTGTCAATATCGCAAAAAACGATGAAATCCTCGAACTCTGCAAAAAGAGCGGCTGTATTGGACTTATTGTAGGATTTGAGTCGTTATCACAGGGTAATCTTGCAAATATGGGAAAGACATTCAATACGCCTGATAACTATATCGATGTTATTAAGAAACTTCATGATTACGGTATAGGAGTAACAGGTGCCTTTGTTTTTGGTTTTGACCACGATGATGAAAGCGTCTTTGACAGAACAATAGAGTTTGTCATTAAGGCAAAACTGGATGTTTGCTACTTTTCTATTTTAACACCGTATCCTGGAACGCGGGTATATTCACAAATGTTGCAGGAAGGCAGGATTATAGACCACGACTGGTCAAATTACAATACGAACAATGTCGTTTTTATGCCCAAATTAATGAAACCTGAAAAACTCTTTGATGGATTTCATTATGCTTTAAAAGAGAGTTTCTCTTATACTGCAATTTTTAAAAGACTATGGGGTAACGGGACATATAAGAATTTCTTCTATCCCATGAACTTTGGTTTCAGGCAGACTGTTAGAAAAACAATAAAAAATAAGCAGGATTTTTATTATGGGCAGGGTTCTGATTCTTGATGGGATGTGGAATAAATCCCTTGCAGCGGTGAGGTCTTTCGGCAGGAAGGGATTTTATGTTACAGCAGGCGAAAGGACAAGGCTTGCAGCGGCAATTTTTTCGAAATACTGCAGCAGGAGATGGATCTATTCATCTCCGGTAATATCCCCGGTTGATTTCCTTAAAGACCTTGAAGCAGAACTTAAAGAGGGTAAGTACGATGTTATCTTTCCTATGGAATTTTCGACACAGGTTCTTTTAACTGATACAGCCAATAGGCAAAGGATTGAAAGATACACGAGATTGCCCTTTGCCGACGTCAATATTGCCAGAAAAGTCCACGATAAGGCCTTTATTATGCAGTATGCAAGGGAAAGAGGGTTTGGCATCCCAACGACTTTTGTTGTAAACGATATTGAGCAACTTGCGGCAATTGCAAAAGAAACTGCGTATCCTGTTCTTATAAAACCACGGAATAGTTCTGGTTCAAGAGGTATTGTATACGTTAAAGAGAAAGAGGAATTACTAACGTTATACCTGAAAGTGCACAAAGAGTATCCATTTCCTATCATTCAGGAATATATACCAGACGGAGGCGAAGTGTATGGAGTTGGATTACTTTTCAATTTTCAATCTGAGATACGGGCATCTTTTGTATACAAGCGTTTACGCTCACATCCCGTGAGAGGTGGGCCGAGCACTCTCAGGGAAAGTGTGAAAAGGGAGGATGTCAGAGAAATTGCCGGGTCATTGATGAAGTCATTTCAGTGGACAGGGATTGCCCATGTGGAATTTAAAATTGATCCGAGAGACAGGAAGCCGAAATTACTTGAAGTAAATCCAAGATTCTGGGGGTCTTTACAACTGGCTGTTGAATCAGGCATTGACTTTCCTTTTCTCTTATTCAAGCTGGCAATGGAAGGTGATATTGGGCCTGTCATGGACTATAATGTTGGTGTCAGATGCAGGTGGCTTATCCCGGGAGATTTGTTGCACTTTATCAAAAACCCGGAGAGATTAAGACTAAAACCCAGCTTTTTTGATTTCAAAATAAAAGACGATATTCTTTCCCTGAGCGATCCCATGCCGGTAATTGGGAGGCTGGCATCTGTACTGACTTTTTTATACGATAAGGAAATGAAAAATCTTTTACATGGAGGAGAATAATTTATGAACATGAGAAGAAATTATATTTTATTGGTATGGTTAATAGCGATTGTTGTTTTTTACGAGACTAAAATAAGCAATGCCGAAGAATCCACTGCACAAGTGACTCAGGATGATTTATATGAAAAGGCCATGTCTCTTAAAGAAGAAGGAAAGAGTGATGCAGCTATGGATATGTTAAAAAAATTTATGGATGCTACTAACAAGGACGAACTAAAATATACAGATGCTATGATAGAAGAGGCCATGATTATGAAAGATTCAAAAAATCCCGCCTGGAATCGGAAAGCGGTGGAAGCGCAACAAAAGGTCAAAATTCTTTACAGGACGAATTATAATAAACCGGAATATTGGCTTGTCTACGCAAAGTTTGCAGCGCTTGTTAATAGGGAGAATCACGTAATCGGTGCATTTCAAAAGGCATTTTTTTTCAAGCCGGTTTATACTGAAGGTTATATTGTAAAGGGAGATTTGTACAACTACCTGGCAAAAAATACCGACCCGTCAGAATCCACTGCAAGCAGTGCAATTGGTTATGAGGATGTACATGTCAGTAAAGAGAACTCAGTCCGTTACAATAGAGGAAAAGTGGCAAAGGAGTCTTACGAAATTGCACTCAAAAATTCAACCCTGGACAACGATAGAAAGGCTTATATTCATTATAAAATTGGCGAACTGGAAATGAATATTTTATCAGATAAAGAAGAAGCCGTAAAAAACCGGAAGAAGACGGTTGAGCTTTCGCCTGACAGTATGTATGGTAAAAAATCTGCAGAACTCTTGAGCAAGAATCAGTGATTAATGGTTTGACCGTTGACCTTGAGGACTGGTATCACATCTGTGGTGTAGAAGGTTATTCTGACCCCAAACAGTGGGATACCTATGAAAATCGTATAAGAAAAAACACCGATAAGATACTGCGCCTTTTTAGATTCTATAATATAAAGGCTACATTTTTTGTCCTTGGTTACATTGCCCTTAAAGAGCCTGACCTTATCAAAACAATTAAGAGCGAAGGGCATGAAATAGCAACCCACGGTTTCTATCACAAACGGATTTTTGAGATGACAGAACAGGAATTTGAGGAAGACGTCAGCAAATCCATTTCCGTGATATCATCCATTACCAATGAAAAGGTTTTAGGATTCAGGGCGCCAGAATGGTCGATAAGGAAAGAGACCCTATGGGCATTGAAGATACTTAAAAAACTTGGTATGCTTTATGACTCGAGCATGGTTCCTCTAACCAGAATGGGGAGCAGGAATTTCCCTCTCTATCCATACAAATTTATTACTGATTATGGAGAAATATGGGAATTCCCTCTTACTACTACAAGACTATTTTGGGAACATCTTCCTTTTACGGGAGGATTGCCCTTGAGGATATTCCCTTATTTTTACATTGTCTCGAAGATCCAAAGAATAAATCAAGAAGGATATCCAGTTATTGTTTATATACATCCTTGGGAATTTGATATGGAACAGCCACATATTGACCTTCCGTTAAGCAGACGGTTTATGCATTATTTTAATATAAAGGTAACACCCAAAAAGGTGGAAGGTTTACTTCAGCATTTCAAATTTTCCACAGTTAAAGATATACTCAGAAGAACGACATGAGAGATAGTTATTTTACAAAGTCCTTATTTTCTACCCTTTTGTGTTACCTTGTCTTGTCAAGTATTTTGATGATTTTCGTTGTTGTTACAGGCATTGTGGGTGCGCTTTTCATATTTATGATGGTTGTATTATTACTGGTTTATTTTTACGGTGGGTTTAAAAAATTGCGGATTTGGGAGGCAAAGGGCAAACGTTTTGATTAGAAGGGTTGTTGTAACCGGTATTGGTATTATTACTGCCCATGGCATTGGGAGAAAGGAAAATTGGGCAAAGATAAAATCAGGTGTTTCCAGCATAAAGCGGATCACATCATTTGATTCTTCAAAATATAGGGGAAAAACGGGCGGAGAAGCAAGTCAATTCAGCACCACCATTCTTAACAAACTGAAAGGCAAAAGGCTCGACAGGGCATCACATCTCCTGATTCATACAACTCGTGAGGCGCTCGCAGATGCAAATATCATTGACGCTGTAAAAGATATACCAATACTTTTGTCTGTTGGCACTACGCTCGGCGGTATGCTTTCAGGTGAGATATTTCATAAAAAAGTTATAAAAAGAGGGCTAAACAGGGCAAAGGTTTCCCAGGTATTTGATTATCTGGCTCATTATCAGGCAATTCATCTTTTTAAGGAATTGGAATTAAAAGGAGACTTTTTGGTTTTCTCCAATGCATGCGCTTCAGGTACCGATGCTATTGGCCATGCCTTCAATTCAATAAGATACGGCGATTATGATGTAGCAATTTGCGGCGGATACGATACCATGAATGAGTTTTCATTTGCAGGATTTAATTCCCTTATGGCAATAACACCATCCCTTTGTAAGCCTTTTGATAAAAATAGAGAAGGACTGGTTCTTGGAGAGGGTGCAGGGATTTTGATTTTAGAGGAACTGGAGCATGCTATTAGACGAAACGCACATATATTGGGTGAGATAGCTGGTTATGGTGCATCGTCAGATGCCTGCCACATGACAAGCCCTGAGCCATCGGGAAAGTGTGCTGCGATTGCTATACAAAAGGCTTTGAAAGATGCTGGTTATCCTGAAATTGATTATATAAATGCACATGGTACCGGGACAAAATATAACGATATAATGGAGACGAATGCAATTATGATGGTGTTTGGAAACAAGGCAAAGGAAATACCTGTCAGTTCAATAAAACCAATGATCGGACACCTCCTTGGAGGCGCAGGAGCAGTTGAGGCAATTGTTTCCCTGTTATCAATACTTTACAAAACCCTTATACCCAATATAAATTATAAAACGCCTGATCCTGAATGTGCATTAAATATAGCTACAGAGGCCATGGGGTATAATATAAAAACTATCCTTTCCAACTCATTCGGTTTTGGTGGTTCAAATGCATCAATAATAATCAAGGATTTCTTATGGAAAAATTAGTTTTAACCGGGGTAGGTTTAGTAACTCCTATGGGTATAGGGAAGGAACAATTCTGGAATAATATAATAAACGGCACTTCTGGGATCAAACGACTAACTAAATTTTCAACGATACACGAAACTTACGGCGGAGAAATTAGTGATTTTAATTTTGATGTATATATAAGCGATGGCCGGTTTAGACGTGCTGCGGATATATCAAAATACACACTTGTCGCGGTAAACCTTGCAATAAGCGATGCAGGTGTCAAGACCTTGAATGATAAAGATACTGCACTGGTTGCAGGAATAACTCACGGTGCATTAAATTACGCACAAGTATTCCACAGGGCACTTGTGATGGATGGTGCTGACAATATAAGCCCAATACATTTTTCAGATTCAGTGCTAAACGCCCCTGCTGGTAATGTATCCATCGGCTTTGACATTAAAGGTCCGGTGTATACACTCGTTGGCGGTGCAACAACTGCGCTAAAGGCAGTAATGCTTGCATCCCAGATGTTGAGAACCGGAGAAGTTGATAAGTCAATCGTTGTTTCTTCGGATGAACTTAATGAACTTTCATTGTACTGTTATTCACGATTGGGAATAAATACACTATCGGAAGGCTCAGGAGCGCTGTTGATTGAAAAAGAGGGAAAAATAACGGAGACGACTCCCTATTGTTATATATCAAGTACGGCATCCCAATTTAATCCTTCAAATCCTGATATTGCATTGTATGATGTAATCAATCAATGTTTGGCAAAGGCAAATATAAGCTTAAAAGATATTGATCTGGTAATGACGGATTCTTATATACCGGATAAATTATGTCTGAATGATATACCTGCTGGATGCATAATACCTCTTGCGGGAAATGCATTTTCACTTACGGTAATGTGGCATATAATACTATCTTCTCTTGCTATTAAGAATGGTGCAATACCGAAAGCCATTATCAAGAATAAAGTTTTATTGCCTGATTATCTGAGGAATGTACTGGTATACTCTACAGAAGAATCCGGTATTGCCTCTGCAATTATTTTATCGAAGTACTTATAAGTTATGAAGAGAGTAAGTATATGAATGTAGATTCTCCAAATATAAAGTCGCTGTTAAGTCAATCACTCACTCAGATGTTTCTCACAGATCGGCTTATACGTTTTATAGACGAAGAGGGTATTTCTAAACTTCTTCAATCTATGCGGCGTTTCACCATTGAGGAGGCTATTGAGGCATTCCGGCAAAAACTTGGTTATAAGCTGCAAGATAGAGTACGACTCAGAATGGCAAAAGCAATTATTGATCTATTACACGAGTGTGAATATCTGGAGAAGAACAATGAGTTTTATTTGTGGATAGAGGGAAAGAGCATAGAAACAAAACTATCAACGGATGAATTCAAGGTAGCAAAAGACACTTTTAAAGGACAGGTAGATTTTTTTGAAAAGTGCATAATATACGCCGATAAGTTTTTGAATGGTAACCCACCTCTTTATAGTTTTGACAGCAATTCAACCGAGATTTGGGAGGAATTCCTTGGTAACACCGAATTTAGATTTGCTCGTTCTGTCCTCATAAATCTATTGTTTTCCGGAAGGGATGATAATGCGAATGTCCTTGCCCTATGTTACGGCCCGGGTTTTGATATCCTTCAAATGCAGGAACAGTACAATATAAAGGTAACAGCATTGGATTTCAAAGACATCTTTCAGAGTCAAGCATCCCACAGAATAGTAAATCCCAAGTCCGTAAAATGGATTAAATCTGAATTATGGAAAGGATTTGGAACTCCCTTGCCTTTCAACGGCGGTACCTTTGACATAGTATTTTTTACGTGTGCTGACCCTTATATTCCTGAGGATTCGAGAGATTATGTTTATAGAGACATATTCAGAGTATTAAAATCTAAAGGCATTCTTGGAATTTTGACCCGCAGTTATCCCGACGTAGAGAGGAAATTTGTAAAGGATCCTTTCGTAAGAAGAGGCACTCTTTGTCATGATTTTTCTGAAAGTGTCTGTGAAGGGTGGTATGGGTTTTACCATGCGCATAACTCTTTAAATCTTTTTAAGGCAATTGGGTATCGCATCGACACGGTAATGCTGAACGCTTCTATATGGCGGCTTGATAAACCATGAAAAACTTGAAAGAAGGCGTGGTTGTAAGCGGCGTCGGTATTGTTACCCCTTTAAAACCTTTTATGAAAGTTGATGACTTTTGGAATGCATTGTGTTCGGGTGAGGATGCCATTAAAAGGATGTCACTGCCAATGCTCGACACTGGTAGGAAATGGCTTATGGCAGGCATTGACCAATCCTCTTTCGCAGACGATATAAGTCTTGAAAACAAGCTGCAATTTATTGCAGAAAAGGCGCTGTGTATGGCGATGAAGGACGCGAATCTTCGGGAATGTCAAAACGCCGGTCTTTCAATCGGAACAGTACTTGGAAATGTGCTTGTAAAGGAAAAACGATTGATAGAAAGCAAAAAACAAAAAACAATCTATGATTACGAAAGAGAGTCGCTTTCGTATGTAACCTCATATCTTGCTGCTAAATATAATCTGAACGGACCCAGTATTACTATTTCCACAGCTTGCGCTTCTGGCACCGATGCAATAGGAATAGCAGCAAGGAAGATAATGGCTGGTAAAGCAGACCTTATGATTGCTGGCGGGATTGACGTACTTAGCGATTTTGCTATTATAGGATTTCATATCCTTCAGGCTATAACAGAGGAAAAGGTCAGACCTTTTGATAAAAACAGGACAGGTCTTGCTCCTGGCGAGGGTGCAGCATTTGTTGTACTTGAATCTGAAAAGCACGCCAGTCACAGAGGGGCAAAAGTATATGGAAAGGTAATGGGCTATGCCTCAAGAGCTGATGCCAATCACCTGACGGGCCCTCATAGGGAGGGTCGTGGACTTGCTGATGCCATGAATCAAGCAATTTCTGAGCACAATCTAAAACCACGTGAAATCAATTATATTAATGCCCA
>Ga0209212_1008941_pt1 | contig 10607 bp, 11 predicted proteins | sample RifGroC2_FD_183996 | JGI IMG/M metagenome (GOLD analysis project Ga0209212, IMG submission 183996) | Groundwater microbial communities from Rifle, Colorado, USA - Groundwater C2 (SPAdes) (version 2) | ecosystem: Environmental > Aquatic > Deep subsurface > Groundwater | place: Rifle, Colorado... | reverse complement strand
CGAGGCTGGTGACGCCGCCCGCCACTGCTGCTTCTATCTCTGATTCCAGCGAGGCCTTGTATTCGTAGCCCGGCTCGCGCAGCCGCGCAGCGAGGTCGATCAGGCCGGGTGCAACGATCAACCCGCTTGCATCGATCATTTTATTCGCGACGAAACCAGCCGGGGCGCTGCCGACCGCAGCGATCTTGCCCGCCGCGATGAACAGATCCTGTTGTGCGTCGATCCTGTTTTTCGGGTCGATCAGCCGCCCGTTTTTAATGTGGATATTCATATTGTCGCTCCCGCCAACATGCTCATCACCGCCATGCGCACGGCGATGCCGAAGGTCACTTGCGACATGATCACCGAGCGCGGCCCGTCGGCGACGCTGGAATCGATTTCGATGCCGCGGTTCATCGGTCCCGGGTGCATCACGATGGCATCCGGCTTGGCGCGCGCCAGTTTCTCTTCGGTGAGGCCGTAGTACTTGAAATATTCCTGCGCGGAAGGCAGCGACGCGCCCTGCATGCGCTCGCTCTGCAGGCGCAGCATCAGCACCACATCCACGTCGTGCAGGCCTTGGATCATGTCGTGATAGACCCGCACGCCAAGGTTCTCCACCATGGCCGGCAGCAGCGTCTTGGGAGCGATGACGCGCACTTCCGGCACGCCGAGCGTGGTCAGCGCATGAATCTGCGAACGCGCCACGCGCGAATGCAGGACGTCGCCGACAATGGCCACGCGCAGGTTATGGAATTCTTTCTTGTAATGGCGGATGGTGAACATGTCCAGCAGTGCCTGCGTGGGGTGCGCGTGGCGGCCATCGCCGGCGTTGATGACATGCACATCCGGCGCAACGTGCCTTGCAATGAAATGCGCCGCACCGCTTTGCGCGTGGCGCACCACGAACATGTCGGCGTGCATCGCGCACAGGTTATCCACGGTATCGAGCAGGGTTTCGCCCTTGCTGGTGGAAGACGAGCCGATGTTGAGATTGACCACGTCGGCGGACAGGCGCTTGGCGGCGATCTCGAACGTGGTGCGCGTGCGCGTGCTGTTCTCGAAGAACACGTTGAACACCGATTTGCCGTGCAGCAGCGGGACTTTTCGGATCTCGCGCCCGTCGGCGGCATCGAGGAAGGTTGTGGCACGGTCGAGGATGTCGCGCACGATCTGTACCGGCAAGCCCTCGGTAGTCAGCAGGTGCTGGAGTTCGCCGTTCTTGTTGAGTTGTGGGTTATTCATCCTAAAAAACGCCATTGATGGGGGTATGTAGGTGCGAATTCATTCGCACATCACCTCTTGTTAGTGCGAATGAATTCGCACCTACAAAAGCAGCGTACCGCCATAAATAAACGCGGCATTTATTACCGACTGTAGTTTTTAGATTCATACGATCAGCCCCGCTGCGGGTTCATCAAAATAAGCCTGCAATATCTGTTGCGCGGCATATTGGTCGATCAGGTCCTTCTGTTTGCGGCCGCGGATACCCTGCTCGTTCAAAGCTGCGCTGGCGGCGAGCGAAGTATAACGCTCATCGACCAATATCGTCGGCAAATTAAACCGCCCCTTGAGGCGGTTGGCGAAGCGGCGGCACAAGGCGGTCAGTTCGTGCGGCGACCCGTCTTCATTGCTGGGCAGACCCACCACCAGCGCACACGGCTGCCATTCTGTCAGCAAGGCCGCAATTCTGGCAAAGCGCGCATCGGTTTTTTCCTCGTCGATGGTGGTCAGCGGATTGGCCTGGCGCAACAGCGCGCTGCCGGTCGCGACGCCAATACGTCTGGTGCCAAAATCGAAAGCGAGCAGCGTGCCCTGTGCGACGAAAGCCGGTGCATGGATGGCCGCCCCCTCAGGCATGCCCGGCATTTTCAACCAGCGAAGCGTAGTCCACGCCGAGCAGCGCCATCGCCGCAGGCAGGCGTTCCTCGGGCGGCAGGTCAAACAGGATATGTTCGGAGGCCGGCACGGTCAGCCAGGCGTTCTCGGTCATTTCATGCTCCAGCTGTCCTTGGTCCCAGCCCGCGTAGCCCAGCGTGACGATCAGGTTGCGCGGCCCATGGCCGGCGCCGACCGCCTCGAGAATGTCCCTGGAGGTGGTCAGCGATAACTTGTCGTTGATGCGCAGCGTGGATTGCCAGTCTCCCGGGGTATCGTGCAACGGAATGTTGATCTGGTCGAACATTTCGCCCAGCGTCAGGCTGATCGGGCGATTCACCACGATGCCCAGCGCGCCGTTCTCGTTGTGTTCGCATATGTAAGTCAGCGTGCCGACAAAGTACCCTTCCTGCAAGGCGGGCATGGCAATCAGGAAATGATGGGTAAGGTTGAAATCGGACATGTCGGCATTGTAACTTTATTCAGGTTCCATTTCACTGACCGCTCTTTTGCAGTGAGCCATCCGGCAATACCAGGTATTTCTCGCTGGCTGCCTTGCTGCCCCTGATGTACTGGTTGACCACAATTGCCTTGCCGTCCCGGTCGAGCAGGATTTCATAGTACTGATAGTTTTTGAAAACTTCCTCGATATTCAAAGGCTGCCCCGGTTCCCAGGGCCGCTGCCCGGCGTCAAAACTGTCAAAGTAATGCGGCATCCCCGGCGCGAGCTTGTCGGCAAGCGAGGCGGCGCCGGCTGCCGATGCCAGGGTGAGCAGGCAGAATGCCGCAGCAACACGAGTCGTATGCAGCATGCTCGAAATGGACAGCGCAACGGTGAACGGGGTAAACATGCGGCCTCGCAAATGAACACCACAGGCGCATTCTAGCGGAAAACGCACAGGGTTCGTTTTTGTAAAAACAGGGCGGTGTGATTCTTTATGCCCGGAAATCTGGTATCTTTATCGCCAGATTAAAAAGCCCCGCAAAAATACAACAGGAGTAAATCCGGAATCATGTCAGCGTATCCCACCGAAATAAAACTGCACCAGCAATCCCGCCTGCTTGAAATCGCATTTGACGATGGTGCCGGTTACAAGCTGCCCTATGAGTTTTTGCGGGTACATTCCCCCTCGGCCGAAGTCGTCGGGCACGGGCGCGGACAGGAAGTGCTGCAGGTGGGCAAAAAAAACGTGGGGGTAAGCGAAGTATCCCCGATCGGCAGCTATGCCCTGAAAATAAAATTCGACGACGGCCACGATTCCGGACTTTACACCTGGGAGTATCTTCACAATCTGGGCGAGCATCAGGACGAATTGTGGCAGGCCTATCTGGAGCGTCTGGCTGCCGCCGGCAAGAGCAGGGAGTAGCTTGCCGGGGTGAAAATACCGGAGCAATCAAGTCAACTAGGTTAGAATTCAAACTTCAGCCTTTATCTGATTCAGGAGCAAATAATGAGTTTTAGTGAAACCGATGTGCAAGGCGCATTGAAAAATCTGATCGACCCGAACACCAGGAAGGATTTTGTCACTGGCAAGTCCGTGAAGAACATCAAGATCAGCGGCAACGACTTGTCGCTGGACATCATGCTCGGCTATTCGGCAAAGAGCGTGTGGGGCGAGATTCGCGCCATGGTCGAAGCGCATCTCAAGTCCGCCCTGCCGGGCATCGGCAAGTTAAACGTTAATGTAAGCAGCAATGTGGTGCCGCATGCGGTGCAGCGCGGCGCGAAGCTGGTGAATGGCGTGAAGAACATTATCGCCGTAGCGAGCGGCAAGGGCGGGGTGGGCAAATCAACCACGGCAGTGAATATCGCGCTGGCGCTGGCAGCCGAGGGCGCGCGCGTCGGCGTGCTGGATGCCGATATCTACGGCCCTTCGCAGCCTACCATGCTGGGCATTTCCGGCCAACCCGAGGCGACCGACGACAATTTCATGATACCGATGAGCAATCATGGCCTGCAGGCGATGTCCATCGGTTTTCTTATCGGTAGCGATGACACGCCGATGATCTGGCGCGGCCCGATGGTTATTCAGGCGCTGGATCAATTGCTGCGCCAGACCCGTTGGGACAACCTGGATTATCTGGTGGTGGACCTGCCGCCCGGCACCGGCGACATTCAGCTCTCGCTGGCGCAGCAGGTGCCGGTAACCGGGGCGGTGATTGTGACCACGCCGCAGGATGTCGCGCTGCTGGATGCGCGCAAGGGACTCAAGATGTTCGAGAAGGTCGGCGTCAAGATCGTCGGTATTGTGGAAAACATGAGCACACATATCTGTTCCAAATGCGGGCATGAGGAGCATATATTCGGCGCTGGCGGCGGTGCAAAAATGTGCGCTGACTACAACACGGAGCTTCTCGGCAGCCTGCCGCTGGATATCCGCATTCGCGAGCAGGCCGATTCCGGACTGCCGACGGTAATCGCCGACCCTAACGGCAGCATCGCAAAAGAATACAAGCAGATCGCGCGCCGCATCACGGTCAGGATTGCTGAGATGGCACAGGATCACAGCGCGGTGTTCCCGAAGATCGTGGTGCAGAATACCTGAACCTTCTTACGTCCAGCCGCGCGTCAATCGTGCGGGCTAACCAGCATTGCCTTCAGTTTCGCCAGTTTGTCCATGCCCTCGTTCTTGCTGACGAGGGGCGTGGCTTCCTTGTGGCCTCCCGCATAAACCAGCTCACTTTCCGGCATTTCTTCCAGAAAGCGGCTCGGCTCGCAGGCCAGCCAGTCCTTGCCGCGCTTGCGGCGGTTGCAGTAGCTGATTTGCAGGCTGCGCTCGGCGCGCGTGATGCCGACGTACATCAGACGGCGCTCCTCCTCGATCTGTTGCTCGTCGCTGTCCCGGAACGGCAGGATATCTTCTTCTGCGCCGATGATGAATACATGCGGAAACTCCAGTCCCTTGGCGGCATGCAGCGTGGATAACGAGACCGCATCCGGCTCCTGATCTTTGCCTTCCAGCATGTTGATCAGCGCGATGGTCTGCACCATGTCGATCAGCGATTTCTCGTCGGCCTCGGCCTTGCGTTTGAGCCAGCCGGTGAATTCCTGCACGTTCTCCCATTTGCTGTCGGCCTGACGCGGCTCGTGCGAGTCATACAGCCAGGTCTCGTAATTGATCGCGCGCAGCAGTTCGTCGAGCAGTTCGCCGCACGGATCCTTGTCGGCACGCTCCTGGAGGCGGTTGATGAAGTTGCAGAAAGTCAGCAGGTCTTCATGCTGGCGCGGGGGTAATTGCCGCTCCATCTCCATCTCGAAAGCCGCCTCGAACAGGCTGATGTGGCGCGCCCCGGCATGGCTGCCGAGCTTCTCCAGCGTGGTATTGCCGAGGCCGCGCTTCGGTGTGGTAATCGCGCGGATGAAAGCCGGGTCGTCGTCCGGATTGGCGATCAGCCGCAGATAGGCGGTGATGTCCTTGATCTCGGCACGCTCAAAGAACGACGTGCCGCCGCTGACGGTGTAAGGCACGCGCTGGGCACGCAGTTGCTCCTCGAAGGCGCGCGACAGGTGGTTGCTGCGGTACAGGATCGCGTAATCGGAAAAGCGGGTGCGGTGCTCGAACTTGTGCGCCATCAGTTTCATCACCACGCTCTCGGCCTCGTGTTCATCGTCGCGTGCGGCGTAGATGCGCACCGGGTCGCCGATGCCGTGCTCGCTCCACAGATTCTTCTCGAACACCTTGGTATTGTGATTGATCAGGTGATTCGCCACCTTGAGGATACGCTGCGAGGAGCGGTAGTTCTGTTCCAGCTTGATGACGCGCAGCTTGGGGTAATCATTGCGCAGGTTGTGCAGGTTCTCGATGCTCGCACCGCGCCACGCATAGATTGCCTGGTCGTCGTCGCCCACCACGGTGAAGGCGTTGCGGTTGCCCGCCAGCAACCTGGTCAACTGGTACTGGCAATCATTGGTGTCCTGGTATTCATCGATCAGCAGGTAATGCAGCCGGTTCTGCCAGCGGAACAAAGCATCGGGGTGTTCCTTGAACAGCACCACCGGCAAGTGGATCAAGTCGTCGAAATCCACCGCCTGATAGGCACGCAATGTTTCCTGGTAGCGTGCATAGATCCGTGCATGCACCCTGACCTCGTCGTTTTCGGCTGCCTGTGCCGCCTGCTGCGGCGCGATGAAGGCCGACTTCCAGTTGGAGATCTGCGTCTGGATGTCGCGAATCTCCTGCTTGTCGCCGGAATTCGCAAGTTCGCCGATGATCTTCCAGGTGTCGCCGGAATCGAAGATCGAGAACTGCGGCTTGTAGCCCAGCAGCGCGGCCTCCTTGCGCAGGATGTTCATGCCCAGCGAATGGAAGGTGCTCACTACCAGCCCCTTTGCATCCTTGCCCTGCAGCATCTCGCCGACGCGCTCGCGCATCTCGCTGGCTGCCTTGTTGGTGAAGGTGATCGCAGCGATATTGCGCGGCGCGTAGCCACACCGCTCCACCAGATGGACGATCTTCTGGGTAATGACGCGCGTCTTGCCGCTGCCCGCACCGGCCAGCACCAGCAGGGGGCCGTCAAGATAGGTTACAGCTTCGCGTTGCGCCGGGTTGAGCTTGTTCAACATTTACTCGGGAGGTATCTGGAAGGCGGATTTTCTGCAAGGCGCGCATGATACCAAAGCATCATGGCCGGAACGATAAAGTTCACGCTAATTTTTTGCCGGCCTCTGCCGATATCTCCACCAAGGGCGGTGCATTGTGCGCAAGCCCGCAGCAACAGGAGGCAGATCATGGGAATCTTTTGCATGGATATGGGCAGCTCTGTGATCGAACGCGGCGGAGCAACGGTGTCCGATTACGGCGATGAAGTCATGTGCGCCGGCTGGATTCCCAGCCTTGCCTGCCATCAGCAGCACACCGAGAAAACAGCGCTACCAGCGGATTTGGCGAGAGTGGATGTCGATGCATTTCTGCGCAAGATGTACGCCTGCCAACGTTGACCCATACGGGGCTTGCCGCCTCCCGGCGTCTTCAGGGCATCTCAGAAATTTATATTTCGTCATTCCGGCGAAGGCCGGAATCCAGACGGTCGTGACGTACGGCAATCGACCCATATCGGGGGTTCAGGCTAGACGCCCTAGCCTGCCACTCCTCACTATCCAGCCACTCATTAAAATCTGCAAAGTGCTCGAAACGGTAATGCTCGTCTTCGTCGCACCAGATTTTTTGCAGCGCCGGTGTCATCGCTTGCTACTCAGCAGACGGCCTGCTCGACGATGGCGTCGGCGAGGTGAAGTTGCGTGGCCTGGGCATCGGCGAGGCGTGACTTGAGGGCATCGCACAGCGCCATGAGTTCGTCGACTTTGGCGACGATGCGGTGTTGTTCATTTATAGGTGGTATTGGAATTACCAGCTCTCTAACTTTATCCGCATTTAAATTTTGGACTACAGCGCCAGCAGCAGCGACTTTGAATGCCTCACGAATATAGGGAGAGGAAAGCAACAAATATAAATAATCCTTATCAACTGTATTCGGTGGGCTGATTCGCAACCATCCGTCATGAATGCAACCTTCAATCTTAGTAATATAAGGCCGACCAAAGCTCATAGAGTTAGTCAGTAAGAAGTCCCCAGGATAAACCATGCGTGTTTTTGACAAGCCTTCTCTACGTATTTTTTCACTGGTAGAAGTGATGTACTTCCCTCCTTGATCTGTGTCACCAATTTTTATCCAATTCAATCCATCAGGATCATTAGTCAGATATGAGTTAATTGGCCGTGGTGAGCCACCCCTTTCAATTACAGCTACAGTACCGAATCGCACACATTCCCACCCATCTGGCAATGTAAGAGGCTTTTCACCCTCCACAATCGGCGACAAAGGGATTTGCTTTTTTATTAACCCATCTTCGGTCATTAGCTTTTTTTCTTCTGCGATTTTCTCTAGCAACAAACTCGCCGGTTCGTCGTTGGTGTCTTGCTGGACGAGTTTGCCCACGACGGCAAGTTGGAGGATGGTTTGTTTGAGCTGGTTGATACTGGCTTCGGTGGCGAAGAGGGTGTCGAAGTGGCTGGCGATGCGTGTCCACGCTTCGCTGAATTCCTGCTGCGACTCGACACGGGTAAGTGTGCCGAGCAGTGTTTCGACCAGGGTTTGGTGGGCTTCGATGCTGTGGGTTTGCTGTTGTTCCAGGTGGTCGCACAGAGCCATGAGTTCATCGACTTTGGCGACGATGCGGTGTTGTTCTTCGAGGGGAGGAAGTGCCGTAATCGTCGCTATGATTTTTTCGCGTGAGATATTGGGTTGTGCTCCACCGGCACCCTGACCAATGAAGTTTGGCTTGAGCGCCTTTAACAGTAGCAGCAAATAGCGATTAGCTATTCCGTTAAACGGAGTACATGCACAGACAGCCTGGTTTGTTGTTGCAGGTACAGATAATATCGCGGTCTTGCCTATGGTCGCGCCATACATGGCGATCAATACATCGCCGACATTATTAGCTCTCAGCGAACATTCTTTCAACGCCAATTCGGTTACGGTTTCTTCGCTTTGTGAAATGTAATCAGCCGTCAGTTCGCCGGATTTAAACCAAGGAATATCACCACCGAAGTATTTCAAGTTGCCTCTCGCTGGAGTGGCGCCAGCACCCCACTCACCAAGCATTCCAAGTCGCACCCACTCCCACCCAGGTGGCTGAGCAAACGGCTTATCCTCATCTCCAATAGCCGGCAGCGGCTTGTCTTTCTTGATCTTGCCTTCCGCAATCAGCCGCGATTTTTCGGCGGCGATTTTCTTGAGCAAGGCACTGGCCGGTTCGTCGCCAGGGTCTTGCGGCACGAGCTTGCCTCGCACCGCAAGTTCCAGTATCAGCTCGCGCAGCTTCCTGATGCCATACACGCTGGCCGCATTGCCCGAGCTGCGGCCACGGCCCGATTTTTTCTCGGTGTCGGCGGCTGTCCAGAGATCGAGATGGTCGGTGAGTAAAGTTTGAATCGCGTTCATTGCCCGTCTTTCTCTTCGTCTGATTCGCCTACCCATCCTTGCAGGCGCGCGGCGATCTGCTCCGGGCTGGGCAACTCATCCAGATATTGGGCGGGCAATTGCGGGGTGACGGTGTAGGTGGCGATGCCTAAGGCGTGGCTCGCGGTGCGCAGCGCGTATTCGACTATGGTCTTGGTCTTGCTGCGGCAGATAACGATGCCGATGGGCGGGTTTTCGCCTTCCAGCCGGTGTTGCTGATCCAGCGTGTCCAGGTAGAATTCAATCTGGCCTTTGTGCTCGGGTTTGAATTCGCCGATTTTGAGTTCGATGGCAACCAGGCAGCGCAGGCGGCGATGGAACAGCAGCAGGTCGATGAAGTAATCCTTGCCATCCACTTCAAGCCGGTACTGGTTGCCGACAAAGGTGAATGCGCCGCCCATTTCGGCGAGGAAACGGCGCAGATTTTTGACCAGCGCTTCTTCCAGTTCGCGCTCGGAATGCGCGTCGGCCAGCCCGAGGAAGTCGAAGGTGTAGTGATCTTTAACCGCCAACATGGCTTGCGCCTTGATGGTGTCGGGCACGGCGGCATCAAAGTTGGTTTGGCCGTTCAGATATTGTGCGTAGCTGTGATTGTCGAGCTGATGTTGCAGCACATTTTTTGTCCAGCCGAAGCGCGCGGTGGCGCGCAGGTAAAATTCGCGCTCCAGAGCATCCTTGCAGCGCGCCATAATCAGCAGGTTTTTAGCCCAGCTAATTTCTCCAACCAGCGGTTGGAGATTTGGCAAGTTGGCGTATTCATTGAAAAACTGCCGCATTAGCCAAAGGTTTTGAACCGAAAATCCATTCCGCCCCGGAAACTCGGCTTGCAGGTCGCGCGCCAGATTTTCCACTACGGACTTACCCCAGCCTTGTTCGGTTTGTCGGCGGCTGATGTTTTCTCCCAGCCACCAATACAGTTGCAGTAATTCGCGATTCGCGGCGCGCAATGCCTGAAATTGGCGCTGGCGAATCTGTGCTTTTATTTCCAGCAAAAAATCGCTGTAACCGCCCGGCAACGGCGAAATTGCCGAGGCTGGCAATGAATCGGGTTCGGCGTTCATTTTGATGCGCCTCTTTGCAGCGCCTCTCCCAGTATGTCTTTCAATTGGTCGCGCAGTACGGCGATGTCGCTCTGCATCGCAGCGTATTGCTCCAGCAGCACGTCGGGATCGTGGCTGATCTGTTCGCCGATATGCGGGTTTTTGATGTCGAGATTGTAGTTACGCGCCACGATGTCGGCGACCGGCACCTTCCAGGCCTGTTCGTTCTGCACGCGCGCGGCGAAGCCGTCGGCCTCGTCGCCCCACCAGTCGATCTCGGTTGCAAATTCCTCGAAGCGCATCGGCTTGGTTTTGTTGTAGCTCTTGATGCCTTCCGGATAAGGATGTTCGTAGTACCAGACGTGTTCGGTGGGCTGGCCCTTGGTGAAGAACAGCAGGTTGGTCTTGATGCCGGTGTAGGGTGCGAACACGCCGTTGGGCAGGCGCACGATAGTGTGCAGGTTGCACTCTTCCAGCAGGCTTTGTTTGAGGCGGGTCTTCATGCCTTCGCCGAACAGGAAGCCATCGGGCAGCACCACGGCAGCGCGGCCCTGATCCTTGAGCAGCTTGATCACGAGGGCCATGAACAGGTCCGCCGTTTCGCGGGTGCGCAGGTGTGAGGGGAAGTTGTTTTCGATGCCGTCTTCTTCCATGCCGCCGAAGGGCGGGTTTGTGATGATGACGTGGACGCGGTCGGCGTTGCCGTAATCCTTGTAGGGGCGGCTCAGGGTGTTGTCGTGTTTGATGTTG
>Ga0209212_1008939_pt1 | contig 10609 bp, 9 predicted proteins | sample RifGroC2_FD_183996 | JGI IMG/M metagenome (GOLD analysis project Ga0209212, IMG submission 183996) | Groundwater microbial communities from Rifle, Colorado, USA - Groundwater C2 (SPAdes) (version 2) | ecosystem: Environmental > Aquatic > Deep subsurface > Groundwater | place: Rifle, Colorado... | reverse complement strand
AATTTGTTAGTGCCTGTTCTGCCAGTTTGGGCACGCCGTACGCAACAACTACCTATCAGTATGATACTCAGGGCAACCTGCGTTTTGTAATAGACGCAGAAAACAACAGAACGGAAATGCGCTATGACTCCCTCGGCAGAAAAGTCTACATGGACGACCCGGACATGGGCGTGTGGAGTTACTCATATGATGCTAACGGGAACCTGAGCGCACAGACGGACGCGAAAGGGCAGACCGTCTCGTTCGCCTACGATGAGCTGAACCGTGCCACGCGCAAGGATTATCCCGGCGTCAATGTACCCGACGTCGTGTATACTTACGACAGGTACGATGACGGCACAACGGCAAACGTCATCGGCAGACTGTCCAAGATGACCGACGCCTCGGGCGAGGCGACGTATTTCTACGACAAGCTCGGCAGGACCATCAAGTCCAGAAAAAAGGTCGACAACAGGACGTACGACATATTGAACAGCTACGACGCGCTCGGCAGAATCACCAGCATCACTTATCCGCAGCCGGATGCCGAGGCGGTAACCTATTCGTACAACGCTGGGGTGCTCGACGCGATATCGGGCAGTGGTGTGACGTACGCGAGCTATGCGGGATATAACGCTCTCGGCCAACCCGAGGCAGTCGAGTACGGCAATGGCTCGATAACCGGGTACCGATACGACCCACTTAACAACCGTCTTGAGTCCATCACTACTTGGAATGCATACCAGACGTTGATGGATCTGAGTTATACGTATTATCCCGGCGGAAGCGTCATGGATATCATCGACGGCGTCAGCAGCGCGAGGTCGCAGTCGTTCCAGTATGACGGCCTCAATCGCCTCCAACTGGCCCAGAGCTCCAGTTACGGCGCGCTGTGGTATGACTATACACCGACCGGCAATATCAAGCTGAAAGAAGGCGTTACGTATGACTACACCGGGGACAAGCCCCACGCAGTAAAGTCCACCTCGAACGGCAAGGTATATTCCTACGACGACAACGGTAACATGATCTCCGATGGCACGCGATCGCTCACCTACGACTATGACAACATGCCGCAGTCCGTAACCGTAGGTGCGGCGACCACAACCTACGTCTACGATGGTTCGGGAGCACGGGTCAAGAAGATGGCTGCCACCGGCGACACGATCTATATCGGAAAGCTGTATGAATGCAAGGGCGACAGCTGCGTCAAGTATATCTTTGCCAACGGCAAACGCATCGCCATGGACTCAGCGAATGATATCTATTATTACCATCTGGACCATCTCGGCAGTACTCAGGTTGTTTCGAATTCCCGCGGAACTGATATATTTCAATGTTCGAACCAGGCTGTCAGGATCGCAGGCACTTCGCCGCGATATTTTTCCACTATCCAGGCGGCATATGATGCTGCAGCAGACGGTGCGATCATTGAGACGCGCGCAGCGACATTCCTCGAGTACCTCAACTTTAACCGGAATATCGCTGTCACGCTACGCGGCGGGTACGATTGCGACTACGCGACCAGGCTGGAGAATTCCCAGATCGTCGGTATGATCACCGACAGCGAGGGTTCCGTCACGATCGAGGATTTTTCGATCGTCATCGTCGGCACGAGCGAAACAAAGGTGGAGGATGTACAGTATCTTCCCTTTGGAGAATCGAGGGCGGATGCCGGGCATATTTCGGTGAGCCATAAGTACACGTCGCAGGAATTGGATGCCGAAACCGGGTTCTATTATTATGGGGCGAGGTATTATGATCCTCGGCTGGCACGTTTCATATCGCCGGATACAATGGTCCCGTCGCCCTTCTCGCCGCAGCTCTTGAACCGATACTCGTATGCTGCCAACAATCCTTTGACGTACGTTGATCCTACCGGACATTATATTGTACCTATGATTGTAAGCGCTGTGGTATCGGCGGCTGTTACTGCATCACAAGGTGGTGACGGAGACGAAATCGTCGTAAGTGCTGCAATAGGAGCTGCATCTTCCGGCGTGGGAAGCGGAGTTGCATCTGCTACTGGTTCCTCTGTGTTTGGTGGAATGGTGGGCGGTGCGACTGGTGGAGGCGCTAATGCGGCAGTCAATGGCGGTGATGTTGGTGAGGGGATGCTCGTGGGTGGGGTCAGTGGCGGTCTTAGCGGCGGTATCGGTGCGGTTACAAACTTCGACAATCCTTACGCTCAGGCTGCTGTACAGATCTTAACCGGAGGCTCAATTGGCGGCATCGCTGCGCATTCCACCGGTGGTGACTTTAGTGAAGGTTTCGCTTATGGTATGGGCTCTTCAATAGCGTCGATTGGGCTGCACGCTTTATTGTCAACACCAGCAGCGAGCACATCAGAGGTTGCTGCGACAGATTCAATGCAAGTCGCTCTGGCAGAGAGGTTACAGGATATTGCCATCTGGTCAGTACAGCAGAATGCGCCTTATGATGTCGTATCAGGATTCGCAATCTATGTGCGGCCGCATTTTATGCTTCGATATCCTGGAGTCAACAGGCTTGCCCCCAGTCAGAGGTATGTACCTAGGACAAATCCAAGATTAACGCCGTCGCGACCCCCGAAGCCAGAATGGGGACCGCCAATCAAAAAGATAGAAATTTTCAAGCCACTGCCTTGGTGGATGCAGCTTTGGAAGAGTCTAGGACCAGATGACCCATTCCCATACATAGATCCGGGAATCACACCGGCGATTAATCCATATGATCCTTTGTTTGCTTCGCTAGAAGTAAGTAGCGATGAATATGTAAATAAGAGCTTGTAAACATGATCGATCAATCCGAATTGGAAAAGAAGGTTGAAGAGGGAATTGCAAGGATAGAAGATTATCTATCGTTGGGGCATATATATTTTGCTGAGGGGCAATACCACAAACTACTCAGTCTGATTGAAAAAGCTTACAGTTTACAACTATGCGTCATAGAAAAGGCGAGGTTGTTGTTTGAAAAGGGTCAGGCGCTAAGTATGATAGGAATGCCAGCGGAGGCCGCTGTATGTTATAAAGTGTCTCTGAATCTTATTTCAACGGAAAGAGATTCGGAAAGTGTTTTAGACATTAGAGGTATGAATTATTACGGCCTGTTCTTGCTGTCGAATCGACAAAAAAGCGGGACCCAATACGCAGATAAAGCCTTAAAGGCGTTTAAGCGGCTAGTAGAAGAGCATCCGGCATATGACCAAAATGCGATGCTTTACTCTCATATTGCTGATTTGCATTTCAGGCTGGGGGCATCGGACGCGGCAATTGAAAGCTATAAACAAGCAATCAAATTAAGTACGAACAATACCACTAGGATGTGGTTTCTAAGTGGACTAGCAAGCATTTATCGAGACAATAAAGACTATCAAAAGGCAGATGAAACCTTTAGGCAGGCATTGGTTTTAGCGGAAGAGAAGCGCTATTTGTCGAAGCTGAATTTTGAAATAGGGTTAATGTATTTTGACTTAAACAAGCAAAAGGAAGCACTTGCTGCATTTGCGAAGGCATTAGAGTATAAAGAACATGACCCACTGCTAAAGGATGACCGAGATTATCTCGCCGACATTACGTGGCACTTAGGCGTATTGGAATACTCTACTGGTAACTATGATGAAGCCATAAAACATCTTACCAGAACATTGCAGATTCTCGACAAGAAAAGCGGGTATTACTGTAATGCGTATCTTACTATAGGCCATAGTTTCTTGGGTAAAGGTCTACATGGTAAGGCGCGCGAGTATTACATGAAGATACTTGAATCGCCCGATGCTACTGCGGAAGAAAAAGGTGAGGCCAGAGATGCTTTGAATAAAATTGGAACACCACTGGGCCGGGCGTGACTTAGAAATCTTCCAAGCTTAAAGGTCGTTAGTGGTAGATTGCGACTCGGGGAGATCGGGGACGTTGTTTATACATTCTTTTGATGTTTTACCCAGCGGCCACAGCTCCTGATGTGCGGGCTGGTTTTTTGGAAGGGATCAAACTTTCCGATTTGTCTTCTCAAACACGCTATAGATACTCGACGAGATAAATTCGGACACGCCCTCTAAGATCAAGCAGCTTCGTCCGAGAAATAAAGTGCATGAAGGAGGATAAAATGAAGGAGGATAAAATGAAGCTCAGAACATTGATGGTGGTAATGGCAACGACTGCATCATTTCTTATTGCAGCGTCTCTTCATGCCGCGAATGGTGATCTTATAGTAAATGGTAATCTCGGCGTTGGAACACCGACGCCGGCAGAAAAAGCTGAGATCAGCGGGAATGCTGTCGTGAGCGGCAACATGAAGGCTGGCACGGCAACGGTAACCGACAATGCAGAGGTTGGTGGTAATCTGGCCGTGAGCGGTGATTTGATGGTGTCAGGAACGGTGAGTGGTAACAAGATTGGCCATGTGGAAGTTTTCTCATCCAGCGGCGTATGGAATACTCCGGCCAACATTCAGGGGGCGGTGATCCTGGCCGCTGGTGGGGGCGGCGGCGGGGGACGAAGTTCAAACGGCATTGGGGGGCCATTCTGGGAAGCAATCAACGGGGCCGGGGGAGGCGGGGCTGGTGATGCCCGCTACGTACAAGTCACCCCCTCGCCCTCGACCGTCTATACGGTCACGGTTGGAGCCGGTGGTGCTGGCGCCATAGCCGCCAATACTTCCGGGGGAAACGGGGGAGACACCTCTCTCGGTTCGTTCGTGACTGTTAAAGGAGGGAATGGCGGAGGACCCGGAGGGAGTTATGGAGGACCGGTCGGGGCTGGTGGAACAATAAATGTCTCTGCGCCAGCCGGAGGTGCAGGGGGAATCTACGCTGGTGCGGGAGGCTCGACGACATTTTACTTTCCGATTGCCGGCGGTGCTGGTGGAGCAGGTGGCAGGAGTAGTGGAGGCGCTGGTGGTGGCGGTGGTGGCGCCGGCGGCTCCTCCCTTCCTCTTCTCGGAAGTGGTGGAAATGGCGGGGCCGGCGCAGCCCCAGGTGGAGCAGGCTCAACGGGATACAATGCACCCGGTTACGGGAGCGGAGGCGGCGGTGGTGGCGGCGCGGGTTCTCACACGAGTGCCACCAGTGGGAACGGAGGAGCCGGAGGGGCCGGTATTGTTATTATCTGGTGGTGGTAGCCTGGAATTGGAGAGAATGATGAGTGACGACCTTCGGGGCAGTTACTTATATTGCCTAAGTTGTGAAGGCTCCAGTTGACAAGAGATGTAATTGCATGCCCCGCTTTCTAGCAAAAGGCGGGTCTTTTTTAAATAGGGGCACAGTCATTTTATGGCCTCGAGTATCAACGTACGTCCGAGCAAAATATTAAAGGAGTTTATGTTTGATATAAGCTCGAAGTTATCTTCAAATATATGTTTATTTTCTCTTTTCATTTTCCTGAAAAGAATTTTTTCCCCTATTTTAATAAGTGGATAAAGAAATAATGCCAACAACCTTGCGCTTCTTTTCAATCTGTCCGTATGAATTCTTATTTCCTTAAATCCGACCCTTTTTGCGATATATGTAAGATAATAAAAGGAAACAGGATTAATATGGCCACCTAAATCCTGCGGTTCATGAGAGAAGAGCGGGAGAGGGCCATAGAGCAACGGAAACCCTGTAATAAAAGTTGTAAGCCTGCTGTTCATATTCAGAATATTCGGTGTGGTTATGACAGCCACTCCGCCTGGTTGCAGTATTCTGTAAACCTCTCGCATAAGGTGAAAAATGTTTTCGAGATGTTCTATTACTTCTATCGAACAAACCGCTTTAAAAGAATTATCGCTATACGGCAATGAGGAGTTGAAATCACAAAAATCGCATGTGATCTGCCCGAATTTAAATTCTTGCGGAAACAGATCACAGGCACTCATATGTTCAGCAATCCGGTCAATTCCCTTTTCGAGGAACTTTTCAGATAGTAGAGAAGAAAAATATCCCTCCCCCGCTCCTAAGTCTAAAACTCTGCTTTCCCAAGGGTTGTGTGATGATAGAATCTCTAGAACTTTTTCATTTGTCCGTGGCAGTGACTTGGGAATTATAGAATTCATGCATATCTCCAATTTCTCTGTCCTTAACTAGCCTATAATTTGAAGGGTAATTAATGATATCATTTCGAGCGTAATGAACATATCATACATAGTTTGGCAGACCAAATGCAAGAAAAATTATGCAACGGAATATCGCTATTACATATGCAGTCCCCTTTAGAACAGGGTAAAGAGCGGAATCTGTCAATGATTTTGAGACACCCCGCGTCCGAATTTAGTGTAGAACGGTCACACTCTCGGGCGCCGACTTCGGTTTATTGATCCACGCCGCATCCTAACATCTTAGGGTCACCCATTTAAAGGGCACCGTCAAGCAAAAAAAGCCATCTTGTGGCGAGAAACGGAACGTTTCTCGTCGGTTCCGCCTGTTAGCCGCAAAGTTGATAAATCCATCATGCCCTGCCTCTTTAGGCGGGGCATTTTTTTCAGTTTCAGAAATCCTGGGCCGGTCAAGCCAAAAATGGATGTGCTGTGAAGATGCGAAGGCGTGAAGGCAAAACTCTGGACACGGAAAGGTCGGGAAATACAGATAAGGAAGGCGTTGGGGTCGAAGGCGTTGGGGTCAGGTCTATACTGTTGTACTTTTGAAGATAGCGCGTCTGCAGCGACTCATCGCCTTATGTGTCTTTGATCCCGCAGCCGTTTCATGCCTCGGGTGAGAGGTCACACCACGGAGTGAATGCTGGGGTGCTCCACCTGTTAGCTGCATAGTCGAAAACCATCATGCCTCGCCTCTTCAGGCGGGGCATTGTTTTTAGCTTCAGAAATCGTGGGCCGGTTGAGCCAAAACCGGTTGTGTCACGAAGATGTAAAGGCGTGAAGGCAATAACTTTGGACGCGGAAAGGTCGGGAAATACAGATAAGGGCGGATATAGTGTGGATCCGCAGAGGGCATGGCGCATGGAGCGGAGGGTTACAATCGTTCTGCGCTTTGCACTATGCTCTATGCTTCTTCAAGTGTCCATCCGCAACGCCGCGTTCAACGTCAAAACCCTTTGGGCACGGAAAATTCGGAAACTGCGGATAAGAGCGGATACGGCCCCAAGCAGAAATAGGCATAAGTTTTATCTGCTTTTTCGGATGTTATCCGTGTTCCAGCCGAATTGAAAAGCGCGGGCCTTGTTTTTTGAGGCCTGTTCTGCTAATATCTGGCCATGCAGACAAAACGACATAATCTGGACAAAACAGGCAGGCAGGCTGTCCAGGACCGTCTGAAGAAGGTTCTTGAGAAGCGTCCCGAGGTATGCTTCGGATATGTGCATGGATCATTTGTTTCTGATGATGCGTTTGCCGACGTCGATGTGGCTGTATTTCTCTATGACAGGCCTGAAACGCCATTGCAGTATGAGCTGGCGCTGGAATCCGCGCTTATGGAAGCGGTCCATCCCTATCAGGCAGATGTTCGCATTCTGAACAGCGCGTCGCTGTCGTTCCGATATCAGGTGATCAAGGGCGGCATCCCGCTGAGTGTGCAGGATGACGAGAGGCGAACAAGCTTCCAGGAAGCCACGTTAGCCGATTATTTCGACTTTGCGCCGTTCCGGGCGATGTATCTGAGGGAGACCCTTGGCACTGGAGTTTAATCAGGACAAGATAAGGAAGATAACTTCGGAGATTCTAGCTGCGCTCGGGCGGCTGGAAGAACTGAAGAATCTTCCCAAGCCGGATTTCCTGGCGGATCCGCATAAGATCGGCAGCGCCAAGTATTCATTGATCGTTGCTATCGAGGGCGCCCTTGACCTGTCCAACCATATTATCGCCAAGAACGGGTTGCGTACGCCTGAAGATTATGCCGATACCTTTCAGGTCCTCGCTGAAAAAGGCGCCTTTGACGAAGAATTCACCAAGGCATTGATACAGATGGCGCGCTTTCGAAACCGCCTGGTCCATATTTATTGGGAAGTCGACACCGAAGAGCTTTATCGAATACTGAATACCCGCCTTGGAGATGTTCGTCAATTCCTCCAGAAATTCGGATCCTTTATCGGCATAGGATAGATGCCGCTGTCTTCCGGCCCGCAGCGAGCGCGGCATTAACGTTCCGTGGCCGGCAGCAAAACCCTTTGGACACGGAAAATGCGGAAACTCCGGATAAGAGCGGATATAGTGTGGATCCTCAGAGGGCATGGCGCATGGCGCGGAGGGTTATAAACGCTCTGCGCTCTGCACTATGCTCTATGCTTCTTCAAGTGTCCATCCGTGTCGAGTCTTGGCCACCATGGCCCTGCCTTTCATTCCGCATTCAGAGCATCCGTGCAAATCCGTGGCAAAAGGCTTTTTGCGATAGTATTCATTCGTGCAAATTCGCGTTCATTTGCAGGTATCCGCGTCCCATATGCCCCCCTTTCGCACTTCGCATCGACGGTGATTACAGTCCATCCCTTCAGGAAGTCCTGAACGATTCGAGCGGTTTTCCCGGGAAATAAGATTATAGCCGCGCAGGCCGTCAGCCAAGAAATGCCTTGTCTTTTCAGGGTTTTTTTGCTATGTTTTAAAAAGCCTGACCGAATACCGATATGCAGGCTTACCGAAGGGGGCCATACGTGTTTAAAGAGCTCGCGGTTCCGAGAGAAAAGATAGCTGAATTCTGCCGGCGATGGAAGATTACCGAGTTCGCGTTGTTCGGCTCGGTTCTGCGGAAAGATTTCCGTCCTGACAGCGATATCGATGTGCTTGTGACCTTCGCTCGGGACGTTCAGTGGAGCCTCTTGGACCACGTGGAGATGCAGGATGATCTGAAGGATATTTTTGGCCGGAATGTTGACCTTATCAGCAGGCGAGGCATCGAACGGAGCCGGAATCGCGTCCGCCGCAAGGAGATACTCGATACGGCAGAGGTAATCTATGCTGCGGCGTGACATCAGCTACCTTACTGATATTCTTGAGGCGGCAAAGCTGATACGGTCCTTCATTTATGATATTGATAAAGAACAATTTGAAGACAGTCCGTTGATCCAGTCTGCGGTAATGCGTCAAATTGAAATCATAGGAGAGGCAGCGAAACGGCTGTCCGAAAAATTCAGATCAGAGCATCCTGAAATACCATGGAGAAAGATGGCCGGGATGCGGGATATTCTTATTCATGCGTATGATCACGTGGATATTGACGAAGTGTGGAACGCAGCGGAAACGTCTCTCCCTGCCATCATTCGACAAATCGAACCTCTTATCTCAGCATCCGGTTAGCGGCCAGGTCCATACAGGCTGTTGAAAAAAGGCCGGTCCCTACAAGAACGCGCCCTAAAGGGTGAGACTACCCTGGTAATCATGTGTATATTGTCTCGATCAAAAAAATCGCTACGTTCAAGGGTATTCCCTATCAAACGCTTGTCCGGCGATGGTTTGCTGAAAAAATCAGGAAGGAACTTAAGATCGCATAAGGTCAAGCGCGTGTTCCGGCCCTTTGAACACGGAAAATGCGGGAACTCCGGACAAGGGCGGATTGAACAAAATAAGTTATCAACCCGGGAAAGCCATGTTTATAGCCACAGAGTTCACTGAGGACCCAGAGAAAAGATTTTATCTTGCATTCTGGAGTGAGCGCATTTCCCGCAGCTTGCGGGATTGGCAGTATCCGGACATGCCGGGTGGTGCGATTTCGACTTGTCACGAGTGCTCACCATCCTGTATACTTGTACATGCATAAAGAGCGGGACGCGGTGGACGCTCTGCACGGGGGACTATGCCGGAACTGAGCAGATTCTTCGGTATCATCATAGCCATGTTTTATGATGACCACAATCCGCCCCATTTTCATGCGCGGTACGGCGAATATAAGGCATCCATCAGAATTGAGGATTTCGCCGTTCTTGATGGCTATCTGCCGCCGCGCGCTTTGGGTCTCGTCATGGAATGGGCGGGTATGCATAAGGATGAATTGCTGGTCGATTGGAAGCTGGTAAAGGAGAACAAGCGGCCGGCGCCTATTGAGCCGCTCACGTAGGAGACTTGCCATGTATGATCTTATAGAAGCAAAATATGTCGACGGATATATACTGGATGTGCGCTTCGAAAATGGGAAGAGGGGCCGACATGACTTTTCGAGATACGCGCTGAAGGGAGGCGTTTTCGAACGACTTTCTGATCTTTCCTATTTTAAGAGCTTCTATGTCAACAAAGAGTTGGGTGTATTGTGCTGGCCTGACGGGCCGGACATAGCACCGGAAACGCTTTACCATAAAGTAACCGGTGAGCCGTTGCCGCCTTGGATGACCGAAGAGAAAGAGGAATTGGTCAAAGGATAGAAGTAGTCGCATCGACTATTCCCGCGAACGCTGCGTGCTCTGTGGCAATTCCGAATCTATTGCTGGTCTTTATCCGTGTCCATCAGCGCAAATCTGCGACTAACGTCAAAACCCTTTGGACACGGAAAATGCGGAAACTCCGGATAAGAGCGGATGTAGTGTGGACCTGCAGAGGGCATGGCGCATGGAGCGGAGGGTTACAATCGTTCTGCGCTTTGCACTATGCTCTATGCTTTTTCATGTGTCCATCCGTGCAAACCCGTGGCAAAAGGCTTTTTTGTTTCCGCACTATTCGTGAAATTCGCGTTCATTCGCGGCTAAAACCAAAGATTGAAGCCCTTTCATCGCTATCCCTGCCTCTTCATAAATATGTACTA
>Ga0209212_1008936_pt1 | contig 10611 bp, 7 predicted proteins | sample RifGroC2_FD_183996 | JGI IMG/M metagenome (GOLD analysis project Ga0209212, IMG submission 183996) | Groundwater microbial communities from Rifle, Colorado, USA - Groundwater C2 (SPAdes) (version 2) | ecosystem: Environmental > Aquatic > Deep subsurface > Groundwater | place: Rifle, Colorado... | reverse complement strand
GGGGGAAGGTGTCATTATTTCCCCTTCGTTGCGGCTTCACCCCCCCCCCGACCCCCTCCCGTCAAGGGAGGGGGAGGCCTAAGTTAGCGCCAGAGCCCACCAGGTGAGAGGGAGAAGTTTCGCCCTCTCTTGATGGGAGGGGCTGGGGAGGGTGAACTGGGGCTAGAGGGCCACCTTCGGCAGTCGCTCTAGCGCTGCGCGGATCTTTTCCTCGGGATACTCGAAATCCTCGAGGGCTCCGGAGAGATAGGAGTCGTAGGCCGCCATGTCGAGCTGGCCGTGACCGGAGAGTCCGAACAGGATGGTTTTCTCCTTTCCCTCTTCCTTGGCCAGCACCGCCTCGTCGATCGCGGCGCGCAGGGCATGGGAGGATTCCGGGGCGGGGACGATCCCTTCGCTCCTGGCGAAGAGCAGCGCCGACTCGAAGCAGGCGTTCTGCTTGTAGGCTTTGGCCTCTATCTCTCCGGCGTGGTAAAGCTGGGAGATGAGCGCCGATTCGCCGTGGTAACGCAATCCACCGGCGTGGATCCCCGGCGGCATGAAGTCATGCCCCAGGGTGTACATCATGGTGATCGGGGCAAGTTTCGCGGTGTCACCGTAATCGAAGGCGTAGACTCCCTTGGTGAGGGTCGGGCAGGATGCCGGCTCCACGGCGAGGCAGCGCACCTTCTTGCCGCTGGCCCGGTCCGCAAGGAAGGGGAAACTCAGGCCGGCGAAGTTGGATCCGCCTCCGCAGCAGGCGATCACCACGTCGGGATAGTCGCCCGCCAGCTCCATCTGCTCCTTGGCTTCCAGGCCGATCACGGTCTGATGCAGACAGACGTGGTTCAGCACGCTTCCCAGGGCGTAGTTGGTGTCGGCATGGCTGGCCGCGTCCTCGACCGCCTCGGAGATCGCTATCCCCAGGCTCCCCAGGTTGTCCGGGTCATGCGCCAGTATGGAGCGCCCCGCGTTGGTGAACTCGGAGGGGGATGGGATCACGGTGGCCCCCCAGAGCTGCATCATGCTCTTGCGGTACGGCTTCTGGGTGCAGGATACCTTCACCATGTAGATGGTGCACTCCAGGCCGAACATGGAGCAGGCCAGGGCAAGCGAGCTGCCCCACTGCCCGGCGCCGGTCTCGGTGGCGAGCCTGCGGATGCCGGCCTGCTTGTTGTAATAGGCCTGAGGGATGGCGCTGTTCGGTTTGTGGGAGCCGGCGGGAGAGACCCCCTCGTATTTGTAGTAGATCTTCGCCGGCGTCTGCAGCGCCTGCTCCAGGCGGTGGGCACGGAAAAGCGGCGACGGCCTCCAGAGCCTGTAGATGTCGCGCACCTGGTCCGGGATGTCGATCCAGCGCTCGCCGGACATCTCCTGCTCGATGAGCGCCATCGGGAAGATGGCCGTCATGTCTTCGGGGGTCACCGGCTTCAGGGTCTGCGGGTTGATGACCGGGAAAAGCGGTCCGGGCATGTCCGGGATGATGTTGTACCAGCGCTTCGGTATGCGGCTCTCGTCGAGCAGAAATTTCGTGTTCATCACCACTCCTTTAGTTTAGAACCCCATCCCCACCCCTTCCCTCCCCTTGAAGGGGAGGGAGCTTTAGAGAACTAGTGGGCACTATTGACCCAGCAACTCCTTGAGCTTCGCCCCGATATCGGCTTCGCGCATCAGTGACTCGCCGATCAGGAAGGCGTGCACCCCCTGCTCGGTCAGGCGGACAATCTCGTCGCGCCGGGTGATGCCGCTTTCGGCCACGATGATGCGTTCCTCGGGGATCTGGGCCGCCAATCTCCCGGAGGTGGAGATGTCGACCACGAAGCTCCTCAGGTCGCGGTTGTTGATGCCGATCATACGGCAGTCGGTCCTGAGTGCGGTCTCAAGCTCGCGCTCGTCGTGCACCTCTAAAAGGACATCCATGGCCAGCTCGTCGGCCAGCGCGGCGAAGTCGCGCAGCTGGTTTAGTTCCAGCATGGCGGCGATGAGCAGGATGGCATCGGCGCCGGCGGCCCGGGCCTGGTAGATTTGGTACGGGTCGAAGATGAAGTCCTTGCGCAGAAGCGGCAGGCTCACCTGCTCGCGGATCAGCGCCAGGTAGCCTAGGTGCCCCAGGAAGAAGTGCTCGTCGGTCAGAACCGAGAGACAGGAGGCGCCGTTTTCCTGGTAGATGGTGGCGATCTCCAGCGGATCGAAGTCGGCGCGGATCACCCCTTTGGAGGGGGAGCCCTTTTTCACCTCTGCGATAATGGCGCTCCAGCCGGAATCGACCGAGTTGCGCAGGGCGGCCTCGAAGCCGCGCGGGTGATCCTCCAGGTCCGAGAGCCGGGCCTTTATCTCCCTGAGCGGCACGGCGGACTTCATCCCGGCCACTTCTCCGGTCTTGTAATCGACTATTCGCTTCAGCACATCCGGCATCTGGGTCATGGTGCGGAACTTCCTTTATGGCTTCGGGTTGACACAATCCGTACTTCGGCTCTCCCCAGCCCTACACCGGCCATCCCCATCCCCACCCCCGCCCTCCCCTTGAAGGGGAGGGAGAGTTTGAAAAAGGGGGGGGAGAGTCTGAAGGGGAGGAGAGCGTCAAAGTGCGAGGTGCAGTTGTGGTTTATGCCACTTCGTTCGTGAGTGCCACCAGCCGCTCCAGTTGCTTGGCGGCGCGCCCGGAGTCTATGGTCTCCGCCGCCAGCTTGATCCCTTCGCTGACGTCGGCGGCCTTGCCTGCGGCCACCAGTGCGAAACCGGCGTTGAGCAGGACGATGCGCCGCTTCGGTCCATCGGCGCCTGCCAGGATCTCCCTGACGATATCGGCGTTGCCCTGCGCGTCGCCGCCCCGCAGCTCGTCGGCGCCGGCGCGCTCCAGCCCGAACTGCTCGGGGGAGATCAGGCTCAGCTCCAGCCCGTTGGGGGTGATCCGGGCTACCCGGGTCTCTCCAGCCAGGGTGACCTCATCCATGCCGTCCAGGCCGTGCACCACGAAGCCGCTACGGCAGCCCAGCTTTTTCAGCACCAGGGCCAGCGTCTCCACCAGGTCTTCACGGTACACCCCCAGAACCTGGCAGTCGGCCGAGGCCGGGTTGGTGAGCGGTCCCAGGATGTTGAAGATGGTCCGGATCCCGATCTCGCGCCTGGGGCCGATGGCGTGCTTCATGGCGCCGTGCAGTGCCGGGGCGAACAGGAAACCGATGCCGATCTCGGAGATGCAGCGCTCCACGGTCTCGGGGGTCGTGTTCAGGTTCACCCCGAGCGCCTCGAGCACGTCCGCGGAGCCGCAGGAGGAGGAAACAGCCCTGTTGCCGTGCTTGGCCACCTTGACGCCGCAGGCCGAAACCACAAAGGCGACCGTGGTGGAGATATTGAAGCTGTTGGTGCCGCTGCCGCCGGTGCCGCAGGTGTCCAGGATGGTTTCCCGGTCCAGGTTGATGTCGTCACGGTCCAGGTCGAGCACGCTCTTCCCTACCTTGATGGGCACGGCCCGGTCCCGCATCACCCGCGCAGCGCCGGTGATCTCGTCCACCGTCTCGCCCTTCATCCTGAGAGCGGTGATGAAGGACGCAATCTGCGCCGGCGTGGCTGCGCCGGACATGATCTGGTCCATCACCTCGATCATCTCGGACTCGCTGAGGTCCTCCCGCTCGACTACCCGTGCAATTGCCTTACGTATCATGGCCGCTCCTTTTGCAAAACATAAAAGCCCGAGCACAAAGCACTCGGGGCTCCCGTCAACTGACCCCATCCCCATCCCCACCCCGCCCTCCCCAGCCTTCGCCAAGGCTTCGGCCGACAGGCCTTGAAGGGGAGGGAGTTCAGGTGGCGCGCCTTAGCGTTTCAAGTTCCCTCTGTGCTGCTCTGGGTCCCAGGTGGTTAAGCTGCTTTCTGAGAGATGCGCAGGAAATTCCCCAGCATCTCCATCCCACCCTGGGTCAGGATCGATTCCGGGTGGAACTGCACCCCCCACACCGGCAGGGTCCGGTGCCTCATCCCCATGATCTCCCCCTCGGCGACCCAGGCGGTGACCACCAGTTCCTCGGGAAGCGACTCGCGCTCCACGATGAGTGAGTGGTAGCGGGTCGCGGAGAACGGGTTGGGGAGCCCGGCGAAGAGCCCCTGGCCGTCGTGCAGGATCGGGGAGGTCTTGCCGTGCATCAGGGTGGCGCTCTTCACGATCTTGCCGCCGAAGGCGTAGCCGATGGACTGGTGCCCGAGGCAGACTCCGAGGATGGGGATGCGGCCGGCGAAGTGGCGCACCACCTCGACGGAAATCCCCGCCTCCTCCGGCGAGCAAGGCCCGGGGGAGATGACGATGCGCTCGGGCGCCAACGCCTCGATCTGGTCCAGGGTGATTTTGTCGTTGCGGAAAACCTGCACCTCCTCACCGAGTTCGCCCAGGTACTGGACGATGTTGTAGGTGAAGGAGTCGTAGTTATCGATCATCAAGAGCATGTCTGGCGGCCTGTTAGCTTCCTGTTATTTTACCCGTTGAATGGATACCGGTTCCGGTCCTATCCCCAGCGCTTTACTGACAAATCGGAATCGCAAAAATATAGCGGTTTTGCCGGAAAAATTCAAGAAATTCCGTCAGGAGAGGCAGGAAGGGGCGGTTGCGGACAACCGCCAGGGGCGCAGGTGCACAGATTTCCTACAGCATTATGCGGGAACACGCCCCGCTACCAGGGGCGCTTGTTCCAGGCCAGCCAGTAAAAGCCCAAGTCGTGCAGAAGACGGTTGAAAGAGTCAAAGTCCACCGGTTTGGTAAGGTAGCTGTTGGCGTAATGTTCATAGGCCAGGGCCAGATCGGGTTCGGCCTCCGAGCTGGTCAAAATCACCACGGGGATCGACTTTAGCGAGGGGTCGCTCTTGACCTTCTTTAGTACCTCGATGCCGTCCAACTTGGGAAGTCGCAGGTCGAGCAGCACCAGGTGCGGCCGCGGATAGCTGGCGGGGTCGGCGTAGCTGCCGCGCTGCAGCAGGAAGTCCAGGGCCTGTTCGCCGTCCTCGGCATGGAAGATCCTGTTGGCGAGCATGTTGGTTTGGAGGTTGCGCATGGCCAGCTCGGCATGGTCCGGGTTGTCCTCTACCAGAAGTATGGTCAGCGGTTCACCGTTCATGGTTCATCTCCCCCTTGGCTTTGGTTTGTCGCCGCCTGGAGCGGCTGTTTCCGGCTCAGGGTGAAGCAAAAGGTGCTGCCGCACCCCAAGCCGTCCGATTCCACCCAGATCCGGCCGCCGTGGAATTCGACGATGCGGCGCGCCAGGGCGAGACCGATGCCGCTCCCCTCACTCTTGGCATCGAGCTGGTTGAACAGCCCGAATACCGTCTCCCGGTACTGGGGGGCGATCCCCATGCCGTTATCCCGGACGAAGAAGAGCCGCTCCCCCTGTTCTTCGCGCCAGCCGATCTCAATCCGGGGGCGAGGCTGGTCCCCCATGTATTTCACCGCATTCTCGATCAGATTCTGCAGCACCTCGGAGAGGCGCTGACGGTCCGCCTTCACGCTGGGGATCGCCTCCTGGAGCACGATCTCGACCTGCCCCGGGGAGAGCGCCCCGTCAAGTTGCCCGACCACCTCCCGCGCCAGCTGGTTCATGTCGACCGGCGTGGCGGGGTTCACCATGCGCCCGACCCGGGAAAGTTCCAGCAGATCGTTGAGCAGCCCCGACATCTTGTCGGCGGCTCCCATGATGCGGCGCAGGTCGAGGTCGAGCCGGTTGTACCTCCCCGCTGCCAGATCGTGCAAAACGGCGCCGGCAAACCCCTTGATGGTGATGAGCGGACTCTTGAGATCGTGGGAAACGGTGTAGGTGAAGCGCTCCAGCTCGGCGTTTTTCCCCTCCAGGTCCGCCTCGCGTTCCTTGCGCTCGCGGACCTCGTGCTCCAAAAGGGCGGTCTTTTCCTTGAGCGCCGCCTCAGCCTTTTTACGGCCGGTGACGTCGCGGTTACTGGCCCGGACCCCGATCTGACGCCCCTGCGTGTCGTAGACCGGTTGGCAGACATGCGAGATCCACCTGACTTCCCCCCCGCGCCTGACGATGCGCAGGTCGATGGGCTGGGGGTTTCCCCCCTGGGAAGCGTGGATATGGGTAAGATACCCCTCCAGGTCGTCAGGATGAATCACGCGGTACATGAGGCCCGGGTCGGCGTAGAAATCCTCATGGCTGTAGCCGCAGACCTGGAGACAGGAGGGGGAAACGTACCTGAAGGAGCGGTCCAGAGCTTGCCAGAACTCCCAGTCCGCGGTGTAGTCGGCCACGGTACGGTAACGCTCTTCGCTGGCCAAAAGAGCAGCCGCGTTCCCGGAGAGAGTCCTCGCGCCGGCACCGATCATGCCGATCCCCAGAAACCACAAGAGGCCATGGGTGATGATGGCACCGTTGATCGCTTCCTCGGCGAAGTTGCCGTCCAGGTCCAGGGGGACCGAGGCGCTGATCCCCCCCCTGAGATCGCCGACCCGGTACCCTTGGGCCGCGTGACATTTGAGGCACCCTTGCTCCGTCACGAAGGGTCGCATGAGACGCATGTACTTTCGCCCCTGCATGGTCTGGACCTCGCTCACCTCCTTCCCCCCCGTTTCCAGGCGGCGCAGCGCTGCAGCCTCCCACGGGTCGGGCTCGTTCTCCGGGCGGATCGGCCTCAGGCTGGTCAGGTGTCCCCGGACCAGGTTTTGGCTCTGGCCCGCCATCTCGTAGACCTGCCGGGTCATATAGGCGGGGTTGACCAGGGTGAGCGCGCGCCCCGAGGGGGTGGTGAGGTCCCGCTCGGAGATGCCGGCAAGATAAGGGCTGGGCGGGCTTGCAGCGGAGACCGGGACGTAGACCCCGCCGTGGCTGGTGGCCCAGCGCCGGTAAAGGGCATCCTTCTCATAAGTGGCGCGCGCTTCAGCCCGCGCTATGTCGAGCAGGCTCTTTTGCTCATGGCGGTAGTACCAGGAAAAGGAGGCGGCCAGGACCGCGGTCCAGAAAACGGCGGCCCAGACGGCATAGCGGCGGATACGGTAGACCTGAGTGATCATGCCTTAGCCCCCTTGCAGGTGGAACGCCGGCTAGCGGCGGTCCAGCATGGTCCTGACCTTGCGCAGCAGATCGAAGGGGCTGACCGGCTTCATGATCAGCTCGGCGCTGCTGTCGAGATCACTTCTGCTGCGAATGATGTCGGCGGTGTAGCCGCTGGTGAAAAGGATCCTGGCATGAGGCTGCAGGCGGTAGATCAGCTCGGACGCCTCCTTGCCGTTCATGACCGGCATGATGATGTCGATGAGCACCAGATCGATGGCGGCCTCGCGGAACATCTGCACCGCCTGCAAACCGTTCACAGCCGTGACAACACTGTAGCCGTGCTGCCTGAGTATCGAGGAGACCATCTCCAGTACGTGCGGGTCGTCCTCTGCCACCAGTATGGTCTCGGAACCGCCAGGCGCAGACTCCGGATCGTCCTCGTCGAGCTCGGCGACAGCCAGCGCCTGCGCCATGGGGAGGTAGATCTTGAAGGTGGTGCCGACCCCAGGCTCGCTGTAGACATTGACGAAGCCGTTGTGCTGGCTCACGATGCCGTACACGATGGCCAGCCCCAGGCCGGTCCCCTGCCCCGCCCCCTTGGTGGTGAAGAAGGGATCGAAGATCCTGCTCCTGGTTACCTCATCCATCCCCACGCCGCTGTCGGAGACGGTCAGAAGGGCAAAGCGTCCGGGGCGTCCGAAGCCGTGCAGTTGCACGAAGCCGTCGTCCATTTCCTGGATTTCTGTCTGCACCAGGAACGTGCCCCCCCTGGGCATGGCGTCGCGGGCGTTGGTGGCGAGGTTCATCAGCACCTGCTCGATCTGGCCGCTGTCCACCACCGCCCAAAGCGGCTCCTCCCCAGGCGAGGTGTCCAGGGTGACGTCCTCGCCGATGATGCGCTGCAGGAACTTTTCCACCCGGCGCACGATCTCGTTCAGATCGACTGTGGAGGTCCTCACCTCCCCCTTGCGGCTGAAGGCGAGCAGGCTGCGGGTGAGATTGGCGGCCCTCTCCGACGCGGTCGCGATCTGCTGCACCATTTCCCGGGCTCGTTGCCCTGGAGCAAGCTCCGCCTTGAGCATCTGGCAGTAGCCGCCGATCACGGTCAGGATATTGTTGAAGTCGTGGGAGATCCCCCCCGCCAGGAGGCCGACCGCCTCAAGCTTCTGGGAGTGGCGCAGTTGCTCCTCCAGCTTGCGGCGCGCCGTGACGTCCTGGGCGATGGAAAGCAGCCGCAACTGGCCGTCCACCGAGATGGTTTCCCCGTAGTATTCGCTCTTGATGGCGCGGCCGTCCTTGGCGTGCAGCGTCACCTCGAGCCCGGAAACTTGCCCTTCGCGCCGCATGGTCTCCAGGATGACGCTGCCGGCCGCGGCAGTGATCCACCCCAACTCGCTGGAGCTACGCCCCAGCAGCTCGTGGCGGCTGTAACCGCTTAACTGGAGAAACTTCCGGTTCACCTCAAGAAAGGTTCCATCTTCCATGGTGGTGATGGCCATGATCAGGGGGGCCATCTCGAAGGCCTTGAAGAACTTCTCCTCGCTGAGCCTCAGGGTCTCCTGGGCCATCTTGCGTACCGCGATTTCGTTTTCCAGCCTGACGGTCTGATGGCGCAGCGCCTCCCCGGCCAGCCTGTGCTCGACCATGAGGTCCCACTCGCGCAGGGCCCGCTCGATGATGCGCGGCATCGCCTCGAAGACCTCGGGCATCTTCACCACGTAATCCAGCGCCCCCAGTTTCATGGCCTCCACCGCCACCTGCTCGTTGCCCTGGGAGGTCATCATGACCACGGGGGCGATATCGGCGGAGCGCTGCACCAGCTCGCCCCCCTTGCCGTCGGGGAGCATGTAGTCGGTGAGCACGATGTCGAAGCACCGGCTGCTCACCCGGTCCAGCGCGTCGCGCAGGGTTCCGGTGACCGTCAGTACATACTGGTCCGAGAGCCCCGAGAAGCAGCGCTTAATCAACTCGGCGTGGCAGTCGTCATCTTCTACCACCAATACCCGTTTAAGCTGCAGTGCGGACTTCATTGTCAGCTCCCGAGACGCGAGAAAGCAGGATGCATCAGAATGGCTCAGGACGGGAAAATGGCAGTAGTTGCTACCTGAACGTTGAACTAGATGCGGGCCCGTTCTTCCGAAACAAGAAAATAGCACTAAGGGCGACAGGCAACACGGGGATGCGGCGCAGTCTCGATACTGTGTAAGAGGCAGCCGGCAAATTATCCAGAGGGGGAGTATCCTGAGATTTTACCCAAAAAATTTCGGCACGTTCAATAGATTAGAGATAAATAATTGCTACAGAGAAGGGACTGAGAGAGAGGGACTGTTGGCAAGTTCTATGAGGGGATCAACTGTGCGGGCACGGCAACCAGATCTTCAATGGGGAGTGCAGCTCATGGAAAAGCTGCACTCCCCATTTACAATCGCAGCACTGGTTTGAGTCAGTCGAGCCCCTGTTCGGCCATCTCGATGGCCCGGACCACAGCCATGGCCTTGTTGACCGTCTCGGTGTACTCCGCGGCGGGGTCGGAATCGGCGACGATGCCGGCACCGGCCTGCAGGTGCACCTTGCCGTCTTTGATCACCAGGGTCCTGATGGCGATGGCCATGTCCATGTTGCCGGAGAAGGAGAAGTAGCCGACGGCGCCGCCGTACACCTCGCGCCGCACATCCTCCAGCTCCTCGATGATCTGCATGGCGCGCACCTTGGGGGCCCCGGAGAGCGTGCCGGCCGGGAAGGTGGCGCGCACCACGTCGAAGGCGTCCTGGCCTGGCGCCAGTTCACCCTGCACGTTGGAGACGATGTGCATGACGTGCGAGTAGCGCTCGACCACCATCAGTTCGGAGACCTTGACGCTGCCGATCTTGCAGACGCGCCCGAGGTCGTTTCTCCCCAGGTCGACCAGCATGACGTGCTCGGCGCACTCCTTGGGGTCGTCCAAAAGCTCCTGGGCCAGGATCTGATCGGCCTCGGCGCTGGCGCCGCGCGGCCGGGTGCCGGCGATGGGACGCAGTTCGACCCGATCCCCCTCCTTGCGCACCATCACCTCGGGCGAGGCGCCAACCACCACGGTCTGGTCCAGGCGCAGGAAGAACATGTAGGGGGACGGGTTCACGGTGCGCAGGGCGCGGTAGACGTCGAAGGGGTCCACCGTGAGCTCGCCGGAAAAACGCTGGGACAGGACCACCTGGATGATGTCGCCGCTTCTTACGTACTCCTTGGCCCGGGTGACCCAGCTCTCGAAAACCTCGCGCTCCACGTTGGAGGCGAGCTGCACCTTGCCGCGGGGCGGCACGTTGGGCGCGGCGGCCAGCGGCGCCTTCAGGCGCGCTATCAGTCCGTCGATCTTCGCCACGGCCTCGGCATAGGCGGACTCGGGGGTCGCCGACCCTTCCAGATGGGCATTGGAGACCACCTTGATCTTCTGGCTCAGGCTGTCGAAGATCAAAATGGTGTCGGTGATGATGAAGTAGGCGTCGTGCGCCTCGATCCTTTTCGGGTTCAGGTCGGGAAGCTTTTCGAAGTGGCGCACCGAATCGTAACCCAGATAGCCCACGGCGCCGCCGAAAAAGCGCGGGATGCCCGGCACCTCGACCGGCTGATAACGGGCCATGAAGTCGCGCATGTAGTCAAGCGGGTC
>Ga0209212_1008935_pt1 | contig 10612 bp, 7 predicted proteins | sample RifGroC2_FD_183996 | JGI IMG/M metagenome (GOLD analysis project Ga0209212, IMG submission 183996) | Groundwater microbial communities from Rifle, Colorado, USA - Groundwater C2 (SPAdes) (version 2) | ecosystem: Environmental > Aquatic > Deep subsurface > Groundwater | place: Rifle, Colorado... | reverse complement strand
ATATTTTGCCAAAATTCCTTTATTAAGAACATCACGTATATATTGGTTTTCTAACAATATATGCAACTGTAATTTAAACAGTAGTCCAGGAAGTCCTGCATGCATCGGCTGTAGTACATGTTCATTTCGGATTGATTCAATAGCTTCTTTATAACGTCTCAGGTCAGACAGAGCAACAGCTCTCACATAGTGTAAATTGGGAAAAGTTAAGGCTGATTTGATTATTATATCCGTAAATTCAAGTAATTCATTTGATAAGCATTTATCGTTTAAATAATTACAAGCATCTATGACAACTTTACTCAAAAAATTGATATCGGGTTCACAGCTGAGGGCGCGTTTAAGCATGGTTTTGGCATCTTCAAATGCATTTGCATTGGATAATAAGGAGCTTATCATCATTAAATGAAAGCCCGCATAAGCACGATAGCGAAGAGCCTTGATTGAATCAGACGTTTCAGGGGCATTACTTACGTGATCAAAAGATCTCTCAAGTTCAGGTATCATGCTATATAATACCGAAGGTGTAGAAGATAACTGGTTTTTATGAAAAGAGAATTTTGCCACAAAGTCAGGAATATACAAAATGGGATATTTAATTCCAACCATGGCATAATAATCATACATGATGCAACCCTTCGGGTCGGTTTTAGAATTATAATAACTATGAACATGCTCAAAGAAACCGGCATCTTTCAGCTTCGAAGTCCTGAAAAAGCTTGAACAATAATTAGGCATTATTTCCCAACAGAGAAATTTAGTCAAATCCCATTGAGGTGCTGGATTTGGTGTTCCTTTTGGAATATTCCCATCGATGTCCGTAGCATATACATCACCATAAATTGCAGCTACTTCTGGGAATTCTCCTAACTTGGTTACACCCCAAAAGACTGTGTGCGGGAAATATTCTTCGTCAGCCCAGCACAGTCCAATAATGTCTCCTGCACACCTGCAAAGACCCTTAAAATATGCTTCAGAAGCTCCTCCTGGATCTGGCTCAGATACGAGCTTGATTCGGTCATCCTTATACTCTTTGATTATATCAAGCGTCCGATCTGTAGATGCGCCATCCTGTATAATATATTCAAAATTTGTATACGATTGAGATAACACACTTTCTACGCAGCGCCTTATAGTCTGTTCGCTATTTCTACATATAGTTATAACAGAAACTAAAGGTAAAGAATGATTAAGTTGTTTAATAATACCGGCGCTAGTCTCTTTGTTAATAACCGATTTAGACGTAACTGATGATTTTTTAGTTATTGTAAAATCGCTGTCTTTTGTTTTTTTGCATTTTGAAAGTTCTTTTTTAGACTTCATGCTATTTGTATAATGAATACCGAGCTTACCATAATTCAAAAGATGCGGAAAATCTAATTCTAATTGAATCATGAGGTTTTGATATAGCGGATCATCCTCGAAGCGAGTATCACGTAACCGATTAGTCATGTAAGCCCATTGCTCATCACTTGAAATGTTCGTTAGTGCTGCGTAAGGTATTGGGGGGAGAAAGGCGCACTGGACTCTTGCAATATCTAAATAAAGGTAAGCATAAGCCTTCGCGCGATCAATGATTTCACAAGATAAAGGACTCGGTTGTTTGAGAGACATTAAGGCTGCAATGTAAGCTTCTTTGGTCTCCGGTTCTGTTACGATTCCATGTCCGCTAATAAAACTTTCTCCGGCCATAACACTTTGTTTACCGAATACAGCAGCTTCCAAACATGCGGTACTTCTAGCCGTAACAAGTGCATCAGCTGCGTCGATTAAACTACCAGGATGCATATCAGGCGGAGATTTTCTAATATGTTGATAACAGTGCGCATAAGGCTCAATAGCCGAAGAGAATGTAAAATGCTTACTATAAGCAAAATCAAATGGATGTTCTTTAACAATCCAATTTACACCTTTAATGTCTTTCACAATTTCCAACGTTCGTAGTAACCATTGATAATAATCCTCATACAGCATTTTCCCCTGCTGATGTGGTGCATCACCCATTGAGTGGGACATAATGAAAACGACTGGCTTGGCTGGGTCTAAGTTTAGTTGACATAAAAGATCTTTTCGGGCATAGTGTCGGAATTTTTGTGCATCTAATAGTGTATGATTGTGTGGGATTTTCTTAATTAAATAGTCGCTAATAATTTGAAAGCCCGTTTCCTTTGCATTTTTATCAAGACGATTGTACACAAACTGAAAAGAAGAAGGGGAAATGTTTAACGCACAATCTGATATATGATCTGACGAAGCATATTTTTTGAGTATTAATGGGCTACTTCTCCCATGATTAGAGAAGACCTGCGCCCCGCTTGACAGCGCAATGCGTGACAAAATTCCTCCAATAATATATACCGTGTGATCCTGAACGGTAGCAATGATTTTACCGTTGTATCCATCAAAAAGCTTTTTATAAGAGTTGAAACAATTGAGAGCAAACTGATAATAACATTCTAACTTCTTGTTTATTGAATCTAGAGTGCCTAAGCTCTCATAACGAAGATAGTCATCATAAATCAGGTCACCCACAGGAATATTATCGAAAGATATAGAAAGGAGACCATTTCTAAAATTCCTCCCGTCTAATAAAGATTTAAGTTCGCTGCCGCCATCTGTTGGGAACGTACTGTCTAAAACAAAATAGTCATTGATTCCAAAAGAATACGCTAAATATTGATTTGCTTCTAAGTGATCGTACTTTGGAAAAAGGCTTGGATTTAAAAATAATGCAATAAGTTTGCAGTTATAATATCCCTGTAAGTACTTAGCGATTATTCCATTTCTTACGCAAAAGGTTGGATCTGGATGGGTAAAGGCAACGAGGATATATTTATCAGAGAGGTCATTTATTTTACTGGTATTTTGTCTATCCCAAAATTTTCTGTTTTCAGAAAAATATTCAAAACTTGAATGGAAGTGTTTTTGTCCTATCATTTTTGAACCAGAATTCTCAACCAAAAAGAGTTCATTTCTTTTACGTCCATCTCAATAATATCATAAACTGATCATCAATTTATTCAACCAACAAAACTTACATTTTTGACACTCCAGGACTTCGGAACTGTAATAAAAACATTGATTGCTTGTAATAATCTGATAATTTTTACTGTAGCAAATCGGGCAGAATTTAATTTGTTTCATATTCTCAGCTTCTGGAGTATGCTCTTTTCACTCTCATATACACGTTTGACTCCGTCTCCAAGCGCTTGCTCAATAATTCTAATATCTCGTATCAATTTTATCGCTCCCGTACTTTCGACAGAAGAGCTATGGTCGCTTCCCCACATATGACGGTCTAATGTAATATGGCGCTCAATAAGGCATGCACCAATAGCAACAGCTGCGTAGGTTGTTTGTAAACCAACCTCATGCCCTGAGTAACCTATTGGAAAATTAAATTCCTTTTTTAAAGTCATAATCATTCTTAAGTTTAGCTCTTTTGGCAGACACGGATAAGTGCTCGTGTTATGAGTAATCAGCAGTCGGGATTGGTCTAAAAGTGAAACGGCATGCCGAATTTCATCCATAGTAGACATCCCACTGGAAAGGATTATTGGTTTGCCAGTTGCATTTATATATTTTAATAAATCATCATTCGTTACAGAAGCCGATGCAATTTTGTAGCATACTGGATTATATTTTTCAATAAAGTCTATCGATGACTTATCCCAGCATGACGCAAACCATGTAATCCCTCGTTCAGCACAGTATCTGTCAATTTCATCATACTCTTTTATACCAAATTCCATTCTGTGTCTATATTCCAAATAAGTCATTTTCCCCCATGGGGTATCACGCATGATAGGCTTCTGTTTTGTTGGAACACATACGTCTGGGTTTCTCTTTTGAAACTTAACTGCATTAAATCCAGCTACCACCGCTAAATCAATTAGTTTCTTTGCTATATTAACATCACCATTATGATTAATTCCAACTTCGGCAATAATATACACAGGGTGTCCATTGCCTACCTTTATTCCACCGATTTCAAATGTTTTCAGCATTTTAGCCTCTCTCCATTTTTAAGAAAATAAAATTTAGTAATTCTCTGATTGCTCCTTTCCCCCCAGATGATTGAAGAATTATTTTCGCACATTTTTTAACTTCATCACAGGCATCATTAACTGCTATTCCACAACCAACATATTGGATACATTCCATATCATTTATATCGTTACCTACATAGATAACATTTTTATGATTGAACTTATTGTCTATTATCCATTTTTTAATAATAGAAAGTTTATTTTTAACATCTGTAATACATTTGATGTTAAGTTTGTCGCAACGTGACTTGACCACTTGATTCGTTTCTGATGAAACAACAACTATGGGAATATTAAAAGACTTTAACGTCATCGATATCCCTAATCCATCACTACGATTACAGATTACCGCCTCTCGACCATCTTCAAAAACCAACACACGATTATCAGTAAAAACTCCATCAAAATCCAAAATGATAGCATCAATGACATCTGGTAATAATTGATATACTTTACGTTGTTGACGCTCAAGAATGAAAGTTTCAGCTATATTTAAATCAATTGGTTCATCAATATCGATAGATCGATTTTCTGGGATTACATGCACTGAGAGTTTTCCAAAAAAGCGATGCTTATGCTTGATTAGTCCGTTCGTTTTCATTACATAAATTGCACCAGTTTCGCTAAATTGAAAATTTATTGATTGTCGCATAGGGCGAAAGCTCTGATCGTGATTTAGTGCCGTTACGTTTCCCATATTGTCGATTGTCCAGAGAAACTGATGAGATTTGGTTACAGCAAATGCCACATCAGCATTGTTATCCAGAAGTGATTGAATTGTCCCATCGATATCCTCTGGTAAAATTAGGGGTGAGGTACATTGTAATAATACAGTTAAATCTGGACAATAACTTTCATTTACCGCCAAATTATCTAATACATGAAGCAGTGCCAACTCTGATGGTGCGTTATCACCGCTGATTTGTGATGGCCTATTTATGACTTCCGCACCGAACTCTTTTGAAATTCTGGCAATCTCTTCATCGTCTGTAGATACTACTGTTCTACAAATGAATGCAGAATTTTTACAATTCTCAATCGTTAATCCAACCAGTGGTTTACCAAGAAGTTTTTTTATATTTTTTCTTGGTATCCCTTTCGAACCACCTCTCGCTGGAATAATAGCAAGGACTTCCAATAAACCTCTCATTCTTTCACTATATATGCTGGAATGTGAGAAATAGGCAATTTATTAATTATATACTTTTTGTCGGCAAGGAATTCATCAACAGCTTTCGTTTCTCCTGGGAAAATTCCGTAATCATCAAACATGACTATGCCACCTCGAACTACTCTATCAAACAAGTTCTCAAGTATTGTTACTGCAGGTTCATAAACATCTGTATCAATATGTAATAAAGCAATCTTTAATTGAGGGTTATTTTTTGTATATTCTGGAACAGTTTGATTTATGTTCCCCTTTACTAATTCGTAATTTGTTGTTTTTTTCCGTTCAAACACTTCTTTTAATTTTTCAACAGAAATTCCTGTTTCACCAGCAGATTCAATAAAAGATTTTAGAAACTTTTTATCTGGATCATATTGACTTTCTGGGAATTTTCCAAATACATCAAAACCTATAATTTTTCTTGAATATGGATTTTCCAGTAGGTCTCGAAAAGTTGCGAATCGAATTAGAGAAGTACCTTTAAAAATTCCACACTCAATGACTTCTCCTGGCAAACTGATTATTTTTTTGTATAACTCATAATGCGCCAAAAGCTTTCCAATTCTACTAACATCGCTAGTTAAATAAAATCCATTTTCATACTCAAATTTTTTTGATAAATCGAACATTATTATGTATTTCGCTTTGTTTTTATTACAACACTTTCGATGGATCAAGACTTAAACCACAAAATTCTTCTACGTCCACATTATGAACTTCATCAGATTCAACAACCCTTTTTATAAATAACTTCATCAAAACATTTTTCTTTTCTTTTCCAAATTCCTTCAAAGTAAATGGCTTTTTTGTTCTTTGAAATTTTATAAGAAATTCAGCTATTTCATTATTAACCTCAATGGTGTTAGCCCATTGAATATTTACTAAATAAAATCCCTTTTCTTTTCTAAATCTCAAACGCTGAGGAACAATAAAATTAGTTTTTAACTCAGTTTCATTACTTAATTTATCCTCATCAATAAATTGAAAGTGTTTTGTGAAATTATTTTTGTCAGTCATTAACGGATCCTGAGCGTTCATTGATCCAAAATACCCGAGAGCAGACATTCTACAACCTGATTCACAAATATCGATATATTTACATCCACAACATTTTGGATTTCTATAACTTTTGTCGTGCCAGTTTGCCATATTATGATAGACTTTTCTAATGCCTATTTCGAAAACATTACCATAGCTCTTTTCTTCATGCACACAACAATGAGATTCACCGTTAGCATTTAAACTCATTCTATGTCCTGCTTGAGCCGGACAACCTCTGCCAACAAAGTCCTTGTACTTTTCAAGGTCACCCAATAAACACAAAGGATAACTAACTAATGTGCCAATCATAATACCAGTATCTTCTTTTACTCTAACAAGTTGATCTAAAACGTATAGAATATCCTCTTTGGTTATTTTGAACTCAGACGGCTCAATTCCGTATTGAGTACTTACAGGGGGAACAGTCCTAGTCCCGAAAATTTTTTGACATCCAAGCTCTCTTACAAACTTACCTGTTTGATATACGTGATTCTTGTTATTTTTACAAACAATCATATTTACACTAATGCGAATATTATTCTTAATTGCAGATTCTATATTCTTTACAATCTTTTTGAAAGCGCCTTTTCTTTGTACCAAATAGTCATTAGTTTCCTCTTCGCAGGAAGTTAGGCTTGTGAGGATGTGATCGACACCTACTGAACACAGGCGTTTGATCATATCGACAGAAGTTACCATTAAATTACTATTTATACTGATTGAGATATTATTTTTAACCAATTGACTACATGCATATTCTAACATTTTAAAATTTAAAAAAGGCTCTCCACCAGTTAGTACAATATGAAATATTCCGCTATCAACAATTTGATCTAGGAGTTGATCAAACCTTTCCTTTGTCATGGATTCTTTTTTGTATCCATCTTCCCTCCAAAAATTATAGCAGTGCCTACATTTTACATTACACTTATCAGTAATTTCTAGATTCAGTGACGTAGGCGCTGAATACAGCTTTTTTTGATTATAACTCATATTCTAACCCCTATTGCTCATAATGCCTTTTATAACTAAAAAAGGTTAGATGTACCGATCATTTTCTTTGGTTTCCATATCACATAAGAATGGGAATCGTCATACATATTGCCAAATTGCTGATGGTGTATTGCCAGTATTTTGATCTTTCCTGCTGTCTCCAATTCCTGTAAACGGGCAAGATAGCCATCTAGATAATTTCTTCTCTTGTGGTATTTAAAGGCGAGGTAATCTGGCAAGTGGTCTTGATTATAGAGTTCACTAATACACTCAACATTAATGCACAGCTCGAAAGATTCTTTCAACAAAAATTGCAGGAAGGCTTCATGATTCCCTCCTATCTGCTCAAGCGCTCCAAAAGTATAAACTGCGCTATTCTCTTCCAGATGTAAATTTACGTCAGGGGCAAAAAAATCAAAATGACGTCCTTCTATCCGCCAGCCAAAATGTTTTGCCAAGAGCCTGATAATTTCCTGCGAAGGTTTTGCCCAATCGAGTCCGTAGAGCTTCTTCTTAGGATAAATACTTGCTAAAAATGCAAGGTGAGTGGCAGGGCCACAACCGAATTCGTAGATAGAATCGACATCTTTCAAATATTTGTTGAATATCCAATTGCGAAAAACCCTGGTACAATTAAGGACAAAGTCCGGATCCATAGGCATCACATATTCACGATTGAGCCGAACCGGGACATTTTTCTTGAAATACTTTGGGACTAGTTTAGAGATATCATATCCGGAATTAATGAAATCCTGAAGATTTTCCGCCCAACCTTTTTCCCATTCCGGCTTTCTTTTCTCTCCAGAGGTACTTAAATCTACTGACTCAGTTTTTTTTAGTATATTAAGTATTATTTTATCTCGATCAGTACCAGAAAGCCTCTCATAGCGAAGATCCACCGTATCTATAATATCTTTGCAACTTTCAGTAATATCATCGGTAGTTGTACCAAATAATCGTGCAAAGTCCGCTAAGGTAACTGTTGGTAAATTATCTTGCCTATACATGACATTGCTCCAATGACTTCCTTCTTTTATTTTCTGAAAGCAAAGTATCGAATTTATTCCTAAATTCTCTCAATTCTTCAAGTTCAAGCTGGTACGGCTTAATATAAAAACGTTTATTATTAGTATAATGGAATCCATCCATACGCCAAAGGTTATTAACGTCAAATTCTTCAATAAAGAGGTTATCCCTTAATGACTGCTCAAACACTGCTGTGCCTGGAAAAGGTATTAAATTCGTTACGTACGTCTCGTCAACGTTTATTTCCTTGACCATGTCATATGTTTCCATAAGTGTTTCCCGTGTATCTTCCGGCATACCAATAATGAAATAGGCCTTAAAATACAAATTCCTATACGCTTTAGCCATTTGTGTAATCTCAAATATCTTTTCCCTTTTCAGATGTTTTCCCATGACCTTATTTCTGATAAAATCAGAACCGCTTTCAATGGCAATTGCCCCTCTTACCCACCCAGCCTGGACCATCATATCCATCACTTCTCTGTCCAGGGCAGACACCATCAACCCATTGGGAGTTTCAAATTGGATGTCAAGATTTCTTTGCATAATTTGCTTACATATTTCCATAATATGCTTTTTATTAATATTGATATTGTCATCCATAAAAGAAAAATGTCTCTGACCGTAGGTATCATAAAGTAATTGTATTTCATCAACAACATGGCCTGGTGATCTGGTTCTTATCTTTGGACCCATGACCAGAAACATAGAGCAAAAATTACATCGCATTGGACAACTCCTGCTGGAAATAATAGGGACTGTCATGTGGAATGATAGCCCTTTTGGGTTGTGCCAATGGGATGTATCATGATAGTAATCTTCAAAATTAATCAAGTCGTAAGCTGGGAATGGAAGCTCTGCGACCTCATGAATAAAAGTTTTTTTGGAATTTACTATAACACTTCCATTTTTTCGATACGCAAAACCTCCAAGCATATCTAATGCCCCATTACCATCTTTTATATAATTTGCCAAGGCCACAATCTGATCCTCACCCTCGCCAATCACTACATAGTCGATGAAATGGCAATTCTTGAGAATCTCGGAAGGATAAATTGTTGGATGCATCCCTCCTATCACAATGGGAATGGTGGGAAAGTGATTCTTGATTGATTCGGAAAGTTTCAGTACTGATGGAAATTGCCCGGAAAAAAGGCATCCTATTCCAATTAAGGATGGTCTAAAGTCAGAAATCTGCTCAGTAATAATGTTATTTAAAAATATATCAGTATTATCAGTAACTATTTCCCACGGTTTATAGGTATTCAAATCCAATATAGTAACCTTAAAATCCGCTCTCTGTAAAACTCCAGCCAAATAGAGTAAGGACGGTGGGGGTATAAATTCTTTATTTGGCATATATCCAGGTATTGGTGGATTGATTAATATAATCCTCATTTGAAATTCCTTCCTACTGAGAGTATATATAAACTTTTCATCATTTTTTGATATTAAGTTGGCTATTCAATTACAGCATATGACATGGTAGAACCAAAAGGTAATCTTTCTATCCTTAGATTGTTTATACCTATCTCCTGCATTACAGCAATTGTTTCACCAGGCCAAACCTCGTGATTTAGTTCATCAAAGGCAATAATTCCACCTTTAGGAATTCTAGTTACCAAATGCTTAAGGGCAACAACTGTGGGTTCGTATATGTCAAAATCAAGATACAATAGGCTAACAACAAGATGTGGGTTTGCCTTTAGAAACTTGGGGAGAGATTCGGCAACGTCACCTTTAACCAATTTGACTTTTTCTATGTGGTTGAGAAAACGGTTTTTGTTATACAAGGTAATGCTTTTTAGCAAATCGTCATAAGTATCTATTGCCAATCCTCCATTTTTCCCCTGAAAAGCAGTGCCAGTATTGTCCATTTCAGAAACTGATACAAAACCTGCAAAAGTGTCAAAACCGATGATATTTCTCAGATGATTCAAGGGTTCAAAAATTTCACTTAACTGCGCCCATGCCATTAAACCGCCTCCATAGAGAACACCACACTCAACGATTGAACCGTGAACATGCAGAACCTTTCTAAAAAGCTCATACCGGCAAAGGAATTTCCTCAAATCCTGCGTTGGCACGTATTTGGTAAAATTCTGCAATTTCTCGACATTGCTACCAATGCTGTTTGAAAAATAATCTTCCAAACTAACCCGGAATTGAATTTCATTTGTTGTTGTCCTTGATGGTTCCAAAAACCGTGATGGATCTTGAAGAGTCATAGTTTACCTTCTTTGCTTGGCAGTATTGTCATAAAAGATATTGTTTTCATATATCAGTTTAATCCTTGCCTTTTCTTCAGCATTCAGTGCATCCAGACTGCTGGCAA
>Ga0209212_1008933_pt1 | contig 10613 bp, 11 predicted proteins | sample RifGroC2_FD_183996 | JGI IMG/M metagenome (GOLD analysis project Ga0209212, IMG submission 183996) | Groundwater microbial communities from Rifle, Colorado, USA - Groundwater C2 (SPAdes) (version 2) | ecosystem: Environmental > Aquatic > Deep subsurface > Groundwater | place: Rifle, Colorado... | reverse complement strand
CTTCAACAAACTGGAGTTCGGCGATATCGGCGGCATCCCGCGCCTGCTGGACGTGGGGCAGTGCAACGACGCCTATTCCGCGGTGCAGATCGCCCTGGCGCTGGCCGGTGCCTTCAACTGCGGGGTCAACGAACTGCCGCTTTCCTTCATACTCTCCTGGTACGAGCAGAAGGCCCATGTCATCCTGCTCTCCCTGCTGCATCTGGGGATCAAGGACATCAAGCTGGGACCGGCGCTGCCGGCATACCTTTCGCCCAACGTGCTGAACTTCCTGGTGCAGAACTTCAACATCGGCCAGATCGGCGACGTCCAAGCCGACCTGAGGGCCAGCCTGGGGCAGTAAAGGGCGAGGTCGAAGCAAGCTGAACTAAAAGGGTGGCGCCCCTTTTTTCTTGCCCGCAGTGAAAGGGGGTCCGTTATCTTTCCCATTTGGACCCCCAGCCAAGGGTATGAATGTAGCTGAGCGGGGAGCCAACTCAAGATTATTTAATTGATAGTCGCAAAATTAACGTGTTATATTTCTGCCGCTCATGGGAGCCCGACAGCAGGGGTTATGATGATGGACCGCATGGTGGTGGAGGGGAACGTCCCCTCCCCCCTTTATTTAATGACGAGGAGGAGTTATGAAGAAATTTGTGAGTATTTTTGTAGTGGCGGCGATGGTTGCAGGTTTGCAGTCGGGATGCGCCAGCATCGTCAGCAAGTCCAACTGGCCGGTAACTGTGCAGAGTAATCCTGCTGGTGCCAAGTGCGTCGTGGTGAAGGCCGATGGCGTTCAAATTCATGCAGGCGAGACACCAATGACCTTAACGCTGGACGCTTCTGACGGCTTTTTCTCGTCCGCGAAGTACGCCGTAAAATGCACGAATGACGGTTATCAGCCTTCTTCTTCGGAATTGTCAGCCCATTTGAATGGCTGGTACGTCGGTAATATCGTGTTTGGCGGGTTGATTGGCATACTCATTGTCGATCCGGCCACTGGTGCGATGTGGAAGCTGGATGAAACACATGTTGTCAACATGGCAAAAAATGATGCTACCGCTGCTGCCATATCGACACCCAGCCTGGCCAAGCCTTCTGTCCAATAGCAGCAATAGGCAATAAGGGGGGCGCCCCCAATTATGGGGGCGCCAACCCGTCCCATTGGTCCTGGTGACAATGGACAACCGTTCGAGCAACTAAAGTGACTCAAAAACGTCCCTCCCACACGCGCTATTTGTACCCGCCAAATCAGTGTACGATCGGGAAGCCTCCAACTTTTTCCAGGGCCTTGTTAGGTCGCCCGGCAGCAACTTTTGTTCCCAAAAAGGGAAAATTATCATTGATGAGGTAGTGGGACTGTTATACAATAGACACTGACATTCGAAGGGAAGCGACAGGAGTTCCACGGTCGTATTTAGTGGATTTCGTCTCAAGGGGGCAATTGGAAAATGAGAGTGATTGCCAAACGAGCCCTTCGTGAATTTTGGGAAAGATTTCCCGAGGTGGAGGATCCTCTCAAGACGTGGTACGCGTTGGCTGAGAATGCTACTTGGCAAAATCCTGCAGAGATAAAAGCGCAGTTTCGCAATGCCAGCATACTCAAAGATAGCCGCGTGGTCTTAAATATCTGCGGCAACAAATACAGGTTGGTGACGAAAATAAGCTATAAACATGGCGTCATTCGGATCCGGTTCGTGGGCACTCACAAGGAATATGATGCGGTTGATGCCGAGGTGATATGATGATCCACAAAGTGATCAAAGACGAAAGCGATTATGAGGCAGCCTTGTCCCGTATAGATGAGTTGATGGATGCCGATCCGGAGACTCCGGAAGGGGATGAACTTGAGTTGCTGGTGGCCCTGGTCGAGCTTTATGAGAAAAAAGCGCACCCGATTGACCTGCCTGATCCCATTGAAGCAGTAAAATTCTGCATGGATCAGATGGGACTAAAGCAGAAGGATCTGATCCCCTTTATCGGCAGTCGCAGCAAGGTATCGGAAGTCTTATCGCGCCAGCGGCCCTTAAGCATTGGCATGATCCGCAAGTTGCACGAAGGATTAGGTATTCCGGCAGATGTGCTGATCAAGGAGCCGACCATTCAAAGTGCCTCGCCACTGGAAGATCTCCGGCGCGAGATGACTCATGGCTGAGCTCGCTCACGCCCCATTTTCGATAGCTTAGGGTTAAAGGGGACAAGGGTTAAAGGGGACAGGCACCTGCGGAGCCTGTCCCCCGGGTTCCGCCTACTCCGAGGCTCCCTCCTGGACCGGCTTCAAAGTCAACAGGTGCCAGACGGTGATCACCACTCCCAAGAGAAAGATCAGCCCGACGCCGAAGGCGATCCGGAACCAGAGCATCATGGTGAGATGGGCTGTGCTGTAGCCTATGTCCAGGAAGCGCTCCAGATAGGTCTGCAGCACGCCGGCTACTCCGAACACCAGCCCCAGCGTGAACATGGCGATGCTGGTGGTCCAGAAGCCCCATTTCCCCAGGCGGTCCTGATATCTGCGGATGTTCTTCATGCGCGGCAGCGCAAAGTAGAAGATGGTCAGGTTCAACAGCGCGTAGGCGCCGAAGAAGGCCAGATGGCCGTGGGACACGGTGACCTGGCTGCCGTGGGTGTAGTAGTTGACCGGGGGAAGGGTGTGCATGAAGCCCCAGAGCCCGGCGCCGACCAGGTGGTAGATGGCGAGGCCGACGATGTAGTACCAGGTGAGCGGGTTGATGATCTCGTTCTTACGCTCGCGCACGTGCATCCAGGTGTCGACCACCATGAGCACGATGGGCAGAGGTTCCAGTGCGCTGAATATGCCACCCCACCAGAGCCAGTAGTCGGGAGCGCCGATCCAGTAGTAATGATGACCTGTGCCGACGATGCCGGTGAACAGGAACAGTCCGGTTTCCACGTAGAGCCATTTCTCGACGACCTTGCGCTCCACCCCGGTCACTTCCATGATGATGAAGGCCATGATCGACGCGGTGACTATCTCCCAGGCCCCTTCCACCCAGAGATGGATGACCCACCACCAATAGTAGTAATCGGTGTTCAGGTTCCGGTAAAAAGGCATGCCGAACAGGTACATGAGCGCCAGGAAGGTCACCCCGCCCAGAAGCATCCACTGCAGCGCCGATTTCTCCTTGGCCTGAATGATGGTCATGGCCACGTTGGCGATGAAAAGGAGCGCCGCCACCACGATCAGCGCGTTCAGCGGGAAGGGGATCTCCAGAAGCGGCTTGCCCCGGGTCCAGCCGAACAGGAAGCCGACCACGGCGGTGACCGCGGCGGAGGCGAAGATGACGAGCTGCAGGTAGGCGATCTTGGTGCTGTACAGTTCACGGTTGCATTCCATCGGGAGGATGAAATAGGTGCCTCCCATGAAGCCCAGTAGCATCCAGGCCACCAGCACGTTGGTATGGATGGCCCGGGCGGTGCTGAAGGGAAAGACGTCGACCAGCTCCTGGGGGAGGGTAAAGGCATAGTTGATGGACAGCCACAGACCCATGATCACTTGCAGAATGAAAAGCACCAGGGCGAGCCGCATGTACCACAGGGAAACCCTCTGACTCTCATAGCGGATCATTGGCGCACCTCCTTGCCGGTTTTCAGGTTCAGTATGAAATCGGCGATCACTTCGGCCGTTTGCCGGCTCAGGCTCTGGGGAGGCATGGCGGAGCCCGGTCTAACCGAGGCGGGATCGAGCATGTACCGGATCAGCGTTTCCCGGTCGTAGGTGATGCGATTGGCGATGATGGCGAAATCGCCGCCGACGTTGCGGCCCTGGTGCTCGAAGCTGTGGCAGCCGCCGCAAGCACCCATGACTATGTGCACCTTTTCCAGCTTTTGCGGCTGGGACTCCCGCAGCTTGTAGGCCTCCACGAACTTCTCGTCCTGCGGCGGCCAGTGACGGTTCTCGATCTCGCCCACCCACTGCAGGAAGGCGACCAGCTGTTTCACCTCCGGCTCGGTCACCCCCATCTGCGGCATCTTGCGGAACGAGTTGCGGTACATCACCTCCGGGTGCAGCACGATGGAGCTGATGTTGTTCGCACCCAGACGGTAGAAGGCCTTGGTCATGTCGGGGGCGTAGTAGGCTCCGAAGCCCAGGATGGTGTGACAGTCGTTGCAGTTGTACTTGTGCCAGACCTTCTTCCCCGCCACCACCTCCTCGGTCAGTTTGTCCGTGTGGGTCAATTTTGGGGTCTGAGCGTGGAAGTCGTAGGTCATCCAGAGGAAGATCGCTGCTGAGGATAGGGTGCCCAGCCAGAAGATGAGACGAGCCGTTTTACCGGTCATACCTGCCTCCTTCTCTTTTGTTCGCGTCCTCTAATGTGACGCATAAAGCAGAAGGTTAACCTTGGACGGCGGGATGTCAAATCTTTACGGTTATCTGAGAGAAGGGCATTGCGCGTCGGAGCGCTACCGGCCTCCTGCGCCAAAAGTGGCTTTGGCTACGGCGGCCGGACGCGCAGGCCGGTCAAGGGAGGGGGGAATCCGTCTGTGACGTCAGGGGGAGGGGCGGTATCTGGGGACGGCTATGACTCGTCGGAGTTGATGCGGCACTTGAAGGGGCAAAGCGAGACGGCTGCGGCTACCGCCCACAATAAGGCGAAAATACAGACTATGGCTACCATGGTTCCTCCGGGCGAGGCAGGAGCCTCGCCAATACGTTATACGTTTATACGTTCTCAAGCTGGCGCTTGTAACCAGATGCATCTACAACAACTCCCGCCCCTAAAGATGACGAGAGCTATACGAGCCCCCCTCCCGTTCAGTGGGGGAACTGGGACTAAAACTCCCTCCCCTTCAAGGGGAGGGTTGGGGTGGGGATGGGGGCCGTATCTGGGGCCGGACCCGTCATCTAGAGCCTTGCCGCCTTGGGAAACAGGATGTTGTTCTCCAGATGGACATGCTTGTGCAGGTCGTCCTCAAATTCCTTCAGCTTCTTGTAGGTGACCACAAAGGTGTTGCAGACCCCTTCGGGCACGAGGTAGTCCTTCGCCAGGCTGCGGATGGCGTGGGTTGCGGCGCCGATTTCGTCGTGGTCATGGCCCAGGGAGGCCAGCACCTTCCCCAGTTCCTCGATATCGCCGCTGTCCGGTGCCGCACCCTCTTTTTTCCGGGCGGCGATCTTCTTGATGGCCGGAAAAAGCCGCTCTTCTTCATCGCGCAGATGCTGTGCCATGTCCCGGGCGATCTTGTCGAAGACATCCGCGATCTCGATCACCTCCGGGTGGAGCGCGCCGTGTACCTGCGCGATCTTCCGCGCGTAGGAGGCGATGACGTCGGTGTTTTCCTTGAGGTAGACATGGTGGGTGTTGACGATGTAGTCCGCCAGGAAGGGGAGATCCCAAGCCGAGTAGTTCTGGCTCCGGTCCAAAGGCTCCGCCACGACCTGCTCCAGCTCTCGCTGCAGCTGGGCCGCATCGATATCTTTCTCCCGGCAGGCTGTCGCTACCGTAACATTCCCGCCGCAGCAAAAATCGATGCCGTATTTCTGGAAGACCTGGGCAGTGCGGAAATCTCCTGCGACGACATCGCCTATGGTAATGGATGCTTCGTTCATGGCTTGGCTCCTTTGGCAGGTCACCGGGGTCCAGCCGGTGCGGCCCGTTTGCTACGATGGTTGTGACTGCGCGGCCTGAGCGCCGCTTGGTGCGGCTGCCGTCCGTAAAGCCATGGTAACACCGGGAGCTGTAAAGATTATGATCCAGGTCAAGTAAACGAAGGTTGTTATACGGGATAAGATGGGGGCGGACATACCCCTCCCCCTTCAAGGGGGAGGTAGGGAGGGGTATGGGGATGGTGGGGTGCAGCCAGACGTGAGCGCGGAGAGTGATCAACCCTCTCGGCAGCTATAACTATAACTATATGCTCGGGATACCGGCAGCGGTGACGAACCTTCCGATGGCCCGGTCCGTGTTGGAAATATGGTCCACGAGCCAGTTGGTTATGAATATGGTCATGGAGGAAACGAGGGGCGGGGTCGCCCCTTCGTTTTTCAGCCGTTCCTTCAGCTTGGCGACTTCGACCGCGAAAGACTGGTGCTTCTCACGGTGTCTCAGGTAATCCGGGTAGCCGACCCGCTGCATCAGTTTTTCTTCTTCATTGAAGTGGGTGATGGCGTAGGCTTCGAGGAACCAGAACAGGCGATAGATGCCATCCGCGCTCATCTCCGTCTCGCAGGCCCCCAGGAAGGCGTTGAATTTCTCGAAGAGTAGTTTGTGCTGGATGTCGACCTCCAGCACCCCGATGGAAAGAGATTCTTGCCACTCGACCAAGATGATACCCCCGCGCGTTTAATTTCCGTTGCCGTTTTTAGCTCCGAACTTTTATAACGTAAATCGGCGCAGCATATCAATAAATTTAATTATTTCTTGTCAGGGTTGATCTTCTGTAAGTAATTTTGAAAAGCTGTGGGCACGGGCGATTCGACCTCTTCAAACCATTTGCCAAGAGATCACATATCATGTTATTCACTTTTAGCCAGCTGCTGTGTTGTTAATGGCTGGAAAATTGGTTAGTTGTAACGTGAAATTGTTCTGATCCGGATCTGGGCAGTTGGCCTGTCCGGTTGCCGGTGGCTTTGAACAGAGGGAGTTTGTAGTGGCACGAAAGGGTAAGGCGGTAAACAGACGTAAGCCATCTCCGGGTGGCCGGAAGCCGGTTGTTGCACTTTTGGTGGTCGTCGCGTTTATCGCGCTCGCCTTTTTGCTGCTGGAGCACTTCAAAAAAACAGCTCCTCCCGAGAAACCGGTCGCCGGGGCGGACCAGACCCAGCGCCTGCCGCTGCCGCAGCGCGCCGCCACCCAGCAGAAACTCTCCTCGGCCTCTGTTCCGGCCGCCAAGCCGCACCTTGCGGTGAGACCGCTGCCCAAAGGTCCCGGCCAAGTCGCCATCATAATCGACGACATGGGGAGCAGCATGAAGGAGTTGCAGGCCTTTCTCTCCATCGATCTTCCCATCACCTTTTCCGTGATCCCAAGCCTGGCCCACGCCAAGGAGGTGTCGGAGGGGGCTCACAAGGCGGGCGCCGAGGTGATGGTGCACATGCCGATGGAGCCCGAGGGGTACCCGAAGCAGCCCCTGGAAAAGATAGGGCTGTTGCTCAAGATGGAGAATGAGGAAATCCAGCAGCGGCTTACCGGCTACTTCCGCACCGTCCCTTATGCCGTGGGCGCCAACAACCACATGGGATCGCGTTTCACCCAGAACGCCGAGAAGATGGACGTGGTGCTGAAGGTACTGAAGGGAAAGGGTCTCTTCTTCGTGGACAGCAAGACTTCGCCTGCTTCGGTGGGATATGACAGGGCCCGCGCCTTGGGGCTTGTCTGCGGGGCGCGCCAGGTGTTCCTGGACAACGTGCAGGACGAGGTGGCGATTACCGCGCAACTGGCGCAGGCGGCGGCCATCGCCAGGAAGAAGGGTTCGGCCATCGCCATCTGCCATCCGCACCCCGCCACCATCCGGGCCTTGCAACAGGCGATGCCCGAGCTGGCAAAAAGCGGCATAACCTTCGTGTACGCTTCAGCGCTTACTAAAGGCGGTGAAAGGTGAAAGGTGAAAGGTCCTTTCACCTTTCACCGCCTTTTACAGCTGGGCGGCGATCCGCTTTTTCACCTTGACCAACTCCCGGTAATTCTCCTCAACCAGTATCGACGCCGGATTCTCTCCGCTGACCGGATGCACCATCAGGAACGCATCCCTTAGTTCTCCCTCGTATCCCGCCAGAGTGCCTTCCACGATGCCGGTAAAGCCGTCGCGCTCCGCCCCACGGGCCAGCGGGTAGGTCTTCTTGAGCAGATGCCCGCCGCTCATGTCGAAGCGATGGAAGTCGATGGTCCCGGCCCCCTCTCCACTGCCGGGATTGAGCACGAACACGGACTCGCGCGCCGTGTGCGCTATCATCATCCTGGTCGGGTCGTCGAGGGGGAGCTCCCGCTCGATCCGGAAGACGGCCGAGATCAGGAAGCCGGTGAAGCAGTCGGATTCCATGTAGCCGTTGGCGGCGCCGTCCGAGCTCTCGCAGTAGTAGGAGACCTGCGAATCCTGCTTGAGCTCCTTACCGCAGACCAGGCACTCGCTCTTAAGCCCGGTGAGCCTGCCGAAGTACGCCTCTTTCTTGCGCTGATCTTCTTCCTTCTGCCAATTGTCGAACAAAAGCGCCCGCGGCTCGGTGGTGTCGTAGTACTCCTTGATCGCGGTCTGCCCCAGCGCGGTGAACTGGCTGTAGACGTCGGTGCCGCGCCCATGGGTCAGGATGGGGTAGATCCTGCCGTCGGGGTTGGTGTTGAGACTCTCCACCTTGGGACTCTTCGAGATGAAGGTGTCCGAGCAGCGATAACCGCGGTTGATGGCGAACGCCTTCAAAAGCGTCTTCTGATCCTTGAAAAGCCCCTCGAACTTGATGCGCTCGTCGATCAGGCAGGGGATGAGGGTGAGGCTCTTGCGGTCCAGTCCCCGCTTGTCGAACAGCTCGAAGATGTTCCGGCAGTTGTCCATGCTGGCCATGTCCTTGATCGGGACCAGCACCCGGTCCGCGGCGTAGAGCGCGTTCTGGGTCATGATGTCCAGGTCCGGACGGGTGTCGACGATCACGATCCCCGGGATGTTGGACATCGCCAGGAGACGGGCCAGCACCATCGGTCCCCTGAGGGAACCTTTCAGGTCGGGAAGGGCGTTGGAGGAGGGGATGTAGCTCACCCCGTACTGCCCGGTGTGCAAAAGCTCGCTCCCCGGGGTCTCCAGCAGCAGGTCGGCCACGCTGCCGGAAAGCTTCTGTCCCTTGATGGAGAACATCTTATCGACGGTAAAGTGGTTGTCGAAGGATAAGATGGATACCGGGAGGTTTTCGTCGAGCGCCTTCAGGAAGATGGCGAGGTTCGTTGCCAGAGTTGTCTTGCCCACCCCCCCCTTTTCGGAGGAGACGGTGATCACGTACGGGTAATTTTTCATGGCGCGCATACTATCATTGACCGGTCCTGACGGTCAACCGGTTTGACAGTGTGAGAAGGGCGTGTTAGAACGGCAAAATCTGTGGAAGGTGAATGGTGAATGGTGAATGGTGAATGGTGAATGGTGAATGGTGAATGGTGAATGGTGAATGGTGAATGGTGAATGGTGAATGGTGAATGCGCCTTCCGGTATCATGCGTGGCTGTGTCAGGGCGGGGCGTCGCTTTTGACTGACGCCTATAGGTTTGTTCCACCATTCACCTTTCACCATTCACCTTTCACAGGTTTAGGAGGTTTCCGTGCAACTGTTCAAGGAGCGGCGCGTACTGACCGTGAGCGCGCTCACCGCGCTGGTGCGCGACCTTTTGGAGGAGAACTTCGACCAGGTCTGGGTCGAGGGGGAGATCTCCAACCTCGCCTGCCCCCAGTCGGGACACTGCTACTTCACCCTCAAGGACGCGGGGGCACAACTGCGCTGCGTCATGTTCCGCAGCGCCTTCCGCACCCTCAAGTTCACCCCCAAGGACGGCATGCGGGTGCTCACCCGCGGCCGCCTGACCCTGTTCGAACCGCGCGGCGAGTACCAACTGGTGGCCGACTACCTGGAGCCCCAGGGAATCGGAGGGTTGCAGCTGGCCTTCATCCAGCTCAAGGAGAAGCTCGCCAAAGAGGGGCTCTTCTCCGAGCTGCACAAAAAGGAGATCCCCAAGCTGCCGCGCAGGATCGGCATCGTGACCTCCCCGACCGGCGCCGCCATAAGGGATATCCTCACCGTCCTGTCGCGCCGCTTCGCCAACGTGGAGCTGCTCATCGCCCCGGTCCGGGTCCAGGGTGAGGGGGCTGCGGGGGAGATCGCCCAGGCCATCGACGACCTGAACCGGTTGGGGAACATTGACGTCATGATCGCGGGGCGCGGCGGCGGCTCGCTAGAGGACCTTTGGGCCTTCAACGAGGAGGTCGTGGCGCGGGCCATCTTCCGCTCCAGGATCCCGGTGATTTCCGCCGTGGGGCATGAAATCGACTTCACCATCGCCGACTTCGTGGCCGACCTGCGCGCCGCGACCCCGTCGGCCGCGGCGGAGCTGGTGGTGCGCAGCAAGAAAGAACTGATGGCGGAGCTTGAGGCGCTGACCCACCGCCTGGAGCTGTATCAGATGCGCCGGATCGAGCGGCTGCGCGGCCAGGTGGTCTCGCTGAGCCGGGCGGTAACCGATCCCAGCCGGATACTCGGGCACCTGTCCCAGCGGGTCGATGCCCTGGACGCGCGGCTGGCGCGCGAGACCGGGCTTATCCTGGACAAGTATGGCGAGAGGATCGTGAACCTGTCGGCCCGGCTCTCCCGGCAGAGCCCGGCGCTCACCCTGCAGCGCACTTCGGACCGGCTCGACGCGCTCTCTTTGCGCCTGGAGCACGCCATGATGCGCCGGCTCACCTGCGCCGCCGAGGGCTTGAGGCTCGCCAGCGGGACCTTGAACGCCGTCTCCCCGCTCGCCACCTTGTCGCGCGGCTACAGCATCACGCGCAAGCTTCCCGGGCGCTCCGTGGTCAGGTACAGTCGGGAGCTCCAGGCGGGAGACCGCCTGGAGCTCTCCTTCGCCGCGGGCGGTGCGCTCTGCCGGGTCGAGGAGACGCTGGGCCTCCAAGTTCCCCCTCCCTTGACGGGAGGGGGCTAGGGGG
>Ga0209212_1008931_pt1 | contig 10614 bp, 1 predicted proteins | sample RifGroC2_FD_183996 | JGI IMG/M metagenome (GOLD analysis project Ga0209212, IMG submission 183996) | Groundwater microbial communities from Rifle, Colorado, USA - Groundwater C2 (SPAdes) (version 2) | ecosystem: Environmental > Aquatic > Deep subsurface > Groundwater | place: Rifle, Colorado... | reverse complement strand
GGGTCGTCGGCGACCGCGGTAAAGGCCCCGCCCATGGAGACGGCACGCGCTCCCGCGCCTATCTTAAGGAAGGCCGCGGAAGTGGAACCGGCGTCGGGGTGGATCTTCGCGGCATAAGCAGGGAGGGAGTTCAGCGCCAGAAACTGCGCGACAAGGGCAGACAGAACGACCGCGCCTTGTTTCCGCCAAACAAAGCCGCTCCGTAAAAAGTTAAACCTGCCGTTCAATTTCATACATCCCTCTTGACTCCCGACTCCCGACTCCCGACTTTCGACTTTCGACTTTCGACTTTTGATTTTCGATTTCTTAATGTATTACCGCCAGCTTCTTGGTGACGACCTTGCCGCCGGAAGCGCTTTCTGCGTTCACCCTGTAGACGTAGACGCCGCTGGCGATATTCCTTATGTCCCAGGTTATTTCCGAGGTGAGCCCCGCCGGGCAGTTGATCTTCGAGAGTTTCGCCACTTTTTCTCCGGCCACGTTATAGACCTCTATCTCGATGGAAGCCTTGTCGGCCACATAGAACTTAAAGGTAAGGGAGTCTCCCCTCGCCGGGTTGGGATAGGTATAGACAGCGTTGGCCGTCAGCAGCGCGCCGGACGGCACATACTGCATTATCCTGAAAACCGAGAACGAATCCGTCTCGGCCTTCACCTTATTCGCCGCCGCCAGGACCTCTGAAGTGTCGAGCAGCATCCAGTTGGAGCCTGAAAGTTTGTACAGCCTCAGGTTCTCCTCTTCCAGGCCGGCTATTTCCGCGTCGGTGTAAGGCAGCACGACCTCCGCCGGGGAGGTCAGGCGCGTGCCGGGGTTCTCGAATTTGATCTCGTAAACCACGCCGGTGGGCCTGTACTGCGTGTTGGCCTTGGCGGAAGAAAGCGGCTGGTACGTGGCGGGATTAAGGCGGGTGACGAGTATATTGTCGTTCTGGTTCACGGCGTTGCGGGGAATATCGACTTCCGCGCCGTCAGCCAGGCGAACGGTCCCGCCCTGCTCCGCGTCGAAGAAACGCCAATTGTCGGCCGAGATACCGTGAACTTCGGCGGTCATGGTGGAATTATTGGTGCTGTCGAAGGCGGCTACCGCGTAATAATATTTCAGGTTCACCGCCGCGTCGGCGTCCATATAGCCGGTTTCTCCGGCGGCGGAGGAGGCGTACGGCGCGCTGGAAACATACTGCCCCGCCGCGCGGGAGCGGAAGATACGATAGCCGTAAACGTCGCCCGCTCCGGCGCCGTCGTCGGGGGAAAGCGTCCAGGTCAGCGTCAGCCTGCCGCCGTGGTCCCCGCCGGCGTCGCTGACGGCCAACTCCGAGGGAGCGCCCGGCGCCACAAGGTCCAGCGTGGCCATCGCTGTCGCCGGATTGGACAGCGCGGAGTCGTTGCCGTTAAGATCCCAGGCTTTCAGGGAGAGATAATAGGTCACGCCGCCGAACAGCCCGGAGACCTCCTCGGACTCGGCTGAGCCGTAAGCCCCCGATACGGGCCTGGAGCTTTTCCAGAGATAAGCCCCGGAGAAACCGGCCCAGTTAAAAGCGGCATAAGTGGAATAGCGTATCTCGTAATGCGAGGCCGCCCCTACCTCCCCGTCGTTGCCCGGCGCGGTCCAGGCCAGCTGCACGCGCCCGCCCAGCTGGCCCTGCACTGCCGAAAGGTCAGTCACCGCCGAGGGGTCGGTTCCGTCGCTTGAGGGGTTCTCGTTGGACGAGGCGGCCGAAGCCTGCGGGGAATCGGCCGACTCCACCCACCCGTCGAAAGCCCTTATCCTGTAATAGAAGACGGTCCCGGTGACGGCGGTCGAGTCCACATATGAGACTGCCGGGGCTAACGTCTCAGCGAGCAGGGCGTAGTCCGCGCCGGTGCTCCTGTATATCCTGTAGGCGGTCACCCCCGCGCCGGGAGAGGCCGTCCAGTCCAGTTTTATCTTATTGCCGCTGTCCGCCGGAACGTCGGCAGCCGACAGCAAGGCCGGCGGCTGCGGGCGGTGGTTAACCCGCAATTCGAGCAAAGCCGTGTTGACGGTCGAGGCCGGGGGCGTCTCCTGCGCCGTCAGCTTAAGGTAATAAAGACCGTTGGTGAGGGCAGAGGTATCCCAGTCGGCCAGCAGCGCGCCCTGAAGCTCCGCCGAGACCGCGCTGGAAACCACGGTGGTCCAGGCCGGGGAGGCGGAAACAGCCGCGTATTGAAGCAGGTAGCCGCTCAGCGCGGGGTTCCTTATATACCCCCTTACCGGTACGGTGCCGCTGATTATCTCCTGCGGGGCCGGGGAGGAGAAGGAGGCCGCGCGTTCCGCGCGCCAGGCCATCAGGCTGCCGCCGTGCGTGCCGATATAGAGCATGCCGTTGGACACGGCGGGGGAGGAGAAGGTGTAGGTGGACAACAGCACCTGCTGCAGCTGCGCGCCGGCGGTGGAGAAAAAGACCAGCCTTCCGTCCGCGGTCCCGGCGCAGATGACGCCGTTGGCCAAAGCCGGCGAGGACATGAGGCCCAGGTCGGAAACATTCCCCAGCGTAGGGGAACTGGCCCAGACCCCCTCCAGTCCTGAGCGGGACAGCGCCATCAAATAATGCGGCGCCGAGCCCGCGCCCATATAGATATTGTCACCGTCCAGCAGGGGCGAGGTGACGCCCATCCAGCCTTCCCCGCCGGACTGCGGCTCAAGCGGTCCGGAAACGCCAAGCTGGCTGCCGTCCGCGGCGGAAAGGGAGAAAAGCCGCCGCTCGTCGCGGCCGGGAACGGCGTATACGGAGCCGCTGGAGACGGCCAGCGCCGCCATGCCGTAGCTGCCGCCTATGCTCTGGTAATAGCCGGCCCCCGGCCAGGCCGCGGCGCCGGTTTCCGCGTCCACGGCGTAAGCCCGACCGTCGTTGGCGCCGAAGAACACCCTCTCCCCGTCGGAGGAGGGCGACGAATCCACCGGCTGGCCGCCCGGCAGGGCCGTCCTTTTCTCAAAAAGCAGCGCCCCTGTGGCGGCGCTGAAAACTTTGAGCGAATTCCTGGGCAGCCCCACCCCCGCGTAAACCCTGCCGTCGAGGTAAAGCGGGGAAGAGACCGAGGTTCCGCCGAGTTCGGCGGCCCACAGCACGGCCCCGCTCAGCCTGTCCAGGGCGTAAAGCCGGCCATCCATGGAAGGGATAAAGACCCCTGCGCTGGAGACGGCCGGGGAGGCGTCCACCCAGCCGTCGGTGGAATAATCCCAGACAAGCTCTCCCGTGCGGGCGTCCAGCGCGTACACGCTGCCGGAACGCGCGCCGAAAAAGACCTTGCCGTCGTAAACGGCCGGGCTGGAGAGGACGTCGCCCTGCACCTGGAAAGTCCAGGCCGGCGTGAAGGGCGGGTAGGCCTGCTCGGCCGTAAAGCCGGTGCGCGCGGCGTCGCCCCTGAACATGGGCCAGTCCGCGGAAAGAACCGGCGAGCGCAGAACGCAAAGAACAAAGAGCAAAAGCGTTACCGGCCCGGAAATCCTCCGGGGCAGTCCCAGCATAAATAAAACAGCGTTTCTCTTCATATTCCTCTCCACCGCCTTAAACGCCTTCGCTCTTTACGCTTCCGGCCTATACGGTCTTCTTCACGGGCCGATACTCAGCACGTAAGTCTTGCCGTCGCCGGAACCCGTTATAAGCACCCTGTTCTCTATGTCCGCTACGGGGTCGGCCCTGACGGGGCCGCCGGTGGCCACAGGCCAGCCGTCGCGCAGCTGGCCGGTATTCGCGTTGACCGCGTAGATATAGCTGTCGTCGCAGCCGAAATAGACGTAATCCTCCCCAAGCCCGACGAAGCTGCCGGGCACCAGCACCGGCGAGGACCGGATCTGGCCGTTGGCCTGGAAAGTCCAGGCCTCGGCGCCCGTGACGGCGTCTATCTTGTGCAGCCTGCCGGCGTCGTCTCCCACAAAAACATACTTCGTCCCGCCCAGCGGCCAGATGAAAGGAGACGAATAAAGCGGGGAGAACAAGTCCACGTAGCCGAGGGCCGGCCAGCCTGTCGGGATGCTCGCCAGGTTGGCAGCCACCCTGGAATAGAGCCGGCCGTCGGTGGAAGCCAGGTAAAGATTGTTATTGGCGCCGCCGTAGCCGGCGTCTACGTACGGGGAAGACCTGATAGCTGCGCCGGTCTGGAAGGAGGTATCCACGTAGCCGTCACCGGTCCTGAAGGTCACCATCTTGCCGTTGTCGAGGCCTATCCAGCCGCGGTTGACGTCCGTACGGTCGTCTATGGACAGTGTCCCCACGATCGGGGCGTCTATACTGGAACTGAAAGTCCAATCGGCGCAGTTCAGGCCGTCGGAAACATTGAGGCAGTAGATCTTGCCGTCCAGGGTGCCCAGGTAGAGGCGCTCGCCTATGACCATTACGCTGGAGCGCACGGCGGAACCGAGGCTGCGCTTCCAGACCTGGGAGACGCCGGAACCGTTGTCCTGCACCCGGTAGATATCGCCGTTATCGTTGGCAAAATAGACCTGGGGAGCGCCGCTGGGCCAGGGCACCGTCGGCCCGTTCCTTATGGGCGAGGCGGGGGACGGGGTGAACGCCCACTTGAACGTGCCGTCGCCGTTGAGCGCGCGCAGCACGCCGTCGGTGGCGGGGGAGTAGACCGTGCTGCTGCCCGCGTTGGTATAATAATCGGCCGGCGCTTCCACCGAGGTGGGCTCCGGAGGCGTGTAAGGCCAGGAGGTCCCGGCCGGCGCGGAGGACGGGGCTATGGCGGTCACCGAGGAACTCTCGATCCCGGCCGCCGCCGGCAGCAGCTGCGCGAAGTCGGAAGGCCCGTCCCTCACGGTCAGTTCCGTATCGGCCCTGAACCTCAGCCTGAACACGTTGACGGCCTGCGAGGCGGCGTCCGCCTTCATCATGACCACCGCGTAGAAGGTGGCGGTGGAAGCGGCCGCCACCGAATTCGCGGCGGCGCCGGGATCGGCCGCCGGTATAATCTGCGTTCCAAAAGCGTCCAGGGAGATATCGCCGTTGCCGACGTAGGCCGCGGTATCGGTGTCTATGGCCGGCTCATAGATCCCGGGCAGGCCTGAAGCGGAATCCCTGGCTATATAGACGGCGTCGAACAGGGCGGAGGCCTTCGCGGTGTCTAACGGGTTGAGATCCGCGTCGTAGAAACGCAGCGAAGCCGAGGCCAGCTCGACGCTGTTATAGCCGGAGGGGCTGTTATTGGAGACATAGAAGAGGGCCAGGTCGTCGGAAGCGCCCTGGTTTACGCGCGCCGGGGCGGTGGTGGAAGCGGAAACGGTATGAACGCTGGCGTCGTAAGTAACCGCGGCCAGCGCCAGCTGCGGGGCCGAGCCGGAGGCGGAGTCGCTGTTGAGCAGCAGGCGGTAAACCGCGTTATGGACAAGGGCATGGCCGTCCTGGTCGGCGAACGAAACTCCGGCCTGGGCCGTGGACTGGGCCGCCAGCGAGGCCAGGTCGAAGCCTATGTCGCCCAGCCGGTAGAGATGCGGAGAGTAGTTGTCGGCGGCGCCTCCGGTCCGGATAAGCGCGATATTATCGGCGGTCCCGCCGGAGGAGTCGGCGCCGAGGGTCAGGAGCAGCGGGAACAGCCGCGGCAGCTTCTGGCCTTCGGCCGGGTAGGCGAGCGTATTGGCCGCGCCGGAGCCCGCGCCGTTATTCCTGGACAACGGGGTGGCCGCGGCCAGCGAGGCGAAATCGGAGGCGTCGGAGCCGGTGTCGGCGCCTTCCGCCGGCTGCCTGCCTATGGAATAAGCCGCGTTGGCGACAGCGTAAGCCGCCGCGGACACCTGCGCGGCCTTGTAATTATACAGGCTGTAGCTGGTCCCGCTCTGCCAGGTAACGCGGTCCACGGTCTGCCCGACGGCGTTCTCAAGGGAAAGATAATCCCCGGCAGCGTTCAGCCCCCCGGTCCCGAAGGCCGACTGCCAGGACAACTGGTCGTCGCTGATCGAAGAGAAAACCAGCAGTGAATAATTCCCGGCATATATCTTGCGGGTGAACGTGAACTTCACCGCGTTGGAATTCCTGAGCGAATAGCCGCTGAGCGTGGGGGTATCCGCGCCGGTGTTAAAGAGTTCCACGAACTCGGAAGAAAGCGTCCCGTAGGCGGCCTCGTTTATTTTGACCAGGTCCGTGCTTATGGCGTTGGCGTAGCCCCTCGTCGGGGTCGGGTCCGCCTCGAAGAAGTCGGCGTTGCCGTCCTCTATCCTGGAGAAGGACTGGCTGGCTTCGAGATAAGGCCACTGTACCCTGTCTATGAGCACGCCGGAGGGATCTTTCAGCAGCAGGTGGTAGCTCTGAGCGCCGTTGAGGTTGAATGAAACGGTGCTTACAAAATGTGCGTTCACGCTGCTCCTGTCTACGGCCGCGCCGGTCCAGACCGTCACCTCGGGGCCCGGCAGGTCTATGGTGCCCTGGTCATAGACCAGCGTCCAGCCGGTCAGGTTGAACGTGCTGGCGGTGTTGTTGAAGAGCTCCACCCAGTCGTCGACGGCGGCCGCGCCGGAAGGATAGACCTCGTTGATATACACATTGGCCGTCTGCGGCAGGCTGGAAGGCACGTTGGAGATGGCCGAAGTGCTGCCCGCCTTGTCATAGGTCTTTACCGCGAAGTAATAGGTCTTACCTGCCTCGAACCCGTAAAGCACCTTCGATTCCGTAACGCCGGCGCCCTGCGGGACCCAGGCCTGGGCGTAAACGCCCGCGGAGTCGAACAGGGCCGCGGTTATATTGTAGGTGGCCGCCCTGACCAGATAGCCGCCCTGCGCGTTATCATTGAGCGCCCCGTCGTCGCCCGGCGCGGGCCATTCCAGCTTCACCGAGCCCCTGACCGGGCCGGGAGAGGCCGCAAGCGCGGTTATATCGGCCGGGGCCTGGGTGTCTTTAAGCACTTTAAAGGCGTCAACGAGCGTGGCGCTGGAAGAAGCCCAGTCCCAGACCCGCACCGTGATATAGTTCGTGCCGTGGGCCAGCAGGCCGAAGTTCATACCCCAGTCCGCGCTATAGGAGTTGCCCACGCCGGTGCCGGAGGAGATAACAGCGTTGTCCACCGCGTTGGCCCCGGTCTGGGCGGCCCCGGTCCAGGCGGAATATGTAATGGATGAGATCTGCGCCCCGCCGGAGTCGGCAAAGTCCACGTCGTAGATGTTCCCCGCGTCCGCGCTGCGCCAGGCCGGATCGAAGCCGGCTGCCAGGTTGTTGGTTATAGTCGGGACCGTAGTGTCCTTCCTGACGTAGAAGGCGTCCACCGCGGAGTTGGAGATGTTGCCCACATTGTCCAGCGCCCGCACCGACACATAGCTCTGGCCCTGCGGCAGTATGTTGAAGGTGCCGGCGGCCAGCGGCCAGTCGGTGGCGTAGGAATCCAGGTTTATGCCCGTCACCTGGTCCGTCCAGTCCTGCAGCAGGGCGCCGCCCAGGCCGGCCGCGGAATGGACCTTGGTCTGGACGCGGGCCAGCCTGGAGCCGCCGGAGTCCGTGGCGTCGACGTTATAGTAGGCGCTGGCGTTGCGCCAGTCGTCGTCGCCGGCCTGGTTGTCCGCCGCGGTGGGCGGCACTATGTCGTGCCTGTCGAAGTCCGCCGCGGCGAATTCATAGATATGACCCGAGCCGCTCTGTTCATGCAGAGCATTGGCGGAGGCCCCGGCGGCTGCCCAGGCAGAGCCGTTCCAGACCGTGCTCCTGACGTCGTTAGCCGGCCCGTCGACTCCCAGCGCGGTTATATTATCGGTGTTAGGGTCCGGTATCAGCGAGAGCCAGGTTATGCTGCCGGCGAACACCGTGTTATTGTTGGTGGCCGTCACCGACGGGCTGGCGGGGCTCCAGGTCCCGGCGGACCAGGTAATCCAGTCAAATTTATTATCGGTAGCGCCGGCGTCATCCACCGCCACGGCCAGCAGTTGCCCGGACTGGGACTCCCAGGCGCAGTCGGTCATCCTGTAGCCCGTCCCGCTCATCGCCGTATCTTCCGTAGGCAGGGCGGACCAGGCCTCGGCGCCGGCGGGGCGCCAGACGGCCATGTTCCAGTCCATATCCCCGTCGAGCGAGGTGAAGCCTATCCTGTTGGAAACAGGATCGGAGCAGAGACGTATCCAGTTAGCGCCCGCCGTAGCGGCCAGGGCCGGACCGGCGGTCGGAGCGCCCCAGGTGGAGGCGGAATACCACTTGCGGTAACTGGTGCCGGTGCCGGTGCCCCACAGCACCAGGGCGTCCCCGGTCTGCGTCTCCCAGGCGGCGTCGAAGCTCTCCTTCGTGGCTATGGAACCGGCCGCCGTCAGGTTGACATTGTCTATCCAGGCCGAGCCGTTCCAGACCGCGGCCGAGATGTCGGAATTAGCGTCCAGCGCTGTCAGCAGTATCCTGTCGGTACCGGGCATGGACTTGAGCCGCACCCAGTTCACGGTGCCGGTAAGCGAGGTCAGCGGCAGGCTGGCCGGGCCAACCGCCCAAACCGAGGCCGAGGCGGACCAGACGGCGTAGGTCACGGCGCCCAGGGTGCCGTTATAGTAGGCGGTCATCACCCTGCCGGTCAGGTTCTCGGTGGCCATATCGAAGCGGCGCGTGACCGAACCGCCAGGGGCGGGCGCGGGAGAAAGGGCGGTGTCGGACCAGGCCGAGCCGTTCCACTTGAGCACTTTCATGGAATTATCGGAATAAAGCAGCCCGGCCAGCTTCTGGTTCGCCACCAGGGGCACGGAGCGCAGCACGGACCAGCGGATGATAGAGCCTGAAATGCCGCTGTCGGCCTCGGAACTCCAGTTGGGCGGAACCCAGGTCTGGTATTTCAGGTTGGTGGAATTGTCCCCGTAGATCACCATGCCGTCGGCCGCGCCGGCAGGGGCCGCGGTGCCCACGATCACGTTGGAGATAGGCCCGGTATTACCGGCCTCGTCCACGGCCTTGATGGCGATGGAATAGGTGGCGCCGGGGGTCAGGCCGTCCATGACCCTGGCCTCGGCCTGGCCGTCGGCCAGCGGCGTCCAGGTCTGCGTGTAGGAAGAGACAGTGGGCGCGCTGAAATTGCCTGCGTTCACGGCGAAGGTGGCGTAGCGCACGATATAGGCCTGCGCCGTACCCGCGCTGGCTACCCCCGCCACACCCTCGCCCGGGGCCGTCCAGAAAAGGTTTACCTGCCCCTGGAAATCGCCCTGCAGCGAACTGAAGTCGGAGACGGTCTCGGGCGCGGTAAGGTCCAGCCCGGCATAGGTGGAGGTCAGGTTGGACAACGCCCCGGCGTTACCGGCCTTGTCCACGGCCTTCACCGCGGCGTAATACGTCACCGAGGGGGTCAGGCCGGTTATGATGATGCCCTCCCCCTGCCCTGCGGCCTTCGGGGTCAGCGTGGAAGCGAATACGCTCACGGCGTTAAAGTTACCGTCGTTGATCACGTCGGTGTGGTAGCGTATCATGTAATAGCTGGCGGAGCCGGCCAGGGCATTATCGCCGACGGCGGTCCAGTAGACGTTCAGTTTCCCCTCGTCGGCGGCGGCCGGCGGCGTTGCGGCGGAAAGCGTGGTGATGCCCGACGGGGCTGCGGTGTCCTTAAGAATATAGAACAGGTCGACAGCGGCCGAGGACTGGTTCAGGGCGTCCCAGGCGGTGACGCTTATATAGTTGGTCCCGGCCGCCAGCAGGGTAAAGGCCGCGTCGGTCGGGCCCCAGTCCGCGGTGTAGGAGGCGATTGGCGCCCCGCTGAAGATCTGCGAGGAGGCCACGACGTTGGCTCCGGTCCTGCCGGGCCCGGTCCAGGCCTCGTAAGCCGCGCTGGAGAGACCGATGCCGCCGTCCGCGAAGTCCACGTTGAAAACGCCGCCCGGATTCAGCTTGTACCAGGTGGTATCGCCGGCCTGGAGGTCGGTCATGGACGGGGCGGCGGTGTCCTTCTTGAGATAGAAGGCGTCCACGAGCTCCGTCAGATTGCCGGCCTTGTCCCAGGCCCTGACCGTGACATAGTTGAAGCCCTGCGCGGCGTTATTGAAGTCCGCGCTCCAGTCCGTAGTGTACGTAAGCAGGCCGGTGGAGGCGAAGATCTGCGTCCAGCCCAGCGACTGCGAGCCGCCGGCCGCCGGCTGCGTCCAGGCCGCGTAAGCCGCGCTGGACACCCTGGAGCCGTAGTCGGAGAAGTCGGCGTTATAGAGAGTGCCCGCCGCCGAGCGCCAGGCGTCGTCGCCGGCCTGGCTGTCGGTTATGAGCGCCGGCGTGGTGTCCTTCAGTATCCTGAAGGCGTCCGCCAGCGTGAACGAAGAACCGGCGTAGTCGAAAGCCCGTAGCGAAATATAATTGGTGGCGCTGTCGGTCAGCGCGTCCCAGACCCCGGCGGCCAGCGGCCAGTTATCGCTGTAAGCGGCGGAGTCCAGGCCAAGCGTATTGTCCGTCCAGTCCGGCGTGTAAGGTCCGGCGCCGGGCGTGGTGGAGGCCCTGAGCTGGAATTTCTGCAGGAGCGCGCCGCCGGTATCGGTGAAGTCCGCGTCATAGAGACCCGTGTTGAGGCCGCGCCAGTCGAACTCCCCGGCCTGGGCCGACGAGGCAGCGGGCGCCGTAGTGTCCTTGAAGATCCTGAAGGCGTCGATCAGCGTGCCCGTGGTGCCGGCCACGTCCCAGGCCCGCACCGAGACATAATTAGTGCCTTCCGGCAGCAGGTCCCAGGCCGCCTG
>Ga0209212_1008930_pt1 | contig 10617 bp, 10 predicted proteins | sample RifGroC2_FD_183996 | JGI IMG/M metagenome (GOLD analysis project Ga0209212, IMG submission 183996) | Groundwater microbial communities from Rifle, Colorado, USA - Groundwater C2 (SPAdes) (version 2) | ecosystem: Environmental > Aquatic > Deep subsurface > Groundwater | place: Rifle, Colorado... | reverse complement strand
CTGTCCACGGTCCGTGAATCATCGTAGCACTGCGTAATGATGTCCGTGGACGTATGAATGAGCTTGCGGAGGACCGATTTTTCCCGCACGATCCGGGCGTGGTATTTGATGTTCGCCGCCGTGGGCACCAGGCTGACCAGCGTTGCCAGATACGAGGCGCCGCCGACCCCTTCCATGGTCGTCTTGCCGCGCAGGTTGTCGCTCAGCGTGACCAGATCGATGGCCTCGCGGGCAACGTGCATATCGAGCATGATCTGGAATATCCTACGGTGGGAATCCTTGTAGAAATCGTCCGGGGAAAGAACGTCGACCACTTTGTTGATCGAGTCGTTCTCGATCAGGATGGCACCCAGGACCATCTGCTCGGCATCGACATTCTGAGGAGGAAGTTTCTGCAGGGACACTTCGGTCTGGATGGACATGGGTCGGCCTCAAAATACGGAAAATAAAGAAGCCAGAAGTCAGAAGTCAGAAGTCAGAATTTACATCCTGCCTGCCGACCCCCATCTCCTGGCTCCTGACTCCTGGCTTCTTGTCGTTCGGTGCTACTCTTCTCCGATGACCGACACTTTGAAATCCGCAGTGACGTCGGAGTGCAATTTGACGGTGATCATAAAGTCGCCCAACCGCTTGATGGGCTCATCGAGCACGAGCTTGCGCTTGTCGATCACGACGCCCTGGGCCTTCATGGCCTCAACAATGTCCATGGAGGTAACGGACCCGAAGAGCTTGCCTTCTTCACCGACCTTCGCCTTGATCGTCACCGAGAGGCTCTTGATCCGGTCTGCATCGGCAGCAGCTTCCTTTTTCAGCTTCCGAAGACGGTCGGAAACCATCTTCTTTGCATGGTTCATGGCATTGAGATTCTTGGGAGTAGCTTCAATGGCCTTTTTTCCGGGCACCAGGAAGTTCCTGGCATAACCGTCAGCCACCTTAACGAGATCGCCGATCTTTCCTAATTTATCAATATCTTCTCTTAATATTACCTGCATTGCGATACAACTCCTTTCGAACGGTTAAATGGTGGCACGATACTACCAGAAACCGGGGTAAGGTGTCAACAAGAATTGCGCCGGAGAGTAACTCAGGTGGTCAGGCTGAAGGCTGAAGTATGATAACGTACAACGTGGTCCGCAAACCCTTCCACCTTCGGCCTACTTACCTGAATAATTACTGTCCACCTTTTTCTTGAGCTCATGCAGCTTGTTCATGGCGTCCAGCGGGGTCATGTTGTCGAGATTTAGATCGGCGATCTCCTTAAAAAGCAGCCCTGCCTCGCTGGCGAACAGCCCCAGTTGCGGCTCCGGCCCTTTCGCGGACATTCCTTTTTTCGAGGCCCGCCCGGCGGTTCCCGGTCTGCCATATCCTGCATTGTCGTGCGATGCCGCAACCGGCTCACCCAGTTCATTGAACTCGGCCTTTTCCAGGTTGGCCAGCACCTCCTTGGCGCGCTGGATCACGCTCCGGGGAAGACCTGCTAGCCGGGCGACCTGGATGCCGTAGGATTTGTCAGCCCCGCCCTCGACCACCTTGCGGAGAAAGATGATCTGGTCGTTCCATTCCTTGATGGCGACCGTGTAGTTCTTCACCCGGTCCATGGTGAGCGCCAGTTCGGTCAGCTCATGGTAATGCGTGGCAAAGAGCGTCCTGGCCCGTATCTTCGTATGGATATGCTCGGCGACAGCCCAGGCGATGCTGATCCCGTCGAAAGTGCTCGTACCGCGGCCGATCTCGTCGAGGATGATGAGGCTCCGGTCCGTGGCATTGTTCAGGATATTGGCGGTCTCGTTCATCTCGACCATGAACGTGCTCTGGCCGCGGGTGATGAAGTCCGACGCCCCGACGCGCGTAAAGACCCGGTCCGCGATGCCAATCTGCGCTTCCTTGGCAGGAACGAAACTGCCCATCTGCGCCATGAGCGTGATCACCGCCACCTGCCGCATGTAGGTGGATTTGCCCGCCATGTTCGGACCGGTCAGGATGATCAGCTGGTTCTCTTCGCTGTCCAGCAGAGTGTCGTTCGCGATGAACCGCTCTTCCGGCGTAAGCAGCTCCACCACGGGGTGCCTGCCTTCGGTGATCTTCAGGATATCGCCGTCGATGATCATTGGACGGGTATAATTGTTCTTTGCCGCTGCTTCAGCGAGCGACACAAGGCAGTCGAGGACCGCGAGCCGCCGCGCCATGTCCTGGATCCTGACGCACGAAGCAGCCACCGTTTCGCGCACCTGCTGGAACAACCGGTACTCCAGGTCGAGGATCTTCTCTTCGGCGCCGAGAACCTTTTCCTCGTATTCCTTGAGTTCGGGAGTAATGAACCGTTCCGCGTTCGCCAGCGTCTGTTTGCGGATAAAATCCTGCGGCACATTGGCGAGGTTGGTCCTGGTCACTTCGATGTAATACCCGAAGACGCGGTTGTAGCTCACCTTGAGCGAGCCGATGCCGGTGCGCTCCCGTTCCCGCAGTTCGATGCCGGCGATCCAGCCCTTGCCTTCGGAGCTGATGGAGCGAAGCTCGTCAAGCTCCTTGCTGTGTCCTTTTTTTATGAGTCTGCCTTCGCGCAGGGTATAGGGAGGGTCATCGTGGATGGCGCTTTCGATCACCTCATGGACTTCCGCGAGGTCGTCCCAGTCCGCGGACATATCATAGATCAGGCGGGAATTGCATCGTGACAGGAGCTTATGGATCTCCGGCAGCGAGGTAAAGGACTGTTTCAGCGCAAGCAGGTCGCGGGCGTTGGCCGCGCCGAGCGAAACGCGGCTGATCAGGCGCTCCAGGTCGTAGACCGTGCCGAGCGCGGTCCGGAGGTCCGAGCGGAATTGATGGTCGTTCTTGAACTCCGCTACAACATCGAGCCGCCGCTCGATCTCTGCTGCATCCATGAGCGGGTTCAGGAGCCATTCGCGCAGCTTTCTGCCTCCCATGGACGTGACCGTGTGGTCGAGCACGGAAAGGAGCGTCCCCCGGGCGGAACCGTCATAGATGTTCCTGACCAGCTCCAGGTTGCGCTGGCAGGACGCATCGAGGACCATGTGCTCATGGGCCCTGAAGGGCGTCATCCTGCGGATGTTCGCCAAAGCGGTCTTCTGCGTTTCCTCGATATAGCGGAGCGCGGCGCCGGAGGCGGCAATGCCGGCCTTCATACCGCTGCAGCCGAACCCTTCAAGCGATGCGACCTTGAAGTGGTCCAGGAGCGCACGGTACGCGGTCTCGTAGTCAAAGGTCCAGTCATCGCAGCCGTTGATCGCTTGCGTATACTGGCGGAGCAGGCCTGAAAGCCCCGGAGTGGGCTGGTAAGCCCGCGGCAGTACGATCTCGCGGGGGGTGAACCGGGCAAGCATGGTATCCAGCTCCGCAAGGTTCTCAGCTCCGTCTATTTCAGCGACAGAAAAATCACCAGTCGAGATATCGAGGAACGAAAGACCGAACCCGTTCTTCGCGGGATAGAGGGAGGCGAGATAATTATTGTCCTTGGCATCAAGCAGGTTGGAGTCAAGCACCGTTCCGGGCGTCACGACCCTGATCACTTCGCGCTTCACGATCCCCTTGGCCAGCTTCGGGTCCTCCACCTGCTCGCATACCGCGACCTTGAAGCCGCGGCGGATAAGCTTTGCGATATACCCGTCCACCGCATGATAGGGAAATCCGCAGAGCGGCGTCTCGATGCCTTTGGACTTGTTCCGCGCCGTCAGCGTGATCTCCAGGACCTTGGACGCGGTCACTGCGTCCTGGTCGAACATCTCATAGAAATCGCCCATGCGGAACAGCAGGATCGCGTCCAGGTGCTGGCGCTTGATCTCGCGGTATTGTTTCATTAAGGGAGTTAGATCGGTCATATTTTTTTGAAGCAGAAGCCAGGAGTCAGGAGCCAGGAGTCCGGAGTTTTTCAAAATAGGGACGCAACTGCGCATAGGTACCTTCAAGCAGTTGGGGCACGACGCGGGTCTCATCGAACACCGTAAGGTAGCTCGTATCGCCGTTCCAGCGCGGGACGATCTGAATATGGAGATGCTCGGGAATGCCTGCTCCTGCGGATTTTCCGATATTGATCCCGACATTGAAGCCTTCGGGCTTCATGGCCTGCTTCAGGATGTTCACCGATGCCTGGGTGACCTTCATAAGATCGGTGAGCTCATCTGCAGGCAGCTTATCGATATCGGACTCATGGGTATTGGGTACAATGAGAAGATGGCCGTTGTTATAAGGGTAAAGGTTCATGATCACAAAGGAATGCGTGCCGCGGTACAGAATGTAGTTCTTGCGGTCGTCATTCTTTTTTGCTTCTTCGCACAGGATGCATCCCGTATGTTTTTTTATGTTATTCAAGATGTAACTCATGCGCCAGGGGGTCCAAAGACGGTCCATAGGTTCAGTGATCAGGAGCCAGGACAGTAGTGAGAATTCAGGAACCCAGGAGAAGCAGTACTGAACCCTGGACCCCGGACCCTGAACCCTGCCCTTCCCTCTACCCTTTCTTGATTTTATTCATCTCGGCCATGACCTTTTTGATATCTTCCCATACGAGCTTTTTATCCCCCGGGGTCCTGAGCAGATATGCCGGATGGAAGGTGGGCATGAGCGGGATACCCTGATAGGTCTGCCAGGTGCCGCGCAGCGACGTTATCCCCGCTTTGGTCTTGAGCAGTGTTTTAACGGCCACGTTACCGAGCGCAACAATGACTTGCGGCCGGATCGCCTGGAGCTGCTTGATCAGAAAGGGCTCGCATGCCTCGATCTCGTCCGGCTCGGGGTTCCGGTTCCCCGGCGGCCTGCATTTCACGATATTGCAGATGTACACATCCTCGCGTTTCAGCCCCATGCCCTTGACAATGATGTCCGTCAGCAGTTGACCAGCAGCGCCCACAAAGGGCCTTCCCTGCTGGTCCTCTTCCTGCCCCGGCCCCTCGCCGATAAAAACAAGCTTTGCCTCCGGATTTCCCTCGCCGAAAACAATGGCATTTCTGCCCTTACTCAGCTTGCACCGTGTACATTCACCCAGTTCCTCGCGAACCAGTGTGAGTGTGCCTGACGAGGCTGGTGGGGACAGCGCTACCGTGGAGTCTTTTCTTGCAGGTTCCTGAGGCGCAGGTTCTGCTGCCCTTACCGATTTAACAACCGGCTGCGGAACGAGCGCCGCAGTAGAAACAGGCACGGCAAGTGATTCAACAACAGTGACCCCAAGCGCCTTCTGGTATTCAAGATGGGTCCGCACTTGGGTCACTATTTCCAGGAGTTCCTGCTGAATATCATTCACAAAAGATGCCCCATGCCTTAAAAACATTTACTACCCGTCACTTTACATTTGAGCTGTACGGGTGAGCTGTACGGGCGGGTTTCAAACCCGCCCCTACGACCTACTCTAATTCCCCCACTTCAACTTCGTCCGCAGGATCTCATAATAACTTTTTGTGGGGTGTTTGATCAGCTTCATCTTGAACCGCGACTTTTTGATCTCCACCACGTCGTTCGGCAGCAGCGGGAACCCGATCTGGCCGTCAAGCGTGAGCAGCACATCTTCACTTTGCGAGGTGAGGCAGACCGTGACCACCACATTGTCCGGCAAAGCTATGGGCCTGTTCGAGAGTGTATGGGGACAGATAGGCGTTACGACAAAACAATGGAGCGTGGGATGCACGATCGGCCCGCCGGCGGACAAAGAATACGCGGTGGATCCCGTGGGCGTGGCAATGATCAACCCGTCAGCCCTGAGCGTGGTCAGGAGGCCGTCATCCACCGAGACCCTGAGCTCCATCATGCGTGCCAGGGCGCCCTTGTTGATCACCGCATCGTTCAGCACGCGGTACCGGGACAGGCGCTTGCCGTCGCGCAGCACGCTCGCCGTGAGCATGATCCGGTCCTCGGTCGCGAGCTTTCCTGCAATGGCCTTCTCAAGGTTATCGTACAGTTCATCCAGCGATACTTCGGCCATGAACCCCAGGCTTCCCAGATTGACGCCGAAGATCGGCACATCGCGATGCGCGTCAGCGACGAGCCGCGACGCGGACAAGAGCGTACCGTCTCCGCCGAGCACGATCAGCATTTCAACGAGCGAGGGGATCGATTCCCGGTCGTAACCCTCCATCCTGATGGCCGCGGCAGTATCGTTGTCGATGAAGACCTTCTTGCCGTGCGACTCGAGCCAGGCCGCCAGCTTTTTGGCAGCCTTCTGCGCTTCCGGGATGTTCTTTGCGATGATGCCGATTTTTTTCATGGTCCTTCGTATCCGTTCCAGCCGACAGGCCTGCCCGCCCTTACAGCGTTCCGTCCTTTTTCAGGTCCGCCTGCAGATCCACCAGCAGATTCTCGTACCGTTCACCCTCTACCAGGAACCCTATCTCGCGGCTGTTCTGATTTACCGAGGAAAGATATACGCTGAGGCACTCCGTGGGCAGCTCATTTTCTGCCCGTTCTGCCCACTCAATGACCGTTACGCCATCGGAATCAATATATTTTCCGAATCCTATGCCTTCCAGCTCCCCGGGATCGTTTAAGCGGTAGAGATCCATATGATAGAAAGGAACACGCCCCTGGTACTCGTTCACCAGGGTGAAGGTAGGGCTCGTGATGTACTTCTCCTTCACTTCGAGCCCCAAAGCAATGCCATAGGAAAAGCTCGTTTTTCCCGCGCCAAGATCGCCGTACAGACAGACAGTGTCCCCGGCGGCAAGCCGCGCTCCGAGCATCCGGCCCACATGCCAGGTCTGCTCCGGACTCGTCGTGACCACGCTGAACATTACTCGGCCTGCCGTGCCACAGCCTTGACCACGTCGCGCTTGCCTACAATCCCGACCATTTTCCCGTTCTTGACCACCGGCAGCAGGTGGGTCTTTTTTTCGTCCATGATCGTCGCAATGTCCACGAGCGTCGTGTCTTCGGTGACCGTCAGGACCTTGCGCGAACAGATATCCCCGGCCCTGGTCGCGGTAATGCGCTTCACTTCCGCTTCGAACTTTTTCGAACTTTCGAGATAAATAGCCGCATCGAGAAAGCTGACCACGGTCGGGATGTGGAGCCGTTTATTCTGGCTGATGAGGTCGTTCTCGGTCACGATACCGTACAACTCGCCTTTCTCGTCCACCACCGGCACTCCGCTTATCTGGTGTTTGACCAGGAGGGACGCCAGTTCTTCGATGGAGGTCTCGGGTTTTACCGTAACAACATCCTTGGTCATAATATCTTTTGCGGTCAGCATAGCGTCATCACCTCTGATTGTATTTTTGCATCATTATTTGAACCTGATCAGGTCAACCCCTTATCCAGAGATTGCGTAGATTTCACCGATCAGACCAGTCCGGAATTTTATAGTTTTAAATCTGCGTCCATCTGAGTAATCTGCGGACAAAAGGTTTTTTCTCTGGTGTAAGGCATTTCTATGTTCTGCTGTGATCCAATTCACACCCATGCATGGTCTCGTGTATGGCTGCACGTATTTTCTCGATCAGGTCCCCGGCGATCATGCCCATTTCGCCTTTTTCTTTTGCAGCCAGATCGCCGGCAAGTCCGTGCAGGTATACGCCGAGACAGGCTGCCTGGGACGCGGTGTAGCCCTGCGCAAGGAGGCTGCCGATCACCCCGGTCAGCACATCGCCCGTGCCGCCGGTGGCCATGCCGGGATTGCCCGTGGAATTGATGAAAACCCTGCCGTCCGGGGTCGCGATCACCGTACCCGCGCCCTTCAGCACCAACGTTACCTTATATTTCATGGCGAAACCGGTTGCACAGCTGACCCGGTCTTTTTGGACATCGCTCGATGAGCTGCCCAGGAGCCTGGCCATTTCGCCGGGATGAGGCGTCATGACGATGGGCGTCTTCACCTTCTTGAGGATGTCCAGAGAGCCGACGAGAGCGTTCAGTCCATCGGCATCGACCACCATGGGGATGGTCAGCCGCTGAACAAGGTTCCGTACGACCTGAACTGTTTCATAATGGGTCGAAAGGCCGGGGCCGATGATGCAGGCATTCATGCTGCCCGCGCTTTTAAGCAGTTCCACATCGGATCCGATCCCCAGCGTGCCTTCTATGCTCTCTGCCGAGGGCACACCCATGGCCTCGACGAGCTGCGCCTGGACGATCGGAACAAGACTGTGCGGAGTTGCCACGCTCACCAGCCCTGCACCGGTCCGGAGCGCGCCGCGCGCAGTCATGATGGCCGCGCCGGTCTTGCCCGGCGATCCGGCCACGACCAGCAGATGGCCGAACGTTCCCTTGTGCGCGTCGCGGTCCCTCTGGTGAAGAAGCCCCCCTGCTGTTTCCGCAGTCAGGTAGCCCGCTGCGATTTTCTCTTTATCGATCACCTCGGTCGGAATACCGATATCCACGACCCGGACCTCACCGGCATAGGTTGCGCCGGGATAGAGCACCAGGCCGCGTTTCAGTGCCGCCATGGTGACCGTCAAATCGGCCCTGACCGCTGTGTCCATGACCTCACCGGTATCAGCATTGATGCCGGTGGGGATATCGACGGCGACCACGGGCTTGCCGGACGCGTTCATCAGTTCCGCTGCAAAGGCGTAGACCCCTTTGAGCGGGCTCGAAAGCCCCACGCCAAGCATGGCATCGACAACGATATGGGACCAGTCCACCACGTCGGAGATATCACGAACCGATGCGTTCTGAGCGAGTTCCACATCCATCTTGCGCAGCGTGAAAAGATTGGCCTTGGCTTCCCCTTTTAAAACACCGAAGGACGCGAGCAGCGCGACGCGTACGGCAATGCCGCGGATACTGAGGCGGCGGGCCAGCGCCAGGCCGTCGCCGCCGTTATTGCCCTTGCCGCAAATTATGGCCACACGCATGCCGGACAGGCCGTCAAAGAAACGATCCATCTCAGCCATTACCCCGGCTGCGGCGTTCTCCATCAGGACCGACCCGGAGATGCCGAAGTCCTTGATCGCCCTGCGGTCAATGTTCCTGATCTGTTGTGCGGTGACGATCTTCATAAATAGATATCCCTGACTCGGGCAAGCCGAAAGCAAAAGCATCTCTCGCAAAACTCGCAAAGGACGCCAAGAAAACCCAAAGCCACGGCTTTTTTTGCTTTTAAAACCAAAAGACTCCTGGTTCTAAGGTTTCCTTTGCGAACTTTGCGAGAGACATTCTTGTCCCTAATATTTTCAAAATGTTTTCCTACTGCCGCTCCGCGTGTTCACTGGGCGCATGGGATGCGCTCCCGACAAGCACCACCTGCGCCACAGCATACCCTTCATCGTGGGAATAGCTGAGGAGTATCTGTTTCACGCCCTTGAGGTCCATGAGGTCCTTGACCCTGCCGGCGATGTTGACAATGGGGCCGCCGCCCTCACCGTGGAGCACTTCCATATCGGTCCATTTCACACCAGCACTCCAGCCGGTGCCGATGGCTTTGAGCACCGCTTCTTTTGCCGCAAACCGTCCCGCGTAATGTTGCGCGGGAAACTTCTGCTTTGAGCAGTACTCCTGCTCACGTTCGGTGAAAACCCGCTCCAGAAAACCGGGATGATTTTTCCCGGCCTTGTCGATGCGGTCGATCTTGACAAGATCTACCCCGATTCCAACGATCATGTCCCCCCCATTTTGAATAAAAATCAAATTTCAAAAAACAAATTCCAAATAAGCTCCAATTTTCAAGCCACTATTTCCAAACGTTTTGAATTTAGAATTTGTCGTTTGGAATTTATTTATCATTTGTTATTTGGTGCTTGATGTTTGACGGTTGTAATTGGTGCTTGTCATTTGGTTCCTATGAGGGCGATCATTTCCCGGACAGCGCGCTCAAGCCCCACCAGCGACGCGCGCGAAATGATGCTGTGCCCGATGTTCAGCTCCTCCACTTCGGGGATCCGTGCGATGGGCTTTACGTTCACATAATTGAGTCCGTGTCCCGCGCCCACACGCAGACCCAGGCTCGCAGCGAGCTTCGCGGCTTCAACGATCTTGTCGAACTCACGGGCGCGGTCCCGGTCGGTCCTGGCATTCGCATAGGTGCCGGTATGGACCTCTACCCAGTCGGCGCCGGCTTTCTTTGATGCGGCGATCTGTTGGTCATCGGGGTCCACAAAGAGGCTGACGCTGATATGACCCTGCTTGAGGCGTCCGATATAGTCGGTAAGAAAAGCGATACGGGAAGCAACTTCGAGACCTCCCTCGGTGGTCAGTTCTTCCCGCTTCTCCGGCACCAGTGTCGTGATCTCGGGTTTCACCTCGAGCGCAATGCGCTGCATCTCGTCCGTGGCGGCCATCTCGAGGTTCAGCTTGGTCTGCACGGTCTGGCGCAGCAGCCGCAGGTCGCGGTCCTGGATATGCCGCCGGTCCTCGCGCAGATGAACGATGATCCCTTCGGCGCCGGCCAGATCGGCAAGCACGGCCGCTGCCACGGGATCCGGCTCCATCCCCCGCCGCGCCTGGCGCAGCGTGGCAATATGATCAACGTTCACAGAAAGCCTTGGCAAAGCTCGTATCCTCCTCGTTGCTGTTTTTTTGATATTAGCATCTCTCCTGTAAAATATCCAGAAATTTGTATTTGCTTCCTACGTTGCACCGTCAAAGGGAACGGCCTTGACCGCACCTGGTGTCTCTGATATAGTAACGCAATCAACGCTCTTACCCAGGAGGTAGCCATATGGTCCGCATATTAAAATG
>Ga0209212_1008926_pt1 | contig 10622 bp, 11 predicted proteins | sample RifGroC2_FD_183996 | JGI IMG/M metagenome (GOLD analysis project Ga0209212, IMG submission 183996) | Groundwater microbial communities from Rifle, Colorado, USA - Groundwater C2 (SPAdes) (version 2) | ecosystem: Environmental > Aquatic > Deep subsurface > Groundwater | place: Rifle, Colorado... | reverse complement strand
ACGCGAAAACCGCGAGGGTGCGCGGGTGCTGATCATCACCGACCGCACCGAACTGGACGAACAGATCGAGAAGGTGTTCAAGGGCGTCAATCAGAAAATCTACCGCACCAAAAACAGCGACGACTTGATCGACAAGCTGAACGGCACCACCGAATCGCTGCTCTGCTCGCTGGTACACAAGTTTGGCCGTCAGGGCAATGGCGAGGCGGAGGGGGATGAAGGAACCAAGGCTTTCATCGAATCCATCCAGAAGCTGCCTTCGGACTTCAAGGCCAAGGGCGACATCCATGTGTTCGTGGATGAGTGCCACCGCACCCAATCGGGCGATTTGCACAAGGCGATGAAGGCGCTGCTGCCCAATGCGATTTTCATCGGTTTCACCGGCACGCCGCTGTTGAAAGCGGACAAGCAGAAGAGCATCGAGGTGTTCGGGCGCTATATCCATACCTACAAGTTCGATCAGGCGGTGCGCGAGGGCGTGGTGCTGGATTTGCGCTACGAGGCGCGAGACATCGATCAGACGCTGACCAACAAGGACAAGGTCGACCAGTGGTTTGAGGCCAAGACCAAAGGGCTGAACGATCTGGCTCGGGCGCAACTCAAGCAGAAATGGGGCACCATGCAACGGGTGCTTTCCAGCCAGGATCGGCTGGAGAAAATTGTTGCCGATATTCTGATGGACATGAGCACCAAGCCGCGCCTGATGGACGGCCACGGCAACGCGATGCTGGTGGCGGGCAGTATCTACGAGGCGTGCAAGTTCTATGAGCTATTCGCCAAAGGGGAGTTGAAAGGCAAGTGCGCGATTGTCACCAGTTATGCGCCTAGCGTGGCCGATGCCAAGGGCGAGACGACCGGCGAAGGTGAGACCGACAATCTCTTCAAATATGGTGTTTACCGCCAGATGCTGGCCGATTGGTTTAATGAACCGGCTGAGTCCGCCATCAACAAGGCCGAGAAATTCGATCTGGAGGTAAAGAAGAAATTCATCGACGAGCCGGGGCAGATGAAGCTGCTAATCGTGGTGGACAAGCTGCTCACCGGTTTCGATGCGCCCTCGGCCACCTATCTTTACATAGACAAGCAGATGCGCGACCACGGGCTGTTCCAGGCGATCTGCCGCGTCAACCGGCTGGATGGCGACGATAAGGAATACGGCTACATCATTGACTACAAGGATTTGTTCAAGAGCCTGGAAGGTGCGGTGGAGGATTACACCAGCGGCGCGCTGGACGGCTATGACAAGGAAGATGTGGCTGGCCTGCTGGAGAATCGGCTGGACAAGGCGCAGGAAGATTTGGAGGAGGCGCGCGAGGCAATCAAAGCGCTGTGCGAGACGGTGGACTTGCCGAGGGATTCGGCGGCCTATTTGCATTACTTCTGCGCCAAGGATTCCGGCAACGCCGACCAACTCAAGGACAACGAACCCAAGCGGCTGAAGCTCTACAAATTCACCGCCGCGCTGTTGCGCGCCTACGCCAGCATCGCCAGCGAGCTGGCCGAGGCGAAATACAAACCAGACGAGATCGAGAAGATCAAGACTGAGGTGGATCACTACACCAAGGTGCGCGACGAGGTGCGGCTCGCCAGCGGCGACTACATCGACCTGAAGGCATACGAGCCAGCCATGCGCCACCTGATCGACACTTACATCCGGGCCGAGGAGAGCGAGAAGATTTCCGCCTTTGACGACATAAGCCTGATTCAGTTGATCGTCGAGCGCGGGCCAGATGCGGTGAATGCACTGCCCAAAGGTATCAGGAAGAGCGAGGAAGCTGTCGCCGAGACTATCGCGAACAACGTGCGCAAGCTCATCATCAACGAATCGCCGGTCGATCCCGCTTACTACGAGAAGATGTCCAAGCTGCTGGATGCCCTGATAGAGCAACGACGCAAGGGGGTGGTGAGCTACAAGGAGTATCTCGACAAAATCTCCGCGCTGACCAAGCAGGCCACGATGCCGGGCGGCGGTGGCGGTTATCCGCCAAGCGTGAAGACGGCGGCGCAGCGGGCGCTTTATAACAATCTGGGCAAGAATGAAGGGCTGGCTCTGGCCGTAGACAAGGCCGTGCATGAGAGCAGGCAAAACGGTTGGCGCAGCAACGCGATCAAAACGCAACGTGTGCGTATCGCGATCAGGCACGTTTTGGCGACAGCGATTCCTGCTGATCGGGGTTTGGCCGTGCAAGAAAGCGATGATCTGGTCAGGCCAGAGCCGCTGGATTTGGAAAAAGAAACTGATCGCATACTCGAACTGGCAACGAATCAAAATGACTACTGAGACTCACCACATCAACGTCGGCAGCATCAAGGTCGAGGTGGTGCGCAAGGACATCAAGAACCTGCACTTGGGCGTCTACCCACCACATGGCCGTGTACGGATAGCCGCGCCGCTGGTGGTGAGCGATGAGGCTGTGCGCCTGGCAGTGATCGACAAGCTCGGCTGGATCAAGCGGCAAAAGGCCAAGTTCGCCGAACAACCGCGCCAGTCACAGCGCGAGATGGTGAACGGCGAGAGCCATTACTTTCTGGGGCGTCGTTATCGCCTGCGCGTGCATGAGCACAACGCGCCGCCCAAGGTGACTATCCGTGGCATTGTTTCTCTCGATTTGTTCGTGCGTTCAGGTACAAGCCCTGAGCAGCGGGAAGCTATCTTGCTGCGCTGGCATCGCGAGCAACTCAAGGCGTTGATTCCGCCCTTGCTGGAAAAGTGGCAGCCTATCCTGGGTGTGCAGGTTGCTGACTGGGGCATCAAGAAAATGAAAACCAAGTGGGGTAGTTGCAACGCCGCTACGCGACGAGTCTGGTTCAATCTGGAACTGGCCAAGAAGCCGGTGCAATGCCTGGAATATATCGTGGTGCATGAACTGGTGCACCTGCTGGAGCGGCATCACAACGAGCGCTTCACGGCACTGATGGAGGCCCACATTCCGCAGTGGCGGCAGTATCGGGATATGTTGAACAGGATGCCGCTGGGGCATGAAGAGTGGGATTATTGATAGAACCGTGCCGTTCTGACCAATTTGATGAATCCAATAAGCAGACACTCATGCTGATGGATGCTGATTGTCCGCAAGCGACCGCTCAGGCCGAAAATCGGCCATTCCAGGCGCATTGGCTGATTGGCCACTATTCCTCGGCAGCGTCCGCAGCCTTGGCCTTGCGCGGCACGGTCTTCGGGTCGCAGGTGATGGGGCGGTAGATTTCTACGCGGTCACCGTCATTGAGCGCGGCATCCAGCTTGCTGACCTTGCCGTATATGCCGACCTTGTTTTTCTCGAGGTCGATCTCGGGAAATTGCTTGAGGATGCCCGAACGTTCGATGGCATCCTTGATAGTCGCGCCATCCTGCATTTCGATGTCGAACCAGGCTTGACGTTGCGGCAAGGCGTAGGCGATTCCGATTTTCATGCTGTTTCCTTATGGGGCGCAGTGGGCAGCACTAACCGGAATGGCTTTGCTGGAACGCTCGTCTATCATGCGCTTGCCGACCAGCAACAGGCCGGTGGCCAGGAATGCGCCGGGGGGCAGGATCATCATCAATATCCCCGTGTCGGGAGGCAACACGCGCATCTCCAGGAACTTGAAGGCCGAGCCAAGCAGCAGCGACGCGTCGGCAAACAGGGTGCCAGAACCACTTATTTCACGCACCGCGCCGATGACGGTAAGCGCGAGGGTGAAGCCGACGCCCACGAAGAAGCCGTCCGCCAGCGAAGGCAAGATCGGTTTTTTCGAGGCAAACATTTCGATGCGCGCAAACGGCAGGCAATTCACCACGATCAGCGGGATGAACAGGCCCAGTACCTTGTACATCTCATGCATCCATGCATTCATGCACATATCCACCACCGTCACCATGGTCGCGATAATCAGCACAAAGACGGGGATACGCACCTCCTGAGAGAATCGGGTACGAAATATGGATACCAGCATGGCGGAACCAGTCATCACAAACGCTGTTGCCAGCCCCATGCCCAAGCCGTTGGTGGCGCTGTTGGTCATGGCCATGGCCGGGCACAGCCCCAGCATCATGCTCAGCACGCCGTTGTTTGTCCATATTCCCTCGCGGGCAATGGTGCGGTATTCGGCCATCGTCGTCATTTAGTTTTCTCCTGCGCTGGAGCCTTGCCGGCTTCGGTTTCCGTCGTCTTCACCTGGCTGCTCTTGAATTCCATTATTTTTGTCTTGTTCGCAGCGAAGAATTGCATGCCTTCGGTGATCGCGCGAACCACGGCACGCGGCGTGATGGTGGCGCCGGCGAACTGGTCGAACTGGCCGCCGTCCTTCTTCACTTTCCATTTCTCGAGCGGCGGATTGCCGATGCTTAAACCGGTGAAGCGCAATATCCAGTCGCCCTTCTTCACTTCGATCTTGTCGCCCAGGCCGGGAGTCTCCTTATGTGCCAGGACACGCGCGCCGAGTATCTTACCCTCGGGATCCAGGCCCAGCATGACCTTGATCGCACCGGAATAACCCGGACTGGAAGTCTCGAAAGCCACGCCGGTCACCTTGCCCTCCTTGATGGCGAGATAGGCAACGACCTCGTTGCCCTGGTCGTTCTTCAGGGTAAGGGTATCCGTGGCCAGGTTGTTGTCATGAATACTTTCCGGGATCACTTGCGCAAGCGAATTCTGCCTGTCCTCTATGGCGCGCAAGGCAATATCATCCTTGGTGAAGCCATTGGTCATGACGAGCAGCATTCCGAAGCCCAGACAGAAGGCCCCGAGAATAAACCCATGTATCAGTGTGCGCTGCGAGCTCATGGCTTGCCCTCCAATGGCAGCGGCTCGCCTTTGCGGGTGCGACCGAAAGCGCGCGGACGGGTATATTGGTCGATGATGGGCGTCAGCGAATTCATCAGCAACACCGCGAAGGCCACGCCCTCAGGATAACCGGCAAAATTACGGATACTCCAGGTGAACAGGCCGACGCCGACACCAAAAATGATCTGCCCCGACTTGGATACCGGCGAGGTCACGTAATCGGTGGCGATGAAGAACGCTCCCAGGAAGGTGGCGCCGGACACCAGATGGAAGGTGCCGGAAGTGAAGTGGGCAGGGTCGATCGCGTGGAACAGTGCCGCTATCAGGAACAGCGAACCCAACATGCTGACCGGGATATGCCAGGAGATGATGCGCTTCGCCATCAGGAACAGGCCACCCGCAAGAATCAATAACGCCGAAGTCTCGCCCATGCTGCCGGCACGGTAGCCCAGCGCCATATCCATCAGGTCTGGCATTTGGGTTATCGACTGCGTCACCGGAATACCGCGCGACAACTCGGTCTTGACATAGCCCAGCGCCGAAGCCGCGCTCATCGTGTCGGGTATGTTGCCACCGAAGGTGATCGCGAAGGCTTCGACCAGACCCGGCGCACCCGCCGAAAACAGCGGATGCGGCGCGACCCAGACGGTCATCGCCACGGGAAAAGAGATCAGCATGACCGTACGCCCAACCATGGCCGGGTTGAACAGGTTCTGGCCGAGCCCCCCGAAAGCGTGCTTCGTCAGCGCGATGGCGAAAATCGCCGCCAGTACACCGATCCACCAGGGTGCCCAGGGCGGCAGACTCATCGCCAGCAGCCAGCCGGTCAACAGCGCCGAGCAGTCGGCCAAAGTCGCCATCACCGGTTTGCCCGCCACTGAAAGACAAGCCGCCTCGACTGCCACGCAGGCACCGACCGTGACGATGAACAGCAGGATCGCCGGCCAGCCGAACAAGTAGAGATTGAATACGGTGGCCGGCGTCAGTGCCAGCAACACCAAGAACATGGTTTTCTGGACGCTGGTGAAGCCATGGGCAAATGGCCCGCTCTTTTTCATGATTGCGATACTCATGCGTTGACCTTTTCTTCGGTGGTGGCCTTGGCTTCGCCTGCGTTGCCAGACGGGGCGGCGTCTGGAGCCGGTTTGCGCGCGGCCAGGGCGGCACGCTTGGCCTCGGCGGCTTTCTCGATGCGGATGGTGCGCACCTCGGCCAGTGTCTTGATGCGTTCGCTCTTGCGGCGATCATTCTCCAGCTCTCTCAGCACGCCCTTGGCATAGTTGAAATAGTGCACCAGCGGAATGTGCGACGGGCAGACATACGAGCAACTGCCGCACGAGAAACAGTCCATCACGCCCAGCTTGGCGGCAACATCAAGGTTATCCTTGCGGATAAAGGCGGCCATATCCACCGGCGACAGGCCGCAGGGGCAGATGGTGACGCAACTGCCACAACGGATGCAGGCTTCGGTCGGGCGGTCGTTGATCTCTTCGGCAGTAAGCGCCAGGATACCCGAGGTACCCTTGACCACCGGCACGTCCAGGCTGGGCAGCGGCTGGCCCATCATCGGTCCGCCGTTGACTACGCTCTCCGGGCGTGCCGAGAAGCCGCCGCAGAATTCGACCAGGTCGGCTACCTTGGTGCCGATCGGCGTCAGGACGTTGTTAGGCTGGCGTATCGCGCCGCCGCTCACCGTCACCACCCTTGCGACCAGCGGGCGACCGAAACGGACGGCATGATGCACGGCGCGGGCGGTGGCAACGTTGTGCACCACAATGCCAAGATCGGCGGTCAGCTTGCGCGCCGGCGTCTCGCGCCCGGTGATCGCCTGCACCAGATGGCGCTCGGAGCCCATCGGATACTGCACCGGCACGGCGACTACCTCGACCTCCGGGAAGGCAGCGGCCGCCTTGGTCATGATCTCGATCGCCTGCGGCTTGTTCTGTTCGATGCCGATGACCACTCTTGGCGTACCCAGCGCACGGGCCATGATGCGGGCGCCGTCGATCACTTCATCGGGATACTCGCGCATCACCCGGTCATCGCAGGTCAAATAAGGCTCGCACTCCGCGCCGTTGAGCAGCAGAATTTCGAGTTTCTTCTGGGTGCCCAGATTCAGCTTCACCGCCGACGGGAAGGCGGCACCGCCCATGCCGACGATGCCCGATTGTGCGACGCGTTCATGGATTTCATGCGGGCTGACGGCAAATGGATCAGCAATAGGTTCGGGCAGGTCGGCCCATTCATCCTTGCCGTCCGGCTCGAGGATAATGGTCTTCTGCGGCAACCCGGAGGGATGGGGTGCCGCAACCTCCGTCACCGCCGTAATGCGGCCCGACGTGGGCGCATGCTGCGGAACCGATACCGCACCCTGGCTGCGCGCGATCATCTGGCCCTTCTTGACCAGATCGCCCTCGGCTACCAGCACTTCGGCCGGCGCACCGATATGTTGTTGCAGCGGTATGTAGAGCGCAGCCGGCATCGGCATGGCGACGATGGCCTTCTCGCTGGTCAGATCCTTGCGGTATTCCGGATGGATGCCGCCGCGTATGGGAAAAAGTTTCATTTGTGGCAACTCCTAATGCGCTTGCACAACTTCAGGCTTGGGGGGCGTATTCTCAATTTCCGGCTTTTGCCAATGCCAGTTGGCCAGCGTCACCGGATACTGAACCATGACAATGGCGTCGGTGGGACAGACCTTGACGCACTTGGAACAGCCATGGCAGGCATCAACGATGATGGTGTGCATCAGCTTGTTGGCGCCCATGATCGCATCCGTCGAGCACTCTCTAATGCAGCGCGTGCAGCCGATACAAAGATCCTCGATGATATACGCGTGTTCCGGCCCCTTGTCCTCCATTCCTGAAAGATCGGCTTCAATACCCAGTTTTTCCGACAGCGCTTCAATCAACACCTTGCCACCCGGAGCGCACAGGGTTATTGCAGCGTCGCCCTTCGCCAGTGCCGCCGCATACTGCGCGCAACCGACATAGCCACACTGGCCGCACTGCGAACCGGGCATCATGGCTTTCAGTTCTTCTTCAAGCGGGTCTTCCTTGACTGCAAATTTGCGTGCGGCCACACCGAGTATGGAACCCAGCGCGAGGCCTATCAACGTAAGGCTGACGATAGCGATCAACATGCCAGACATAATCAGCTCGCCCCCATGCCAGAGAAACCCATGAATGCCAGCGCCAACAGGCTTATCACGATGAAAGCAATCGGCGGGCCGGCGAATAGGCGTGGGACATCCATCACGGCCAGCCGTTCGCGCAGCCCGGCGAAAATGACCAGAACCAGGCTGAAGCCCATCGCGGAGCCGATGGCGAACAGGACGCTGGTAAGGATGCTCATCTTGGCATCGACCAGCAGCAGCGCGATGCCCAGCACGGCACAGTTGGTGGTAATCAGCGGCAAATAGATACCCAGCAACTGGAACAGCGACGGCGACACCTTCTTGACCACCATTTCGGTGAACTGCACCGTGGACGCGATGATCAGGATGAAGGTGATCGTGCGCAGATAGCCCAGTTCGAAGGGAGCCAGCAGAAACGTGTTGACCGTCCAGCCCGCCAGGGCCGCAACCGTCATCACGAAGGTGGTCGCCATGCCCATGCCGACCGCGGCGTCCAGGCGCGTGGTCACGCCCATGGCCGGACACAGGCCGAGGAAGCGTCCCAGAATGACGTTGTTGACCAGCGCCGCACTGAACATCAGGAGTAAATATTCTTTCATTATGCTATCCCTTGCCTACTCAAGAACTGCACGTTTCGCCCGGTCTGGCGCGACGCAGAAACAGCGGGGCGAGATCGCCCTTGCTATGTAAACGGCTAGCCTCCAACCGCGAAATTCCCAGCCCGATCACCAGGCCGGCAATCATCGCTGCCATGGTGATGAGCTCGCTGCCGAACATCCATTGCGCCAGTGATCCGGCAAGCAGCAGGGTGGCCAGTGGAATGGCGTAGGCGGTGATCGATGCCTTGAGCAGCACATTATCGCGAATGCCGAACACCACACGTTCGCCGACGGCAAGGTTGGCATTGTTGTCTATCCGGAAACGGCGATTATCCAGCCGGCTGGCCGTGGTGCCGACACCCTTGGAGCCGCATGCGGCTGCAGAGGCGCAACTGCCGCAACTGGAACCCTGCTCGGGCACCAGCCAGGCTGTCTTACCGTCTATCTTCACTACCTGCGCGATACCCTCGACCATCGCGGGAGCGCTGAAATCCGTAGTGTTATCCGCAAACTGGTTCATGGTCACGCCTCTACTGTGGAGACCACGCCTTCGGGTGTGACATAGATCGCCTTCTGCCCCCCGGCTGCTTTGAGTATAGTCTGGCGGCGCTCGACCGGCGCCATCAGCATGGCGGTGGAAAGGCCATCGGCAATGCTGCCGGTGTCTGCTACCACCGAGACCCCCAGCAGCGCCGGCGCGGTGCGTCCGGTGCGGGTATCGATCAAATGCGTGAAAGCGCTTGCGGAATCGAACAGGGTGCCGTAACCGCCCGAGGTGGAGATGCACTTGTCCACGACATCCAGCGTGACGACCGTGCGGCTCGGGTCGGCGGGGTTGGCAATACCGATGCGCCAAGCGGAACCGTCCGGCTTGGTCGACATTGCGCGCGGCTCGCCCATATCCACCAGCATGCGGTCGAAGCCGTGGGCGCGCAGCACATCGGCGACGCGGTCGGTGATATAGCCCTGCGCACCGCTGTTCAACGTCAGCCCCATGCCGGGGCGGGCGAAGGAGACCCGGTTGCGTCCGGCATCCACCTCGACCGCGCGCCAGTCCACCAATTCCAATGCGGCGGCGAGATCGCGCGGCGGCGGGCCGGCCGGGTCAGGATTGCTCGCGGTGAAGTGGCGGAAATAGGTTTGCCATACCGGCTGGATGGTGGGGTCATAGACGCCATCGCTGATTCTGGCCAGCGACAAGGCGCGGGTCAGCATCGCGATGAAATCGTCCGGCGCGTTTTCAAGCACGCCTTTGCGGTTGAGCATCGAGATCGAGCTGTCTGCGCGGTAAACGCTGAAAATCGCCTCGAGGCGCTTCAACTCGTTCAGACCGGCAGCGATAGCGGCGCGGGCCTGAGCCTCGTCAACATGGTAAAGCTGGATGGAAGCCGGCGCGCCCAGCGCGGTGCCATCCCAGCGCACCGGCTTGGCCTGCGCGCCACCCGCCTTCAGCAACAGCGGCAAGCCGGCGGCAGCGGCAACGAAAGTAATAAAGCGGCGGCGTGACATTACGGCAGTCATAAGGGCGACCTCGAATAAATAATCAGCGGCATGCTTGAAACAGATAAATACCGCATATAAGCGATTCCATTAATAACAAAAACGCAACAGCTCGCCTTAAACAAACCAGCAAACGCTATATCAAAAATCTGCAAAAACTCCAGAAAGCGGCGCGCACAAAGCGATGAGCGGGCATCATTGCTCCGCATGGACACAGTTTTCATCTGAATTTGTACGCTGAGCCAGCTTAGGAGAAGACAATGCGATACATGAAAAATTCAACAAAAAACTCTGCGCAAATTATATTGCAGCGCACTGATTTAGGGAAGCGGTGGGGTGCTATTTACCTGCCACTACCCCATCCTATGGGCGGCATAGCTATGCAACGCCATCGCGCCCTGTTCTATTTTTTAGAAGCTCCCTCAAGCATCAGAATAGGGGCGTGATTTATCACGCCCCTTGGTAGATAAAAAATTCATGCCGCAGGCTGATCAGACCGGCTCCCGATATTGATCTTCCAGAAGCTTGGCCTGCGCCGCCGCCAGACGCGCGATGGGCACGCGCGGCCCCGAGCAGGAAACGTAATTGAGCCCGATGTGATGGCAGAAACGGATCGAACCGGGG
>Ga0209212_1008925_pt1 | contig 10622 bp, 8 predicted proteins | sample RifGroC2_FD_183996 | JGI IMG/M metagenome (GOLD analysis project Ga0209212, IMG submission 183996) | Groundwater microbial communities from Rifle, Colorado, USA - Groundwater C2 (SPAdes) (version 2) | ecosystem: Environmental > Aquatic > Deep subsurface > Groundwater | place: Rifle, Colorado... | reverse complement strand
CAGCGCTATTTCGTTGGGGGTGCGCTGGCGGCTGGCGTTCTCGATGAGCGCTATCATCCTGTCCACGAAGCTCTTACCCGGCTCGGCGGTGATGCGCACCACTATCCTGTCGCTGAGCACTTTGGTGCCGCCGGTCACGGCGCTCCTGTCGCCGCCGCTTTCGCGTATGACCGGCGCGGATTCCCCGGTTATGGCGGACTCGTCCACGCTGGCTATGCCCTCTATCACCTCGCCGTCGCCGGGGATGAAGTCCCCCGCCTCGCAGACCACCAGGTCTTCCTTCCTTAATTTAGAGGCCTGCACTTTTTTCTCCGCGCCGTTCTCCAGCCGGCGGGCCAGTATCTCCACGCGGGACTTGCGCAGGCTTTCGGCCCGGGCCTTGCCGTGGCCCTCCGCCATGGCCTCGGCGAAATTGGCGAACAGCACCGTGAACCACAGCCACAGCGCTATCTGCGCCTCGAAGCCGGAGATCTGCGGCAGGCCGGCCAGCACATCCAGCGTCACCAGGGCCGCGCCGACCAGCGTAACGAACATCACCGGGTTGCGGCTCTGCGTGACGGGATTCAGCTTTACGAAAGACTGCCACACCGCCTTCGCCGCCAGCTCGCCGCTCCAGAAATTCTTTATGATCATATGTTTTCCTAAAAGGCCGCCCCGCCCGACATCAGCAGTTGTTCCACTCCCGGCCCCAGCATCAGCGCCGGAAAAAAAGTGAGCCCGCCGACAACAAGGATTATAGCCGCCAGCAGCAGCCCGAAGGTGGGCGTGTCCGTGGGCAGCGTGCCGGCCGAAGGAGGCGAGGGTTGCTTCGCGCCCATGCTGCCGGCTATGGCCAGGCACGGTATTATCACCAGGAAGCGCCCGGCCAGCATGGCCAGGCCCAGGCCGATATTGTAGAAGGGCACGTTGGCGTTTAGGCCCGCGAAGGCGCTGCCGTTGTTGCCGGCGGCCGAGCTCCAGGCATAGAGCATTTCCGAGAAACCGTGCGGCCCTTTAGCCGAGAGGCTCGCCAGCGCGGCCGGCACGGCGCAGGAGAGCGCCGTCCCTATCAGGATCACCGCGCCGGGAGCGAGTATGCCGGTAATTACCATCTGCATCTCGCGCCGCTCCACTTTCTTGCCCAGGTATTCCGGAGTGCGGCCCACCATGAGCCCGCACAGGAACACCGTAAGCAGGACGAACAGCGCCATCCCGTACATGCCCGAGCCCACCCCGCCGAAGACGATCTCGCCCAGCATGATATTGAACATGGCTATGCCGCCGGCCGCGGGCGACAGGCTGGAATGCATGGCGTTCACGGAACCGTTGGAGGCCACAGTGGTGGAGACGGCCCAGATAACGCTGTTGACCACGCCGAAGCGGACTTCCTTGCCCTCCAGCAGCGCGGCCCCGCCCGTGACGGAAGACGAGGCGTATTCGCTGTAGAGCGCGCCGGCCAGGCCCGCCGCCCAGATGGCGAACATCACCGTGAACAGTATTCGCGCGTGGCCCCGGCCGTTCGTCATGGCGCCGTAGGCGAACACGCAGGCCCCCGGCAGCAGCAGCAGCGCGAACATCTCTATGAAGTTGGACAGCGGCGTGGGGTTCTCCAGCGGGTGGGCGCTGTTGGCGTTAAAGAAGCCGCCGCCGTTGGTACCCAGCTGTTTTATAGCCACCTGCGAAGCCGCCGGCCCCAGCGGGATGGTCTGCCCGGCGCCTTCCAGCGTCTGCACTACGGCATTGGCCCTGAAGGTCTGCACTACTCCCTGCCCGGCAAGCAGGAAAGCCGTAAACAGCGACAGCGGCAGCAGTACCCGGACCGTGACGCGCGTGACGTCGCCCCAGAAATTGCCCAGCCCCGCGGTCTTGTGCCCGGCCAGGCCGCGCGCCAGGGCGGCCATCACCGCTATGCCGGTGGCCGCGCTGAGGAAATTCTGCACGCCCAGTCCCAGCATCTGCGTAAGGTAGCTCAGGGTGGCCTCGCCGGCGTAGGACTGCCAGTTCGTATTGGTCATGAAGCTGACGGCCGTATTGAAGGCCAGCCAGAATTCCACCGGGCCGTTGTGATTGGGGTTGAGCGGCAGCTTATGCTGGAACAATTGCAGCAGGAACACCGCCAGGAAGCCCAGCGCGTTAAAGGCCAGCAGCGCGCCGGTATAGGTCTTCCAGTTCATCTGCGAGCCGGGGTTTATGCCGCACAGGCGGTAGAAGAGGCGCTCGGCCGGGCCGAACATCCGGCCCTGCCAGGCGCTGTCGTCCCGCAGCGCGCCGGCCAGGAAGGCCCCCAGCGGTTTGGCCAGCACCAGCAGCGCCGCGCCGTAGAACAGGACCTGCAGCAGGTCGAATTTGTTCATATCAGAACCTCTCCGGGTTGAACACCGCGTACCCCAGGTAAATCAAGAGCAGTCCCGCCACTATTCCAGCGATGGTAAAATTCATGTATTTTTCTCCATACAATATAGTACCCCGCGGCTGTCCTGAGCGGAAGTAAAAAGACCGCCCGAAACCGTAAAGAAACGGTAAAAATACGACGGTTTCCGCCTTATTACAGGCGGAAGCCGATTTTTACGAAGAATTATCCTTTACCCCCCGAACAGGACTACGATACAAAAGCTGCGCTAAAACATCAAGCTTCAGGAACTGCGCCTGGAGAATTCAGGCTAACGGCTTCAGTTCGCTTTCGCCGTAGTACTTGAGGTATTTTTTCCATACCCCCAGGCAGGCCCCGTTAAGGGAACAGCGGCCGCAGCTGCGGCCGTAGGCCAGCATTTCCCGTATCGAATCGTAACAGTTGCCGGGCGTCGAAAGCTCGCCGAAGTTTTTCCTGATCGCCAGCTTCTCCCTGTGGTCCTCCACGCGCTCGCCCGGGGCCAGGCAGGGAGGAACGCTGAACAGGCTTACTTTCCCGCTGCGCAGCGCTTTTTTCAGATAGGGCATGACCGCCGAGAACCGCGGGACGAGCTTGAAAAAATCTTTCTTCGTAAAATGCTCTACGGGCCTCACCATCGAGAACCTGATGTTCCTGACCCCCCTCATGGCCCCTACGCGGCGCGTGAAGGCGGGGATCTCCCTGTAATTCAGCTTTGTGACCACGAAATTCACCGAGAGGTCCGCGCAGCGTGCTTCAGGCCGGCCATCGCCTGCCTGAACGCGCCCGGCGAACCCGTCAGCTTGTCATGCGTGCGGGCGGTGGCGCCGTGCAGCGAAAAAGTTATATGGCTGAGGCCGGCTTTCACCATGTCCTCCGCGAAAACCGGGTAGGCGAACATTTTTCCGTTGGTTTCAAGCGAGACGTAGCGGTAGCCCAGCCTGCGGCAGAGCCGCACCAGCGCCGCGGCGTCGGGGCGTATGGTGAATTCTCCGCCGATGAACTCCACCCGGGAACTGGTCCCTTTATGGCTGGACAATTCCGCCGCTATTTCAGCGGTGCTTCGGTCGAACAGGCGGCGCATGGACCTGGCGCTGCAGAAAAGGCAGAGGTTATTGCACGAGGTTCCGGTCATCACGAGCAGGTTGCGGTCCGGCGGGGTGCCGCCGCCGACGCTTAAAAATTTGGTTTTGCCCTTCGCCAAAAGGCCGCGGCCGCCTTTTCCTTTCTTATTTATCATGTTCATGTGTCTATACCGGCCTGATACAACCTATACGCTAGCGAATCGCCCCCTGAAAAGTCAAGGTAAGCCAGGTACCGCCTTCCACAGGGCGCGGGCCGGGACAAACCGGCCGTAGCCGTAGTATAATCTAGGAAATGACCCGCGCCCGATGTAAAAAGAACTCCCCCCGCCGGCCCGGCGGACAGAAAACGCTGTGCATCTTTTCCTACGGCCTCCACCCGGACCAGGTCACGCTGGAAACCCTGGCCGCCATGCGCGGCTGCGGGGCGGTCTATACGAATTGTCTCGACGCGGGCACGGTGCACCTGTTCCCCCATCTCGGGCCCAGGCTGAAACTGATGACTTCCCTCGACCGGGCCGAGACCGCCGGGATAGTCGCGGCCGGCTTCAGGGATCACGACACCGTCGGGTTCCTTACGTACGGGAACCCGCTTTTCCTGAACCAGGCCGCGGCCGGCGTGATCAAGGCCGCCGCCGGCAGCAAGCCGCGCGTCAGGGTCTTCCCCGCGGTCTCCTCTTTCGACTCCCTCGTTAACCTGTTCAACCTGAACAAGTATTCCCCGGCCGGCCTGCGCCTGGTGGACGCGGCCTCGGCCTTAACCCGCCCGGTCTTCACTCCGGAAATGGACACGCTGATCTTCGTGCCCGACGTCCTGAACCTCCCCGCCAACGCGGCGCACAGGAAAAATTTCCTGGCCGCCGCCCACAAGGCCTACCCGGCTTCGGCGCCCGTCTTCCTGGCCGATTGCGCCTCCCTCGCCTGCAATTCAGAAAAAGTCGAAAAGGGCTCGGTAGGCGGCCTGGAGAAACTGCTTGCCCTGGTCAACGGGCGCCACACCATCTTCATTCCCGCCGTAAAATAGCGCAAAGAAAAAGGCGCCCTTTCGCGTCGGGCGCCTTTTTTTGTTTGCCGCTAACCCCTACGGCCGGGTAAGCTTCTTGTATCTTATCCTGTGCGGCGTATCCGCGGCGGTGCCCAGGCGGGCGTGCCTGTCGGCCTCGTATTCGGAGAAGTTGCCCTCGAACCAGGCCACTTTGCTTTCCCCTTCGAAAGCCATGATGTGGGTGGCCACGCGGTCCAGGAACCAGCGGTCGTGGCTTATGATCACCGCGCAGCCGCCGAAATTTTCCAGCGCCTCTTCCAGGGCCCGCATCGTGTTCACGTCCAGGTCGTTGGTAGGCTCGTCGAGCAGCAGCACGTTGCCGCCTTCCTTCAGCATCACGGCCAAATGCACGCGGTTGCGCTCTCCGCCGGAGAGGTTCTCCACTTTCTTCTGCTGGTCCTGACCGCTGAAGTTAAAGCGCGCCACGTAGGCCCGGGAATTCACTTCCAGCTTGCCCAGCTTCACTATATCCATTTCCCCGGAGATGACTTCCCAGACGTTCTTGCCCGGCGTCAGCGTCGAGCGGCTCTGGTCGGAATAGGACAGCTGCACGGTGTCACCCACCTTGAACTCGCCCGAGTCCGGCTTTTCCTCGCCGGTGATCATCTTGAACAGCGTGGTTTTGCCCGCGCCGTTCGGGCCGATGATCCCCACTATGCCGCCAGGCGGCAGAGAGAAACTGACGTTATCCAGCAGCACCTTGTCTCCGAAAGCCTTGGTGACGTTCTTGGCCTCTATGACCAAGTTGCCCAGGCGCGCCCCCGGCGGGATATAAATTTCAAGCTCGCGGGACAGCTTCTCGTTCTCCTGGCTCAGCAGGTTCTCGTAAGCGCTGATGCGGGCCTTGCCCTTTGCCTGGCGGGCTTTGGCGCCCATGCGTATCCACTCGAGCTCGCGCTTCAGCGTTTTCTGGCGGTCGGTCTCTGATTTCTCCTCCTGCCGCAGGCGCTCGCCCTTCTGCTCCAGCCAAGAAGAGTAATTCCCCTTCCACGGTATGCCCTGGCCGCGGTCCAGCTCCAGGATCCAGCCGGCCACATTGTCCAGGAAGTAGCGGTCATGCGTGACGGCTATGATGGTGCCTTTGTATTCTTTGAGATGATGCTCCAGCCAGGCCACTGCCTCGGCGTCCAGGTGGTTGGTGGGCTCGTCCAGGAGGAGAATGTCAGGCTCCTGCAGCAGCAGCCGGCACAGGGCGATGCGGCGCTTTTCTCCGCCGGAAACGTTCTTCACCAGCGTATCGGGCGGCGGGCAGCCCAGCGCGTCCATGGCCAGCTCAAGGCGGGAATCCACGTCCCAGGCGTTCAGGGCGTCTATTTTTTCCTGCACCTTGGACTGGCGCTCGATCAGCGCGTTCATCTTCGCGTCGTCCATCGGCTCGGCCAGCTTGTCGCTGATGTCGTTGTATTCTTTCAGCGCGGCCATGGCCTCGGGCAGGCCTTCCTCGGCTATCTGGCGCATGGTCTTTTCAGGGTCCAGCTTGGGCTCCTGCTCCAGCATGCCGACGGTGTAACCGGGAGAGAGCACCGTTTCGCCGCGGAAATCTTCGTCGAGCCCGGCCATGATGCGCAGCAGGGAGCTCTTGCCGGAACCGTTCAGGCCCAGCACGCCGATCTTGGCGCCGTAATAATAAGAGAGGTAAATGTCTTTCAGGACGTATTTTTTGTCGTAGATCTTGCTGACATTGACCATCGAGAAAATAACTTTCTTGTCGTCTTTTTTTTCAGCCATTGCGGTGTCCTTTTTAAAAACCCTGTTACTATTATCCCAAAATACGAAGAGGCGGGATACGGACCTCTTTATTTCCCGGTTTTCAGGATCACGTAGCCGCCGTGTCCGAAGGCTTTGGTCTTAACGGCCATCGCTTTGAACACCTGTATGTCGGCCGCCCAGTAGGGCTCGTACCAGGCGCGGTCCACGTCGAAGATGAGCACCCTGTGCGTCTTCTCGTCATAGGCGCCCACCGGTGAAATATGCGGGAACGGCCCTCCGGGCGCGCCGGTGAGCGCCTCCTGCGCGAAGTGCAGCAGCATAATATTTTGCGGGTTGCGCTCGTTCTCGAGAAGACTTATCCTGAAGTTCTCCAGCGCCAGCGCCGACTGGGTGCTCACGGTTACGCTGCTTACGGAAAAATCAGACGCGCCGTAGGCGGCCAGCGCCTCTTTTGAAGCAGCGGCCAGCTGGACCAGCGTCAGGCCGTGCCTGCCGTCCGCGCCCGCCTCGCTCACCAGCTCCTTCCATTTCAGCCCGGAAACTTTCTCCACCAGTTTCACCTCTGTTATGTTCCCCTCGTCGTCGCCGCGCCCGCGGCGGGCGTTGAGCAGCGCGTTCAGCGCCATGGAAACAGCGGCGGCAGAGCAGGAAGCACCGGTAGCCTGCGGCACGTAATACGAGGCCAGCGCCCAGTAGTCGCCCGCCGGGCTGGCCGGGCCCCTGAAATAAGAATTATCCAGCGAAAGCGGCACGGCCTCGGCGCCGTCCACCGGGGAATATTTGGGAGTTTCAGCCGGCGCCGCCGCCGCAAATAATAAGAGTGAGCTAAAAAGAATCAACAGCCTGTTCATCAGCTACATTTTATCAAACCCATGGTCGCGCCGTATCGAAGACTTTACTCATCGACCGAAAAGCGTCAGACCGCTTTTACCACTAGTGCTGTCTCCAGGGCAACGTTGGCGCACCTTGAGCTTTCAGAAGGAAGCAAGCATTAATTAAAAATCATAGGCGTGCTGATAATCGGCGGCGGTAATTTCCGGGAGAGGCCTGCTCACTATCCCTTTCTTCAGCAGCACGGCCGCTATCGCGTCCGGAAACGTTGTCTTTACGCGATATATAATCTCGGGCAGCCAGCCGGCCTTTATTTTCTTGTTGCCTTCCATAACGCTGTTTATAAGTGAAAGGGCTGAATTAGCGCAGCTATTGTAGAACAGGGAGTACGCCTCTCCTTTATTGTTGTCCGTAGCCTTTTTAAACGTGTTATCGAGCAGCTGCAGCTGCCGGCTGCGCGTTATAGCCAGGGGATAGACAGTCAATGACTGGGGGGCTTCAGAGAGTTTGAACTCGCTGTAGCGCTCCGCCGTCTGGATGCTGTAATAGACAAGGTACTGCCGTTTCAAAGCCGTTACGGCAGAGTAACTCATATTCGCCTGGTCCTTGTAGTAAGCGTCCATGCTCACCACTATGAAGCGGGTGGTTTTCCCGTCCGCGGTCATAGCGCCTCCGGGTTTGAACTTGAACATCAGGTAACCGTGGTCGCCGTACCTCACCGGCTTTAGGCTGGTCTTCTTCACGAAATAGGCGGCCTCCAGCAGCTCCGGCTTTACCACAACGCCCGACTGCCACTCGCTGATGAAATTCCCGTACTGGTCTTTTACCCGCGTGCCGTCGGCGGCGTGCGTCAGGTTCCAGTTCACATTGCCGAGCCTGTACCCGGACGCGTCACGCGAAATCATTACGGGGTCGCGCTGCAGGTCCTGCATATCGGCTGAGGGCATAACCCCGTCAAGAGCCGAGGGAGGCAGCATTTTCTTGATAATGAACTCGCTGGTATCGTCCCGCTGTTTTGCGTAACCCTCAACGCAGATCTCGGTATCACCGACGTCTTTGAGCCATTCGGGATATTTGGTGACTATAAAGACTTTCCCGCTTTCCGTGGTAAACGTGGGCGGGGTGGTTTTGAAGCTGACATAACCCTTTGCGATATAACGGATATGATAATTGCCTAATAGTTCCTTATTGACGCCGGCTTCCTCGGCTGCGGCGCTCTCTTCCCAGGTCTGGCTGTTCAAAATGCGGTTCCACTGGGCTTCGGTAAGAGAATTCACAAGGGCATCCTCTCCCGCCTGCGGGCCGGAAACCCGGGCTGCCGGACCGGATGTCGCTAAGGAAGGCTCAGGCAGGCGGATATCGTTCCGCGTCACCGAGATCTCATTCAGGTCGGCAGCTCTCACCGCGAGGTCGCTGAAATCAGCGGCATATGCACCGCCGCCCAGTCCCGCCATAATCGCCGCTATCAGAATTTTTTTCATACTATTTTCTCCTGCCCCGCTCTTTTATGCGCCATCTCCTGCTGCATCTATAGCATACCAACCGGCAGGCTTTCCGGCCTGAGGCGCAGGGGCCTGAAACCCATGTTATCAAGCCCAGGCTTTTTACCCGTTCGTCTTAGGTTTGAATTTACACTAGAATATTGAAAAAGGTGACCCGTTGAGTCACCAGCGGGCACGAATACCCGCTGTGCTCCGGTGAGGCCCGCCTTACCCCTGCCAAAGGCCGGGGGCAGGCGCTAACAGGTCAGCGTGATCTCGCAAGGCGGAACCCGATGAAAGGCCTGACTACAGGTTCGGGGTACTCCGAACGATAATCAGCCCGCAGCCCCACAGGACCGTCGGTATCGAACGCTCCGCCGCGCAGCACCCGGCTGTTGTGCGCAGCGCCTTCGAACGCGCTGCCGTCGGCAGGTACGCCGCTATATGAGTCCTGGTACTTGTCCTGCACCCATTGCCAGACATTGCCCGCCATATCGCACAACCCCTGTGCGGTGTTCCCCGCCGGCTTCGAGCACACCGGCAGCGTGGTCATTTTTCCGCAGCCATCCACGTTATTAAGCGCCATTACCGCCAGGTCACAGGTCGCGTCCTCGTTGCCCCACGGATATTTCTGATTCTTTCCCCCGCTGGTGGCGGCGTATTCCCACTCGGACTCGCTGGGCAGCCGCGCGCCCTTGAACTTGGCGTATTGTTTAGCCTGGGTCCAGCTCACGCAGTTGACCGGGTGAGTCTCCCGGCCCGCCACACCCCAATTGCACCCGTCCGAAATATAGGGGACAGTGCACTTCCCCGCTTTCACGCATTCCGCATACTGGAAGACGGTGACATGTGTCCTGGACATTTCAAAGGCTTTGATGGAGACGTCATGGATCGGGGAGGCATCATGTGAGTATACGTGACCATCACTATCTGTCCCCATAGTGAATTTACCCCCGTTAATAGTTATCCACTCTATCTGCCTGGGTGAGCCGTTGCCGACGACATAGCCCCGGTGGACAGCCGGAATAGTGAAACCGTCCGTTGCGGCCAGGGCTTCCAGGTCAGCGGCTTTAACCGCCAGGTCGCTGAATTGGGCGGCTGACGCTCTCCCGCTCATAACCATCAGAACAACGGCCATTAATAATTTTTTCATTTTTTTCTCCTATACCCTTATTATTTACCGCTTTTCACTCCAGCTGTGCCAGTCTTGCGTCCACTAAACCTATCTCTATGATAAGGGCCTTTGATAATTTCGCGGCCTTTTCCATTTTTTCTTTGCATTCTTTAATAGATTGCTTCATAAAGGCCACCCATTCCCCTAATTGCGCGTCGGTATGGGTTTCCAGGTACATCAAAGTCATCCCGTCGTTGTTCATGCTCACGAATATCGCCGTATAGCTGTGCGGATCGGTTCTGAGCGACTCCAATTTCCCCGCAATTCTGCGCTGGTAGAAGTCAGCTTCTTCCACCGCTTGAGCGTTCGCGTTGCTCAGCATGACTCTTACCATGATAAGTTCGGCTTTATTACCCGAGACTCCGACAAGCCTGTGCATTTCATCCTCTACGCGTTTCTTATCGCTCTGGTCCGAGAAGTTGTCTTTTAGCCACATCTCATAAAGGCCGGCCATATCGCCGTGAGGGGATACTGCTTTTGATACTTTTGCCGGTATGGGCATAGGGACCTGGATATTAAATTCGCTCAGCCCCAGTTGCTCGGCAGCCGGCCCCGCGTACGCCGCGCTGGCTGAAACCGCTATTATCACCGCCATTAGAATTCTTTTCATGCTGTTTTTCTCCTAATCCTTCTTTTTACAAGCCGGCTTTCCTGCTGCCCGCAAGTTCTGCCGGCGCTTCTTTAGCGATCTGTTTTTTTTCCTGCGCCCGGCGCTCCATGGCCGCGCTTATGTCCAGGCCGCAACTTTCAGCCCGCAACGCTATTCCGTTATTAACCAGGGTTTTGCTTTCATAAGGCCGGACCGTTCCGGCTTCCATGGTCAAGTTTTCGTCGATCATGGCGCCTTTGTCGTCATAGAAATAGAAAGACACGCTTCCGCTGTACCGGAGAGCCTCCGAAGATAAATTCCGGATAACACCCACAGCTTCCCCGCCTTTGATACGGCAGGAAG
>Ga0209212_1008923_pt1 | contig 10626 bp, 4 predicted proteins | sample RifGroC2_FD_183996 | JGI IMG/M metagenome (GOLD analysis project Ga0209212, IMG submission 183996) | Groundwater microbial communities from Rifle, Colorado, USA - Groundwater C2 (SPAdes) (version 2) | ecosystem: Environmental > Aquatic > Deep subsurface > Groundwater | place: Rifle, Colorado... | reverse complement strand
CCCGTCAAGGGAGGGGGAGGCTTCAGCCGAGTTTAAGCTTCCCCCGCTTCAGCTTTTCCTCCGTGCGACCCTGCCTCCTCCGCGCTTTGGGCCGCGGCTTTGCCCTTCCTGCGGCCGGCCAGGGTGTCGATGCAGCGCCGGTACAGGGCGGGGTCGATGTCGTGGCTGTCGATCTTGTCGCCGATGCCGTTTAGAAGCGGGATGGAGAGCTCGCCCCCCAGATGCTCCTGGAACTCCCTGAGCGCCTTGGGCACCTCGATCCAGCTGAGCGCCGGGTGGTACAGCTCGAAGCCGATCCCCTCCAGGGTCCCCAGGATGCGGCGCAGCTCCAGATCGCCGATCAGGCCGTTGTGCCAGGAGTAGAGCGAGTCGAGCGCCACGCCGATGGCCACCGCCTCGCCGTGCCTGACCTCCCCCGCGCTCAGTTCCTCCAGCTTGTGCGCGGCCCAATGCCCGAAGTCCAAGGGGCGCGAGGAACCGAACTCGAAGGGGTCGCCGCTTTGCCCGATGTGCTCCAGGTGCAGTTCGGCGCAGCGCACGATCATCCGTTCCATGGCCTCGGGCGCGAAGGCGGCCAGTCGCGCGCGCGCCTCGCAGAGAAAGTTGAAGAACTCCCGGTCCCTGATCAGCGCCACCTTGACCGCCTCGGCGATCCCGGCCCTGAGTTCCCGGGGGGGGAGGGAGGCCAGGAAGTCGAAGTCGTTCAAGACGGCGAAGGGGGGGGCGAAGGTGCCGGTGAAGTTCTTGCGGCCGAAGGCGTTGACCCCGTTCTTCACCCCCACGCCGGCGTCGTTCATGGCGAGCGTGGTGGTTGGGACCCGGATCAGGCGGATGCCGCGGTGCGCCGTGGCCGCCGCTAAACCGGCCACGTCCAGAAGCGCACCCCCTCCGATGGCCAGGATGTAGGAGTGGCGGCACAGCCCCTGTTTCTCCACCCGGGCCTGGATCCTTTCCACCTCGGCCAGGCCGCTCTTGCAGGCCTCGCCCCCCTGCAGCACCAGCGGGGGGAGCAGGAACTCCACCCGGTCGCCATGGGCCGCCGCGAAGCGGGCCAGCTTTTCCGGCAGCTCCGGAGTAAGCCTCAACACCTCGGCATCGATCACCGTGAGCAGCCGCGCCTTGCCGGCTCCCGCCCCGGACAGAAGCCCGGCCAGGGCTGGATTGGAGGCGCCAAAGGCGTCGCGGGTGAAGATCACCGGAAAGGAGTAGCTTACGCTGAACTGCTGCTGAAGCGTATTCATGCCCCCTCCCGTTACAGCCCGCGGTACAGGATCTCCAGCGTCATCACGGCGTAGGAGGTGACCAGGACGGGATCCTTCTCCCACCAGCGCCCACTGGGATTGACCCAGTAGCCGTCACCGTGCTGCAGGTCAAGCAGGCGCTTGGCCAGGTCGCGGCGCCAGTTCACCTTGCTGCCGTCCTTCAGGGTCAGGGTGTCGACGCCGTAGATGCTCAGGCACTTAGCCATGGTGTGGTAGTAATAGTAGAGCCCTTCCCGCCCCATGCCCGGATTCTCCTCCAGGGTGTAGTTCCTGGTCAGCCAGGCGAAGGCCTCCTTGACCCGGGGGTCGTTCTTGTCCATCTGGGCGTAGATGTAGCTCAGAAGGCCGGCATAGCTGCCGCTGCCATAGGAGCGCAGCGCCACCTTGCCCTCCTCGGTCTTCCCCTCCCCCGCCTTGCTGTCGCCCGGGAAGTAGATAAAGCCGCCCCGGTTCTCCGGGTCCCCGCTGACCCACTTCTGGTCGTTGTAGCCGGGGAGATTCTGGGTCCGGGACAGGAAGCGCACCGCCCTCTTCCAGTCCAGGTCCTCGGCGTCGCTCCCCACGTCCTTATTCAGGTACCTGGTGTAATGCAGCGCCTCCAGGGCGAAGGCGGTGTTGATGATGTCGGAGTTCTTGTAGCTGCCGCCGTAGCCGATCCCGCCGTCCAGATGGTCATCCCGCTTGTCCTGGAGCCTGACCAGGTAGCCGCGCCCCCTCCTGATGGCCGCCTCGTACTCGGGCCTGTTGGCCATCACCAGCGCCATCATCGAGATCGAGGTGTTGTAGTTGGCCAGCCCCTTGGCGTAGATGCCGCCGTCGGGCTGCGCGTTGCTAAGCAGGAAGTCGTACCCCTTGGCGATCCCCGCCTGGTGCTTCTTCTTGTAGTAACCGCTGGGGTCGCCCTGGAAGGAGGTCAAAACCAGGGCGGTGAGAGCCGGGTACTCGGCCTGGGACCAGTAGCCTGCGGCCGCCTGTTTGCCCGCCATCCAGGACAGCCCCTTGCCGATGGCATGTTCCACCTCGTTCTTCAAGGACACGTCGGAGCCTGACCCGGGCACCACGTTTCCGGCGGCCAAGGCGCCGGCCGGAACCAGGAACGCCAAAGCCGTGAGGCACAGCACGATTAGCTTTCTCATGATCTCCCCCGCATCGTCATTTCAGTGCCTTTATCACTACGGTGACCGGTGTGCCGACTGCAGGAGTGGCACCCGGGCGCACGAACCAGATCCGGTCGTTCTCCCCGCCCGGCGAGGCGTTGTCTATGATGGCCACGGGGTCGCGGTAGACGGCGACCATGGAGCCGTCAGCCTGGGCTGCGAAGGTGCCGTCGTGCAGCAGCGAACCGGTGAAGACCCACCTCACCTTGTCGACCCTCTTTCTGACGCCGTCGACCTCGTGCACCAGCCATTGCTCCGAGAGGACGCTGCTGCCGTCCGCCAGGCGGAGCGAGATCTCGACCGGGTCGCCCGAGGGGGACTCCGCGGCTCCCTGCTGCGCGATGGGCCGGTCGGTTCCCTCCAGCCCGAGCAGCAGGCAGGCCAGCTGCAGATGGTAAGGCTCGATTCTGGTGCGCAACAGGCTCTCGTGGGTCTTGCCGCCGCTTTTCACCAGGAGGTACTCCAATAGTCCCTGGTTCATGTTGATTTCGGCAGGGAAGGAGAGGGTTGCGGCCCTCTTGTCGATCTCGATGCCGGCCAGCCGGTACCTGCCGGGAGCGAGCCTCTCGACCGAGGGCAGGCCGGGCGGCTGTTTCCCTATCGCGGCGGGATCGCTGGCAGGCGGCTCGGCTTGCGCCGCCGGCGGCAGAGGTACCGGGATGGGCTGGGCAGGGGGTGGCACAGGGGGAGCCCCCGGCGCGGCAGGCGGCAGAGCTGCTGCAGCGGCAAGCATAAGAGACAACAGGACAATGAATCTGGCGACAGGCCCGGTCATCTTTTCTCCTGTGGCAAAGTCAGAAAAGGTTTACTTGTCTTTCACACATTAACCATTCTTTGTCAATAGGTGAAAAAAGGCGGGAAGAATTCTCCCGCCTTCTGGATCAGCTCTTTCCAGTTGTCACTTACGCTTGGCCGCGACTGTCAGCTGCTGCGCCGTCTTCTGGCATAAAACGCCGCAGCGGCAATTCCGGAGCCGAAAAGGACGAAGGTGGAAGGCTCGGGAACCGCGTTTGTCCCGCTTGTGTCAATGCGCAAACTACTCGTGTAGTAGATGGTGTCCTCCAGCAGTTGGTATTCCACGAAATCAGGCTCCAGATAGACCGCATCGGTATGGGTCAGATAGCCTCCTTCCAGCGGGGCGGTTTCGCTTACCGAGAAAGCCACCGTCGCAGCCTGTCCCGTTAGCAGGGTGAACTCCCATCCCATCCAAACGGCCAGATCATTAAGGTCGGTCATGGACCACAGCTCGTAGTTGAACGCCGGGGTACCCACGACAGCCCCGATCTCGGGAAAGAATCCGGTTCCGGTTCCATCCGGGAAAACACCGAGGTCGTTTTCTATCAAGACCTTGACTTCATAGGAGCCGGGAGCCGAGTAGGTGCGGGCAATGGTGCCGATGCCGCTGAACACGCCGGTCAGGTCGATCCCGATACCCGCTCCATTAAAGGTCTCATAAAAGGCTGTCATGGTGTTGGTAACCTGTACAGCTTGGGCTCCTGACGCCATCAGGAGCGTCAGACCGAAGACAATCGAAGTGAACAGTTTTTTCATAACAATCTCCTTTCCTCATTTTAATTGGTGCGACTACTACATACTTGCCCTAGAACAACGACACCGGCCTCGCCGAAACGACCTTGGAGCTGCAGTAACCGCTGCCTGTTGGCGCCAGCGACCTTTCGATACGGTAGTAGTAGGTGGTGCCGTTGGTAAGGCCGCTGTCCACGAAGACCGGGTAGATGTTGGTGTAGCCTGTCCTTATCCGGGTGAAGCCGGAATTGGGGCCTTGGGTGCTGCGGTAGATGTCGTAACGGGTGGTCGCGGTATGCTCGGAGGCCGACCAGTTGAGCTGCACCATTCGGGTCTTTGCCCTGGCGGTCAGGGTGGTCAGGCAGCTCGCCGTCGCTACCGTCACCACGGCGCTGTCCGAGCCCGCCGCGCCGCTGCTGTCTTGCACCGTGACGGTGGCGCTGTAGGCGCCCGGCGTGGCGTAGCCGTGGCTCAGGGTGAAGGTTTTGTTCGCGGCGAGCGCCAGCGCCTGCACCCCGGTGCCGTCGCCGTAGTCGACGGTCGCGCTCCAGCTGTCGCTGCCCGGATCGGTGAAGGAACCGCTGGAAGTGAAGGTTCCTCCGGCGCTGATGGCGGCGTCCGGCCCGGCGTTCACCGCCGGGGCCACGTTGCGCACCGTGACGCTGCCTGTGGCGCTTCCCGTGCCGCCGTCATCGTCGCTCACGCTGACCGTGACCGTGTAGACGCCGTCACGGGTGTAGAGGTGGCTCAGGTTGAAGCCCTTGCCGCTCAGGGCGAGCGGCTGTACCCCGGAGCCGTCGCCGTAGTCCACGGTCGCGGTCCAGCTGTCGGCGCCCGGGTCGCTGAAGGAGCCGGCAGCCGCGTAGCTCTCCCCCTCGTTGATGGTGGCACCCGGCACCGGGTTCACGCTGGGCGCCTGGTTGGCAACGGTGACCGTCGCCGTCGCCGTCGCCTCCAGAGGGCCGTCCGAGACCTTGAGGCGCACGGTGAAGCTGCCGTTGTCGGCAGGGCTGAAGCTCGGCTTGACGCCGGTGGTCTCGAAGCTGCCGTCGTTGTCCAGGTCCCAGGCGTAGCTCAAGGGGTTGCCGTCCGGATCGGAGGAGCCGCTGCCGTCAAGCTGCACCGTCCACCCCTCCACGGTCGCGTAGGGGCCGCCGGCGTCGGCCGCCGGGGCGCGGTTCTGGGCCACGTTCACCGTGGTGAAGGCGAACGCCTCCAGCCTGACCCCGTTGTTCATGACGCCGTTGTCGGTCACCCTGAGACCAATGTTCCTGATCCCCGGGGTGCCGTAGACCGTCTCCGGCTGCTCACCGGTGCTGTCGCCGTAGACCCGGTCGCCGTTCAGGTCCCATTCCCAGGCGGTGATGATGTCGCTGGGGTCTATGTCCATGGAGCCGCTGCCGTCCAGCCGGCACGTCACCCCGGTGAAGCAGGTATAGGGGCCGCCGGCGTTGGCCACAGGAGGATGCGGCGGAACCGCGATGGTGATCTTGGTGGCGTCGGTCGAAGACTTGGCCGGATCGTTGTCGTCGGTTACCCGCAGGGTCACGGTCAGGACGCGGGGGAGCGTGTTCTCCGGATAGGCGGTCCTGGTATAGGTGTAGGTCGTCTTGGGATCGGCGCTGCTGGTGTCGAAGCTGCCGTCGCCGTCCAGGTCCCACTCGTAAAGCGTGATGTTGCGGAACGGATCCAGGTGATACGAGCGCGAGCCGTCCAGGGTGAGCGGCACGTCGACACCCCAGACCCGGTCCTCGCCGGCATCGGCCACCGGCGGCTGCACGAAGAGCGTGGGGGTCAGGATGATCACGGACCAGGCCGTGGTCAGGTCGTGCCCCACGTACGACCCCGGCTCCGAGTCCATGGGCCAGCTGCCGTTGCTCTGCTGGCGGTTGATCAGCCGGCGTGCCATCCCCTTGGTATCGTCCTTGTACCAGTCCAGACCGGTGGCCTTGAGGTTCACCACGGGCTTGGGCTTGGCGGAGCGCATCGCCTTGGCGAAGGCATAGTAGCCGTAGTAGGTGAAACGGTGATTGGTGCTGGAATTGGGATACCACCAGGTGGTGGACCAGTTGTTGGCGATGTAGTCCTCCGCGGTCCTCCACCTCGGATCCCGGTCATCCTGGGCCGTGGCAGGGTCGTCATAGCCGGTCATATCGTCGAACGCCAGCTGAACCAGGCCCGAGGGTGTGGTGTTCACTCCGTGTCCCGGCCCGGTATATCCGAACCCGGTGCCGTTGTAGGAATAGCTCATCCAGACGTTGTTTCTCTCCTTGACCCACTTGGGGGACTGGATCTTCCAGACCTCCTCAGCGGCCAGCATGCCGATCGCTCCCCACTGCGCCGCCGAGTTGTCGATCCCCGAATTCCAGCTGTACTGCCAGCCGCCGCCTTGGCTGGAGGTGTAGTCCGTCTGCCCCCAGGCATACATGTCCACCATGTCGGTGACCAGGTCGAAATAGCTCCTCCCGGCGACGCCGGCCGGTCCGGTTATGGCGTAGCTAGAGCGGCTGCCGCTGGCGATGATGCTGTCCATCACCTGGCCCATTTCGTACATGGGACGGGCCTCCACGGTCTGAACACCGATGCCGTTGACGTTGCTATCCGGATCGCCGTAGGTCTGCGATCCGATGGCGGCAGGGGCAAGGCGGGTGGTGGTGAAACGGAGTCCGCGTGCCACCGTCTCGACATAGGGATTCTTACGGACGTCTCCCAGTTCCAGATGCCCGTTCACCTGGAAGGCCTGGATCGCCGAGGCGGTCGGTGAAGAGGTATACAGGCCGTTGATGCCTCCGCCGGCATCGCCGTTCCACCCACCCGCGTTATCCCAGTAGCCTGCGTCGATGACGGCATTGCCGTAGACCCCCTTGGCGAAGAAGGAGCGGTTCTGGTTGACGTGCAGCCACCAGAGCCCCTCGTCAATGGCGACGTTGATCTCGACGTCGACCGATTTGGCACGGATCCGCACCGGGTAATCGTCGCTACTGGAATTGCCGTTGGCGTCGGTTACGGTGAGGGTCGCCGTGAAGGGCTGACCGTCGACCCCGGTGTAGCTGTGCTTGGCCTGGATGGCCAGTTTGTCGATTACGGTGCCGGTGACCGGGGCGCTGCCGTCGCCGAAATCCCACTGGTAGGTGAGCGGCGGATGGTTGGACCAGGACACACCCTTCAGGGTGATCTCCTTGCCGCTCCAGGTGTCGTGCGGCATCTCGCTGCTGCCTGAATACTGCCAGGGGACGCAGGCCGCTACCGGGGCCGCGCTTACCGTGACCGTCGTGATATCGGCCGCTTCGTGGCCGGCATAGTCGGTCACGGTCAGGGTCACGGTATAGACGCCGGCCGTGACGTAGCGGTGATCGACCCAGGGGTTGCGGGTGGTGAGCCCTTCCCCGTCCCCGAAATCCCAGCGGTACCATTTGATGCCGTAGTCGTCGCTGGAGGCCTGGGCGTTGAAGCGGGTCGGGATATCCTCGTTGCTGAGGTAGGGGCCTCCCGTGTTGGCGACCGGCGGCTCGCCGGCGACCACGGTGACCAAAGCGGAATCGGTTACCGATTGCTGCGCATGATCCATTACCGTGACGGCCGCGCCGTAGGTGCCGGGTAGGTTGTAGGTGGCGGTAACGGCGGCCCTGTTGATGACCGGCGACGGCGGCAGTTGCAGCGCCCCTGCCGGAGAGGTGAAGCCGGACAGGCTGAAGAGACCGCTGTGAACCGTTGCCCCGACACGCAGCGGCGAGGCGCTGGAGAAGGTCGACTCGTACAGCTTGGTCCAGGCAGCTGCCCCCGTGGCTCGATAGTAGTAGATCGCCCCGGAGGATTTAACGTCGATGCGGACGTCGTAACTGGTGCTGTTGGCAAAGCTCCCGAAAGAGCCGCGGTTGTTGCCGCTCTCATAGACGTTGACGGCGCCGTTGTTGAAATAGATGGCGTGGTAGAACTGGGTCTGGTTGTTATCGGAGCCGGTGTTCTTAAGCCCCCACATCAGGTGACGGTTGCCGTTGCTGGTCCCGTTCAGCATCACCCTGCCGGTGTAGCTGTCCCCGGCGTTCCTGGGCAAGGCGCTATCGCTGACCAGGTAACGGGTGTTCCAGTTGGAATAATCGCCGGTGATCAGAGCCTCATCGCCGCTTCTTTCGAAGTTGGAGAAGGTCCAGGAGGGAACCCCGAGGTCCCACCGGTACGAGTAGATGCCGAAGTCGTCGCTGGAAGCGCCTGCGTCGAGAACGACCGGGAAGCCCACCTCGGTGGTCTTGTCCGGTCCCGCCTGTGCCACGGGGGGTTGGCTGCCGGCCACGGTGGCCTGGGCCGTGGCGGAGTGTATCTGTTTTCCATTGTCGGTAACGGTGAGGGTGGCGGTATAGCTCCCGGCGGCGGAGTAGAGGTGGGTCGGCGTGGCACCGCTCCCCGTCGTCCCGTCGCCGAAGTTCCAGTCGTATTTCCAGATGCCGAAATCGTCGCTGGAGCCGCTGCCGTCGAAAATGACCGTCCACTTCCCATCCTTGGCAGCCGCTTCGTCCACTGTGTAAGGGCCGCCCGCCGCTGCGACGGGGAGGCCGTTGGTGCTGACCGTGACAGTTGTCGTTTTGGAATCGCTCTGGAAGGCATGGTCACGCACTGTCAGGGTCACGGTGTAGCTTCCCGCTGCGCCGTACTGATGCACCGGGGTGGCGCCGGTCCCAGTGGCGCCGTCTCCGAAATTCCACCGGTAGTCATAGATGCCGCGATCGTCCGAGGACCCACGGCCGTCGAAATTCACCGTCCATTTCCCGGCTGCGGCTGCGCTCTCGTTGACCGAATAGGATGAGCCCGGATGGGAAACCGGCTTGCCGTCCCCCTTGGTGGTCACGGTGGTGCTGGTCGTACTGGTCAGGCCGGCACGGTCGGTTACGGTCAGAGTGACATTGTAAGTGCCGGCGCCGGTATAGACATGGCCCGGTTTTGCGCCGGTGCCGGTGCTATTGTCACCGAAGTTCCAGGCATAACTCTCTATGCCGGTGTCGTCGCTCGATGCCGATCCGTCCAGAGTTACCGTCCACTTGTTCTGGTTGGCCAGGCTTTCACCGAAGATGTAGGGGCCGCCGGCGTTGGCTACCGGCGCGCTCCCCTGGGCCGCCGTGACCTGTGTTGCGGCGGTTGCGCTCTGTCCGGCTTTGTCCGTCACCTTCAGGGTGGCGCTGAAGCTCCCTTCGGGAATCAGGAACTCCGGAGTCACCCCCGACCGCACCGAAGCGACCTTGAAGTTGTCGAACTTCGCGGCGGAGCGATAGGTAGAAAGACCGACCATGCCGTTTGCGAAGGTAGCGTCGGTGTGATCGATGTAGAGCACGTCGTCGACGTAGCACTTGATGCTGCTCTTGTAGGCCTCCACCTTTAGGCGGTACCAGGTGTTGAGTTGAGAGGCGAAGGGAAGGTTGACCGTGGCGAGCTGCGTGAAGTTGCCGTTTTGCTGCCGGTACAGCAGGAGGTCGTTGAGCGTTCTCCCCCTGAAGATGAATTCATAGTGGTTGTTGGCGTCGAGAGCGCGGAACAGCAGGAGCGCTTCCTGTCCGCCGCCGGATACCAGCATGACATCGGCTTCAACCGTGTAGTCGCCGGAGTTGACGTTACTGGTGAAGGTGTCGGTCCGGTCCGGGGTGGCGTTACTCTGCTGATAAGCGCCGGCGTTCACGCTCCAGGTACCGGCATTTGGGGCGACGGCATTTGGGGTCCACCGGTCGGCGTCGGCGTCGAAGCTGTCGGAGCGGGGGTCGCCCAGGGTCCATTCATATCTGACGATGCCGAAGTCGTCACTTGAGGCGGAGCCGTCGAGCCTGGCGTTGTAGCGTCCCTTGCTGGCGTCCGCCTCGCCTATGGAGTAGGGTCCGCCGGCATTGGCCAGCGGCGGGTTACCGCTTACGGTGACCCGGGCAAAGTCGCGGTCCTTTCTCCCTTGCTGGTCGACGACGCTGAGAGTGGAGAGGAATTGACCTTCTGAAGCGTAGATATGGCCGACGCTGGCTCCCGTGTCGGTAGCCGCGTCGCCGAAGTCCCAGGAGTACGACGCGATCTTGCCGGGGTCGATGGAGTAGGAACCGGTCAAGCTGGCGCTCTCTCCGAGATGGACGCTCCGCAGCTTGGGCTCCGCATCCGCGACCGGGAATGAGCCCGGATTCGGCGCTGGAGGTGCGGCGATACTCAAGATGGCTGACCCCGTGGCACTGGTACTGATCTGGGCCGCGGTGCCAAAGGTCCCGTCGCCATTGCCCGCGTAGAACCACATTCTGTAACCGTTGTAGTCTGAGAGGACTATGTCCGACTTGCCGTCGTTGTTGAAGTCGTAGGCGTCCATCGAGGTGTGTCGGTTCGTGTCCAAGGTTGGGACAGGGACTGGAGTATTGAAGGTTCCGTCATCTTTACCCTTGAAGATATAGGCGTCCCCGTTCGAGCTCCCGCTGACGATGACATCCACATTGCCGTCGTTGTCGAAATCCGCGGCGGCCAAGGCATAGTTGTCCGCCGCCAAGCTGGTGGCGCTGCCGATCTTTGCCCCGGTGAACTTGCCCGTGCCGTCGCCTTGGTAGACCCATACGTCGTTGTTGCCTGAGAGTGATACGGCGAAATCGAGATTGCCATCGTGGTTGAAGTCACCGGTATCGAGTCCCCTGCCTAGTGCCGGCAGGGTTAAGCTCGTCCGGGTGAACCCC
>Ga0209212_1008922_pt1 | contig 10628 bp, 8 predicted proteins | sample RifGroC2_FD_183996 | JGI IMG/M metagenome (GOLD analysis project Ga0209212, IMG submission 183996) | Groundwater microbial communities from Rifle, Colorado, USA - Groundwater C2 (SPAdes) (version 2) | ecosystem: Environmental > Aquatic > Deep subsurface > Groundwater | place: Rifle, Colorado... | reverse complement strand
CAGTTGAAATAAAAAGGGGGCGGTTTGGAATGGTTGAGGAGACAGGTGCAGAGATGAATTCTGCCTTGAAGAAATTTGTTAATGATAGTGTTGGTATGGGGGAGGCGTTGGGGAGAGACATTCACGAAAAAAAATTAAAATATAGAGAATACAGTATCCTATATCATGGATATAAATTAAATATCCCTGTAACAATTCATTCTGCTATAGGGACAGAGATTATACACATGCATCCCTCTGCAGATGGTGCAGTAACGGGCAAGGGGAGTTTTAATGATTTTAAGCTATTCACATCTCTTTTATGCAATATAGGGAAAGGGGGATGTTTTTTCAATATTGGTTCAGCAGTCATACTTCCGGAGGTATTTATAAAGGCGCTGTCTGTTGTGAGAAACATGGGATATAAGGCTCATGATTTTGTTACAGTGAATATGGACATGGTTCAGCACTACCGCCCTCATGTTAATGTTGTCAGCAGACCTATTCAGGGAGAGGGAAAGGGATATACACTGACAGGGCATCATGAGATTATGCTACCGCTGATTTACTATTTGATTTTAGCAAAAATACAAAAAAAGACAGAAACTTGATTTTGCCACAGACTTTCACTGACTAAAATATTTTAATGTATAGGAAATTATAAAAATTCTAAGGAATCCAAGAAGGCATGAAAAAATATTCCTGTATTCCTGATTTTCTAATAATTAAAAGGCTTTAAAATCTGTGTTAATCTGTGCAAATCTGTTGCTAAAATATTTTATTTAAGGAGTTTAAATTTTATGATAGATCGATATAGCAGACCTGAGATGGCAAATATCTGGAGTGTAAAAAATAAATATGAAAAGTGGCTCCAGATTGAGATTGCTGTGTGTGAGGCATTGGTAGAAAGGGGAGAGATACCAAAGAGTGCACTTGAAAATATTAAGAGTAACGCAAAATTTGACCCCTCCCGTATTGATGAGATTGAAAAGACAGTTAAGCATGATGTAATTGCATTTCTTACAAATGTTGCTGAGCATGTAGGTGAAGATTCAAGATATATCCACATGGGGATGACCTCATCTGACCTTCTTGATACTGCCCTCGCCATCCATTTAAAAGAGGCATCAAATATAATTTTACATGGCTTAAAAGCCTTTTCGGATGTCTTGAAAAAAAGGGCTTATGAGTTTAAGGATACTGTGATGATCGGGAGGTCTCATGGTATTCACGCAGAGCCGATTACTTTTGGTCTTAAGTTAGCACTCTGGTATTCTGAAAATCAGAGAAATATAAAGAGGATGGAGCATGCAAAAGAGACTATCAGTTACGGAATGGTCTCAGGTGCAGTCGGAACTTTCGCAAATATTGACCCATCTGTAGAGGAGTATGTCTGTAAAAAATTTGCCTTAAAACCTGCACCTGTATCAAATCAGATTATCCAGAGGGACAGACATGCTGAGTATTTAACTACTCTATCATTGATTGCATCGTCCATTGAGAAGATTTCAGTGGAGTTGAGACATCTCCAGAGGACTGAGGTGCTTGAGGCTGAAGAGTATTTTTCAATAGGACAGAAGGGTTCTTCTGCCATGCCTCATAAGAGAAACCCTATAACAGCAGAGCAATTGTCAGGACTGGCAAGGATAGTCAGAGCTAATGCAATTGCAGGAATGGAGAATATAGCGTTATGGCATGAGAGGGATATAAGCCATTCATCTGTGGAGAGGATTATAATCCCTGACAGCTCAATATTGATTGACTATATGCTGAATAAAGCTGCAAATCTGATTGATAAGCTCCTTGTCTATCCTGAAAATATGAAAAAAAATCTGGATAAAATGGGGGGGTTGATATATTCTGAAGGAATATTATTAGAATTGGTAAGGGGTGGAATCACAAGGGAAGAGGCGTATAAAATGGTTCAAAGAGTCGCCATGAAGATATGGGAAAGGGGAGGGGATTTCAAGGAGTTGATATTAAAAGACAGGGAGATTATGAAATATATTACTCCTGCCTCTATAGAAAAGGCATTCAGCATAAATCATCATTTAAAAAGTGTGAATTATATTTTCAAGAGAGTTTTTGAAGGGTGAAATTATATGAAAAAAGGTGAAAAGCTATATGAGGGAAAGGCAAAGATACTCTATTCTACTGAAGAACCTGATAAACTGATTCAATATTTTAAGGATGATGCGACCGCATTCAATGCCCAGAAGAAGGGGACTATAAAAGAAAAGGGGGTATTAAACAATAAAATATCTTCAAGAATATTTGACCTGTTGGAAAAAGAGGGTATTAAGACCCACTTTATAGAGAGAACAAGTGACAGGGATATGCTTGTAAAAAAGGTAGAGATTATACCTGTAGAGGTTGTTATAAGGAATGTAGCGGCGGGCAGTCTCAGTAAGAGGATGGGAATTGATGAAGGGATTACATTAAAGGAGCCGATACTTGAATTTTATTATAAAAGTGATGAACTTGGCGACCCAATGATAAATGAATATCATATAAAGGTATTTGACCTGGCAAACGAGAAAGAGATGGATATAATCAAGGTAATGGCTTTAAAGGTAAATAAATTTCTCGTAGATTTTTTTGATAAAAATGGAATAAGGCTTATAGACTTTAAACTTGAATTTGGAAGATATAATGGAGATGTCCTGCTGGCTGATGAGATAACCCCTGACGGATGCAGGCTCTGGGATAAAAAGTCAGGTGAAAAGATGGATAAGGACAGGTTCCGACAAGACCTCGGCAAGATTGAAGAGGCGTATCAGGAAGTTTATAAGAGGGTGTTTGGATAAGAAAAGAGCACCAGAGCACCGGTATTAGCAAAAACTGGTGACCTGGTGTTCTGGTGACTGGTGTCCTTTATATATTCGGGAGGTAATTATGGCAAAAGATATAGAACTTATAAAGACATTGATAGATGATATACCTCAACTGGGATTTCTTGAAAACAATGAATTGGATATATTAGCCCATCATATAAACTATCAGAAGGCAGACAAGGGTTCAGTTCTCTTTAAGGAAGGCACTATGGGAAAGACCCTTTATTTAATAGTTAAGGGGAAGGTGGAGATAAAAAAGGAATCTGTGTCTGGCAATCAGGCTGTCCTTGCACAGTATGGAAAGGGTGCATCCATCGGAGAGATGTCCCTTATAGATGAATCTCAACGTTCTGCTACAGCAACAATAATTGAGGATGCAGAGCTCCTTATACTGGATAAAGAGCGATTTGATGAGATATTGGATAAATATCCTGAGATGGGCGTTAAGATGCTTAAGAATATTACGAAGCAGATAAGCATGAGGCTGAGGCATACCAGCGGGAGATTTGCTGATATTTTTGATGCGAGATAAGCAGAAGACAGGTATAGGTAAAGGTAAAGCTTAAGCTTAAGGAACCTTTTTCCTTTACCTATGCCTTTACCTAAATTTATGTGTGGAATATTTGGAATATACGGACATCCTGAGGCAGCGAATATAACATATCTTGGACTCCATGCCTTGCAGCACAGGGGGCAGGAGAGTGCAGGTATTGTATCATCTGACGGGAAGTTTTTACACTCAGAGATAGATATGGGTCTTGTTGCAGATATTTTTTCGCAGGACCGCCTTGATAAACTTTCCGGATATATTGCAATAGGGCACAACAGATATTCAACTACAGGTGCAAGCCTCCTTAAAAATGCCCAGCCCATTCTGGTAGATTATTCCCGCGGTTCTCTTGCCCTTGCCCATAACGGCAACCTGGTTAATGCTGCATATATCAGGAGCGAGCTTGAGGCTTACGGTTCAATATTCCGCTCTACCATGGACACAGAGGTAATAGTCCATCTCATTGCACAGTCTAAAGAAGACAAGCTGCTGGACAGGGTGATAGATGCAGTTTCAAGGATTAAGGGGGCATATTCGCTTATAATAATGACCGAGAATGAATTGGTGGGTGTAAGGGACCCCAATGGTTTTAGGCCGTTATCATTGGGAAAGCTGAAAGACTCGTATGTGCTGGCATCAGAGACCTGTGCATTTGATTTAATAGAGGCAAAGTATGAAAGGGATATTGAGCCGGGCGAGATTGTAGTTATAGACTCGAAGGGGATCCAATCTTATAAGCCTTTTCCTGCATCAAGTAGGTCTCACTGTGTTTTTGAATTTATATACTTTGCAAGGCCTGACAGCAATATATTCGGTGAAAATGTAAATTTTATAAGGCAGGAGTTCGGAAGGCAGCTTGCAAGGGAGACAATGATTGATGCAGATATTGTAATTCCTGTCCCTGACTCAGGTGTTCCGGCTGCACTGGGTTTTTCTCAGGAGTCAAAGATACCTTTTGATATGGGGCTTATCAGGAGCCATTATGTTGGAAGGACATTTATTGAACCTCAGCAGGCAATCAGGCACTTTGGGGTTAAACTGAAACTCAATCCTGTAAAAAAGATAATTGACGGTAAGAGGGTTATTGTAATTGATGATTCAATTGTAAGGGGAACAACAAGCAGAAAGATTGTAAAGATGCTGAGGGATGCCGGTGCGAAGGAGGTGCATGTCCGTATAAGCTCACCTCCTACAACCCACCCCTGTTATTATGGCATTGATACACCAAATCGTAAGGAATTAATAGCAGCAACACATACAGTAGAAGAGGTGTGCAAGTATCTGACTGCTGATAGTCTTTCATATTTAAGCTTAGAGGGAATGCTGAATATATTTAAAGAGAGGAAAAATGATTTTTGTATGTCCTGTTTTGATGGGGTTTATCCTGTAAGCTTTGAGGGTATGGATACATCACAGCTTGAACTGTTTTAAGACAGGTATAGGTAAAGGTATAGGTATAGAAAAAATCTTTACCTCTGCCTCTACCTTTACATGATTTTTTATGGAAAAAGAACTTTTAAAAAATAAGAGATTATTTACAATATTTAACACTGAAAGGATAAACAGGGCAATAGGCATATCTCCTAAAAAGGGGAAGATTGCCTCCTATGTAATTCCATTTCTTATTCATACAAATCTTAAAGGTTTCCCCGGGTATATTGACGGTGCGGATGCAGCCGGCGGCATATATTCCTTTGATTGGACAGAGGCTATGAAGTCCGCGGTGAAAGAGTTTTTCCCAAACAGTAAGATATTGGATGAAGGTCCAGCCAGATTATTTCCTGCAAATTATCGTGTAGAATCACTCCTAATAATGGGGAGTATAGGTTCTATAGCCCATAATGAAAAGTCAGATTATGATTATTGGGTCTGTATCAATGAATCGGCAATCCCCTCCAAGGAATTGGAGCTATTAAAGAAAAAACTAAAAATTATAGAAGAGTGGGGATATAAGCATGAAATGGAGGTCCACTTTTTCCCTGTAGATATTAAGAGGGTCCAGAATTATGATTTTGGAGAGAGCGATAAGGAGAGTGCAGGCTCGTCTCAGGGTAAGATATTAAAGGAGGAGTTTTACAGGACATCTATATTTGTATCAGGAAAGATACCCCTGTGGTGGATAATGCCTGCAGGTATAGATAATGATAAATATAATAAGTATAAAGAAAGTTTAAAGGTCTCGATTGACCTTGATTATCAGGGGTTTGTTGACCTTGGTAATTTGGAAAATATTTCATCTGATGAATATTTCGGGGCTGCCCTCTGGCAGATGAATAAGGCTATGCTAAGCCCTTATAAATCTGTCCTTAAGATGGCATTGCTTGAAAGCTTTATTGACCCTGCCACAAGCCATGAAATCCTCTGCGGCACCTTAAAAAAAGCTGTATTCACTTCTGATGATATAGGGAAGTCTTTAGACCACTACCTTATTATGATGGACAGGATTCTTGACTATAATAATGTCAGGGGAAGGAGTGATGTGGTTGACCTCCTCAGGAAGTGTTTTTATATCAAGGTTGGGGAGAAGATAAAAAAGGGTGCCACTTTAAAGAGTGCCGTTAAAAAGGATAAGAGTTATAGGGAAATCGTAATGGAGAAATATACTGAAAAATGGGGGTGGGGGAGTGAGATACTTGAAGACTTAAATAATTACAGGGATTGGGGATTTGAAAAGGTGTTAATGCTCGGCAGTCAGGTTCACAATTTTATGATACAGACATACAGAAATCTCACTGATAAACTAAAAACTGAGGCTGATATAAAGATAAAGATAAGCGATGAAGACCTTACTATGCTTGGGAGGAGGCTCTTCAGCCTCTATTCAAAGAAACCCAATAAGGTTGAGTATTTAAAAAGGGCATTTGATGAAGGACTGCTTCAGGATAGCCTCACATTTAATGTTGGCATGGATAAGAATAAGAATATTATCTGGAGCCTTTACAGCGGACAGTTGTCAAAAGAGACAATAGTGAATGCAAGGGAGAAATTACTCAAGAGAGGCAATATACTTGATATATTGATATGGATTGTATTCAATAGGCTCTGTTATGAAAAGACCTCTTTTTATCTGATACCAAACCCGTTGCCGGTATCAATGATAGATATTCAGACTGTTGTAAAGGAATTGCAGTCATTCTTTCCCCCAACGAGCATTGCTGACCTGCAGAGGGATGAACTTCTTTCAGATTCACATAAGATTAAGATTTTCGCAGTTGTGAACTTCTTAAGCCAGAGGTGGGTAAAAAAGATAGAAGATGTGACAATATTTTATAACACAAGCTGGGGCGAGCTGTTCTGCGAGCATTACAAATCCATGGATGGAATAAAGAAGTTATTGGGCTATTTGGCAGAGAATCCGGCAATAAATGCAAAGGATATTCAAGACTACTGCAAGGTCTTTATTCCTAAGAGCGAATTTTCAGATACCCTGTATAAGGAGATTAACGGTATTATAATGCGGCAGTTAGGTTCAGGAACAAAAACCTAAAAGAATCGCCACAAAGGCACTAAGGCACAAAGTTTAATTCTTTATTTAAAAGATCTTCTTTGTGTCTTCGTGGCTAATAAAAAGGTTTTATAATTTCCTATATCTGAATAAAAGCTTAATCTCATTTTAAATGAAACTCTCCATAATTATTCCCACCTTAAATGAAGAATCTCTTATAGAAAAAAATCTCGCCTCCATTAGAAAACAGCTCTTAGCTATAGGCAATGAGCTATCAGCCGAGATAATAGTGGCTGATGGCGGCAGTAGAGACAGGACAGTAGAGACTGCAAGAAGATTTGCCGACAGGGTATGTATCTCCGATAAAGGGAGGGGAGAACAGATGAATGCAGGTGCTAAAGTTTCAAAGGGGGATTTATTATTATTTTTGCATGCCGATTCCATATTGTATTTATCAGGTATAGTGAATATGTTAAAAGTTATGGAAGATAATAATATTGTAGGTGGTGCGTTTAGGCTTAAAATAGATTCCCCCACACCTATGTATAGGTGTTGGGGTAAGATAGCCTTTAAAATTATATCCTCCGCTGCAAATATGAGGTCAAGAATATTAGGCATTGCCTATGGCGACCAGGGGATATTTGCAAGAAGAAATATTTTTTATACAGTTGGCGGTTATCCTGATATATCTATTATGGAGGATGTAGAATTTGTAAAAAGGCTGAAAGGTAAAGGGAAATTTATTATACTGAATGAGTGTGTTACCACATCATCAAGAAGGTGGGATAGAGAAGGTATATTATATACAACGATAAGGAACTGGATTCTTATCTCACTATATTTGATAGGTGCTTCTCCAAATAGGTTGAAAGGGTGGTATAGAGAACATGGAGGATGACAAGAGAAGGAAATTTGAAGATACTGTCATCCCGTATTTTAATGCTATCTATAATTCTGCATGCAGGATGACAGGAGATAAGAGTGATGCAGACGACCTTGTTCAGGATGTATTCTTATCTGCATATAAGTCATTTCATCAGTTTGCAGAGGGTACACATTGTAAGGCATGGCTGTATAAAATATTGAGAAATACATTCATAAATAAGATAAGAAGGCAGGGGAGAGAGGTAGATTATTTAAGGGGTCAGGGGGCAGAGGTCAGAGGGCATGAGTTAAATTCATCAACTCATCAACTCATCAACTCATCAACTACTTTGAAGGAAGGTTTTGATGAAACCATTCAGAAGGCTCTCAACAAACTGCCTGAGGAATTTCGTATGGCGATTATACTGTGTGATATAGAAGGATTTTCATATCAGGAGATATCTGAAGTTTTAGAGTGCCCTGTTGGGACTGTCCGCTCCCGCATAAACCGTGCAAGGAGATTTCTTGCTGAAGAACTAAAGGACTTAAGGGCGTAGAGAAAATTATAAAACATTTTAGCCACCAAGACACAAAGGCACAAAGGAATAAAGGATAATTTATTTTCTTAGTGTCTTAGAGTCTTTGTGGCATGTCTTTATTCAGGAAATTATGAATAGCAGGATTATAAAGTTATCCGATGAATTGGCTAATTGTATAGCAGCAGGTGAGGTGGTTGAGAGGCCTGCCTCTGTAGTCAGGGAGCTTATTGATAATTCAATAGATGCAGGTGCCGGTAATATTACAATAGAAATTAAGGGCAGCGGCAAGAGGTATATAAGGGTTGCTGATGACGGTATTGGCATGACAAGGGATGATGCCCTCCTCTGCTTTGAAAGGCACGCAACAAGCAAAATAAAAACTGTTGAAGACCTGAATGCCATTACTACCCTTGGATTTAGAGGCGAGGCACTTCCGAGTATTGCTGCTGTTTCTAATGTAAGATTATCTACCTGTAATGAAGGCGAATCTGTTGGAACTGATGTAGAGGTTAATAATGGGGCAGTAAAGTCAGTAAAAGATGCCCCGCCGGTAAAAGGAACATCAGTTGAGATTAAAGACCTTTTTTTAAACATACCTGCACGGCTAAAATTCTTGAAGTCAGATACAACAGAAACTTCCCGCATAATAGAAGTGGTAAATCAACATGCCTTATCTCACCCGATGATAAAATTCAGAATGGAAAGCGGTGGGAAAAGGATGATTGATACCTTTTCAACAGATAACAGATTAAATCGTATAGCATCTATTTTTAAAAACGAGATGGTGAACAATCTTATGCCCGTTGAAGAAAAACATTCGTCTAACTTAAAACTCAGCGTTAGAGGGTATATTTCTAAGATAGGTGCGGATACTGGAAGCAGGGGGATGCAGTATATATTTGTAAATAACCGATATATCAGGGACAGGGTTATAAGCCACGCAGTTTATGAGGCATACAAGACTATGTTATCAAGAGATAGACATCCAATCTATTTTTTATTTTTAGATATTGACCCGAAAATGATAGATGTGAATGTCCACCCGACAAAGATAGAGGTGAGGTTTATGCGGCAGGGTGAGATTCATGACTTTATAAGGGATACCATAAGGGATAGTATGAAGAGAGTCAGGAGTCAGGTATCGGAAGTTGGAGTTCGTGATTCGGTATCAGAAGAGAGGGATTCAGCCTTTAGCCTTCAGCCTTCAGCCTTATACAAGGATAGGATTAGAGAGGCAACTGAAAGGTATGTATCAAATCATGAGTCTGTGTTTGATATTCCGATTCAAGATTTGAGACTTAAGACTCCAAGCTCCGAACTTAGGTTGTCTCCTGAAATGGAATCAGACCTCTCCAAATTTAAGCCGATTGGACAGATATTCAACTCTTTCATAATTCTTCAGGGGGTTGACAATATTATATTTATAGACCAGCATACAGCACATGAAAGGATTTTATATGAGAGATTATTAAGCAAGATGAGAGATAGCAGGATAGAGGTTCAAACAATGCTTTTACCTGTGAATATTGAGTTACCAAGTAAGGAGTCATTAGTATTACAATCAAATCTTGACAATTTTAAAAAATTAGGGTTTGATATAGAATCTTTCGGAGAGAATAGTTTTGTGATAAGGTCAGTGCCGTCAATTCTCTCTAAGGATGATTGTAAGCAGGCAGTGAAAGATATCCTTGATAAACTTTTAGTGAGCGAAGCGAATCTATCAGGTTCAGAGCAAAGAAGGACAGGTTTTGATGAGGTTATTAATAAAATGATTCTGGTAATGTCTTGCAGGGGTGCTGTTAAGGCAGGGCAGATTTTGAGTATAGAGGAGATGAGTTCCCTGATAAAAGAACTGATGAATACAAACAGGCCATTTACCTGTCCTCACGGCAGACCCATTGCACTAAGTATAGAAAAGGGACAGATACTGAAGGGGTTTTTGAGAAAGTAATTATTCAGCCACTAAGGCACAAAGGCACAAAGGGGAAAAATAGTTTTTTTAATTCTTGGTGTCTTAGTGTCTTTGTGGCTAATATTCAGGAGGTAATAAATGTTAAATAAAGAAATAAAGGAGTGTCTTACATTTGATGATGTCCTTCTCCTTCCGGGGAAATCATCTGTGCTTCCAAAGGAGGCAGATATATCAACCTATATCACAAAAAAGATAAAACTTAATTGCCCATTGGTCAGTGCCCCTATGGATACAGTTACTGAGGCAGGCCTTGCGATTGCCCTTGCACAGGAGGGTGGGATAGGCATAATACACAAAAACCTCTCAGTTGAGGAGCAAATTAATGAAGTTGATAAGGTAAAGAGGTCTGTAAGCGGCATGATAGTAGAGCCGATTACTATGTCTCCTGACGAAAGTATCAGTAAGGCTCTTGATGTAATGAGAAAGTATCAGATTTCTGGTATAC
>Ga0209212_1008921_pt1 | contig 10628 bp, 13 predicted proteins | sample RifGroC2_FD_183996 | JGI IMG/M metagenome (GOLD analysis project Ga0209212, IMG submission 183996) | Groundwater microbial communities from Rifle, Colorado, USA - Groundwater C2 (SPAdes) (version 2) | ecosystem: Environmental > Aquatic > Deep subsurface > Groundwater | place: Rifle, Colorado... | reverse complement strand
GGTTATCTCCTGTCGGGTTATCGGCAGATTCGGCTCATTCTGGAGTAATTTCACCCAACAGGCGCACGAAACTGGCGTCCACCACTTTCGAATGCACCCTCGAGCGTATGTTGGGTCGAGCGTAGCGATACCCAACAACATTGAAGCGATGGGTATCGCGTTGCTCAACCCATCCTACGACTCACCCCCTCGGATGATGCATCGCATGCAACTGCTTCAACCGCTCCCGCGCCACATGGGTATAAATCTGCGTCGTCGAAATATCCGCATGACCCAATAACATCTGCACCACGCGCAAGTCCGCGCCGTGGTTCAGCAGGTGGGTGGCGAAGGCGTGGCGCAGGGTGTGCGGCGACAGCGACTTATTCAGCCCGACCGTTTTTGCGTGCTTCTTGATCAGGTACCAGAACATCTGGCGCGTCATGCCTTCACCTCTGGCAGTCACAAACATCGCGTCGCTCATCTGTTTGCCGAGCAACACGCCGCGCCCGTCCGCGAGATAGCGGCGCAGCCAGTCCAGCGCTTCTTCGCCGAGCGGCACCATGCGCTCCTTGCTGCCCTTGCCCATCACGCGCACCACGCCCATGTCCATGCTTACTTGCGTGATGCGCAGCGTCACCAGCTCGGACACGCGCAGGCCGGTGGCGTACAGCACTTCGAACATGGTGCGGTCGCGCAATCCCAGTGGCGTCTGGTTGTCCGGCGCGTCGAGCAGTTGTTCGACATCCTGTTCGGTGAGGCTCTTGGGCAGGTTGCGCGGCAGCTTGGGGGGGTCGATTTGCAGCGTGGGATCGGCGGCGGTCTTGCCTTGCCGCAACAGATAGCGGAACAGCCGCTTGAGGCTGGAGATGTTGCGCCCGGTGCTGCTCGGTTTGGCTTTTTGCACGGTGACCAGATGGGCGAGATAGCCTTGTATGTCGCCGTGCGTGGCTTGCAGAATGGATGCGCCGCGCTGCTGCTCCAGCCAGAGCGCGAACTTGGTCAGGTCGCGCCGGTAGCTGTCCAGCGTGTTGCGCGACAGGCCGTCTTCCAGCCACAGGTTGTCGCAGAATTCATCGAGTAGTTCAGCGTTGTTCATGGCGCTTTCGTTTTATCGGGCGAGCAAGATTCCGAACTTCTACCCTCTCCCCAGCCCTCTCCCTGGTGCGTGGTTGTTGCCGCTTTAGCGGCTTTACAACCACGGCCTGCTCCTTGCGGGTGCAAGGGAGAGGGAGTAGTTGCCTCATGCGCCAGCAGCCAACGCTTAATGTCCAGAGGATCGCCGCTTGTGTGACGGGCAAAGCCGCCCAGGCCGGCCTTGCCCACCACGCGGTGGCAGGGGACGATGACGGGGATCGGGTTTGCGCCGCATGCCTGGCCGACGGCCTGTGCGCAGGATTTCAGCTCGGCAGCCAACTCGCCGTAGCTGCGCGTCTTCCCGCGCGGAATGGCCAGCATGGCTTGCCAGACTTTTTGCTGGTGCGGGGTGCCGTTCAATTCGAGCGGCACGGAAAACTGCGCGCCGGGGTTTTCCAGATAATGCAGCAACTGTTCGCACACGGTTTCGGCAAATGCGCCGGTGGCGCGTTGCGGCTTTTCGCTGGTAGGCAAAAAATCGATACCGGTCAACGCAGCGCCGGTGCAGCGGATGCCGAGCACGCCGAACGGTGCTTTTAATTTCGCCTGATAGTCCATGCCGCGATGATAGCGCACCCAATAAAAAACGGGAGGCAGAGCCTCCCGTTTTTCGGAACATGCAGTGAAGTTACGCTGCTGCTGTTTTTACTTTGCGTGCGGGCAATTTTTCCTTGATACGCGCCGACTTGCCGGAGCGATCGCGCAGGTAATACAGTTTTGCGCGGCGCACATCGCCGCGACGCTTCACTTCGATGGCCGCGATGATCGGTGAATAAGTCTGGAAGGTGCGTTCCACGCCTTCGCCGGCAGAAATTTTACGCACGGTAAATGCTGAATTCAGACCGCGATTGCGCTTGGCGATCACGATGCCCTCGAAAGCCTGAAGGCGCTTGCGCTCGCCTTCGACCACGTTCACGCTGACTACGATCGTGTCGCCGGGCGAAAACAGGGGGATGGCTTTGCCCAAACGGGCGATTTCTTCTTGTTCCAATGTTTCGATCAAATTCACTTTACTACTCCTTGGTTATCGGGTCTTGTTCCTTCTGATAAGCGTCCTGAAACTCTGCCAGAAGCCGAGACTCCTCTTTTGTAAAATCACGCCTGGCCAATAAATCCGGCCTGCGCAACCATGTCCTGCCCAACGACTGCTGAAGCCGCCAACGCTGTATATCCGCATGATTGCCGGACAACAACACCGGGGGCACGGCTTCATCATTAAACATTTCCGGGCGGGTGTAGTGCGGGCAATCCAGCAAGCCCTGCACGAACGAATCCTGCTCGGCCGATTCGGCATCGCCCAATACGCCGGGCAATTGCCGCACTATGCTATCCATCAACACCATCGCCGCCAACTCGCCGCCGGACAACACATAATCGCCGATGGAAATTTCCTCATCCACCTGCTGACGGATCAAGCGCTCATCTATACCTTCATAACGTCCCGCCAGCAGAATCAGCCCTTCATCATCCTGCTGCGCCACCAATTCTTTTACCACCGCATGGGTCAACAACCTGCCTTGCGGCGACATATACACCACGCGGCTTTTTTTCACGCCGCTGGCCGCCTGCCGCTGCCTGGCTGCGTTGATCGCGGCGGCCAGCGGTTCGCCCAGCATCACCATCCCAGGACCGCCGCCGTAGGGGCGATCATCGATGGTGCGGTAATTATCCGTGGTGAAATCGCGTGGATTCCACGTCTTTAATTCATAGCTTCCCTGCTCTGCCGCGCGCCGTGTGATGCCATATTGCGTCAGCGCATCGAACATCTGCGGAAACAATGTGATGATGTCGAAGATCATTTTAAGTAATCTGCCGACCAATCTACCCGGATGATCTTGTTCTTCACATCCACCTGCTTGATGGCCGATGCAACGAACGGGATCAGTATCACACCGCTGTCACCCTGTACGCTCAATACCTGATTCGCGCCGGTTTCCAGCAAGTTCGCCACCGTTCCCAACGCCACGCCCGCGTCATTCACCACCGCGAGCCCGATCAAGTCCGACCAGTAATATTCATCGTCGGGCTGCTCCGGCAAGCTGTTGCGCGGCACGGCGATCAACAGACCTTTCAGCTTTTCGGCGGCGGTGCGATCCGGACAATCCGGCAGCAGTGCAGCCAGCGTCTTGTTGTGCACTTCGCGCTGCTGAACCGCCACTTCGCGCCAAGGCCCCCGCTCGGGACCTATCCACCACGTCGCATAGTCCATCAGGCTGTCGAGGTACTCGGTGTATGGCTGGATCTTGACCCAGCCACGTATGCCATGCGCAGACGCCACGCGCCCCATGATCACCATGGGGCTTGCTTCGTCAGACTTGTGCGGCGGCACTCTTTAAATCAAGCTGCCGCAGCACCGGCGCGCTTGACCAGCTTGGCAACGGTGTCGCTCAATTGCGCGCCCTTGCTCTGCCAATGAGTTACGCGCGCCAAGTCCAGGCGCAGTGCTTCCTGATTTTCTGTTGCGACCGAATTGTAGAAACCGATGCGCTCAATAAAGCGGCCATCACGACGATTGCGCGAATCGGCAACGACTACGTTGTAAAACGGACGATTCTTGGAACCGCCACGGGAAAGACGAATAATGACCATAAGAAACCTATTTAAGTTATTAGGGCTTTAAAATTGCCAGCCCGGCAAAAGGGGGCGGATTCTACGACATTTAAGGCACTTCATGCAACCGGTAGAAAATCAATAGGGTTTTCAAACCCTGTTATCTGTGCAGTAGCACTTCCAGAACAAACTTGGTGCCCAGGTAAGCCAGCAGCAAAAATACAAAACCGCTCACCGTCCAGCGCACCGCAATACGCCCGCGCCAGCCGTAGAAGTGATGCCCCCACAGCAATACGGCGAACACTCCCCATGAAATAAAGCCGAACAGCGCTTTGTGATTGAACTGCCACGCCTTGCCGAATATCTCCTCGGAAAACATCACGCCGGATGCCAGTGTCAGCGTCAGCAACACAAAGCCGATGCCGATCATGCGGAACAGCAGGGTTTCCATGGACAGCAGCGGCGGCAGGCTTTGCAACACGCGCGGCAGGTTCGCGTGATGCAGACGTTTTTCAACCTGCGAGATCAGCACCGCGTGCAGCATGGCAATGGTGAACAGGCTGTAGGCGAGCATCGCGGCGGCGATATGCGCCTTGAAGGCAAACAAACTGGTGTTTTCCAGTTGGTGCGCGGACGGAAAAAGTTCCGGCAGCAACACGATCACTGCCGCCAGGGGCAGCACCAGCGCCTGCAATCCGCCGATGGGGTAGAAAAAACGTGCCACCGAATATACCAGCAGCGTCAGCCAGATGATCAGCGACAGCGCGTTGGTCATGCTCAAGTTGAACCCGCCGTTGGCAAACACATTCTGCGCGAGCAGGTAACCGTGCAAAACCAGAGGGATCAACACCAGATGCCCCATCGCCCCGCGGCTCAACACGTTTTCCTCGCCACGCGCCTGCGCGCGCCAAAAATAAGTGGCCAGCACGCCATAGACGGTGGAAACAATCAGTGCAAGGAGAACGTTGGACATTTTTTGTCAGGATGTTTTAGACTTGGCGAATTCTACACCAACTCTCACAAAACAATTATGTTGGACAATCTTACCAACCGCCTTTCCGGCGTCATCAAAACCCTGCGCGGCCAGGCGCGCCTCACCGAAAGCAACATCCAGGACACGCTGCGCGAAGTGCGCATGGCGCTGCTCGAAGCCGACGTCGCGCTGCCGGTGGTCAAGGATTTCATCGCCCAGGTCAAGCAGGCCGCGCTCGGACAGGAAGTCATCGGCAACCTGAACCCGGGGCAGGCGCTGATCGGCGTGGTGCACCGCGAACTCACCAGGCTGATGGGCGAGCACAACGATGCGCTCAACCTCGCCGCCGTGCCGCCCGCCGTGATCCTGATGGCGGGCTTGCAGGGCGCGGGCAAGACCACCACCAGCGGCAAGCTCGCCAAACTGCTGCGCGATCAGCACAAGAAGAAGGTGCTGCTGGTCAGTTGCGACGTGTACCGCCCGGCGGCAATCGAGCAATTGCGCACGTTGGCGCAGCAACTTGAGATCGACTTCTTCGCCTCCGACATCAGCCAGAAACCGCAGGACATCGCGCTGGCCGCGCTGGACTTTGCCAAGCGGCATTACCACGACGTGCTGATCGTCGATACCGCCGGACGGCTCGCGATCGACGCCGCGATGATGGCGGAAATCCAGCAATTGCATGCCGCGCTCAAGCCGATTGAGACGCTGTTTGTGGTCGATGCGATGACCGGCCAGGACGCGGTAAACACCGCCAAGGCGTTCGGCGATGCGCTGCCGCTGACCGGCATCATTCTCACCAAACTGGACGGTGATGCACGCGGCGGCGCGGCCCTGTCGGTGCGCCAGATCACCGGCAAGCCGATCAAGTTCGTCGGCGTGAGCGAAAAACTCAACGGCCTCGAAGCCTTCCACCCCGAACGCATGGCGTCGCGTGTACTTGGCATGGGCGATGTGCTGTCGTTGCTCGAGGAGGCGCAGCGCGGCGTCGATCATGCCGAAGCCGAAAAGCTCGCCAAAAAAGTCAAAAGCGGGCAGGGCTTCGACCTCAACGATTTCAAGATGCAGATCGTGCAGGTGCGCAAGATGGGCGGCATGTCGGCGCTGGTGGACAAGATGCCCGCGCAACTCAGCCAGGCAGCGGCTGGTTCCAAAGTAGACGACAAGCAGATTAGCCGCATCGAAGGCATTATCAATTCCATGACACCGCTGGAGCGCAGCAAACCGGAACTCATCAAGGCCTCGCGCAAACGGCGTATCGCCGTTGGAGCAGGCGTGCAGGTGATGCATGTCAACCAGTTGCTCAACCAGTTCGAGCAGACCCAGAAAATGATGAAAATGCTCGGCAAGGGCGGCGGCATGGCAAAGATGATGCGCGGCATGAAGGGAATGTTGCCGGGGATGGGCCGTTAACAAACCGGCATTTGCCCGCGGATTAACACGAATTAAGTCCCGCACTTATCCGTGTTAATCCGCGGTTCATATTAGCTCTTTACCCGCCCTCAGCCATGACTATAAAAGCCATCATATTCGACGTGGACGGCACGCTCGCCGACACCGAGGACGGGCATCGCCAATCATTCAACGAGGCCTTTGCTGAATGCGGGCTCGACTGGAATTGGGATGCCGCGCTGTACGACCAGTTGCTCAAGGTGACCGGCGGCAAGGAGCGCATCAAATACTTTGTCGAAAGTTTTTTAACCGGCTTTACCCGGCCCGAAGATTTTGAAGAATTCGTCAAACATCTGCACCAGGTGAAGACCGCACATTACACCGCGATGCTGCGCGCAGGCCGTATCCCGTTACGCCCCGGCATCAAACAACTCATCACCGATACGCGCGACGGCGGCATCCGTCTAGCCATTGCCACCACCACCTCACCGGAAAATGTCGCCACGTTGTTGCAGCAAGGGCTGGGCGCGAACGGCGAGAGCTGGTTTGAGGTGATCGGCTGCGGCGACATCGTGCCGCACAAAAAACCCGCGCCGGATATTTACTTCTGGGTGCTGGAAAAAATGGGGCTGCCAGCCGCCGACTGCATCGCGCTGGAAGATTCCGAAAACGGCCTGCGCGCCAGCCTCGCGGCAGGCATCAAGACTTTCGTCGTCCACAACCGCTACACGCGCAACCAGGATTTTTCCGGCGCTGCGGCAGTGTTCGACGAACTGGCCGATCTGGGCAACTTCTACCGGGCAACCGGGTTACCCACAAAATCAGCTCAACGCATTGAAACAAAATAATATTTTCCGCCAGCCACTTTTCCAGGGTTGAGCTGCCTCGTGTCAAAAATAACCTGGCATCCGCCTAAAATTTACGGTCAGCCATTCGCTTGTTGGACTGGGAGTAACTGCCGGATTAGGATTAATGCTAAACTTCAAACCGCTGCATAGGGCAGTAACCAACCACAAAGGGGTAAATCATATGAACCGCAAAGAATTGATTGACGCATTGGCAGCAAAAACAGGCAGCACCAAAGCTGACGCTGAACGCAACATCGCAGGGCTGATTGAAGTAATCACCGCCACGTTAAAAAAAGGCGACAACATCGCGCTGGTTGGCTTTGGCACATTTGAAGTACGCAAGCGAGCTGCACGCAATGGCCGCAACCCGGCTACAGGCGAGGCTCTGAAGATTAAGGCATCCAAGGCGCCAGCGTTCAAGGCCGGTGCGGCTCTCAAGGCAGCGGTGAATGGAACCAAGAAGTAATTGTTCCGATAGCAACCATCAAGTGATCTTGGTGGTTGCGTTTTGAAGGGCAGCTTTCAGGCGTTAATTTCAGCAGCTTATCGGCAGATATTGACATCTAATGACGGGACACTGCCAAATGAAATCGAACGCGCGCCCGTATTCAGCGGGTATATTAAAAATCTAAGCAACGGGTATTAGTGGGCGTTTTTTGGGTGTCGCCATGATGGACACAAGTCCCTTCCATCTGGCAGTTTGGAAGTCAGTTGCCTCCCCGCCACACGCCGCTTCGCAAAGTATTCGGCCATACAAAGTATCGAATAAATGCGCGACCTGCATTTCGTATTTAATTGAAGGACACGTTTATGTACCAAATCGCTCCGAGCATTCTTTCCGCCAACTTCGCCAGGCTGGGTGAGGAAGTCGATAATGTTCTTGCCGCTGGCGCGGATATCGTCCACTTCGACGTAATGGACAACCATTATGTGCCCAACCTGACCATCGGCCCACTGGTATGCGAGGCGTTGCGCAAACATGGCGTGACCGCCCCGATCGACGTACACCTGATGGTCAAACCGGTGGATCGCATCATTCCCGATTTCGCCAAGGCCGGCGCGACATACATCACCTTCCACCCGGAAGCCTCCGAGCATATCGACCGCACTATCGGCCTGATCAAGGAAAGCGGCTGCAAGGCCGGGCTGGTGTTCAATCCGGCCACGCCGCTGGAAATTCTCGAGTACACGCTGCCGAAACTGGATATGGTGTTGCTGATGTCGGTGAACCCCGGTTTCGGCGGGCAGAAATTCATTCCCCATGTACTGGACAAGGCGCGCAAGGTGCGCAAGATGATCGACGCGGGCGCATACAACTGCCGCCTGGAGATTGATGGCGGTGTGGGTCCGGCGAACATCCGAGAAGTGGCGGCGGCAGGCGTGGACACCTTTGTGGCCGGCTCCGCCATTTTCGGCGCGCGCAAGGACAACGACCCGCACCGCTACGACAGTGTGATCGCCGCGTTGCGCGCCGAACTAGCCAGGGTGTAGAAACCATGCGCGCCTATCGATTTTTATTGCCGATAGCCGCCCTTGCGCTGGTTGGTTGCGACCGGATTACGGGCGCCGACCAACATAAGATTCTCGATGCCGAAGCGATCGGTTATGCCTGCCGCATTTCGATAAAGACGCCCGAAGATTGCATGCAGGAAAACGAAACACACAGCCCGACTTCCATATTGTTCGGCTGGAAAGATGCCGACAAGGACGTTCAGGAAAAAACGATCGATCCCACTATGGGCAAAAACAAGCCCGCCCCCCAGATTCAGCAAAACGCGCCACCTGTCACCACATCCGAGAATAAACCTACTGCCGACAAGGCTGCCGAAAATACCGCAGCATCCAAGAACGAAAAGCCCGCCGCAGCGACAGGCAAACCTGACAAGGGTGCAGCCGAAAAGCAGGCGGATCACTAAAGGGATAGCTATGCAACAAGCTGCCGCCATTAAAAGATTTTCCACACCGGCCAATGTACGCGCCATCGCCATTGACCTCGATGGCACGTTGCTGCACTCCGCACCGCAACTGGCGGAAGCGGCTAACCGCATGTTGCGTGAAATGGACTACCCGCCGGCGTCGCAGGAATTGCTGGCCAGCTACATCGGTAACGGCATCGGCTGGCTGGTAAAGCGCGCGCTGACCGGCGAGATGCACGCCACGCCGGATGCCGCGCTGTACGAACATGCCTTGCCGATTTTCGATAAGCATTACACCGCGCTGCTGCTGGGCAGCAAACCTTACGATGGCGTGGTCGAAGGCCTGGAAGCCATGCGTGCGGCTGGCTTCCGTCTGGGCTGCATCACCAACAAGCTGGCGCGCTACACCGGCCCGCTATTGGAAGGCGTCGGCCTGGCGAAGTATTTCGAAATCGTCGTGTCCGGCGACACGCTGCCGGAAAAAAAACCTCACCCCATGCAGCTGCGGCATACCGCTAAATTTTTCGGTGCACCGATCGAACAGTTATTGATGATCGGCGATTCGCTGAACGACACGCTCGCGGCACGCGCCGCCGGCTGCCCGGTATTCTGTGTGCCTTACGGCTACAATCACGGCGAACCGGTGGAAACACTGGATACGGATGCGGTAATTGCCAATCTGTCCGCCGCCTTGCCGCTCATAAAACGCGTTTGAACATGAACCTGAAAAACCTCCACTATCCGCAAGAAACCTCCGCCTGGCGATGGTGAATAGCGTGCGCTGTGCGCATGATTCCGAACAATGTCGTGCGCTGTGCGCACGCTACATGACCATCGCAATAAAGGTTTTCAGGAGGTTTTTATGTTGCACCCCATCACCGAACAAGAATTCAATACGCTGGCACTGCAAGGCTACAACCGTATCCCACTGGTAAGCGAAACCTTTGCCGACCTGGACACGCCGCTGTCGCTGTACCTCAAGCTCGCCAACAAACCCTATTCTTACCTGCTGGAATCGGTGCAGGGCGGCGAACGCTTCGGGCGTTATTCCTTCATCGGCCTGCCCGCCGACACGCGCCTCACGGTGCGAGGCAGGCAAGTGACTCTCACGCATCAGACTAACGAGACCACCCACGAGGTTGAAAACCCGCTGGATTTCATCCGCGAATATCAGACGCGTTTCAAGGTTGCGACGCTGCCCGGCCTGCCGCGCTTTTGCGGCGGGCTGGCGGGCTATTTCGGCTACGACACGATCCGTTACATCGAGCCGCGATTGGCCAAAGTAAATAAACCAGACACAATAGCCACGCCGGATATCCTGCTGATGCTCACCGAACAACTGGCGGTGGTGGACAACCTCAGCGGCAAGCTCACCTTCATCGTCTACGCCAACCCGGAACAGGCCGATGCTTACGCGCTGGCAAAGCAGCGCCTGCATGAACTGACACAACGACTGCGCCAGCCGGTGGACATTCCGCACGCGCCGCCGATGCACGGCGGCGAAGCCAAATCGGAATTCGGCGAAACTGCGTTCAAGGACGCGGTGGTAAAAGCCAAGCAATACATCTTCGACGGCGACATCATGCAAGTGGTACTGGCGCAACGCATGGCGCAGCCGTTTCCCGCTTCGCCGTTGTCGCTGTATCGCGCGCTGCGCAGCGTCAATCCTTCGCCGTACATGTTCTATTACGACATGGGTGATCATCATGTGGTCGGTGCGTCGCCGGAAATTCTGGTGCGTCTGGAACGCGACACCGTCACGGTGCGCCCGATCGCCGGAACCCGGCCGCGCGGCAAGACGCTGCAGGAGGACACCGAACTCGCAGAGGAACT
>Ga0209212_1008919_pt1 | contig 10630 bp, 9 predicted proteins | sample RifGroC2_FD_183996 | JGI IMG/M metagenome (GOLD analysis project Ga0209212, IMG submission 183996) | Groundwater microbial communities from Rifle, Colorado, USA - Groundwater C2 (SPAdes) (version 2) | ecosystem: Environmental > Aquatic > Deep subsurface > Groundwater | place: Rifle, Colorado... | reverse complement strand
CAGGGTCGCAACCTGCACATCCCGACCGTCATATCCCTGTTCGACTGGGTCATCCCCTTGGGAGGAGAGCGCAGCCTGGAGCGCGATCTGCAGAAAATCACCGCCCAAACAGTTGGTGAGGTTTGTTCCTCCGAGGTCGTAACCATCAGCCCCGGCGACCCTGTCAGTACGGCTGCCGACAAAATGAGTACCCACAAACTGCACGCACTGCCGGTGGTCGAAGGTGGTAAGCTGGTAGGTATTGTTGCCCGGATCGACATCATCCGTAACTTGATTGCAAAATGAAGCGATTGGCCTTGACTTCCAACTCGCCACGCGAGACAGAAGAAGTGGGCCAGCAACTGGGATCGCTCGCTACCCGAGGGACGTTCATTGCACTGCATGGTGAACTGGGCAGCGGCAAGACCTGTTTTACCCGGGGGGTTGTTGCCACAGCTGCGCCGGAGAGCGCACACTTGGTGGCCAGTCCGACCTTTGCCATCATGAACGAGTATACCGGCGCCATCCCGGTCTATCATTTTGATTTTTACCGTTTGTCCAGTTGTCATGAAATTGCAGAACTTGGTTTTGAGGAGTATTTACATGCAGGCGGCATCTGCATTGCCGAATGGTCGGAACGGCTGGGCGAGTTGCTGCCGCCGGACTACCTGAGCATTACCTTCGAGCATGCCGGCGACGACCAGCGGCACATTATTTTTGAAGCCAACGGATCTGAATCAGAGGGTCTGCTGACTCAGTTTGCCACATTGGAAAAAACTGTTATATTTTCTTTGACCTGAAAGCCCGTTATCTGATATAGAACCAAATCCTAACTGCACTATTTCCGTTAGCACACATGCGAAGGAGAAGCTGTATGGCACTAGTAGTCCAGAAATACGGCGGCACGTCGGTCGGCACCACCGATCGCATCAAGAATGTCGCCAAAAGGGTCATCAAGACCTATGATGCCGGCAATGATGTAATTGTGGTCGTATCGGCCATGTCGGGCGAAACAAACAAGTTGGTGGCACTCGCCAACGAAATCAGCGAAATTCCCGACGGGCCCGAATATGACGTGGTCGTGGCAACCGGCGAGCAGGTCACCATCGGCCTGCTGTCCATGTGCCTGAAGTCGATGGGCTACAAGGCCAAGTCCTACCAGGGTTGGCAAGTACCGATCATCACCGACAGCACCGCCACCAAGGCCCGTATCGAGAGCATCGACGACAAAAACATCCGCGCCGACCTCAAGGAAGGAACCATCGTGATCGTGGCCGGCTTCCAGGGCATGGACGCCAACGGCCGGGTCACCACCCTGGGACGGGGCGGTTCGGACACTTCGGCCGTCGCCATTGCCGCAGCGCTCAAGGCAGATGTGTGCGAGATTTATACCGATGTGGACGGCGTCTACACAACCGACCCCAATGTCTGCAAAGAGGCCCGCAAGGTCGAGAAGATCTCCTACGACGAGATGCTGGAACTGGCCAGCCTGGGAGCCAAGGTGCTTCAAATTCGTTCGGTGGAATTTGCCAAGAAATATAATGTGGACGTGCATGTCCGCTCAAGTCTCAATGAAAATACCGGTACGATGGTTACCAGGGAGGATAAGGATATGGAAGGGATTCTCGTTTCAGGGGTTGCATACGACAAGAATGAGGCCAAGATTGCCGTCATGGGGGTACCCGACAAACCCGGTATCGCCGCCAAGATCCTCACACCGCTCTCCGATGCCGCCATTTCGGTGGACATGATCGTCCAGAACGTAAGCCAGGCCGGGCTGACCGACTTCACCTTCACCGTGACCAAGGCCGATCTGAAACAGGCCCTGTTGATCACCAACGAGGTTGCCAAGGGTATTCAGGCCAAAGAGGTCATTGCCGATGAAAATATCAGCAAGGTATCCATAGTCGGTCTCGGGATGCGCAGCCACGCCGGCGTCGCCACCCAAATGTTCGCCGCCCTGGCCGCCAACAACATCAACATCCAGATGATTTCCACTTCGGAAATCAAGATCGCCGTTGCCATTGACGAAAAATACACCGAACTGGCCGTGCGCGTTCTGCACGAGACCTTTGGCCTGCAAGGCTGATTCAAGCCTGCATCCGCAGCAGATAAAATCCCCGCCGGATTATTCCGGCGGGGATTTTTCAATATGACGATGTTGGTATAGCAACATGGAGACACACATGGACAAGCGCTGTTTTTTCACATATCACGATGGCACCCTGGAACCGTTCCCCGGAAAGGTGGTGCGCGAATTCCCCCTGCAATTGATCGTTAACGGCCGGGAGATCGCCACCCTGATCGGATCACCCCATGACCTGCGCTTTCTGGTGGCAGGATTTCTGCGCCTGCAGGGTTTTGTAAGTTCACTGGACGACTTCAAGATGTTCAGTGTCTGCGAGGACTTTGGAACTGCCAATGTCCAGATCAAAGGGGAACTGCCGGAGCGGCTCAAACCGGTGCTGACCTCCGGTTGCGGCACCGGGATCAGTTTCAGCATGCCGGATGGTGTATCACAACCTTCTGACCAGTCGCTGACGCTGGATACTTTTAAACCTGCCCACATTTTCGCCTTGATGGATGAACTGGCCAAACAGGCCGACAACTATCGCAGCCATGGCGGCATCCACTCGGCAGCTGTTGGTCGAGAAGGGAAGTTGCTGCTGTACGCCGAGGATCTGGGTCGCCACAACACGCTGGATCGCATCGCCGGCGAGGCGCTCTTCAAGGGCATCGACATGGCCGGAACCATGCTGGTAACCTCAGGCCGGATCTCTACCGAGATGGTTGCCAAGGCTACCCTGCTGGGGGTGCAGCTGATCGCCTCGCGCACCTCGCCCACCGATATGGCGCTCAAGCTATGCGACCAGAGCGGCATCTGCCTGGCAGGCTATGTGCGGGGCGGGAAGTTCACGGTCTACAGCCACCCTGAGCTGATCGAACCCCACCCGGACAGCGCCAAGATCGAAGGGGTAACAGGTGTCATCCTGGCCGGCGGCAGTTCCCGGCGCATGGGCACAAACAAGGCGTTGCTGAAGATGGGCGATTCGCCGCTGATCGAAGGGATCTACCGCACCCTGGCCGCTCTCTTTCACGAGGTGATCATCGTCACCAACACACCCGACGAGTATGCCTTCATCCCCTGCCGCAAAGTGGCGGATATCTTTCCTGATGTCGGCGCCATCGCCGGCCTGCATGCCGGTCTGACCGCAAGCCGCGCTGAGCGGGCCTTTGTCACGGCCTGCGACATGCCCTTCCTCAACCCCGAACTGATCAGACAGCTCTGCGGCTGTACCGAAGAGGTCGATGCCGTGGTGCCGGTAAATGCTGAAGGTTTGCGCGAACCGCTCCATGCCGTTTATAAGCGAAACGTCTTGGAAACTGCCCGGCAGGTCATCGAACAAGGCGAAAAAAGCATCCTGATTGTTCTGGACCGGATACGGACACGGCTGGTAACGCCAGAGGCGATGGATTCCATTTCAGCTGCGGAAGAATCCTTCCGCAATGTGAACACGCCCGAGGAATATGGGGGGCTACAGGGCAGCAGCGAGGCGTTCGGCGCGCTTGCGACTCCTCAGGGCAGCGAAAAAACTGCTCAGAAGATCTGAGCACTCCGCTTCCAGGATACGCGGCAGCAGTTGTACGCTGTGATTTAGACGGGGGTCATTGGAAAGGTCGTACAGTGAACCGGCCGCCCCCCCCTTGGGGTCGAAGCAGCCGAAGACAACAGTGGGGATGCGTGACAGGATGATGGCCCCCATGCACATCGTGCAGGGTTCCAGAGTCACATAAAGGGTCGTATCAAGCAGCCGCCAGGAACCGAGTTTCCTGGCGGCTTTTCTGATGGCGATCAGCTCGGCGTGGGCGGCCGGATCCTGGGAGGTCTCGCGCAGGTTGTGGCCACGGGCGATGATCCTGCCATCCCGTACAATCACGCAGCCGATCGGGACCTCATCCTTGCCCTGGGCCTTGCCAGCCTCGGCAATTGCCCGCCGCATCCAGTATTCATGGCTTTTTTCGAACATAATCGGAATTTAGCATAAGGGCTAAAGCCGGGTAAAGGAATATCACCCTCTACATGTCTCTTGAGGAGATATCTCATTGACGTTGCCACTCACGCTTTGATACGCCTTCGTACAGGATATGGGCACATGACAAAGGGAATAATGTCCCTTCCGGGCGTTGTGCGCTTTCGATGAAACAGGGCGGCATACCGGCCAGAAAGGCTGGAAACATGAACAGATAGTATTCGCGAGTGGACAGGCCCAAGTCGGCACACAAGGCAGCCGCCACTGCACCGTAGTTCATGCGTAGTCGCCAACGTCCGGCAAGCAGCAGTTCGTCAACTGCAAAGGCCAGCCGCACATGGGGCCCATCGTCTAGCCCAAGAGTAGCGGCCAGTGCCATGATCGGTGAAATACGCTCGTCACGAGAAGTGAGTGGGCGACCATAGCCGGCGATGCCACGTCGGGTTTTCAACTCATCCTGCACGCAGTCGCTAAGCTCTGCTCCTTTGTCCAGCGCCTTGCGTGTACGCTTAAGGAATTTGATTGACGGCATGTAGATTCCCCCTCCATAAATCGAGGCTTCGGACACGGCAAGAGCCGCCGCAATCCCCAGGGAACCGGTGCTGCGTGTGCTGCCCGCCAGCCCCGCCACCCGATTGTTCCAGATACGTGCATCCGGGTAGCTGGTATAGACCCAGATGGCATGCAGCAGGCGCTGTTGCTGCGTAGTGAAACGGCGACCGGTGATGCCGAAAACATACAGTTCGATCCAATCCATGTCTTTAAGATCCGCATGCAGGTCGTGGCCGCGGAACACCGCCCGTTCACCGGGAAAGCATGCCCCCATGTAGCTTTTAAGGTGATCCGAATGCTCCTCTAATATTTCAGGTCCCTTCATCTGTCCTCCATGGCAGGGTCGTTTTCCAGCTCCACCTTAAAAAAAGGAAATTTCTTGTGTCCATACTGCCTTTGTTCGAGGGCGTGGGCTGCTGCACCCGGCAATCGTAACAGTAGATAAAACATTTCTCCTTGTTCCGGGGTGAAACCCAAGTCACAAAAGGCGGTTGCCGCCACACAACTCATTGCCAATGGACGGCCTGCTACAGCCTCAAGGCTTGCTCTGTTCATCTCCAGCCAAATGAGGCGCGATTCGACGCTAACACATGCTAGATGGGAAAGGGTCTGCTGCACGGGTGTGGTGGTGCTGACTCCATGCGGGTCGAATCCGGGCAGATGTTCCGGCATCGGCCAGATGGAGACCGTGTCGTCTGGGGGTGTAGCCAGTCGGCGCTGCCAGGCGTCTAGGTCGGTGCCGCAACTGTTCCAGGCCTCCATCACCAGGAACACCTCGCGGCCCCCGGATAGTTGTCCAGCTCCTACGGCCAGGGCGGCGATCAAGCAGGCGGCCGCCGTGGAGCCTCCAACGCCGCCGCACATGGCGGCATGCACCGAAGGGTCGCGCGGTCCGGGGTTGGCCAGCACGACTGCCACTGCTTCCAACAGTTCTGCCTGTGCACTTGTGGGCACCTCGCCCCTGAAAAGCAGATAGAGCATTTCCACCCAGCGCGCCTGGCCGAGCATAGCACCGTAGACGTCGTAGCCATGACAGTAGGCTGCCCGGGTAGCAAAAGGGTTATCCGGCTCAGGTTCTTCCAGCCAGATGCGGGTGCGGATCTGTTCCGATTTACTATCGTTACTCATATAATCACCTGTCAATATTATACGTACTGCTAAAGAAGACTCATGCCCCCGTCAACAACGATCTCGTCGCCGACAATATAGGATGAATCATCAGAGGCTAGAAACAGCGCAACACGTGCAACTTCTTCGGCCTCTCCAAAACGCTTTATCGGGGATTTGTTCTGTATTTCGGTCTTGATCATTTGCTCGACTTCGTTCGGCAGACCGATCCTGCCGTACATAGGAGTGGTAATGGGACCCGGGCTGATGGCGTTGACACGAATTCCCCTTCCAATCAGTTCAAGTCCCAGTGTCTTGACCAGGGAACGCAACGCTGCTTTGCATGCGCCGTAAACGCTGAAATTGGGTGAGCCCATGCTATTGGTTATTGAGCTTGTCACGATAATTGAGGCATTATTTGTAAGCAGCGGCAAAGCCTTTTGTATCGTGAAAAAAATTCCCTTGAAGTTGACTGCCGCCATTTCGTCAAACGCTGCCTCCGTCACGAGTTCAAACGGTGCAGCATGAGCAATGGCCGCATTGACGAACAGAATGTCCAATTGGCCGAAGTGTTCTTTTGCTTGAGACATTAAATATTCAATATCGCTGAGCTTGCCGGCATCACTCTGCAATGCCATGACATCTCCGCCGATTGCCTGTCGTGCCTGTTCCAGGCTTTCCGGATCGCGGCCTGTAATGGCGAGTCGCGCCCCATGTTCTTGAAAAAGCTTGGCTGTGGCCAGTCCGATACCGCTGTTGCCCCCAGTGATCAAAGCGTTCTTGCCTGCTAGTTTTTGCATCTATGACACCCCCTTGGTCTTACTCTAAAGACATAGTCTTTTTTAATTTCAATATAAGAATATTTGATTTAGCAGATAGTTATTAATTAAATACAAGTGACATATATTTTTTAATTTGTAAATTGTATAAATACGTTATAAAACCGTATGCATTAGAAATTGTTATGCATTGAACACTTTTATGGGGGTTTATGATGAATGCGGCTGAGGTAATAGTCAATTCTCTTGAAAAACATGGCGTGGAGTATGTATTCGGAGTTCCCGGCGGGGCTATTGAACCGCTCAATAACGCCCTGCACAAAAGCAAGATGAAGGTGATTGTGGCGAAACACGAACAAGGGGCCGCATTCATGGCAGACGGCTACGCACGAGTAAGCGGGAATATTGCGGTATGCTGCAGTACTGCAGGGCCCGGGGCGACAAATCTGATCACCGGAGTCGCGTCCTCTTTTGGGGATTCCATTCCTGTGATCGCCCTGACCGGGCAGGTTTCCACATCATTGTTCGGTAAAGGCGCCATCCAGGAATTTTCGGTTCAAAGCTTCGGCATTGTCAGCATGTTCCGGCAGATTTCTAAATACAGCGATATCATCATCAATGAGAACAAGGCCGGCGAGATGATCTCCAGGGCTCGCAGGTTGGCCTTGACCGGCAGAAAGGGTCCCGTTCACCTGAATCTCCCGACAGATATCATGAAACGGAAGGTTACAGACGATAATCATGAAAGATGCAGTACCACCCAGGTGATGGGGTTTGACCGGGAAGCGGTCAAAAAAGCCGCGCAACTCCTTCTTGGCGCAAAAAGGCCGGTGATTGTTGCAGGCTGGGGGACGGTCCTGTCACGTGCCGATGTAGAACTACTGGAACTCGCCGAGAAGATGGATATCCCTGTCGCCACCTCGCCTAAAGCCAAGGGTATTATGAGCGAGTCGCATCCCCTCTCTTTGGGGGTGCTGGGATTCGCCGGATCACCGGCTTCCAAGGAATTTATCATCAAAAGAGATGTCGATGTGATGCTTGCGGTAGGCACAAGTTTCAACGAATTCGTAACATCGGGGTGGGATAAAAGGTTGCTTCCGATGAAATCATTGATCCACATAGATATCGACTGCAACGAGATAGGTAAAAACTATTATGCAGATGTTGGGATTGCCGGCGATGCCAGAACCGTCTTGCGTGAGCTTATCTATGAACTGCACAGGAACAATAAACGCAAGAAAGTGAGAGACGACAGGCGCAAAGAGGTACAAACCATTAAAGATGGACAGACGGTTAAAGGTAGAAAACTGAACAAAATGCCCTACAACCCGCTGAGATTGATAATGGACCTTGGTGACGCTTTGCCGAAAGATACGCTATATTTCGTGGATAACGGCAACAGCATGGCCTGGGCCATCCGTCATCTCAACGTAACTGTACCTTATTCTTTTTATGTCGGTCTCGGTTTCGCCTCCATGGGTTTTGCGGTTGCGGCATCAATAGGGGCCAAACTGGCTGCCGGAGACAGACCGGTCGTTGCCCTGGTCGGTGATGGCTCTTTCCTTATGAATGGTATGGAGGTGGCTACGGCAGTTAATTACAATATACCGGTCATCTGGGTGGTAATGAACAACTCCATGCTCGGCATGGTCTACCACGGCAGGAAACTTGCCAACATTCCCGAAGGTATTGAATCCAGATTCAAACCGGTCGATTTTGTTAAACTCGCTGAGGGATTCGGCGCACGGGGAATCAGAATCACAACACCGGGCGAGATCAACCGGGAACTGATGGATGAAATCATTGGGGCAGGGGTGCCGACCGTGCTGGATGTGATTATAGACCCGGAAGAGGTTCCCCCGATACATTCGCGCATTGCAGCGCTGGAAAAACTTTACACATGAAAAAAGATGGTATAAAGCTTTGATTCCGTAAAAACATGAATTCATGTCCACCGTGGAGGGTTGACCCATGAATAAGAAGGCATTGATCGCAGGGCTGTCTTTTATTGCCTGTTTGGGACTCAACAGCGCGGTTCTTGGGGCGGATGACCCCTTTTCCTCGCCGAACAGACTCGTGGCGAACAACAGCCCGACCGACAACAATGATCTGCTCATGTTTTTTGAGGAACAAGACCTGGTCACCGCAACCAAACGCCCAACCACATTACGCAAGGCACCTGCCATAGCAACCATCATCAATGCTGACGAAATCAGAAACATGGGGGCGCGCAATCTGCTGGATGTCCTGAAGATGGTGCCCGGCTTCGGCATTTCGATCAACGAGTGGGGCACTCTCATGATCGAGGTGCGCGGGATCAGGACCGGCGCCAGCGAGAAGATCCTGGTTATGGTGGATGGCCATTCACTGAACAGGAATACGAACGGTAGTGCCTTGGTATATAATGTTGCAAGCAGACTCCCCGTGGAAAACATCCAGCAAGTGGAGGTGGTGCGGGGCCCCGGTTCGGCCCTCTACGGCAACAGCGCCTTTGTGGCCACCATCAACATCATCACCCGCAATGCCGAGGAGATCGACGGCCTGGAGCTCAAGGCCGGCGTCGGCAGTTTCGACAGTTTCAAGGGGAACCTGGTCGGCGGCAAGGCCATAGGCGACAAGTTGACTGTTTCCGGGAGCCTGGACCATTACCAGACCAACGGCCCCAAGCTGACGGTCGAGGCAGATACACTGAGCGGCACCCCATTTTCTTCCCTGGCACCAGGAAAGACTGACCTCAGATCCAGACAGTCTGACGCCTTTCTGAAGGTCGGCTACGGCAACTTCTCCTTTCATGGCCACTACCTAACAAAAAAGGACAGGTTGAATATTGGTCTTGCATCCGCTCTGACAGACGATAGTTACATCGATATCGATAACTACTGGGGTGAACTTGCCTATAACCAAAACATAACGGAAAGTCTCTCTGCTGACCTGAAGCTCCATTACGACTATTACGAACAAGATCCTTTTGCAAAGATCTACCCGAACGGCTTTGCCGGCGTCTTTCCGTCCGGTATGATCGGCAAACCGTTGCTGAAGAACCGCACCATTGGTGGCGAGCTACAGGTCGATTGGGATCTCTTCAAGGGAAATCATCTGATAGCGGGTATCTCTTTCGAGGAATTACAACAGTATGATGTCAGGCAACTGGCCAATTTCGACCCGTTGACCGGCGCCCCTCTCGGCTCCATACAGGAGGTGGCAAACTGGAACAAGGATGCTACCCGTCAAATCTTTGCGACCTATCTGCAGGACGAATGGCAGCTGTTGGAACAGCTCAACCTGACGGTCGGCCTGCGCTACGATCATTACAGCGATTTCGGCGATACTGTCAACCCACGGGTGGGCCTGGTCTGGAGCTTTCTGGAAAACGCCGATCTGAAGCTGCTCTATGGTCAGGCATTTCGGGCACCCAACTTCCAGGAGCTCTACAACATAAACAACCCTGTTGTGGTCGGCAACCCAAACCTCAAGCCGGAACGGATCGAAACCTATGAAGCCGGCTTGGCCTGGCGCCTCAACCGCTTCTTTGCCGCCAATCTGAACTACTTTTTTAGCACCATCAATGACCAGATCGGCTGGAACACAGCAACTACGCCCGCAGTCAATGCAAATATCGGCAAGTCCGAGACCCAGGGGATTGAAATGGGGATAAGCGGTGCCTACGAGACCGACCTTTACTGGAAACTAAGTTATGCCTGGCAGGACCCGCGCGACGCCATCACCGACGAACGTCTACCGTATGTGCCGTCACACCGTGCCTCAGGAAGCATCAACTATGCCCCGATAAAATATCTGAACATGCACACCGACGTACTCTGGACAGGACCACGCCCACGCGAAAAAGGGGACAGCCGGCCCGAGATGCCCGATTATACTACTGTAGATCTGGCGGTAACACTCAAGAACTTTTTCAACACCCTCGAGATCCAGGCCACGATCCGTAACCTTTTTGACCAGCGCTACAAGGACCCGGATACCTCGGGAGCACAGATTAAAATCCCAGGTGATTTTCCAAGGGAAGGTATTTCCGGTTTTGTGACCGCATCGTACAAGTTTTGATTCTAACTAAACGGTTCTTTCGTAAATTAGTTGAAGTCTAAGTTCAGTACTGCTCTTTCAAAATAGCATAGTTACACCGGATCAAGCCGTTTTCTGGTAGGTTTTTGTTTCCCGACAAAA
>Ga0209212_1008917_pt1 | contig 10630 bp, 9 predicted proteins | sample RifGroC2_FD_183996 | JGI IMG/M metagenome (GOLD analysis project Ga0209212, IMG submission 183996) | Groundwater microbial communities from Rifle, Colorado, USA - Groundwater C2 (SPAdes) (version 2) | ecosystem: Environmental > Aquatic > Deep subsurface > Groundwater | place: Rifle, Colorado... | reverse complement strand
ATTTTTGGGAGTTTGGGAATATTCTTATTCCTGGGGTGGAAATACTCTTTGTTTAGCCTTATATATGCAGGAATCTTCTTAAGCACAGAATATTATTTCAGCAGGAAGATAAGCATCCTGACTGATAACTTGAATAAAATCTCCGAGAAAGTGAGCGGCAAGATTCATGAATCTACTTCCAACGTTTTGTCTGTGAAAGCCTTGGGGTTGCGTGGAATTTTTGAAGAATCAACAAGAAATCATGAGAATAAGTATTTTAAGATGTGGTACTCTGCCAAGAAAACTGGAAATACAAAAGAAATAATGATAAAAACTTTTGCAGCCATCGGATATGCTCTTTTCATTCTTATAGTGGGGATGGATTTTGTTAAGGGAGCCATCACACTTGGCTCAATACTTGTTTTTGCAGCGTATTTTGACAGGTTAAGGTCTTCACTAAACAATGTAAGTGAGATGATCAATCAATTTATCGCGATAAAATCCTCTGTTGGAAGATTAATGACTATTCTTGGGAGAGATATTTTTGACAGAGAGTCCACAAATTTAAAAGAAATTCCAAATAACTGGCGGAGAATAGAATTTAGGAATGTTAGTTTTGCTTATAAGAAAAAACTTGTCCTTAGGAATTTTAATTTAGTCATTAAAAGAGGAGAGAAAATAGGATTAGTTGGAAGGTCTGGATGTGGAAAATCAACAATAGCTAAGGCTTTACTTGGACTTTATGAAATGAAGAAAGGATGCCTCTATATTGATGGCAAGGACATAAGAGAATTCAAGCACAGCTCTATTACGGGAGCAATAACAGCCGTACTACAGGATTCTGAGATGTTTGACATGAGTCTTGCAGAAAACATAGCTATATCCTCGCTAAAGCAGAGCAAGACTCAACTAGACCGGGCAATAAGAGTGTCTTCGCTTGGGCAAGTAATAAGGAAACTGCCAAAGAAAATAAATACCTTGCTGGGAGAAAAAGGATATAAGGTAAGTGGGGGCGAGAGGCAGAGAATAGGGATTGCAAGAGCAGTATATAAGGACAGCCCGGTCCTGATTTTAGATGAAGCTACTTCCCATTTAGACAGCAAGACAGAACAATATATCCAAGAACAGCTTGAAAAGGAACTTAGCGGAAAAACATTGCTCATTATTGCGCATAGGCTTTCAACTCTAAAGAACGTTGATAGGATTATTGTCATGCAGGATGGGAAGATAATAGAGCAGGGAAAATTCAGCGATCTAGTAAAAGCAAGGCAAAAATTCTATGAATTATACAAGATACAGAATAGAATTTAGATTAATCCTTGTCAATAATTTCTTCGGCTTTTTCAGCGTTTTCTAAAATATCGCCTTCTTTGAATAAGATTTCCTTTAGAACTGCACGCCATTTTGGCATTTTTCTTGTTAGATATTCCAAGTCTATTGCAAAATGCTCAAACTCTTCTTCCTGGGCATGTTTCATCAGAGCCTTAACTTCTGGATCCTTAGTAACGTGCATTCTTTGCTGATACCAGTTAATTGCATCTGCTTCCTCTACTAAAGAGGCAAACATTCTTGCCATGTCTCTTATCTCATCGCTTAATTCTTCAACTGGCTCGTGATACTGATCTATTCCTGCCATAATAGTAAAAAGTCAAAAGAGTATATAAAAGTTATGTAAAATTTATTGTATGTGAACAACTCTTATTTGAGAATCAGGATTTTCCTGGCAGTTATCCTTCCTCAAACCATAATAATTGAAAACTTTGAATATCTCAGAGTAGTCATTCATCCTCATCGAAATGGGGCTGAAAGGATGAAGGAGCTTTAGGAGGGCAGAGCGGGTTCTTTCTTCTTTTTTTGGATCTGCCAACAATGGAAGCGCACTTCTGCAGATTTGAATTAGATGTTCAGTATCATTAGTGAGCCGTTTACTTTCTGACGAAAAACAAAAATCATCTATTAATTCAACATGCTTCTGCTTAACAAAATATCCGATGGTTGTTGCCAGGCAATTTCTCAGCTGCCCTCCTGCAAAATAAACCTTTCTCCAGGGGTGAGACAAAACTGCTCCAAATGTTCTGCTCCCAGATTCTGAGAATGCAAAATCAACATTGCCCTGGGATCCTTGGAGCTCATCCCCTATAACTCTTCCACAATCTGGGAAAGTTGGGAGGACATATACTTTCTTGGCCCTCATAATCTGGGCATTGATATAAGGCACAAATGTATTAGACTGATTCTCAACTGCCCCGTATTGCCTATGGCTTTCTGTGTCGCAGGGAACAGTTAAGATAACAGGCATATCCCTGTTAATCGCAAAATCAATGGCGGTTTCTGTCTTTAGCTCCTCCTGAAGATACGTGACCCCGCCCATACTTAGCAATGCTCCCTTTGCCAATTGAATTCTTAATAATTCCAATTCTCTGCTATTTTTATACTTCTGAACCCCTCCCTTATTTAATAAATGAATAATACGATTTATGTAGTAGTCTACCGATAAGAGGTCCTTAGGCAGAAGCCCAACTCTCACCCATCCTGGATGAGAAATAACCATTAACTCTCCTTTTTGATAATCTTCTGGGGTCATGGAATTGGGAAGCGGGGCTGCCAGATTCCTTATTTTGTATTCTGAACCTCTTAATGTAAGCTGCTCTAAGTCTGATTGTCTTGGAATATTAAGCAATTTCATCTTTCAATTCTCCCGATATAACAATTTCTGCCATCTGAAATAATATGAAAATCTAATTCCTGCGCACTATCTTGCGCGATCGACCTATCTACAAGCTCACTATATTCTTCTGAACTGAATAAAGAGCCCTCATTTATCACAACTGAAATTTCGGGCTTAAAAAAATTAGAAGAGGGTTCATGATTTTCAGATAGATTTAAACCAAATCTCGTAAGAGATTGAGTTTCGATAAATTGGGCCTTTCTTCTTCTGGTCATTATCTCAGAGAATACTTTATTAGCGTGCATATCGAAAGAGGCCTCCTCATTTTCCGGTAGGATAAATCCTCCACTAAATATTGGATAAACAAGCGTTGCCCTGCATGTAATTCCATCTGGAGGAGTTGATCCTCTTACAATCAATGCTTTTATCCAATCTTTATTTGTAGAATCAGTAAGGCGGAAAGAAACAGGAGAAAAATCTCTAGTTCTATGGTATTGAAGAAAATAGTTATTTCCATTAAAAGTCTGAAATTCCATTAATGGGCAGTGATTAGGGTCAAATCTATCAAGCCTTCTTATAGCATTGTAGGTTTCAATTAACCCTTTAAAATTCCTTAAATCCTCTGGAAGAGGATTTGGGGTTTCCAGGACAGGAAGTTCATCTTCAATGAGAGTATATTGAGCCACTCTCTTATCCCAATCAAAAGAAGTAATGTGATACCTGCCCTGAATCGAAGAATCAGCTACTACTTTCCTATTTGCTCCTGGAATTCTTTCCCAAAAAGAAAATGAAATTTGATTTCTAAATGTGGCTTCATCCATTCCAAGCAACCTGCAGTGTCTTTTTATATAAGTGAAACTAAGCCTTTCTTCTGCATCAAATAAAACTAATGACTTAATTTCATCCTCTGTCCTTACCTCTGGGAGATCTTCAAGTAAAAGGCTTTCAATCAGCCCCGAAGATCCATCATAATCCTGAGGGTGTTCGCTCCTGGCAAGAATTGGAAGTCTGCTGTTTCTTGCCTCGCTTAAAGAATTATATCTTCTTGGAACTAAGAATCCGTTTGCGGCTACATAATCGCCTACTGTTCTTTTAGGCTGTTTGTTCAATCTTGCCCTGTCTCCTAAGTACCAATCTTTCATCATAATATTCAGAAACAGTCTGAGGCTGATCACCTTTCATACATCAAGAATTGCATGTTATAAACTCTTTGTTTTCGTGACGAGATACAAAACATGCAATTCTTGAGTGTGCTCAAGAACCATACTCTTAGCATGCCCTACACTTTAGTGTATGTTCTTGACATAGTAAAATTTGAGGGTTTAAACTGAACTTTACAAGTTATAGCCTTCGATAATTCTAATTTATATTCGATAAATCTCCCTATTTTTGTGTTTATATGTAGTACCCCTATTAATAAAAGGATTATTATCAAATTTATATTTGATAAAAATAGAAAAGTTTATAAACAAGTTGTACCCTTATAGTATATGGTTTATTTATTTAAGAAGATAAAGAATGGAAAAATTTGCTGGTATTTGGGAGAAAGCAAGAGAGAAAATGGAAAAGTCAGAAGAACATGGCAAAAATATTTAGGAACTGCGGAAAATGTTGGAGAAGCACTAAAGCACGGTGTATTTCCAAAAGAGACTGATGTCTTAGAATTTGGGCTATGTGCGGCACTTCTAAAAATAGATAGCGAAATAAAATTTAAAGATAGTGTTGATAATATCCTTAAAAAAAGAGAGCAGGGACTAAGTTACGGTGAACATCTTTTATTGACGGTCATTAATCGAATTGATAACCCTACGAGCAAAAACAAATTCAGCAATTGGTTTGATTCAACATTTCTTAAGAGAATCTTTTCAGTTAAGAAAGAATATCTTTCTTCGCAGGATTTCTGGAATCATTGGAATCATATTTCAGAAGAAAATATAAATAAAATTCAGGAAGAGCTGTTGAAGAAAATAATTCCTTTGGTAAAGATAAATGATCTTATTTATGATCCAACAAATTTTACAACTTACATTGAAGAGCATAAAAATCAAGGAATAATGCAGTTTGGACATTCAAAAGATGGAAGAAGATTAAGGCAGGTGAATCTTGCCTTACTTGTAACAAAAGAGCAAGGAATTCCTTTGTGGCACCATACTTATGATGGAAATGTAAATGATGTTACTGAGTTTAAAGAATTCATAAAAATACTTACTGAAAGGATTACATTTTTTTCTAAAAAATGCAAAAAGATTACAATTATATTCGATAAAGGAAATAACAGTAAAAATAATATAAAGAAAGTAGACAAGAAATTAAGTTTTTTTGTTGTTGGAAGTTTAAAGCCGAGTGAACATCCAGAATTGTTTGATATTCCTTTAGAAGAATTTAAAGTAAAATATCAGACTGCTGAAGAAAAAGAAGTGCTTTGCACTTCTAAGATAATGGATATTTATGAAGGAAAGAAAAAAGTTGTTATAACTTATTCAAATGAACTTGCATATAAAAATAAAATTCGGGTTGATAAAGCTTTGAACAAAGCTTTAAACCAATTAAAAAATATTCAGGCTAGGCTGAAAAACTCCAATTTAAAAAGAGATGAATTATTAATTAAAGTTTCTAAAATTGTCGGTAAGCAATGGATAAAGGGATTGATAGATTATCAAATAAAAGAAAATGGAGATTTATCTTTTTCATTCAAAGAGAATACTGAAGCTTATGAAAAAGTAAGCAAAGGCTTTGGAAAGAATATTCTATTTACAGACGACTTATCGCTAAGCATTGAGGAGATAGTAAAGTTATACAGCGATAAATATATTGTTGAGGAACAAATTAAGAATCTTAAAGATAGGCATGTTATTAGTTTTACACCTGCCTGGTGCTGGACAGACAAAATGATTAGGGTTCACGCATTTACATGCGTGATAGCATTGTTATTCTTGAGATTTTTATGCCTTAAATCAGGAGAAAAATATAGTCAAGATACTATTGTTGAGCAGCTAAAGAAAGTAAAATTGGCTTTGATTAAGATGCCAAAGTCAAACGAAATAAAGCCGCAAATAAGCAGGCTTAATGATATTCAGCGCGAGCTTGTAAACAAATTAGGATTAAGAGAATACGAATAGGTGTCAAAAGGGGTACTACACCTTCTCGGAAATAAAATACATTCTTTATCGAGGATAAAATTGAGTTATTTGTTCAAGTTTACAGGATAACTTGTAAACTTGGGTTATACTTTCGGGGACGGCGCGCGCTTTATGTTATCCCTTTAAAATAGTTATATATTAGAAACATTTAAAAGTATTAATACACTAAAGAATGTATGAATACCACAAAAATGTTCAGAGATTTGAAAGAGCTAACAGAAGAAGTTTCACACATACGAATTGGAAACTGGAGAAGAGTTTTTGAAATTCCCGCATATCTTCCTTCCCCCCAAAGTGAGTTTTTTAGAATGGGCATTGCAAATATCACTAAAAGTTATAAGGCTAATAAAAACGGAGTTTTGTATAGAGTAGGCGAACTTAGACAACACAAAAAAGAGTGCCCCCCTAATGGTAGTTCTCCAGAGAACCATTGCAATTGCAGTGAAAATGGATCAATTCTTTATACGTTAAGTAGCGCAGTTGCAGATGGTACTGATTATATCAGAGAGCCGATTCGAACATATGTGGGAGGAGAACAATTTAATCCAGCTTTTGGCAGAATTATTAAAGATTTTCTTTTCAATTTAGAAAAAAGAATAAATGCCCAACCACCAAAAGTTCTTTTTACTGTTACATTCAATGGATCAGTTCCTCTTTAAACAATTTTAAAAATTCTCATTTGAACTTGGTCTAATAGATTAATGTTTGCGCGCGCCGTCTGGGTGGGGGCTTGGAATATAGCCAGCATAAATCTCTATTTCTATCAAGTTGCGATTTTGTTTAAGCAAGATTAAACGCCGAATGGCGTAAAGTTTCCAGTTACGCTTAAACGAAGCGAGAAACAAAACTCAAAAGTTTTTCTTGCAGAAAGAAAAAGCCGAAGGCTAAATTAGGATTTCTGTTAATCGTTCAGGCTAAAAGAACTTTCAAACTATTATCAATTTATATTATTGAAAGTTAGGCTAAATCTCGTTTCGAACTAAGAGAACAATTATGGAATAATTGAGAGACCTCAAGAACAAAGTTCTTGATGGCCCCAAAAACTGAAAGTTTTTTAGGGTTTACCTTTTAGTGGAGATTAAGAGACCTGAAAGGCTCGAGCTGTGCACGAAGCACCTCGAGTTTCCAAATTTGTTCCATAAATCGCTTTTTCGCGGAATTAACGAACTATTTTAGGGTTTGGGTTGGTGGGTAAACCTTGAGATTGTCGTATATTTGTTTAAGAGTGGGCTCGTCTGCTGTTTAATTATCTTCCTTTAAAATATGCAAGCGCTCCAACCAAACCTATTAAGAATAAAACACCCCCAATCCAATTGGACGGGGTTTGGTTTAACCCAATAACATTACCAGTTATATTAGATGACAAAAAAAATAAGCCTGCAAAAATACCGAGAATTGAAGTAGATAATGCCGCCCTTCTTAATGCACTTCTTCTTAAACGATGCTTTTCTCTTATTTCGTCATTTACCACTTTGATTTTCTTTTCGATACTGTGTTCTTCTGATGTAAATGAAGGCGATTCTCGTTTAAATTCTTCATTGCCTTTCTTAACAAATTTTGCAGCATTATTATATAATTTTTTGGCATTTTCTAAATAACCTATGTCATGGGCAAGGTCGCCCTCTCTTTTAAAGAGACGTCCAGCTTCAACAAAATCCCTCGAGCCATGTCTATATCTGAGATTAGATTCATATTCATCCAACTTTTCGCCCTTAAATAACCCTATGAAATTTGGAAACCATCTATTTACAATACCACTAGCACGATAGTGTTTAATCTTGTTATTGCATAAATCAACATAAATATCATAAACAGAGTGTCTTGTTTCTTCAGAAAGTAAGTTTCTTTTTTTCCAAACATCATCAAGATAATCAAGTTTATCACTCGTAGAATTAAATTTATTTAAATGGGCACTTATCTCCTTTGGAGTCATATAACCTCTTTTTGCACTTTTTTTCTCTACCATGCTTTCTGCTAGTCTTTTGCCTTTTTAATTATTTCTATTTGCTTCTATAATCTAATGTTTTACTTCTGGCTAATACCAGAAAATTTTAAATAAGACAATATATCAAGATTTTTATGCAACCAAAAATACTTTTTAGGGGAACAACAAAGTCGGATTTAGAACAAACTTTAGCCCAGTCTGTGACATTGCCTCATCTGAAAATCAATTTTACAACAGACCTTAACTATGCACTTAGTTGCGCCTGGCAATATGCTTCCGACAATAAAGATAGACCTCGATTGATTATCATAAAAAATACTTGCAAATTTTCTATTGAGGGTGATAAAACAACACAAGAATGGTATTCTGTTGATATTGCGTGTAGAAATTTAAATGAGACTCCTGATGTTGAGATATTAACAGAAAGGGGTATACAAGAATCGGCAAGGTATCATACTAAATATTCTAAAAAGATGAAAGAACTAATAAGAGAAGAATTAAGAAAGAAGTTTGCTCAATTTCAATAAATCTATTATTTATCTTATTTCTGTTTTCGAGCCCACCTTTTGTTTGTGATGTTTGTTTTTAGCGACAATCTCCAATTTAGGGGCGGGTGGTCAATGTCATTAAGTTAAGTTTTAACTTTTTTCTTTGTAATGATCACATAAACCCTTTTTCCAAGATACTTTTTTGGAATGTCTGCTTTAGCAGACGTTCCAATCGGTGTGACAACTCTTTCTAAAAATCCTTCAATCTCTTGGTCTTTCAAACTTAGCTTTCCTTTATTTACTTTTATTTCTCTCATAATAGAGATATCTATAGATAACTATATAAATGTTTGCACCATTCTGTTTTTATGAAAAAAGAAGTAAAGAAATCTTTGAAATTGATTATGGAAACTATTAATTCAAAACAATTTTTAGAGAACCACAGAAAGTCTAAAAAGAATTTCATAAGAAAAAGAAAAATACCTTTTGCAAGTTTAGTTTTATTTATGTTGAACCTTGTAAAAAAGACTTTGCAAAAAGAATTAACAGAATTCTTCTCGAATTTTTCAAGAGAAAAGAATATAACTAAATCTGCTTTTTGCCAGAGTAGAATGAACCTGAAATATACGGCATTTATTGGATTGAATGATTTGATGATAAATGAATTTTATCAAAACAGCAAATATAAAACTTGGAATAACTTTCGATTATTAGCAATTGATGGGGGCAGATTGCAATTACCCATGTCAAAAGAAGTTATAGAAACTTTTGGACGCTCTAAAAACAATCATGAAACAATAACTCCTATGGCACAAGCTTCCTGCTGTTTTGATTTGTTAAATAAAAAAATTCTAAATTCGGAAATTGGGAGAAATGAAACAAGCGAATATGAGTTGGCTACAAAACACTTAAGTAAAATAAGTCCTCTTCTGGATTTATTGATTTATGACAGAGGTTATAGCGGAATTTGGTTTATGTTTTATCATTTATTTTTAGGCAGGGATTTTTTAGTAAGAATGCAAAGAAATTCAATCAAAGAAGTGCAAGATTTTTTTAAGTCCAACGATAAATCTAAAATTATTGAAATTGATAAGTTACATGACAAATCTTCTGAGCAATTAATAAAAAAAGAGATTAAATTTGATTCATTTAAAATAAGATTGGTAAAAGTAATTTTGGATAATGGAGAAGTTGAAGTCTTAGCAACTTCTCTTCTCGATGATAAAAAATATCTAAATGAAGAATTCAAAGATTTGTATTTTTTAAGATGGGGAGATTGAAACAGAGTTTGACCACTTGAAAAATCATTTGATGATTGAGGATTTTACTGGCTTGTCTGCATTGTCAATAATGCAAGATTTTTATTCAACACAACTTGCAACAAATCTTCAGCAATTAATTATCAATGAAGCAGAAGAAGAATTGAGAGAAGAAAAAAAAGATTCTAAATATGAATATAAAGTTAATAGGAATTTGTCGACAGGATTTATGAAAGATAGATTAATTGAAATTATTTTTACAAAAAATGAAAAACAACAAGAGAGAAAATTTGATAATCTTAAAGAATTATTTAAGATAAATCCGACACCAATTAGGAAAGGAAGAAGTTTTCCGAGAGTTTATCATAAGACAAGAAAGAAGTTTTATATTAAAAAGAAAAGAGCGATTTGAGTTTAATATTTATTTTGCAAGAGAGATATTGGTTTTGCTTTCTAAATTTTGAAATCCTTTGTTTCTTTTTAGGTATTTTGTTTTTGAGTATGATAAAGTTTTATTTACATCTTGGATTTTCTCGTTGAGAAATCCTTAACTTAACGGAATTGGGCGGGTGGTCGGGGGTAAAGCAAACCCTAAAGCATATAATAATTCGTTAATTACGTTTAAGCTGGATTAGACGCGAAGCGTGATGTTTTGAGAAATGGCTTAAACGTAGCGAAAATGCGATTTTGGAATTGCGATAGCAACGTCCTATCATTAATTGCAGAACTTAGACGCAAATTTGGATTTCTTTTAATCTTATGCTGTAAACGAACTTTCATTACAATTTGTTTAATATTATGAGAATGAAAGTTACAGAATATTCTGGTTTTTACGAGAAAAATGATTATGGAATAATCAAAGAATATTCCGTTTACTTGTGATTAAGTGACTCGTCAGGGCAAGAGTGGGCTTCAAAAGACCCTCTTGTGTTTAGATTCGTTCTCAGCCGATTGTAAGTATAAAGCGTCTTCGTGGAGATTTTCTTAATAGGCTAAAAGGAAAAGTGATAAAATTATGTTATCGTCGCGGGAGTTTCCGCAATTTTTATCGAGGAGAGCTAATTATTTTCCGTCTATAAAAATGAATGTAAAAATTGCCTTTGGTGGTTACTACTGCAATCTTTATTAGAAAGCTCTTTTTAGGTAGGAGA
>Ga0209212_1008916_pt1 | contig 10632 bp, 11 predicted proteins | sample RifGroC2_FD_183996 | JGI IMG/M metagenome (GOLD analysis project Ga0209212, IMG submission 183996) | Groundwater microbial communities from Rifle, Colorado, USA - Groundwater C2 (SPAdes) (version 2) | ecosystem: Environmental > Aquatic > Deep subsurface > Groundwater | place: Rifle, Colorado... | reverse complement strand
TCGCAGAAGTCAGGCCACGGCCTGATTCAATGTAGAACTCCCGATACGTTGAGCTTGTAGAGCTCCAATCTGCCTATGGTAGGGCACTTTAAGTATAGCACGAAAATAAAAAATGATAAATAAAAATGACCAACAATCATGGAAAAATCAAAAATAACGGCTAATTTTAGGCTTTTTCTAACAGACTGATATTTTTTCTATCTAAAACTCTGACTGTCTGATAAGGTTTTAACTTTTTGGCATAAAAAAGACGAGTTAATAGAACTTTTGGTGGGGCTAAAAAGTTGATTTTGTGGCATACTGTAGCTAAAAAACGAACAATAACTAATATGACCATTAAAAAAGTGCCCTATTTGCTTAAAATATCGAGTTAAAAAGAATGGCAGAAGGAGAGCCGTCCAGACCTACAAATGCCGTGATTGCGGCCACAAGTTTCAGAATAAAAGAAGAACGACTAAATTAAAGGCGAAACTTTTAAATCAATACGTCTGGCAAAGGCAGACTTACGCCGATTTGGCCCAAAGATACGGCCGTAGCAAAAAATGGGTGCAAATCAGGTTAGACGAGAACAAAATCGAGCCAGTGGTCAGATTAAATCCCAAAAAGCTGGTCATAGTCGTTGACACCACTTTCTTTTCCTATGAGAGCGGACTGCTTGTTTTCAGGGAGCCAAATTTAAAAAAGAACGTTTGGTGGGAAGTAGTCCAATCTGAAAAAGCTGACAATTATCTGTTTGGCAAGAACCATCTGGAAAAGAATGGCTTTAAGATCGCCGCGGTCGTTTTAGACGGTCGGCCAGGCATTAGAGAGGTTTTTAGCGGCATCCCGGCGCAGATGTGCCAATTCCACCAAAAACAGATTATTAAGAGATATTTAACCTCCAGGCCAAAGCTTGAGGTTAGCCAAGGATTAAAAGCGATTGTTGATACATTGTCCGCTAGCAATGAACTGGATTTTGCCAGGGAGTTAAATCGCTGGCTGGAAAAATGGCAGGATTTTCTCAAACAAAAAACCGCCGACCAGAATACCGGCAGATGGTTTTACACGCATAAAAGGTTAAGATCAGCTTACCGTAGCCTGAAAACGAACTTGCCCTATTTATTCACTTATCAAAAATATCCTGAATTGCATATTCCTAATACAACCAATTCTTTAGATGGATTTTTCAACAGATTAAAGAGCTTAATCTATGTCCATCGCGGATTAAGCGTTCACAGAAGAAAGAGAATTATCATTGAAATTTTAAAGGGGAGAAATCATTAAAATAGCCCCACCAAAAGTTCTATTTAACCAAAAAGACCGCCCTCAAATACAGACGAGGGCGGGTGAGCGTCAATTATTCACTGAACCTGAACGTACCGCCTGAGAGGCGATACACTCCGGGTTAACACACCTTAGTTCCGTCGGACCATCTGGTCCGGTAGCAGGGTCCAGAGAAGTGATCTGAACAATCACTTCCTTTCGCGGCTGACCGCAAATTCCACATACACACATGTTGGCTCCTTTCGGTGGTTGATCCTCCAAAAATACAGGTGAACGGCAAATTTTTGTTATCTGACGTCCAACCATTTGACTTTGCTTAGGGTAATTTACATTTTCCCGCGTTGATTGTCTAAGATTAGACCGGACAATCAAAAAACGCTGGTTTTGATAGCCAGCGCTCTAGAAATTATTATCTAAAAAATTTAGCTGACCACCATAACCAACGCAATAATAATAATTATACCAATAATAGCTGAGTTGTTCAGTTTGGCAAAAAATGCTGTGTTTTTCGTAGTCGTCTTCATAATTATTGATATCATAGCAAACAAGTGATCTTTTGTCAAACCAATTGTAACAACCAACGGTAACGGGACGGCGTTGCTTAGCGCCACTTTTATGAAAATATCAACTGATAATCAGATTAGGCCGAAAGCCGGCGCCGGGTATTTAAAATACGCCGAATAAAAAAGGAGTCAAGCGCCAGGCTTGACTCCATGGTGATCTTGACGATCAAAGACCGATCAGTCGGGAAGTTCCCATAACGATCGGGGCGGGTCCGGAGGTTGATCAGATGGTTTCACGTCAGAACCGTCAGTCGCGGGCGGACTGTTCGGCGGAACAGCCGTGGCGCCTGGCCAACCAGTTTCCACGGTGCTACCGCGGACGCCACTCTGGTCTGGGCGCGGTTGACTCTCAGCCATAACCTTTTCCCTCGTTTAGCAGCCCATCAGGCCGCTGGTCCAATGTTGATCTTTATCATGGTCGGCCGTAAACGGCATGGCTTGATCAGGATTGGCCGGCAACTCAAGCTTGGCCTGATCAGGGGTTTGGCCTTCAGACACCGGTGATGTCGGCATCGTTCCTCCTAAAATTTGACATGTACAAAAAAATCTCCTTTGACTTTAAAGGAGGAATCTTTTAGAAAAATGTCAGACACTAACAGAGACCGCCTCTAAAGCAAAAGACAGCTGTTAGACCAAAATGATTTAGTAGAAATAATTTGTTGCTGTAAAAAATTCATACTGTTGCCTATTTATTAAAGCTATGATAATATGGATGTACCGTTACGTCAATACTAAGTTATCCACAGCCTTATGAAACAAAACTATCAAAACCTTTACCAGCTGTTTGCCGCCGTTAAAAGCCCCAAAGAAGCGCAAATCCTTTTGGCCGACCTTCTTACGCCCCAGGAACTTGATTCCATTGCCGAAAGGTGGGCCTTGGTTCAGCTTTTGGCTCTGGGTCTGCCGCAAAGAGCCATTCAAAAAAAATTAAAAGTCAGCATTTCCAAAATCACCCGTGGCTCTAAGGAACTGCAATACGGCCATGGCGGTTTTAAACTGATGCTTCAAAGATTAAAAAAATAGGGCGACTTGCGTGGTGCGGTCGCCCCTTCAACCCAAAAGTTCAAAAAAATCACTGGGGCTGGAGTGTAAGTGTGGCTGTTCCGGTGATCCCCTTGGAAACCCTTGCTGTTTAAGCCAGTCATGCGTTTTGGACAGCCAGGCCTCCAAATCAGGATTATGCTTTTTAGGAGGAATACCCCAAGGTAAGCCCCGCCCGGCTTCTTGATTAAGCCAGCGATCATACCTGCTGGCTATCATTAACACGGGGTCGGCCAAATTTTCGCCAAAATCTAACGGCGGCAAGCCGACCCAGAATGGTGTTGTTACCAAATTTGGTGGAACGTAATTTTGTAACCTGTAGGCCGCGGTTACCACGGGCAGCAAAGAAAAATTTACGCCCCATGGGTAGGTGAAAAAACCAATCCAGCCTGGTTCGGCTGGCTGATCTGATAATACTACAGTTTTCCGGCCAAATTTAGCCAGAACATCAATCGCTCGTTGGGCGTTTTTATCCCCCAGAACTGCGCAAAACACAAGATTCAAGGCTGACCTCCCTGTTGGTAGATGTTGTTTGTTCTTAAATATAGACAGACAAAATGATTCATCCGCTAATATCTGCTAACAAAGCTAAATTATTTATTCCGTATTATAACAACTTTTCAAAATGATTTCAAATTAGGCAAACTACAGGCAAAACTCATGGCTAAATTTTATGACAATTTAAAACCGACAAATAATAACTGGCGGAACTAGCATCGCCCGACTAAAAGATTAGGTTTAATCAACTGATTCTTTATTGGGCGGTTTTAATGATCCGGCTTAAACGCCCGATTTTTTAATATCAAATTTTGATTATCCAAACGACGTCCAGGACGCACGCCGCCCGACTCGTTGTCGTGGCGGACCGGCACAATACGCGACCCTATGAAACATCTATTTAAAAACAAACGACCTACTTCTGGTTTTCTGAAAAACAAGAAAACTTTAATTTTTGGCCTTACTCTTTATTCTTAATTCAAACTTATGACTAAAATCACTCTGGCGGAAAAAGAAATCCCCACCCATTATTACAACATTATCGCTGATTTAAAAGAACCGCCGCCCCCGCCGATCCACCCGGCCACCCGTGAGCCCATTGATCCCGCTATGCTGGAACCACTTTTCCCCAAAGCCCTGATTCAGCAGGAAATTTCCCACGAAAAATTTATTGAAATTCCAGATGAGGTCCGGGAAATCTATAAAAGCTACCGCGCCACTCCCCTGTACCGCGCCACCCGGCTGGAAAAATTGCTCAAAACCCCGGCCAAAATCTACTATAAATACGAAGGCGCTTCTTTAACCGGCAGCCATAAACTCAATACGGCCCTGGCTCAGGCCTACTACAATAAACAGGAAGGCATTAAAACTCTAACCACCGAAACCGGCGCCGGCCAGTGGGGCATGGCCTTATCTTTAGCCTGTAAATTCTTTAGCCTCAATTGCCTGGTTTTTTATGTACGCTTGCATTATCGGCAAAAGCCTTACCGGGTCAGCTTTATGAGAATGTTTGACGCTCAAGTTCATGAATCTCCCAGCGATCTGACCAAAATCGGACGAAAATTCCTGCAAGTGGACAAAAACCATCCCGGCAGTTTAGGCATTGCCATTTCCGAAGCCATGGAAAAAGTTCAGGATGCCACCACTAAGTACGCCCTGGGCAGCGTCTTAAACCACGTCTTAATGCACCAGACCATCATCGGCCAGGAAGCCAAATTGCAACTGGCTAAAGCTGGAGATTACCCCGACGTTATTTTTGCCTGTTTCGGCGGCGGCAGCAATTTGGCCGGCCTCAGCCTGCCGTTCATTGGCGATGTTATCACTCAAGGGAAAAAAATAAAAGTGGTGGCAATTGAGCCAGAAACCTGCGCCAGCTTGACCCAGGGTGAATATAAATATGACTTTGGCGATACCGGACAAACAACCCCGCTGTTAAAGATGCACTCTTTGGGCGCCGGCTTTATTCCGCCCAACATCCAATCCGGCGGCTTGCGCTACCACGGTTCGGCCCCTTTGATCAGCCACCTGGTTAACCTGGGCTACATTGAAGCCAGAACCGCCGGCCAGACAGAAATCATGGAGGCCGCCAAACTGTTCACCCAAACGGAAGGCTTATTACCGGCACCCGAATCGGCCCATGCCATTAAGGGAGCAATTGATGAAGCCAAGCGTTGCGCCCAAACCGGAGAAAATAAAACCATCTTAATGAACATTTCCGGCCATGGCTTTTTGGACCTGGGCGGTTATCAGGAATTTTTGGACGGCACCCTGAAAGTCAAATAGCAATCCTCTTAAATCAAAAAACCATCGGAAGAAAAGCTAATGGTTTTTTATAAAATTATCTTTTAATTTTTACCGAATTCTTCCTCGTACACCATCTCCCAGTTGCCTTTGTAATAATCAAACAATTCATCATCGTTAAAAAATCTTTTAATTTCGCTTTCCGAGGTTTCCAGGGAATCGGAAGCGTGAACCAAGTTCCAATTGGTCATGGCTAAATCGCCCCTGATCGTGCCGGAATCGGCTTCCATGGGCCTGGTTGAGCCCACGATAATCCGGACGGCCTTGACGACGTCATAACCCTCCAGCACCAGCAATAAAACTGGCGAGCTTTTCATGAAATTTTTAAGGTTGCCAAAAAAAGGCTTGTCCTTATGATGGGCGTAATGTTCGTCCAGCTTTAAGTCGTCCAGTTCAACCATTTTCAGGCCCACGATTTTTAAACCTTTTTTTTCAAAACGCGAGATTATTTCGCCAATCAAATTTCTTTGGATGGCGTCAGGTTTTAATATGATTAAAGTCCTTTCCATAAATTTTATTTAAAAATTGAAAAATAATAATTAAAAATCACTTAAGGTATTCTTTGACTTTATCTACCACCTGGGCCGGAGTCAGGTTGGCTTTAACCAAATAACCGGCGGCGCCTAAATTATTGCCCTTTTTAACGTCCTCATCCTGACCCAGATTAGTCAGTAAAATAACCGGCACATTTTTGGTCGCTGGATCTTCCTTAATTTTCTTTAAAACGGAAAAGCCGTCAAGCTTGGGCATAATAATATCCAATAAGACCAAATCCGGCTTGTGCGTTTTCATCAATTCCAAACCGGTTTCGCCGTCCAAGGCCTTTTTAATGTCAAAGCCCTCCTTGGTAAATTTAGCCTCATACATGTTTGAAAGCATTTCCTCATCTTCAATGAGTAAAACTTTTGGTTTTTGATCTTTCATCATAAACAATTTTGGCTGATAAAAATTAAAGTTAGATATCCATATTATAGCAAACAAAAGGAAAAAATCAACCCGTAAAAGATGCTTAAAAACTCCTTATTTCAGCCAAATTTGCCGACCGTCGCTTATGCAGACAATATCGCCCAAAACGTCGGTTCTTAAAATTTGGGCGCCCAGCCTTTCCAGCCTGTGAATAATTCTTCTTGAAGGATGACCGAATTTGTTTTCCGCACCCACCGAGATAACCGCATAGCTGGCTTGCACGGCCCGCAAGAATTTCTCGGCCGAAGAAGTCTCGCTGCCGTGATGTCCGACTTTGAGCACGTTGGACTTAAGCTCAACAGGCGAGGTAGCCATAATCTCTTCCTCGCCGGCCTCTTCCAGGTCGCCCATAAAAAGCCACTTCGCCTGATCATAGATTAATTGGGTGACCACGGAGGAATCGTTAAGTTCGTCAAAAGGCCGCTGGCTTAAATCATTAAAAGGATAAATAACGCGCAAGCTGACCTCGGCAAACATAAAGGTCTGGCCGGCGCGGGCTGTCTTAAAATTAATCTTGTTATCCTGAATAACGGATAACCACTCTAAATAAGCGTCGGTGGTGTGCAAAACTCCTGTAGACAAGACTTGCTTGACCCGGTACCTTTTTAAAACCTCCACCAGGCCAAACAGATGGTCGTCGTGCGGATGGGTTAAAACCATTAAATCAATCGTGCGGTCGTAAAAAGGCAAAGCCTGGCCAAGTTTAGCGATGAAAGAATTGTCCGGTCCGCCGTCAATGACGATATTCTGATGAGATGGCGTTCTGATTAAAATACCGTCGCCCTGGCCGACATCAAAAAAATAAACTTTTAAATTCTGGTTTTGATTGGATACAAAGACGACGGCCGATAAAATCAGCGTTATTAAGATTGAACCGCTTAATAATTTAATGATTTTTTTCATGCTTATAAATCAACCAACCGATTATCAAATAGCCTCCGACCATAAAAACCCAATGAAGATTAGGTATTGGCAATAAGGCCCACTGAAGGGCGGCTAAAACTTCTGTTAATTTTAAAACGTAGGTTAAAATCACCCAGCTGACCCAGCCAGTGACCTGACCTATAGGTTGCCAGATTAAACCGCCGACAACCGCTAAAAACCCCACGGCCATATTTACCGGAATCACCGGCAAAATTAAAAGATTGGCCAGCGGCGCCAACAACGAAAACCGGCCGAACTGAAATAAAATCAGCGGCGTGGTTAAAACTATGGCCGATAAGGTGGTTGTTAGTGATTCTCTGATGGTAAAAATCTTAGGCAACCACATCATGTATTTTTTTAAAATGGGCACGAAATAAATCAAGCCGATGGTGGCCAAAAAGGAAAGCTGAAAGCCGGCGTCCCAAATTAAAACTTTAGGATTGAACAAAAGCATTATCAGGCAAACAATCACGAGGATATTCCGCATGCGGGTCGCCCGGCCAAAAGTTTGAGCCAATAAAGCTATAGTCCCCATAATGCCCGCCCGGACAATTGAGGCCGGCGAACCGGTAATCACCACGAAAAAAACAATGCCAAAAATTATCAGCCAAAAAGCATTTTTTCTGGATAACCCCAGGCCGATGAAAAGATTGGTGAGCATGACGGCGATAATGGTGATGTTGTAACCGGAAACGGCGATAATGTGAGTCACGCCGGTGCGGCTGAAATTATCCAAAACCTCCTCTGGCAGGCCTTTTTTGGCGCCCCATAAAAGCCCGCCTAAAAACGAAGCCTGAGGCTCGGGTAAGATTTGTCCAGCCACGGCCACAACTTTATCTTTTATCTTTAAAATGCTGGATTTAAATAAATTCCCCTGGCCCGCTTCAATCAATTTTATCCGACCCCGGTAACAAAGTGAATAAATATCCGACAAAGCCAGATACTTATCATACTGAAAATCTTTCCCTCCGCCTTGGCCGGGTTCTGCTACAATCGGTTCGGGCTGTTGCAATTGGCAGGTAATTTCCAAAACATCACCGTACTGGTATGGCGGAAACAGCGGGGCTTTAACCAACACATTCCCCCGTTTATCCAAACCTTTTACCTGGTATTTGACATGATCTTTTCTAACGTCCGGTTCATCATCAATTAGGCCGCGGAAAGTTAAGCTGGTCATTTGACCTAAAGGCGCATTGGCTTGGTTGTTATAAAATGCCAGATGATTTTCATTAATGACCGGGATGGAGATTTGATAGCGTGCCAGGCCGCAGGCAAAAAATAACAGGCAAAGGGCCGTCAGGGAAAGACGGGATTTGCTTCTGGCCAGAAGCAATAAGGCTAAGCCAAGGACAAAAACCGCATAAACGATTAACCAGGGCCATGGAAAAAATGAGGCTAAGCCAACGCCGATGATAAACGCCAGGCCGGCGTAAAAAATAAATTGGGATTTTTTGAATGGCATCTTTTTAAATCAAATTATTCCTATTATTGACCCATTTTTTAGGATTGTTTTTAATATATATCCTTATTCTATTTAATGATTGCTGATCACGAATAAAATGATCATGAAATGAACGCTGCCATCTGAATTCTATTTCTTTATTTATTTCATTAATTCTCTTGGATGAAAATGTTTTGAATCCCCGAATAATTTCCGACAATGATAATTTTGCGCGGACAGAATACGCCGTACGGGCAGGATATACCGTACGGGCAGGTTTAAAACGGGCAGGTTTAAAACCTGCCCCTTCATGCATATATTTATTTCGCGCAAAATTATTATTTATTTCAATGATTCCATGAAAATGATTTGGCATGATGATAAATTCATCCAATCGGCAATTTCCATAATGATTCGGCAAATCAAACCAACATTTTTCCACTATTTCACCATATTCATTTAAAATCATTTTCTGATCTTCATTTGGCGCATTTGTACGGACAGATTGCAAATCTGAACGGACAGATTTCAAATCTGTCCCTACGGCAATTTTCCCAAAAATTTCAACCATGCCCTTTACGCAAATTGTGACAAAATAAAAACCATCACTGGAATAATCAAAACCTCGCATTCTATTTAATTTTCTATTAGGATAAATCATAAAACTAAAAAAACAGGGCTTTTTGGGGAGAGATTTGAAATCTGAACCTAAATGACCCTGTTTGTTGTATCTTAAATCAAAAATAAAAAATTATCAATCACTTCTTTAATCAAATAAAAAACCGCGTTTCTCGATGTTTTGAGAAACGCGGGCTGAAGTCGCAGAAAGCGACTTCACACTACTGCTTACTTCATCAACGTGATCCGCTGGGTCATGCTGACCCTGGCGGAATTCACCCTGACGAAGTAGACGCCGCTGGACAGGCTACTGCCGTCCAGGGTGAAGACGCGGTGGCCAGCGCTGAACTGGCCATTTGCCAACTCAGCCACCTGCCGGCCGAGAACGTCGAAGACCGAGACCACCAGCTGGCCGGTCAACGGCAGATTGACGGTGACGGTCGTAGCGGGGTTGAACGGGTTCGGAAAAATCATGACCGTTGTGTACGCCGGCACGTCCGCCGCAGCAACCAAACCGGGAAAGCACTGAGTATTCCAGTACACCGGGCCGAAACATCCGCCCAGCTCCCAGCCGCTGGCCCAGTCCAGCGAGCCAGAGCCGTGGATATGGACGTTATCTCCGTATGTGCCGGAGTAATCCGACCAAAGAGTACTGACGGCCGTTTGGCCCATACCTTGATTGATCGGGTCCAGCAACGGGCCCCAGCCGTTGTTTGGTTCCGGCCAAAGTACCACCTCTCCTGTCAGCGGCTCCGGGTAAATCTCTCCCAAAAAACCGCTTAAAACCGCTTCACCCATGCCTGCTCCGCTGACCACGGCGCAGAGAGAATACTCCGCCGGCATGTACGGCTCCACGTCTTGGTAACCGTAGAAAACGAGACAGAGGCTTCGCACGCCCTGATTCAACTCATCGTATACTAATGAGTTATCAGGGTTGGTCAGGTCGACCGGAGCGTCTCCACCCTCCAGCAGTTCGTAAACCCGAAAGGTATTGGGGCCTTCGTCTGCCGGGATAAGCGGTACGCCATCCCGACTGAGCTGAAACTGACTCAAGGCGAGTGGCTGACCCCCCAGATCTATCAGGTTTACACCGTAGCCCAACCGCGCCAAGTCAACGATGTTGCCTTCGCTGGCGCTGACGGTCCACCGATACAGCTCGGTCGAACCGTTTAGCAAATCATTCGTGACCGGTTCCTTGGTAAAGGTCGGAATGGTTTTCCGAACCGCCATCCCGTTGCCTTCGGCGTTCTGGCCGTTGGTGACGGCGGAGATGAACTGGTTGCTTGCGAGGTTCCGAGCCCAGAAACCTTCACTGCCGGAAATGGCCAGCTGATAGGTTTCGCCGGAGAAAGTACCTGTCGGCGCTATCTGGTTAAGCAACGGTGTGGCTTCGATCACCGTATTAGACCTGTTGCTTTTTAAGCAAAAATGTTAGAATTTAGCTAGAGTTAAAAAATAAAAATACAACCAAATAATATGCTCAACATTGAACGGGCGTTAGCGAATAAACGCTTAATG